>OGQT01000465.1_pt1 | contig 37133 bp, 58 predicted proteins | sample 1553261 | NCBI WGS metagenome assembly OGQT01 (sample SAMEA2579992, study PRJEB22360) | human gut metagenome | biome: human gut; feature: human-associated habitat; material: faeces | place: Denmark | collected 2008/2010
TCTATCTTCTTTTCAATTGATTCTGGTTCATCTGATTCAACTTCGTCAATTGTTAATTCAGAATTTAATATAGAAATCTGTTCATTGATCGTATTTTTTGATTCAGCAAACTCTTCTTTTGATATTTCACCATCTGCTCTCATTTCTATTAAGTTCTGTAATCGTTTTTGTAGTTTTTCTATTTTTAATTCTGTTTCCTTGATATTCTTTTTATTTGGTTTTACGTCTTCTTCATAGTTTTCAGATATCATTTTTAATGCTAATATAACAGATTCACCTTTATTCTTCCAAATATGTTCTATAACCATTTTTGCCATCATATCAAGTTTCCAATCTGCAACCATTCTAATTCCGCAATATCCATCCGTATCTAACCCGTTCTTTTCACGAAATTGTTTACTTCCATAATTAAGCTGTCTTTGGCATTGATATCCATATACTGTTTCACCAGTCTTATTGGTTCTCCATTTATTCCTTCTAAAAGAACTACCACAATTACATAGAAGTTTTTTACTCCAAAATTCTTTTACGTCTTTTTTACCAGATAATTTATCGCCTACAGATTTTGTACGTCTAGCGATTATTTTTTGCACATCATCCCATTTATTTTGTGGTATAATAACAGGAATGTTTACTTTCTGATATATATAACTGTCTCTATCAAGATTATTAATTCTCTTTTGCTCAAGATAGTTATTACTATGTGATTGACCATAAGCAAGTACACCTGTATATGTTGATTTTTTTAATATTCTCATTACACGTTCAGCAGACCATTTTATATCTCCACTTGCATTCTTACGTTGCTGAACAGATAATGACTTAGCGATTTTCATTGAGCCAAGACCATCTAAATACATATCATAAATCATTCTAACTGTTTCAGCCTGTTCTTCGTTAATTACATAGGTATTTCCAACACGATCATATCCTAAGATATTTCCATTACCATATAATGAGCCATTTTCTCTACTGATTTTTTGTCCTGCTTTAACACGATCAGAAGTCTTTCGGCTTTCTTCTTGTGCTAATGTAGCCATCAATGTAAGTCGTAATTCCCCATCACCATCCATAGTCCAAATATTATCATCTACAAAATATACTTCTATATTATATTTGCTTTTGAGTTCTCTGGTATATACTAAGGTATCTACTGTATTTCTAGCAAATCTACATACTTCTCTTGTTACTATTAAATCAAATTTCCCTTTTTTAGAGTCTTCAATCATCCTTAAAAATCCTGGACGTTTCTTTGCTTGAGTACCTGTTATTCCTTCATCAATATACTTTTCAACTAAATTCCAATTTGGGTGGAACTTTAATTGATCATCATACCATTGCATTTGGTTTTGTAATGCTGATAATTGTGCTTCATGTTCAGTTGAAACACGTCCATAAAAAGCAATATTTCTTGGTCTATTTCTATCGAGGGACGCTATATAATTATCCATGTTATCTCCTTTCAAAAATAAAGCCTATTTTATATACTATTATATATAAAATAAGCCTTATTTTCAACAGTATTTTTCTATATTATGTAATCTTATACTTTTTCAAAATATTATCATAAGTTCTTTTATTAATAATGCCTTGTTCATATAAGATATCTATAATAATCAATGCACCATTTTCATGACTGATTATATTATTTGATTCTTTTGCTTCTATATTACATCACCCTTTATTCTTGTCCGTACTGCCAAAACCACCATTACGGGAAGCTTCTACTTTGTCATCTTCTGTGATTCCATACTCTACAAATATTCCTTGCATAAACGCATCTCCACGTCTAACAGTAACAATTTTATTTGTTTTAGAATCATTTGTAAGCTTTGCAAAGATGTGACCTTCGTTATCTGAATAAAAATAATCACTGTCAATAATTCCCACAATATTATCTAGCTGTAGACGATATTTGAATCCTAATCCACTTCTAGGATACAGCATTAACACCCAATCAGTATTCATTCCACATCTGATTCCAGTAGGAATTTTAATGGTTTCGCCAGGCTTTAAAGTGAATGTCAGAGGACTTACAAAGTCATATCCTGCGCTACCTTTTGTTGCTCTTTTTGGTAGTGTAATTGCTCCGTAAATACTCTCAATCTCACGTCTGGTTGATGTATCTAATTCAGGAATATCAAATGTATCAAGCCAATCTTTTTCAAACTGTCCGTATGTAACTTTCTCAAATTTCGCAACTCTCTTTGCCATATTAATAATCTCCTTTGTGTATGTAATTTGTTATAATTATTTTATTAATGAACTTGCATTAAGACCACGTTCAACAAGATATTGAATAGCTTTGTCACTGTCTTTGAAGTCCATAATTTCTTTAATTGTAGGTTTATATTCTTTCCAAGATGTTTTAATTTCTATATCTAAATCTTCTTTCCATTGCTTAACGTTTGTGAATAAATCATTCCAAAAGAATAACTTTAATCCTTTTCTTCGCTTCGTAATTCCAAATGGAAGGCACAAACCAAGTTTTTGAATTTCTTCTTCTGCGTTATCCCAGTTGATCTTGATTACGTCTGTGCCTGGATGACTTTCAGATATCTTATGTGCGTATAAATTTATATCGAATGGTTTAATAGAATTAATCCGCACTTCTGTTATTGGTATATAGTATTTAAGCATAAATTTATATCTCCCATAAATATTTTATGTAGTGATTCCAATTTATTTCTAATTGTTTATATACGTCTATCTTAATAGAATCCTTATCAAAATCACCAATCAAAGGAGCAATTAGAATCTCCCATTCGCATTTACACCAATAATAATACATAGTTGATAATTTAACTTTTTCTCTAAATTCTTCCAGTGTGTAATCATCTTTGTGATTTAATAATTCGACAATTTCCTGTTTGTAACTTATATAATTAAAGATATTAAATACTTTTATTTTTCTTTTATTTATATCAGGCACAAATACATTCCATTCTAAATCAACGTTATTTTTAATATTCCTCATAATATGTTTCTCCGTTTATTTGCGGATATTTTTGTTCTGCGTTGTGTATTCTTTTAAGAGCAATTGAACGATTATCAAAGACATTTTCATCTATCTCATTGAACCCTAGTAAATATGCACGTTTGTCTTTCTTATCTACACCACAGAACCAATTATCCATAACAGTTCTCACAATTAAATCACACAAATCATATGTACCTGTTTCTGGAAATACTCGTGTGTAATACACAATATCTCCCTTATTAATAGTCTTCATTCTCTAATACTTCCTCAAAAATGTCTTTCATATTACTCATGAATTTGTTGTATGCTTTTACTACTTTTTTGTAGAGTTTATTATTACCTCTGTCATCTGGATTATAGAATGGTGCAAATAACGTACCGTTTGCATATCGTACATTTGTTGATATGAAATAATCTTCTTTATCTATGGTAAGATTGAGAATGATTTCCTCTGTGTATAACGGTTTATTCAGTATGTATTGAGTTGTGGTTACTCTGAAATTATTAGATACAAAATCTCTATCTTTGACTGATTGTTTTACACGATATGTTTTTGGTTCTACCATAAGATTTTCTCCTTTAACTTGCATTGTCATATGACGCTACAATATCGTCACATGTGAATCCATATTTTATTTCTGCTTCTTTACGTGCATGAACAGCATCTTCATATCTAGCAAATTCTCCAAGATATACGGTATTATAATTAACTGTAATATATGCACACCATAAATCTTTAGATTTATTAAAACTTACTCCTGTTTTACCTGATGTATTTGTCTTACTCAAACCTCTGTTGTGGGAATTTTTCTGATTGGATTTTAGAACAATATTACATTTTCGATTATCACTTGTATCTCGTGATAAATGATCTGGGACATGAACTTTTCGATTATATTCGCCATATTTAATTTCTGCTACAACTTGATGAATAAATAATGTCGATGTTTTATATTTATCATCATTTTTGACATTGGTTATCCAATAGCCCTTTTCAAGATTATCTCGTTTTTCAATTTTTCTCCAATACCATTTTTTTAAAATATCATAATCTTCTTTATCAATAATGCACTTGTTATCATTGTCGTCTAATAATGTAATTGTATTATCATTATTTTCTATATAAGAATTGACTTTTGTTGAATATTTTTTATTTCTTTTTGATATTTGTTCAGATGCGTAGCAACCACAAGATTGTGTATGTCCTGATTTTAATTGATACCCAGTAACACTGGTTAATTTAGGATTTCCACAATCACATTTACATAACCAATGTGTTCTGTTTTTACCGTTTTTATTATCTTTCTTATCTCTTTCCACATCTCTGTTAAGAACGGTAAGTCTACCAAATTTTTGTCCAGTTAAATTATCTATAATATTGGGATTATTAAATTTAATACATCCACATGATTTTGATTTCCCATATATTAATGTAGATAGTCTATGAGTAACAACTGTGTGATTATCACAATCACACTCACAATCGAAGAACAAGCCAAGTGGCTTGCCCTCCTTATAGTGAGATTCTGTCACTTCTTGATTATATTTCGTGATTGTCCAATGGTTGAATTTCTTACCAATATATTGTTGGGCTTCCTTATATCGTTTCTGCTTATATGTTTCATATCTTTTATTTTTTGTTTCTTCTGATTGTACTCTTATAAATCATCACTCCTATTTTCCCATGTTCCATCCGTTTGTTTCTCCCAAATATGCTGATTTCTGCTACCTCTAAACGCAAGAGATAAGTCTTTTTGTTCTAAGATAAATTCTCCATCAACAATATAGTCTGCATATTTAACAATTTCTTTAGATGAAATATCAGTTTCAAAGGAATATCTAGTCCATACCCATACTTGTTTTTCTGGAAATTTTTCTTTACATTCCTTAACAATTGCTGTTACATTGTCAATATTTTGCTTACAAAGTGGTTCTCCCCCAAGAATACTAATACGTTTAATATATGGACGATCAATCATTCTAAATAAGTGGTCTAATTTTGTATCAGATAAATCTTCTCCACCTTCAAAGTCCCATGCTTGTGAATTGAAGCATCCTTTACAATGCGGTTCTGGACACCCTTGAACAAATAAAGAAATTCCAATTCTTTTACCATTAACCACATCACAATCTAAAACTTCTGCATATTTCATAAATTAAAGCTCCTTTTTAATGTCACTATGTTTAGTTCTTAATTCTACTTCTTCAATTTTGCCGTTATTAAATGCCGTTTTATAATCACCTGTTAAATATCCTGTTACTCTGCGTAATCGTTTAATATCTTTTCCTCCACACATAGGGCAGGTATCTCCGATTTCATCACAATATCCACAAGTCATACATGTATCATTTGGCACATTAATTGCAAAATATGGAATGTCGTGATCCATAGCGTAATTAACAATTTCTTCTAGTGCTTCGGTATTATGCTTAACACTAGACTCTAACTCAACATATGTGATACATCCTGCGCTGCTATATCCAGTTAATTGTGATTCAATATCAATTTTTTCAAATGGATTTACCTTTTCCCAGACAGGGACATGAATCGAATTTGTAAAGAATTGTTTGTCAGATACATTTTTAATAGTTCCATACTTTTCTTTGAATTTCTTCATTGATGTAAAACATAAATTTTCGGCTGGTGTGTAGTACACTCCAAAATTTAATTTATATTGCTCTTTAAATTCGGCACATCTATCTTTAAATAACTGTTCAATATGTTTCGCTAATTCCATTCCTTTTGATTTTGTATGATTACAACCAATAAGAATTTGTAATGTTTCTGCTAATCCTAATTGTCCAATTGCAAGAGTTCCATGTTTTAATGCAGAACGAATGCCTTCTTCTGGAATATATCCTGCCATTGTTCCATTTTCATACATGAATTTTGCGGAATCAGGAGATTGAGAACAAATCCAATCGAATCGTTCAATTAACATATCTTTAGCTTCGTGAATTTTTTCATCAAGTAAAAGCATAAAATTCGAGACTAAATTAGATTCTTTTTCATTCTGTGTCATACCATCATTGTCAGGAATTTCTAAAGCTTCTTTTACTTCCATTGCCAACGTAGGCATAATGATTGTTACTGGACAAATGTTTCCTCTTCCATCTTTCAATTGTCCAAATCCATTAATATCATATCCATTAGCTGTCCTACAGCCCATTGTAGAAAAATACGTTTTTGGATCATTAATATCATATCCTGCATTTCCACTCCAATCTACATTTGCATAGTTTGGATATAATCTTTGTGCAGTAGATTTTAATGCTAACTGAAATAAATCATAGTTTGGATCACCAAGTTTTCTATTTACTCCGTTCATGCACTGGAAAATTCCACAAGGGAAAATAGATGTTTTATGTAACTTACCTACACCTGCTAACGAGCCATTTAATAGTGCTTTTATAACCATTCTACCTTCTGGTAATGTGCAAGTACCATAATTAATTGAAGTAAAAGGAAGCTGATTACCACTTCTGCTTTGTAACGTGTTTAAATTATGATACATACCTTCTACGGCTTGATTAGTTTCTTTTTCAGTCATATCATAAGCATATTCATATACTTTTGGATAATTTTCTTTAATAAAAGAATCATCAATAGAAATTTCTTTATCAGAATTTAAAAGTTCTTGAACGTAACTATTTTCTTTGGCAATGTATTTAAACCCATCTTTTAAATGTTTTTTAAATGATTTTCTTACATATGGAACAGCAGACCAATCTAAATGAGTAGAAGATACACCGCCAAACTGCTGTAAACTTTGTAACTGTTTTAATACTGCTAGAAGTTGAAAAAATGTACTAATGCTATTGGCAGGACGAACATCTGCTTGTCTAGTATTAAATCCATTTGCCATTAATTGATCAATTGGCAAACTTAAACAGTTATGTGATCCTACTGGATAAGCAGCTAAATCATGTGTATAAATTTCATTATTGAGATGATTTGCTTTTGCCATAGGTGACATGCAATGATCTAAAGCATATTTTTTTAATACAGCGTCACTAGCTTCACCGACTCTTCCCCCAAAAGATTTTTCATCGACATTAGCGTTTTGATTTTGAACATTTGAAGCCATAAGTTTTTCAGAAATGTCTTTCATAAGTTGAGTTTTTGATTCTCTTGCTTCTGTTCTTTTATTACGATAAATAATAAATGCTTTTGCTACATCTTTTCGTTTACTAGCCATTAGTTTTTCTTCTACAATATCTTGAATTTCCTCAACAGAAATACGATTATAATTTAAAGAATTAATGTAATTTGCAACTTCACAAGCTTTTACTTTTGCTTCTGGTGTAATTTCACCATCTACTTCCTCAAAAGCCTTCAAAACAGCATTTTTAATCTTTGATTTATCAAATTCTACTTTACGACCATCTCTCTTGATTACCTTAATCATTCACTATCTCCTTTATCAAATCTCTTATTAAATATTTTCTTCTCAATCTTCTCTCTATCTTTCGTTGAAACTGCCAAACACAAGCACATATACGCAATTACAAGCAAACACGCAATGATAAAAGCTCCAACTCCGACAATAACTACATTCATAATAACCACCCCTCTCACATATCTTTAATCTTAATTTTAAGTGCTTCTAATTCTTTATATTTATCAGTATCATATCTGGTATGATCTTTGATAATCATATGGGTTTGTTCATTGCAAATAAGTTCCACAAGTAGTTTCTTTTCGTTTTCGGTCATTTTCTTATCTTCCTTTACTATTTTTTTCGTATATATTTATTTTCTCTTTTTCTGTGTTATAATATCCGTAGTGGAGATATTTATATAATTTGTTAATAGTCATAATTAGAATGTTTTTCTGAAAATAGTAATATCAGATTTATACTTAGCACATTATCTTTATCTACAAGATGTAACCTATCAGCCAATATCTCCACTCTTATGAACAAATTCTTTTGATTTCACCGTTGCCACCATCTTTACATTTCAAAACAAGATGTGTGCATAATGAGTCAGCACAATTTGGTTTATGTGAAATCATATCAATTACATATTCTCTATTCCCAACTTCAACAGTAATAAAATTATCCCCAATGCGTTTTAACTCCCGTACTAGCTCTCCGCTACTAATAATCACTTCTCCAAAGTCACCTCTTTCCCAACTCCAAGCAGATATTGTCTAATTTCAGCCCAATTCTGTAATCTTTTACCTGCCCAATCTTTATTCCAGCTATATGTTCTACCAAAACAAATCGTTTCTTTTGCATTGGAAGTCACAAGATTTCTTGCACTATCATCAATGAATAGCCCATCACTCATATCAATATGCGATTTGTCGGAATGTTCTTTGAGATTTACACCAATAAATTTTACATCTGGAAATCTTTTCTTAATCCATTCATCTTTTTGTTTAAGATTAGGTGAATATCCATGTGACACAATTTTAATAGAATAATATTCAGATAGTTCATTAATTGCACGTTCAGCCCAAGGCATAAAATGCAAATTCGCAAAGAATCGTGGTTGATTGAAATACAAATCAATATATCCAGGTGGCGCACAATTGCATTCTTCAAATCCCCAAGTATCAACAGCCCACCAATTTACATAATGGAATTTCTTGTAGTATTGAAAATCTTCATTATATAAATCAACAATCGCATCTATGGTGGCGACTAACGTTCCATCAAAATCAACATATAGTGTTTTAATATCATTTCTCATTTGTGATACCTCGTTTTGCTCTGTCCTTATTGATTACACGTACCATTTTCGCAACAGATTCTTCCAGACTTCTATCATTCAATACAAAGTAATCAATAAGATTGGATTTCTCAAAATTGGAAAATTCTTCACTTTCTTTGATGTAGTTGGCTTGCCAAGCATCATAATCTCCACGTTTTCTTGCTCTTTGGCGCAAATCATTATATGGAATATTCACCATAATGGTTACTAATTCAATATCCATATCTTTGGTTTTAAGTTTTAATTCGTCATATCCTGTGGGATTAATAATGTAGAAGTCATTATCTAAGAGTTGTTGTTTTGTTGCAAAGTTGCAATATCCTACTCTATCGGTATAGGCGATCATATCATTACGATATTTCTCTATTTCATCTGGTGAAATTAATATATGGTCTGAATTTTCTTTTGTTTCACCTTGTCGTAGATATTGTCTAGTTGAATATGAGCGTAAGATATTCATATTCAATTGCTTTGCAGCTTCTTTTGTCACAGTTGATTTGCCTGATCCTGTTCTTCCTAATACACAATATACTGTATGTATAATAATCACACTCCTATTCTTCTGTATAATCGGTTGCAATCATTCCAAAACAAATTTTATACATCTTTTTCTGAAACCAATTTAGGTGTTTGTCTACTTTAATTGTTAAAGAATATTTATCACTACCTAATTTCAATAAAGTTCCATTTTTAATTTTGGGTATACTAATATTAATATTCTCCATATTAAATACCCAATGGAAGAACTAAATTTGGTTTAATCGGATTATAATTTTCAAGGGAAAAATCTTCGATTGAGAAATCATAGAAATTATTAGACTTAGGATTAAAATTCATTTTGACTGGTTCAAATTCATAATCATAATGTCCATTAGATGTAGATAAATCTAGTTTTTGTGCATTCGCTCTATTAATAAGCTCATTCGCATTATAAATGTGACGATCATAAATCTGTTCATTTGCTACGAAGTGTGTAAACTTACCTGCTTTATATCCAGTAGCTTTTGCAATCATCATCTGTAAACAAGCATACTGTACTTCATTAACTCCACCTGCACCACTAGCAGTAATCATATCTCCACTTCTTTGAATAAGACACATATCAAGATATTCACCTCTTACATTCCAGATAGTAAGGAATGCACATTCTACTAATGCTTTTTTGTCAATATTAGCCCAATTCCAAAAATCAATCATATGTCTTCTTCCATACGGATTTGTTTTAATATCTTTAATCAGTTCATTTATTTGATTTCGGGATAACTCATAACGATACAAATAACTATCATTATTTTCTAAAAATTCTATTTTAACGTTATCTAAAATAGTTTTTTTATTGTTAATGACATTTCTTATTGTTCTTTCAGATACATTGTATATTTCACATATATGAGTAATAGCAAGTTCGTAAAAAGCAACATTATTATTTAAATCCGAAATACGATAGCATCCATTGATTCTCGCATAAATACTATTTTCTTTACGTTTTAAAAATACACATGTATCTTTGCTATAACAATTACTACCATAATAATCTTTGTCTAAATCCCATCCTTTAAACCCGTCTTCTCTTGCTAAGAAAAATTGTGGAATATAGATTACGTCATTTAGAAAATTAGCAAAATTATGCCAATCGTGATGAACGAATACATTTTGATATGTTGGTGTTTTTTTTGTTATATTTCCACATCTATCAAACATTGCTCCCCATTTTCTTAGTAGGATTTTTATTCATCATCTGTTAAAATATTACTTTTGTATTCTCCTACAAATCCTATTCCTCGTCTTTCTCTACAATATGGATCGTTAATATTTGTTAAAGTATCAATTCTTGCAGATGTTATATATTTTGTTTTGGTAAATTGAATATCTACATATTTATGTTCATTCTTATGTTGAGTTTTATATGGATGAGAAATAATTTTAAATTCATTGTTATTTTTCGTATAATATAATTTCCCATCAATAGAATCAAAATTATTATTTTTACATATTGTATCTTCATTATGAATTTCACCAAGTTTGTCATTTAATATTTTTCTTTTTACTTTAACAACACTTTTTTTCATCTCATTTTGTCTATGAGATTCAAGATTATAAGGATATGATCTTCCAATAGTACCATCTTCTAATTCCCAATCTTTCCACCATCCACATCCTAGTCGTTCAAATTCTGAAATTTTGTTTGATTGATTTTGATATATTGCAAATGCTTCTCTAATAGCTGTTTTCCATGCAATAGGACGCAATGTACAAATTGGAAATTCAGTTTGAAGATTGTAAGTTCTCACAACATGATTCACAAAATATGTATAGGCAGGTGTACCATCTTCATATTTTGGACGAGGATTTTCGTCTTTTGTTCCATTTGCAAGAATATTACGAATATCATTTACTAATAATAAATCTGCTCTTGTCATGTATTATTCCTCCACAATCCATAATCTAATATCTTCTTTAAATTGATTACATAATTTTTCATCATCCGATAAGAAATTTACAATACACTCTTTATTAAGACCGATACTAACTATTCCCATAAAAGATCTAAAATCTACTATTTGATTTTGATAAATATAATCCCCATCACAACATTGATAATTGTTTGTTTTTTCTATAAAAAGAATTACATCATTAATATTATTTAATTTAACTTTAACTCGCATCTACTACTTTCTCCTTATCATACTTATATTCTCCATAAAATACTTCTTCTGCTTTGTCTCTGATATCGAGAGCTAATTCTTTTGATTTATAAGAACCTAATTTTATATTATTCAATTTGTAAGTTATTGAAACATCCCATGTTTTTGCTTGCATATTTTCTTTTATACATGCATGATGTGCTCTTTCTTGATTCCAATTATTTTGAAGAGTGGATACAATTCTTAAATTTTGTTTTCTGTTATCATAAGTATTATGATTGATATGATCTACTTCAACGTCTTTATTTTCTATACAATTCATTATCAATCTAGCCATAGAAATATCTTTTACGGAATATTTATTTCTTGAATAAGCATAAGCATATCCTTGATTTTCAAACCAACAAAATTCTTTTAATTTAGGATAATCTTCTTTGTCAATTAAAAAATCATTATCATTGTTTGAAGATTTTATAGCCATATGATCATCAAATACGATTACATAATTTTGTTTAAAATTATGTGTATTTTTAACAATTTCTCTATGATAACATCCGCATGAAACAATATCGCCATTTTCTAAAGAATCTTTTCTTACACTAACATTCATACCACAATCGCATACACATATTAAATATTTTCTCCCTGGTAATGACCTTTCTTTATCTACATCAATTACTGTTAGCTTCCCATATTTCTTTCCTTTATCTTGCTTTCCAGATTTTACTTTTTCAGAAAAATCACATCCACAAGAAGTAGTTTTGCCAGTTTGTAATGCACTTTTAGTTCTCATACAATGATTCCCACAATCACATATACATTCCCACGAATTACCAATTTTTTTAATTGCTGTTAATTTGCCGAATTTTTGTCCTGTAATATCATTCTCTTTTTTAAAACATTCAGGGCAACATGTAACTTTATTATTTTTTATACGAGTTCCAGTATCAGTAAATATGTTTCCACAGTCGCATTTACAATCCCATTTACTGTATTTCTTTAATTTTCTTTCTTCGATATTTAATCCTAAGACCGTCATGCTTCCGTGTCTTTCACCTGTCAAGTCAATACCTCTAAATTTTCGACCAGTACATCCACACGAAGTTTTTGTCCCACTTCTTAAAGATACACTAGTTGTATCGCAGGTATTTCCACAATCACACTCACAATGCCAATAAGTAATCTTGTTACCTGTTGGTGTATAATGTTCTATAGGATATTTTACTGTTAATTTACCAAATCTTTGACCAGTTAAATCAATTAATTTCCCCATAAAATCATTTCCTATTATAATTTATAATGTTATCAATTATAAGATGGTTCAGTTTTATCTGTTCTTACAATTTCAAAAATTGGGAACTGCACCGAAATACCACCATTTTTATTTTGTGTTTCTCCTTTATATTTGATCTGTACAATCTTTCCGACAATTTCATCTGGATTATTCCAGAAAAAATTACGTTGAGAATCAGTAAATCCAGAACCTACGCCTAATTCATATCCTTTATAATCACACTTGATAAGTCCTAATGTCCCTTTGTATTTGCCATCACCTTCAACTACACCTGTACATAAAATATCAGCGTGTTTAAATGATTTGACTTTTAAGATACCGTTATTTCGTTTGTTCTTCCATACTGTATTTTTGTTGAGCATAAGCCCTTCCCAACCTTTTTCATTTGCTTCATTTAACAATGGTTCAATCACTAAAAAATCAGTACCTTCATATACAAATGGAACAACTTTAAGACTGTTTAATTCTTTTTCTAAGATTGTTTCAGATAAAGGAATTAAATATTTCTGCTTTCTATCCTTGTATTTATATTTACTTTCTCCTTTTTCAAATTCTTCTACGGGAATCATTTCATAGATTACGAATTGAATGCAAGATTTATCAGAATCGTCAGAATTGATAATACCTGTCCCTAATTGGAAGTTATCATTATCAGAAAGATTGTCAATGTTTTTACGAATTAGTTCACCATTGAAAAAGAACTTATCATAAGCTGGAATCTTTTGGATATCTTCAATAATATGATCTAATCCAGAAAATGCTTTTCCTTGTCTACTAATTAATTTCCCTTTATAATATCCTGCATTATTACCGTTAAGTTTTTGTGATAATGCAAACCATTCATTTTTCTTAGGCATATTTACATCAGACATTGGGAAAGCTTGTTGAACATCCCATGATGGAATTAATCCTGGAATTACACTATTTACTACTTTCTTATCGCATCCTAGTCGAAATTTCTTTGTGATGATTTGTTTTGCAAATTCTTGGATTTCTTCTGGTTGATTTTTGCACCACGATTTACATATGATAACATCACTATCTTTACCAGAATTGTTTTTAGAAATATAGTCTAATAGTACATCAAAGTCATCAATAGCAGATTTCTGTGTTGGATTAACTTTAATATTATCCCATTTCTTTGTACTGATACCTGTTGTAATGTTTGAATCTAACAAAAACACAAGACACTTTTTAAACAGTTCATCATTTTTATTCTTATAAATAATTAACTTTTTGTCATTCAAACTTCTTGTATTTTGTAGCTGCTTAAAAATTTTAATTACGTTTTCTACTCCCATGCGTTATAACTCCTTATTCCAATATCAACAATTCGTGTAAATGGGTTTTCATCTTTCTTGCATTTGATAACGCCTATAAATACAACATCGTTACTTGTATCATACTTCTTTTTATGTTCCATGAGATAATCCCATGCTTTTTGCATGGTAGAGAATTTATCTCCCATCCATCCGCTATTATCACCATATTTCACACAAGGAACATATTTATAATTCTTCTTACTCATTTATTCTCCTTATAATATGGACTTTTCTTTGCATATTCTTTCAGATACTTTAACATCTCTGATTCTTCTGAAAAGAATGAATCTCGTTTCTGTTCAAGTGCAATATAATGTAGAAAGTCCATCAACTCACTAAATCTCCAATCTGGATAATACTTCACCCATACTTTTTCGAATTCTTTTGTAAATTCTGGTATTCTATTCTTATATCTCATATTGATCTCCCCCTGAAACAGTTCTTTCATCTTATTGTAAGTTTTCTTTTGTAATCAAGCGGAGAACAGGACTCAATTACTATTGGGAATTTTTTTAATTCTACAGTTTTTATATGTTCTACTAATTTTTTACATCCTTTTAAAACCTCAATATCTGATACATTAAATTCTCTTCTTAGTTCTGTATTATCTTTCGATATAGAAATAAAACAGTTCCCTTTTTCTTCAAGTAACCCATCGCTATATTCATTAGAAACTATTCTGTTTCCTAAATATAAATAATATTCTCCATAAATTCCTTTATATATCCCACCTATTACTAAATCTTTTAATGGAATAGTTTTAATGTTCTTTTTCCTTTCCTTTTCTTCTTCTTGTTCTCGTAATTTATTTTTAATCTTATCTGCTATTTCAAGTTCATCACTTGATGGATTTACAACTTTAAATACATCTCTCATATGACGCTTACATCCATCTTCATCAGTCATTGAATTGCCATACCAGACACAAATTGACATTCCAATTACATTACGTCCAGTGCCTTTTCCAACACATATATCACCGTCTTGTAGTTCTCTTCCTAAAATATCTTTCATTTAATCGCCTTTCTATTTAATATCTCCATTCATTTTTGCTTTAAATAACGCTCTTAAATATTCTTGAGGGTTATCTTTTGCTGCTTGAAATCCTGCTTTTTGCCTTTTAATATCATCAAGTACGATTTTATATTTAGGACTATTACTTACTTCTTCTCTATATTTCTGCACTTCTTCACGAGTTAATATCTCTTTATCAACTAAAATTCTCAATGCAACTTGTACATCAATTGCTGTTTTAAGAATAGTTTCTTGTACTTGCAATTCGTGTATAGCTTCTTCTGGTTTATAAAAATTATCATTGCTTACTGGCATTTAATATCTTCCTTTCCAATAATTTCTGCTAATGTTCTAGGTGTATAATCCATATACTTCATCATACATGAAATAAATGTACATCTGAGATATAATAATTCGTATAATCACCTTCTTCTTTCAATCCACTCATTGTAAATCTTATCCGCAACAACTTCTACGTCATTATGTATGCCTTCATATGGAGGTTTTACTAATGAAGAAAACATATGTGAAAATATAATATCAAAACGTGCGCTATCTGCATCCATATTATATTTACTCATTAAAGTTTCTTTTACTCGTATTATGTAGTCTTTTACTTCTTTATTCATATTCCTCCGTTTCTACTTCTGCATAATCTGTATAAAAATCCGCAACTCTTTCAAATTCAAATATAGAATTTTCAGTTTCCACAACTACAAATAATGAATTACGTGAGATTTTTCCTGCGCAATTAACAGATGTAACATAACTTGTTTTCAAAAAACTAAACTTCATTGGTATCCCATCAGAATCTTTTACATATCTAATCACTAATGGGTATCCAATTTCAATATCATCAATATTGAGTTTTACGACTCTGCCAATTCTTAGAGGATATCTACCATCTGTTCTTTCAGTACCACGTTTGCCACATGTACCGCTATGTTTGATACTTGCAATTTTATATAACATATTTACTCTCCTATATCATAAAATTCTCTACCATTAAGAATATTAATTAGTGCATTTTTATCTCTTTCTAATGCAAGTGAATATGAACATTTTGCAATAGAATCAGATTGAGACAATGGTTCTCTTTCTAATTCTTCATTAATTTTCTTATCAAGAAATTCTACGAATCTCCATAAACGATCTTCAATTGAAGAAACTAATTTGCCGTGAATGTCACCATTTGTATCAATCTGTACATCAGCAACGTTGCACTTATTGAAATCAGTTACTTCTTTCTTACTTAACCATTTCATCCATTTATTACATTTCTTACAATAAAGTCCTGTCTGTGTGCCACTTTCTTTTGTATAAAATTCTTCACAACCACATTTATTACATTTTTCTGGAATAATAGTTGTTCACCTCTTTTCTAGTACGCTATATATGGTATTTTTATCAATCCGAAACACTATATATAGTGTCGCTTTTGCAATGAAATTCTGCTTTCATATAATCTTGTTCATATCATACTTTTCTCTTATGTAATCACATAAGCCATTCATTGTTGTGATGATATATTCATCATCTTTTAAGCATGGATGAATGTGGCACATACAGGAATTTTTCTTACCATACTTCTTATATTTCTGCATATTGAATGTGATCCATAAGAGAGGTACTTTTGTAAGATTCTTTGTTAATAGTCGTGTTATGATTTTCATTTTAATCACCTATTTTAATATTTTTGAATCTAAACAATTCTTACATAACTCATAGATTATCCTACCCATATATTCTCTTTTAATAAAATAAATGTGCATTTTATTACGATTTTGCCATGTCAATAACGTTCTTAAAAAAGATGTTGGATTTAGTTTTGATTTATAATTTTCTGTAAAAATGTCTTCTATATTATCATTCTCTATCAGAAGATAATTTTTCTCTACATTAATCATGCAATTAAACTCTTTGAAGATCCTATCATCATCTTTTGATGCGTTTGCGATATTTCCAGCTAACTCACTTACAGAATTTTTTCTTTCAATGCATAATTCATCACTAAAATATGTGTCTGTCAAAAAACCTAATTCTGGACATTTTTGTATCATAAAACTATAATCACCAGTTTTTAATGATTTACATTTATAATTAATATTATTTCTACAAAACCAATCAATAATCTCTTTATTATTTTTCTCCTGTGTATCAACAAGTATTGTGAAATAAGTCATCAAATTCTCATATTCTTTTTTCGTATAATACGTTTTCATCTCTTTTTCTCCACCAATATCCTAAATACTGCCAGTTATTTCTAACTGCCCTTGCCAAATTTTGTCTATCTTCTGTCTCAAATATTTTACATGCCGCGCGAATTGAAGCAAAGACAGCAACTAAATATCCATCATCATCATACGCTTCAATTGCATATGCTTTCCCCATGTTTTCCAACCTAAGATTTTCTTTAGATGGAAGTATAGAAATTGTTTCCTTGCTGTATATAAGACATTCACCATTACTCCTTTTATCTTTATCTATCTGCCAATCATTAGGGTTATCTAAAAATTTATCATAATTAGGAAGCTTTGATACAATATCTATATAATTTTTAAAATTTAATAACTCATCAGATACAGTTACCCCTTTTGCTCCGTAAAATTTATAATTATCAAATTTAGGATTATAGCATCTTCCTAACATGCTAGTCCATCTATTAAACAAAGGGTGTTTTGTTGCGTTTTTCATTCCAGGACTTGCTATACCATAATAACTCTTCTCATCATAATTTTTTATTTTTCCATTTTTAATTTGAGAAATTAATGCATTATATTCACATCCTGTGTCAAATTTTATTGTTCTTCTTCGAATATCATCTGGATATCCAACAATTGTAAACCACTGATGTCTATTATTTTGAAATCTTTCCCCGATTAAATATATGTTTTTACTTCCTTTTTCCATGTTCCTCCTAACAAATTTGGTATTCAGTAATCCACCATTCTTGTTCATCTATCTTTTGCCATTGTCCATCAATCTTTTTCTTTTTTGGTTCTTTATGCTGATTTGTAACTTTTACAATATCCCCACGTTTAATAGGATTTTGTTTGAAAATTTTCTTACTAATTTTTACTGGAATTGTATTTCCATTGGCAAGAGCATAAAGTTTTACTTTTGGAGAATAGTCAACATTTAAGTCTTCTACAAAACAATAACCAGCATATTTTTTATCGACTATATCCATATAACCCAAAACTTCGTATCTTGATAATAACTTCTCTTTTAAAGAAACTTTCCCGTCAAAATTCTCAGCTAATTCATCTATAATAGCCTTTGAATCAATTTTCATAAAAGTTTTCACTGTTTCTGAACCACAATGTTTTCTAAGAACATCAAAATCAATTCCAAATTCAAATGCTTTATCCTTTTTAAATTGTGATAGATATTTCTTATTCTTATAAAATTTCATGAAAACATCAAAATAGTTTAGAAGATATTTAATATCACCATAGTCTGAAAAATAATCAATATTAATAAGATCTTTTATTCTGCTATCAGCAATACCATTTGTTTTAAGACATACAAATAAATCAGATAAGTTAGAATAACTGTCTTTACCTAGCTTATATAATGTATTTGCAATTACTGTTGAGAAATTTTTAATAGACGATAGAGATGGATTTATACATCCATTATTCTTATCAATGGAAAATTTGCGGTTATCTAATCCAAATTTATATGATCCAACTCGTATTTTTGCATATTCAAACATTTCTTTTTTATATGCGGAAACTTTATCCTTATCACCTTTATCTGAATAATGTTGCATCATTACAGCATAAAATTCATATGGGTAATGAGCTTTACAATATGCTCCATATACAGAGTCAAAACCATAGCTCAAAGCATGAGATGCATTAAAGGAATATTTGGATGCTGCTTCAATAATCTCCCAAGTCTTTTCGAAACCATTTTCACTACCAACATTTTTAACCCATCCTTTAAGTAGTTTAGCCTTTAATTCGGCTAATTCTTTTTCCTTAAATTTCTTTTTACTTATTTTCTTGATAATAGCATATGTCTCTGTTTGTTCAATTCCAAGCCATCCAAGATAAGTCATAATAGATTCCTGGTACATCATATAATGAAAAGAATCTTTTAAAAGGTTATCTAGCTCTGTAACACCTGTTGTATATGGTAGTCTATTTAAAAAATTATTAAGCTGTGTTTTAAATCCTGGTCTTAAAGCAGCAACTAAAGATGTTAATTCCATCATATTTTGTGGCTTATATTTTTTACAACATTGCACACCAAATGAAGATTCACACTGATTAATTCCAAGAGTATAGCCACTAGAATATACGTCCCATGTTTTTTTATCATTCTCTATAAGTTTTGTCATTTCTGGAACTGTAGGAGTTTTAACCCCAGCTTCTTTGAAAATATTATTGATCGTAAGCCAAATATCTACTTTTAGTAAATCATTCTTAACAAACTTATAGTTTTCTGCAACCATTCCATCAATAACAGTGGTTATTACTTCTTTTTTTGTCGCTTCGGATTTACACCTAATTAAACCCACTTCTCGCTTAATATCACCATCATAAATCAAATATCCGCATGGAGCTTGAGACTTTGAATTGATAATTCCTCTATATTTTTTGCTTTCATCTATATAACTTTTATATTTTTTATCTACAAAAGTATACAAATCAATAGAATCTTTCATATCATCTTCTGCATTCTTCAAAGCTTTTTCATATTCTTTAATCTGACTTGTAATTTCATTAGAAATTTCAAAATCTAATCCTTGTGATTTTGCATATAATTTGAATGCTGATGATACCTGTAACGGCTTATATGATATCATTGGATATGCATGCCCTTCGCCCATTACTTTGATTTGGGCATCCGCAAAAATCTCAGGAGTACCTAAATTCAAATCTAAATCCGGTAAACTCTTTGTCTTTAAAATTCTCGTTTTTGAAATAAATCTATCTGGATATAACTTTACAGGAGAAATAAATCTATCAATGTTGCTGAAACCTAATAATGAATTAACATAATAAGATACGCCACTTCCTCTTCCTGTTTTTGTAATAATTCCTCCATTCTCAACGCCAGTTTTAACAAGCTCATAATCTATGAGGAAATAATCAGCCATTTTTGTATCAATAATTGCATTTAATTCATACTCAATTCCATCTTTATATTCTTTATATCTCTCTGGTGATACAGTATTTTTAATTTCATTCCATTTTGAATACACCAAATTATGTAATGTTGTATCTCTCCATTCTTGTGATTTATCTCCTACCCATTCACCATTAAAAAGATAATTTTTAGGAAGCTTTATGTTTTTATTTAAAACAATATCATCAAAATCTAAAAGAATATCTGTATTTTTAATACATTCATCAATTTGTTCATCGGTTAAAATGCCTTGTTCTTTTAGCCTTCTACGAGCTTCTTGCTCATCAGGGTAATCCATATACCATCCTTGTTCATCTTCATCGTATGTGATACCTCTTGCTTCTAAATAATTATCTCTTTCCTTATATTGATCTGGATATATATAATGACTATCACAACCAAGAATTAATTTAATTCCAAATTTATCATGCAAATCAATTATTCTTTTATTTATTTTCTTTTGAATATCTGTATTATGATACTGAATCTCCAAAAAGAAATTATCTTTAAAATGCCTATATAATTTTTCTGTAATCTCATCAATGTCGTTGTAAGCCCAATATTTCAAGCAAGCAGTTGTTACCATGATATTTTCAGGTTTTACATGTAATAAAAGATTGATGTCAATTCTTGGTTGTCCATAAAACCCATCTATACTTGCAACAGAAAGAATTTCATTAATATCTCTACGTCCCTCTTCATTTTTAGCTAATAAAATTATATGGCAATTAGTTCTATCTTTGACAAATTCATTCGGAATTTCTTTACCTGTTTTTTTATCTATTTTGGAATATTCCGCTAATCTATCTTTTACCCAATATGCTTCTGCTCCAAACACAAATTTAAGTTTCTTCTTTTCAAACTGTTCTTTGGTTAATAATCCAGATTCTACATCTTTCAAAAGCTTATCATTATGCTTTTGCACCAATTCGTATGGAACGTAATAATTTCCTTGATAACCATGTTCTACGCTTGATATTACATTTTGCCCTAATTCTACTGCTCTTTGTATATATTCCTCATATGATGCAGCACAATCAGTAACTAAAACATTGCTATAAGATGTGTGTTTATGATAATTTTGCATAATATCTCCTACTCATATGTGTCCGTTTCTGGGTTATATTGTCTATTATCTTCTTGTTGTTTTTTACCAGTAGGCTTTGGTTTATATTCACAAGCATGATTACGTTGACCACACAAATAATGGCAATAATAATAATCTGGATTTGGATTCCATTCATTTTCTTTTTCAATGAGACTAAGTGTATCTTTCGCCCATTGGATAGCTTCGTCATATTCTTCCTTAGACCAAGGAATCTCTATCCATTTTTGATCTTTGAACATATTCCATTTCAGTTTTGATACTGAACCATATTTTTTTATCACTGGGATTGAATATAAATAGAGTTGTCGTTTAAATTCTAAGAAATGTTGTTGATCAGATTTGCTAATTTTACCGTTTTTTAAAATTTTTAAACTTGCCGATTTATGATCTATAATAATAATCTCATTCGTTTTTTTATCTTTAACAAGTAAATCTATATATCCTATAAAATCCTTGCCATTAATAGTAAATTCAACTTTTTCTTCGACACCAAGAATCTCATAATTCTCCAAATCTAAATCAATATTATCAAAATAATCAATACCTTTATCATAATAAGACTGCCTAATGTCTACGAATTTATTTGGTGGAGCATTATGAGGAACGTCTTGATTAAAATGTTCCTCATAATATTCATTTAATTCAAATAATGAAAGTTCCCCTTTTTCATACTTTTCAAGGATTTTATGAACAAGTGAACCGTATTCACCAAAAAATCCATTTTCAGATTTATTACATTCGAGATAATGTAATTTCCATTCGTATGGGCAATTATAATATGAGTTTAATCTTGAAAATGACCATTGCATTGTTCCAAGCAAAAAATCCAGTTCTTCATCCATCATAATAATCAGTCTCCTTATTGGTCTGGAAATGTATTATCTACAGACCTATCTATATATGGTAATTTATCTGTATATATGTCACTATCCCAAGCAAATTGAGCATCATATTCTTCATAGTCCGTATAAAACCTTCGAGAAGTTAAGTCATACCATAAACCCATTTGGAAATCCGCTTTTCCTAATAATCTATCTTTAATTACCGTAAGCACTACATCAAAGTTATGCCATTTTGATTTTGCGTCAGCTTTTTCTTTTTTGGAAACTCGTCTTAGACCTATGGATCTCATAGCAAGATTAATAATATTAGAAGTCCCAGATATGTCATACATTTCAATGTCAGAATTGGTATCTTGTGTTTTTCTTGGGTGAGCAATCAAAACTACTGCTACATTAAATTTTGCAGCAAACTTAATCAAAGAATTAATTAAATTTGTTTGAGCCGTATTTTTATCACTCTCTGCACAATTCAGGTCAATCATCATAAGGTTATCAAGCACAATCAATTTACATCCAAACTTTCTTACACATTCTTCTGCTGATTTCAAAACTGAATCAACATCATTAGGTTCATCATCTCTATAGATAAACAATTTTTTGTTGTAATACGTTTGCATCTTTTTTTGAATAGATTGAGGTACTATGTAATATTTTCGATTGTCTCTACTTGTTTTTTCAACCATATTTCTTCTACCTGCTATAATTGTATTGAACCAATTAGCAGACATTCTTTCAGGCATTTCTTTTGAAAACAAAAATACAGGGTTGCCATCATCTATTGTTCTTGCAATTGTCTGATCTATAATTGAAGTTTTCCCACTACCAGGTCTTCCAGATAGAACAGTTAATGTTCCATAGAAGATTTTCAATAATTCTTCATCCAATGGTTTGATTCCTGTCTTAACCCCATCCATTTGGGAAATATCAAGTTCCTCAATTTCAGAATAATCAACAACACTTTTTACTGGAACATCTTTTGCATCTGAAATGAGATTCATCACAAAATTTTTACCACCTATTTGTAAGCAATCATTAATATCTTTTATTGGAACTTTTTTACCGTTCTCTTTTTCAAAATATTCTGGTGCTGTTATATATTTTGTTCTCCATGTTCCTAAACGGTAAATGCACTCTTTCCTCATTTTAATACCTGCTTCATCATTATCAGACCAGATAATAATTGAATCAAAATTGTTTAACCAATCCCAGTTTTCTTCAATCCAATGAAGATTTCCTGCACCAAGAGGAACACTTACAGTGTTAATATATCCTGCCTCAATAGCACTTGCACAATCCGTTTCCCCTTCTGTAATCAACAATGGTTTTGATGTATTAACTCTATTCATGTTGAATAATAAAGCCGATGTATCAGAGTCTTTTTGACACCATGTTTTCGGTTGTCCTGAATGTTTTTCTATTGTTCTTGCAGGTCTATATTTGACCATTGTTAGAACATCATTTGTGTCATAGAAATTAAATACTCCATTTCCATGTAAGTCTTCTCTGATGTCAAGATAATCAATTACATTCTTTGAAATTCCTCGTTTGCCCCAATATTCAAGGACATTTGTTTTACCGTTTAACGGTTCTTCGTGTGGATATCTATAGTTTCTTCTAGTTTTTACATCTTTTTCTCCAAAGCTATATTCAACATTTGCTTTATCAAATAAATATTTTGCCGCTTCTAAAAATGTATTTCCTTTTTCCATTAAAACATCAATGATATCAACTGTTTTATTACACCCGAAACAATGAAAAGTATAATTCTTTTTATTGTAAATAAAGCTTGCAGTATCTTCATTATGATATGGACAACATGCCTTTAAATTTTTTTCATCAAAATTATCCAGTTCAAGCAAATCTGCTATTAAAAAAGCGTTTTTGTCACCTAGCTTTTCTTTCGCTTTTTCAATGTCTTTTTTATCAATTAGCATCTACTCACCACCTATACTTTAAATTCTTGCTCATAAAATAACTTTCTGATGCCATACAAAACTTGCACTGGTTTTTGAGAATAATACAATTTTGACGACTCAATATTTTTCCTAATGTATTCTATAGGGACTCTATTTTTAAAAACCATTGTGTTTATTGCTCTATAAGCAATAGGATATTTTGTCTTATCTTCTATATAGCTCATGTATGTATTGACACAATCAGTAATCTCTTGTTTCATACCTGCACAATCCCAATGTTAATGTTTCCTATTAATAACCACGGATTCAGAGTCTTTAACTCTGTCCCCGTGGTGTAAACAATATTTATATGCGCAGATATATTCTTTTTCTTTTTTACCTGCCATATCTACCTCTTTTAGTTAAATGGAAGTTCTTCCTCAATACCATCTGGAATACTCATGAATTTATCACTTCCAGGAGCAGGTGTTTTATTGATATTACTTGTAGAGTTTTCAGAAGAATTTTTGCTTTCTGCAAATTCTACCTGTTCTACAATGACATCAGTTGTATAAACTTTAATTCCATCTTTGTTTGTATAACTTCCAGTTTGAATACGTCCTTCTACAACAAACTTCGTACCCTGATGTCCATATTTTTCAATAAATTCTGCGGTTTTCCCAAAAGCCACACAGCTAATGAAATCGGCAGTCTGTTCATCACCCTGTCTTTTGAATCTTCGATCTACAGCCAGAGTAAATCTCGCAACTGCGGATGAATTTTCTCCCTGTGTGTATCTTACTTCTGCATCTCTTGTCATTCTTCCCATTAAAATTACCTTATTCATTATATTTTCCTCCTATAATTACGCCTGTACTGGTTTGATTTCTTTTACTTTTGATAAACATTCTTTTGCTGCTTCTAAATCTTTAATTGCATTTGGGTTGCCACTTGGAACATATTCTTTCAGAACATTCATTAATTCTGTATTTTTTGTACCACCAAGTTTTGTGCAAAAAGAGATAATTTCTTTTTTGATGGAAATAATATCATCTTCTACGTTTTGAGCCGTAGATGCTGTAAATTTAGGTCTTGTCGGTTCAATATCCGATGTATTAGCCCACTTGATAATTTTCTGTCCGTGAGATTCTGTAAGTAATGTTGCATTATCATTCTCAAAAATATGAGTATTATCTTTCTGAGGTTCAGCCATATGAGTTTTCTGATCTACTGTAAATGTACAAGTAAATTCGTATTCAAACCCATCTCTCTGTTTTGCTCCTACTCCAAGTTTTTTAACACTTGTTTTACCTCTATCATCTTTTTCAATTTCATACTGATCTTTTCCTCTCATAGTTGCGATTAAATGGATTGGGCTTGTAGCAAGCTTATTGATAAATGCATCATGTCTTGGGGTTACTTTCGCCCATGCCTGATATGTCCCACCAGCTTTTTGCTGCAATTCAAGACAACCACCTTTACCATCCCATTCAGGTGATGTACTGTCCATAATTAAGATGTCATATTTTTCTTCGACTGCAAAATCAATTACATCAGAAAACTGTTCTGGGTTAAAAGGTTCTACAAGATCAACAATGTCATAATCAAATTCATTTGCATAGTATCTACCTCTTGCACCCTCTGTATTAGCAAGTAAAATTCTGCAAGGTTTTCCAGTGATTTTTTCGAGTTCTTCACGCATTCCAGTGGCTAATCTTAATGCAGAATATGTTTTTCCACCGCCTGACGGTGCCATGAGTGCTACCTTTGTATAAATTTTTTCTCTTACTGCTTTTTGTACTTTAAAAGCCATAGTTTTAAATCCTCCTGTGATTTTTATTTTTTGTTTTTGACATATAATAACATTTATGTGAACACACTCATATTTGAGCGTAGGAACATGGAATTAAATCTATAAGATAAATTCTATGTCAACAGTGATTTATGGGTGCAAAATCCCAAGGGTATGCTGCTAACCACCCATTTTTTATTTCTCTATTCAGTTTCAATTTATTTGGAAAATTCGATTCGATTGAATCTATAAGATTTATTTCTCTTTATTTTTAACTGGTAAAATTGAAATAATGTATCGTCCTGGAAGTATTAATAACTCACCATCTTCTGTTTGAAAATGGAACTGTTCAAACAATCCCATAATATTTATTAATTTTACATTTCTATATCTTTTATAAAACATTATGTCTCTTGTTGAATTAATAAAATTATGATTAAACTTAACATCATCTCGACATCCAGTGCATTCTACATTATAATTCCTGTCAATCATTTGACAAATCGTTTCATTCCATTTTTTATAATTGTCATTCATATTTTATATTCTCCGATGAAATTTGGATTTTAATTATCTCTCATAAATTTATTTAACCACATGTTTACATATTCTTTTTTCTCAAAGTCTTTATTCATCATATTGAAAAATGAAATATATCCTGTTGGAAAACTATTATCATTGTTTTCTTTGTGTTTAAAATATAATTCTCCACATTCATCTTCGTCACTATATTTGCTATATATCCGTTTTTCAATTTCTACATCTCCGTCATATATATCGTCTTCAAATATATTGCATTTTTTATCTTCGTCAAAATATTTTACTAATATATCTTCATATAAATCTATTGGAAAATCAGAGTCAAAATCTATTATTTTACCACTCATTAAATCTACATAATTCATAATTCTTTTATAATCATCTTGTGAAATTTGAAAAGTGTTTTTATAAATGTAATATCTACCCTCATCTTCGTATGATGTATGAGACTGTAAAAATACTTCCATTACTGGAAAGAACCCATTTGGATCTTTTTCAAATATTCCATTTTTAAATTCATATCCATGATTTTGTGCTTCTTTTAATATTTCTTGAAATTGTTTATTATAATAATTCATATATTCACCTTTTAATTTTCTTCCTGTCTACCTGACCAATCACATTGAGTACATAACTCATCAAGTTCATTCATATGTTTTTCAAGATATTCCATAATATCTTTAACAATATTAATGTCGCAAATACCAATTACTCCCTTTTGCTTTTCATTATCAATATATATTCCGTCTGAATCATATTTTATTGGAATATCAAATACCTCATCAAAGTTTCCTTCACTAAGAGATACTGTAATTCCACTTGGTTCAACTACAACTTTTACATTATGAGATTTGTCATATTTAACAACTTTAGCAATATCTTCTACTACGTTAATCATTTATTCTCCTTTTCATCTTTATCATTTACAACTTTGTCAATCTGATCAGTAATGTAATCAATAACATCCTTGCCGGTTTTCCCAATTGCTTGAATATTATCCGATGTAAGTTCATTTGCAACCATCATTGTATAAACGGTTTCGGTAGTTGGGGTAAGAACTGTTAAAATTACAGAAATAATCCCAATTGAAATAAATAACTTGAATCCATTCTTTGTTAAATCATCAAATTCTATCAAACATATTGCAAATGCAGCTACTGCGACAATCATGAATAAAGTCCCCACTGCATCTGCTCTGCTAGCGAAATAGATCAACCACGGGCTAATAATCGGTTTCATAATTTTTCATCTCCTATCTATATATTCTCCATTTGAAACGAAAGTTTTATTTATAAATTTTCTAACTCTTTAAGTTCTTTTTGAGCATTTTCGATGGTTTCTTTAAGGTTCTTAATCTTATATTCTCTTTCTGCTAGAAGTTTCTTTTCATTTTCTTCTTTATCATTCGCATAAAACTTATCTTCAAAGTCCCAATAATCATGTTCATCACCACTCCATGAGTGATTCGATACAAGAAAACTTTTTCTTACTTCGACGCTTGGAGCTTCCCAATCACATCCATGACCACAACAATGTTTATCTTCTCTATAATCTGGATCACCAGGACTACATTGACAATATCCCCAATTGCGTTCATCATAACTGAATGTAATTTCATATCTGAAATCCGCTTCTTCTACACATTCCCAATTATTATTTTCAGATTTATTGTAAAGGAATACATTTACCTTACGGATACAATAATTGTCATCTTCAATTACGATATCGTAACTATCGCAATCTCTTAAATCAGAACAAAATTCATCATAACATTCATAGTTATCTATTAAATCCTGCCATAGCGCAGATACTAAAAATGGAACATCTAGCTTTTCACCATTTGGTTCTCTGTATGTATTCTCATATTTCAATGCATCAACCAACTGTTCTATAAATTTTTTGATTGTAATATTGTTGCTATACTTCATATGTATTTATTCTCCTTTTAATATCCTTTCATCTCAAATAGTTCTTCTTCATATGAGATACACTCATATCTTTTACAATTATCTACTGTACATTGAAATTCTCTACATCAAGGACTTCCATCACACATGTGATCGTATGGACAATGATAATCTTTTTTGCAATATTCACAATTTGTATATTTCTCACATGCCATTTATTTATTCTCCATTCCATTTTTCAAATCTATATTTTTGTTTAATATCAGGATATTTTTGATGATCCACTTCACTTATAAACATTTCATAAGGTCTTGCATAGATTTTAAAATCGCCATATAGAGCCTGATATACAACTACATATTCATCTTCTTCTGTAAGTTTGGCAACACACAAAATTTTATATAGGTATTCATTTGACAAAATTGTTGTTTCTCTTTTGAAATGTTTAACAATATCACCCTGTTTTATTTCTCTTTTTTCTAATCCACATTTTATATTTATTTCTTTTTGTCTACGAAGTGAATCACGCATTCTTGAACCTAATGTTTCCATATGCAATATTTTCTCTGCGCATTTATCACATATGTCAATCTTTTTATATGGTTCCCATATTCCTTCCCATGATCCATGCATCATATGTGATTCTTTCACTTTATAGCTTGTTGATGCATCTTGTGTTTTACAAACATCACACATTTGTCTGTTCATTAACTTCTCCTTTACGATAATTCATTTATAAGAATATTTAATGCTCTTACTAAGTCAACTTTCTTTTGAAGATAATCTGGTGCTAAAATATTTTCATAATCTCCATATAAGCTACATTGTTCTTGATAATAAACTTGTCCATCGTCACCAATGAAATAATCATTTCTACCAAGTAATTGCAACTTCAACTCTCTGATTACATCTAATGGATTGATTTCAACAGGCTTTTCAATTTTTCCAGTTATTTTAATGTTCATTTGTTTATTCTCCTAACATTTTCTTCACATCCAGCACATCAACCTTCTGGCAATGATACTCATATGGTGATTCAATGTAATTCTTATTTAGCTTATCATTTACATCATTTACACAAAATACTGTGCATCTACTATCATGACCACTACTATTGAAATGAATTTCTGCGTTATCACAAGTTTCTTTGCCTGTTTCAAACCAATCTTTTCGACACTCAAAGCACTTCATAGATAATTTATATTTCTCATTCATTTTATCGACAAAATATTTTGCTGATTCTTCATCATATGTAATTCCATCTATTACTTCTCCATAAGAATGAGTAATTAGATAAACACTATCTTTTTCATTTTTAATCATACACATTCTCCAATAATCGCTTTTGCTAATTTATCCCAATCTGATTCATAATCTTCTTTTGATAATTCTGTCAATACTTCATCCATTAGTAAATGTGATATACCAGATTCTCTTGCAGCTTCGATTGCTGTTTTGCCTTTAGTGATTAATTCTACAAATCTTGCAATTTTAACATCTTTCATAATCAAATATCCTTTTTAATAAATTCAAATGTTCCATCTGGATATGTTGTAAAACATATACCTTTTCTAATACTTCTTTGTTGAACGTAATTAGGATGTCCATGTTTCTTTAGTATCTTTTTATTAATTCTCTTCTTTTTGTGCCATCTACAAGGAATCACCATAAAGACTTTTATATCGTATGCATCTGGTACTCTTGATTCATCAATACCTACAAGACCATGGAACATTTTTACATCACACTCTTTCTGTAAATCAAGTATACATGGTGAACCATATAACTTTTCACACTCTTTTATGTACTCATTATAATGTTCATTTTTATATTTTGTATTGTATTGGTATTTTTCTATCATATATCATTCCTTTGCTCTTGGTAGATCATCATAATTATGTATATAATTTTTCGCATTTTGTGCAATATTAAATGATTTATTATGATATTCTCTAATGCGTTCTGTTGCTTCCTGCTGAAACTTTTCTCTTTTGTTACAATCGTCAAATGATTCTTTCTTAACTTTATATTTTGATGCATCAAATGAAGTAATATTCATACAAAATCCTCCATGAAATTCAGATTTCAACTGTATTTATTTGTCAATATGCACAAAAGCAATGCTATAATTCCTTAATTCTTCGTTTCTGATTTTGAATATTTTTGTGCATATTGTATAATTGATTTTTATTCTTTGTCTTTATCGCTTTTCTCAAATAATTTTATTACTTCATTTATATCACATTTGAAATTATTGTAATTATTACAATCTTCACACAACCAATATCTATAATCTCTAACATCATATCTATCTTGAATACTTGGAATCTTACAAATTTCACACAGGCATACTTCTTTCCTTGATTCTTCATCTGGATATTTTGTTAATAGCCTATTAAGATCCTCTAATTCTTTATTTCTTTCTTTAATTCTTTGTTCAACTACTATTTCTTGTTGTTCCTCAGTATATTCATATATTTGTTGTAACTGATATTTTTCAGCTTCTTCTTTAGTAAAGAAAATACTTTTACCTAATTCAGATACTTTGTATGTTTCTGGAACACACAAGAACCACTCCTGTTGTTTACCATATTGCACTCTACAAATCTTGTGCTTTACAATTCCTTGTACTGGAAAGATGAAATATATTGATCTGTCAACAAGTTCTTCTATATCGGCAATTCCATTTTTGAGCAAATAATCATTATTATACATTTTAATTCTCCTTATGATATTCTTTATTTAGCCAATGAATACAGTTGTCAATCGCAGCATCTTTATTACTAAATGTATATCCACTAGGACTACACCAAACTTCTGATTCGTTAATTACAGTTCTATGAACTAAATATAGTGAAATTTCTTCAAGTGACATTGCTCTAAGTCTATCTATATTTCTCATAATCCACCTCACATATTAGTTTCTATACCATGCCATTTCTTATGTCTCTCCCAGTCTCGCCATTCGAGATTACCAAAATGGATTCTTAATTCTATATTCTCTATATCGTCCTGTGATAATATCCAATCACGATACCGCTTTACTTCACTATCAGTTAAATCATAAACGTTCTTATAATAACCTAGAACCTTATCAATCTGCTCAACAGACCAATCATAATCAGATAAAGCAGCTTGACGTTTGTATTCCGCAATATGTTCATCTACTTCTTTCTGTGCTTCATCATATGTGCGATACACTTTTGAGCAGGTTACAGTAGTATAATTAGGTGTTCTATTGATTCCCCAATCTTGCGGATACCCTTTATGTATTCTCCAACCATCATTAGTAATCTCTGAACGAATTTCTCCATGAAAGATTTTCGCACGTTTCACTAAGAATCCTTTATCATATGCTTCTTTTAATGTTTCTGGTTTGTTAATGTCCAATTTGAAATCAATTTCTTCATCTGTTAATGGATCTTGTTTAATCTCAAATAGCTTTGTATCATAACTCCAATTCTTAGGAAGCTTGTGAAATCTCTGCTCAGTGTCAAATTCATCAATCGGAACACCTTTTACATAGTCAGAATAGATTCTTCTACGTTCTCTTGGTGCAAGATAGTCAATATAAACATCAAATTTATACTGTTCATCTACCATTCCATAGTGGACTGAATATTTATGTTCACATTGATGACACCAAAACACAATTTCGCCACTTTCAAATCTCTTATCCTTTGGCGGTGTATTTGCCATATTTATTCCCCTTTCTTTTTTATTTGAATGTGTAGGTGAGGAATTGAACCTCACCATTCTATATTTCTCCATATAGAATCACACCATGTCTACACTATTTATTTTTCTGTTGCATCAACTACGGTTGTACCTGTACCTTGTACAGTAACCCAACCATTTTTATAATGTGCTTCTGCTTCTTTCATTCTAATAAGTTCATCTGTAATAGAAGAACTCAGTTCTTTATTTGCTTTTGCCTGTGCTTCCGCTGCGATTCTAGTCTTTTCAGCATCGGCTTCTGCTTTAATTTTTGTTTTCTCTGCATCTGCTTGTGCCTTTGTAATCTCAATATTTGCATCCGCTTCGGCTTGCAACTGTTCAGTCTGTTTCTGTACTTTTACTTTCTCCTGTTCAGCTTGAGCCTGTTGTTTTTCCTGTAATGCGGTAACACGATTATCAATTGCCTTTTTTAATTTTTTATCAGGATGAACATCAATAATAGACGCATCAAGGACTTCAATACCATATTTCTTAGAAAAGTCTTTATTTAGATATTCAGTAAGAGCTTCATTGAGTTGCGCACGATTACCAGAATAAATATCCATCATAGAATAATCAGTTGTAACCTCAGAGATTTTGGATTTAAGAACGGTTTTTACACGATTCTCTACAATATCTTCTCCGTCCATACCTTTAAATTTCTTATATGTATCAATTACTTGATCCTCAATATATCGGTATGTCATCTGGAAACTAATTGCAATACTTGCATCGTCAGAAGTCGCAACTTTAAATGAATCATCATTTTTACTACCTTCTCGACTATCTTTTGACAATACAAGAATTTCGTTACTTGTTGAAAATTCCTTAACTTTGTTCATTGGTGGACGAAAATGTGCGCCTGGTTTAAGAAGTTCATCTTTTACGCCATCCTTGTAGTTGTACGTGATCCCGACTTTACCAGTTTGAATTAAATCTACATGTGTTACTGTAAATCCTCCACCAATGATTGCTACCGCTGCTACTAAACCTACTACTAAATTCTTCATATTATTTATCACCTTTCTTCATTTGATTTTTAATCTCTTTATAAACTTCTTTTTCAATATCAAAACTTTCATCTTGACGATTGATGTATATTTCAATCTTATGAATTACTAACCAACCAATTGAAAATATGATAAGTGCGCCAATTGCAAATCCAATAGCACTTAACAAAAATATAACCCACATATATTTATCACCACTTTTCTAACATGTACATCACTTATTCATTGTCAAAATCTTCTCAAAAATATCATAAGTCTCTACAAATTTTGAAGCCAATACATCTGGTGATTCTATTGATTCTGTTCTCTTTAATGTATTCCTCATTCTGTATGCAAGTTCTTTTATATTATTCAATAAGCGTTCCATTTCAGAAATATCTCTTGTAACTAACGCTCCAATAAAAGCATTTTGTAACAACATCATATCTTCATTTAATACATTCAGATTGTAATTTGTAAGTAATTCACAATTGTCCAACTTTTTCGCAAGAATTTGAAAATCTTCGTTTATACTCATAATGTTCTCACTTTCTCTATGAAATCAGAGTTTCAATTAGTCCCATAATCCATCAATTTTTACCGTCCTATGATTGATCCATCTATATCTGATTTCACTACCATATCCACACGATTCATCACAATTATCGTTTGTACATATTGGCAAAAGTTCTGTTACTTCTGGTTTATCCATATATGAAAATTCATAACACAATAAACCCATCTCTAATTTAGAACCACATCTAGGACATTTACCTTTGATTTTAATTTTTTTACTCATACACAATCTTCTTTCTCAAACTGAATTGAACCATATTCATAATCTTTTGACACGATAACGTAATATTCTTCATCGCCATCAAATTTATACATATGTACCATGCTGTTACCAGAAGCTATAAAATAAGAATACTTTTCTGGGTTTTCTCTAAACCAGTGGATTCCTTGCTGAATCCATTTATTAATTTCTTCATCTGAAATTTCAACAGCTTTAAACTCTTTACTTAATAGACTAAAATGAGTCGGATATTTTACATTTGACGCACAAATATCAATAGCATCATCGTCAAATTCTTCAACATCCATCTCATAATTGCAACATGGACAGGTTACATATAGTAATCCTAGATGTCCTACATGAGTATCTTCTCTTAATACTTCAAGAAATGATCCGCAATTTTCACATTTTATTTTTACCTTTTCTACTCTTCGTTTAGTTTGCTCTGGTAATTGATGCGGATTTCTGGGTTGATTTTTATAATTATTTTCAATTACTTTCATTCTCTGTTCCTCCATTTACTCCATAGCCTAAAATAAAACAATCATCAATTAATTTTTCGTCAATATATTTTCCATGAGATAATCTAATAAGATAATCTCCAAGTGGTTCTTTATTCCTCAATACTTCATTATGCCATCCATTAATACGATATCTGATAATAATATCTTTATGATCGCATAAATACATTCGTCCAATCCATTCTTGTAAACAACTACTCCAAGGATAGATTGTCACAAATTTGATTTTTGCTTCGTTAAGCCATTGTCTAATCCTAATGTCGCTATCTACAAATATAACGTCTACTTTACCTATATTCTCTTTTATATATTGAATAAAATTATTTGGAAAATCTGGATTATCGGCATTGATAATTTGTTGTTTGAATTGATTTAGATGTGCTTCTGTAGACATAAGATGTAGACTTGATTCCCACCATTGACGTTCTTTTTCAATTTCTTCTTCGTTTGGTAATCGCTTTATGGTCTTAAATTTACGAATATCAACATCCAAAATGTCATAATTTTTCATATGCTCACTTGCGTATGTCTTACCACAGCAAGTATAAGCACTAATAACTAACGTATTCTTCATACTGTTTCTCCTATATAAATCCATTCTAATTTCTTGCGAATATCTATATCATCAATCGGAAAATAAATCACACATGGATATTTGTCTGGTATATTAGTAAATTCTCCACCACGATCATAATATTCTCTAATTGTTTCTAAAACTTCTCCTGTATCATCATTTACATTTGGGGTAAATCCAAAATATTCTTCAAGAGATTCAGGACAATCAAAATATTTTTGAACCATTTCTATAAAACCAGTCATTTCGTTTTTATTATGGATAATATTAAGACATTCAATTGGATCATATGCATCACAATTTGCAACAGAATTTGCGAAAAGTTTAATAGATGAATTCTCAAGACTTGTTCTTAAAAGACAACTATCATAACAAGCACGATCTTCTGGTTCACAATGCTTACATCTATAGCAATTATGTTCAAATTCATTATGATTATGTACTCCTGTATCTACAAAGTGAACAGGATTATTAGCGTCACCAGAAATACAACGATGAGCTAATCTAAATGAACCATCATCATTTCTGACTATATCTTTATATTGTTTAAGCAGGAAATTTATATTATCTTGTTCTATCGACTTCATATATCTTCGTCCTCTTTATGCAAACCAATCAATTCTTCAAACATATACAATCCAGCACATGCTGCATTGAAGGCATCGTTTCCTTCGTTTTCAGCAATATCACAAAAAACATTTCTAGCCGCTATTCCACTATTATAATAAAATTTAGGATTATGTTCATATGCTTTAACTCGATTTAATACTTCATCAAATGAAATATCAAAATTCGTATTAGGTTTATCAGACATAATCCTGTCTACTTCTCTACACATTCGCTCATAAGAATTTTCTGGACAACCCATAATGTCATTTCTCCTTTCCATGAAATGAAAATTTCAGTTTTCTAGCATATCTTCTAACTGCTCAATTTTCTCTCTCAGCATATCATTCTCTGAATCTAAAGAACAATTTTCATCTTGTAAATCTTCATTTTCTTTTTCTAAATCATAAACATTTACTGTCCTGGTCAGTGGATTTACGATCCAGTATTCACGTACACCGGCAGAGTGGTATTTGAATAACTTCACACCGTAATCAATTCGTTTCGTACCTGAAGACGCAATCTCGATGATCCAGTCCGGTGCACCATTATATCCACGATCATCCAGCTTAGACTTGTCACAAATAATGCTGATATCAGGTTCAACGTATGTTTTATCATCCTTATTCAGAAAAACGGCGAATGGGGCAGGATAGACCTTACAAAATCCATAGTTTTTACTGATATACTCACGGATTTCTGCGGATAAATTCATAACAAGTTCCTGATGCAATCTGTTTGGTGGTGCCATATCATAAATAACACCATCGATCAGTTCTGCACGCTGTCCTTCCGGGAGAGAATAGATGTAATCGGTTGTGTAGGTGTTTTCTTTTGAAAATGGCATAGTGTATACCTCCTTTACATTTTGATGATGGCTGTTTGACAAAAAAATATATATGACATATAATATACTTAACGAGGCAGCCGGAAGGTGAGTGCACTTCACCCGACCCGGCGAATTTAATACTAAGTTATCAAGAGATAGCCGTTCCTAAACTTTACCAGAGAGCAGGACGGCTATTTCTTATGTTTTCTGTGGGTATCTATGTAAGTCAGAATCGCCATCAACATGATGACAAAAGTAAATAAGTCATTCCATGAAACCATAATAATCATCCTTTCCGTAAGACTCGGATCAGATGAGAGCACGTCCTCCAGCTGCATGGGTAAGCATATTATGTTGTCGAGAGGCCATTGCAAATATAGTATCGATAATAGTATAACTTGTGTTAATGTTGTCTGTTGAGATAAATATATAAATTTCTCTTTTATATTTAACTTGTAGTATTACGTTGATTTTAACATATTTGTAATAGCCAGGCAATGATATTATACTAATTGTAGTGATATATGTTATCCGCATGTTTTATTTGAGAGTTACACATTACTGTGTATTTTTCTATTTCATATGGAGAAAGTCGTTTTTGCAGGGCTTTATTAGTTGTTTGTTTTAAAGGCTTTTTTCGGCAGGTTCATGGATTGCATGACTGGTGGAGGAGAAGAATAGGCAGTTGAGAATGGTGTGAGAAAAATATAGAGGGTTTGCACGTTGAAGAATGTTGTAGTATGATAGCGTTGCCATGAAAGGAATGATAAAATATATGAAGAAAGTTCAAAAAAATAGCTTTGAGAAGATGTGCGATAGACTTGAAGAAAATTTTGTTTTGAACGAGAATGAAATTAAGTATGTAAAAAAACATCTTTACCCAATAAAAGAGGATAAGGATA
>OGQT01000471.1_pt1 | contig 37024 bp, 30 predicted proteins | sample 1553261 | NCBI WGS metagenome assembly OGQT01 (sample SAMEA2579992, study PRJEB22360) | human gut metagenome | biome: human gut; feature: human-associated habitat; material: faeces | place: Denmark | collected 2008/2010
ACCCTCGATTTTTCATTGAGAGTGCGGCGTTGCTTTATGCCTTCGTATAAAATTAAAGCTCCCTCTGATCGAGAGAAAGAGTGAGATACCGCGCACCCTCAATCACAGCCGGAAACACCCACGGCAGCAAAATCAAAAGCCGACAAAATGCAACGAACCCCGAGGGGTTACCTCGGGGTTCGTTGCTTGAAAAAGGAGATTTATGAAAAAGACTCGTACTCTAAATTAAATCAACCCGCGCTGTATTCGGAAAGCTTCAGTTCCACGGTTGCGGACTGCTGCGTCGAAGAGCGGTACACCTGAAGTGTTACCGTATCGCCCGGCTTCTTGCTGAGGATTGCGGAACGCAATGTGGATTCACTGTCCAGCTGCTGGTCGTCAATAGCGGTAATCACATCGCCCACCTGCAAGCCGGAAGCCTGTGCCTCGCTCGAATTGAGCTGTGCCACATACTCGCCTTGCGGCAAGCCGTAGAAGCGGCCCGTCATGCTGTCGATGAACTGACCGGAAATACCGAGAACAGCTCTGTCCTTCACATAACCGTACTGGATGAGGTCGGAGATAATCGGCTGTGCCGTATCGATCGGAATCGCAAATCCAAGGCCCTCATAGCCCGTAGCGGAAATTTTTGCGGAGTTGATGCCAACGACCTGACCATACTCGTTGATGAGTGCGCCGCCGGAGTTACCGGGGTTAATCGCCGCATCGGTCTGGATATATTCCATCGTGTAGCCGGTCGTGTTATTGGCAATCGCGCGGTTCAAAGCGGAAACGTAACCGATCGTTACGCTGGAGCTCAGCTCGTGGCCGCCCGGGTTACCGATGGCCATGACCTTATCCGCAACGCGCAAATCTTCGGAAGAACCAAATTCCGCAGCCGTCAAGCCCGTCGCATCGATCTTTACGACCGCAAGGTCCGTCACGGTATCGCTGCCGATCAGCTGCGCTTCATACGTCTCACCGTCGGAGGTTATAACCTTCAGGGAAGTCGCACCCTCCACAACATGCGCATTCGTGATGATGTAGCCATCTTCACTCATGATGATGCCGGAGCCTTCGCCCGCCGGGGAAACGCTGCTGTCCGACGTGTCGGTCTGCATAAAGCCGTAATTCTGTGTCACCTGATAATTCTGGATGCACACGACAGACGGTGTAAGCTTTGCGGCAATGTCCTGGTCGCTCATCGCGGAAACCGTGCCGTCGCTGCTCGCGCTCGTATCCGAGCTCGTGTCGCCGTTCACCACGCGCGAGATTGTGAACGCAGCATTGCTGCTCGCTTCGGAAGACTGCACATTGATGACGCCGTTTTGAATCATCACGACGAATACGCCAAGCGCCGCCGCCGAGGTGATCGCACAGCAAAGCACAACGGCTAAAAGCTTCAAGCCGAATTTCGAGCCGTGCTTTTTGGGCTTCGGCTGTTTTTGCGGCTGATGCACCGGCACACCGTAATACACAGGCTGTCCGTTTGGCTGCACCGGCGCGTTCTGCTGCGGAGCGCTCTGTGCGTTCCACGTATATGCGGGGGTGTTGTTCGTCGGATACTGTGCGTTATGATAGGTGCCGTAGGCGTTTGTGCTGTTTACAGCGTTATTAGCGGAAGTATTGGTGTTCACCGGTTCAGACCCATTGTTCGGGTCAAAACCATTTTGGAATTTCTCATGATTGTCACTCATGGTTCCTTACTCCTTTCACATGATACCATATTCCAAACGGTTTTTCAACCTTTTTTTCTTTCCGTTCGGATTATCTATATTATTTCGGAGTTCTGTGAAGTTCATGTGAAGTGCAGTGAACAGTTTCATGAAAAAAGCAAGAAATCTCTGTCACAAAAAAGCAACGAAAGCCACCGGTGCGTGTTCCGGCGGCTTTCCTTATATGCTGATTTTAATATGCTGATTTTATTTTGTCGTCAGATGCGCACTTTTCAGCGCCTTGCGAATCAAAGCGGAGAGCGGCACGGAAATGATGATGGCGAGAATCGCGTTCACCGTGCTCGAAGCCGCTTTCGTCGCAAGCGCAATCGCCGCAGCCTCCGGCGCACTGCCCGCAAGCACCGTCGTAATGTAGGACTTTGCGAGATACAGCACAATGTATGTCAGGCTGCCGCAGATACCCGCCACAATGCTGCGCGGTACGGTAATGGTAAAGTCTTCCTCCAGCATGTTGCCGGTGATTTTACCCTTGTGCGCGATGAGGCCGCAAACCGCAGCCAGCAGGAACTTAAATACAAACGTAAACGGAGCCGAAGCGATGTACGCCGGGTTCGTCAGGTCGTAGAGCATCGCGCCGATACCGGAAGCCAGACCGCCTCCGATTGGGCCCATCACAAAGCCCGCAAGCAGGCAAAACGCGTTGCCGAGGTGGATACGGGAAATATCGCCCACCGGCACCGGAATCGGGAAGCTCAGGTAGTTGGAAACGAACACCAGCGCGCCCAAAAGGCCCACGGTGACAATCTTGTAGATGGAATTCTTGTTTTTCATTTTGATTACCCCTTTGCTTTGGGGCGCGACTGCACCGTTCGTGCGCCGTGCCTTGAAGATTGCACCCAGTATAGCACCGCGCTGGTATTGTCGCAATGGCCAGATTTAATATAATTTTTAAGGTCAGATGGTTTTTTCACACCCCAAAAAGCCCGCCCCAGTTGCATTTTCGTCAAAAAAGCGGTATACTGGCGGTGCGAAAAGTGTCGTTCGCTTTTCGATTATCTATAATATGAAGAAGGGATATTCATGGCAAAAGTAAAAGCCGTTATTTTTGATATGGACGGAACCGTGGCCAATACGCTCACTTCCATCGCCGGATTCGGCAACGCCGCGCTTGAAGCGCACCGCTTAAAAACGTTCCCCGTAGATCGCTACCGCACGTTCGTCGGTAACGGCGCAGATATTCTCATGCGCCGCATGCTCACTGCCGCTAAGGGCACATACACCGAAGAAGATATAAAAGCCCTGCGCAAAACGTATGACGCTTTATATGAAAGTGATCCCACAAAAGACGTAAAGCCCTACCCCGGCATCGTAGAGCTGCTCCAAAAAATGCGTGAAAACAACGTCAAAGCCGCCGTGCTCTCCAACAAACCCGATAACATGACGTGCTATATCGCCGAAAAGCTGTTCACCGGGCTTTTTGATGTCGTCCACGGGCAAAGGGAAGGCGTACCGAAAAAACCGGACCCCAGCGCCGCACTTTTATTGTGCGAAGAATTAGGCGTCACCCCCGCCGAATGCCTGTATGTCGGCGACAGCGGCGTTGATATGCAGACCGGGCAGAACGCCGGCCTCTTCACCGCCGGCGTCACCTGGGGCTTCAGGGACGAAAAAGAGCTCGAAGAAAACGGCGCCGATACCCTCGTCCATAACGCAGAGGAGCTGGAAAACCTTATCCTCTAAGCTAACGGCAATGGCAATTAAAAGCCTTTCGTCAAGTTTTCTTCAGAAAACTTTTTGCCTAAATATAATTTATCCTCTCCAGGCTGCGTCCGGAGAGGATTTCTTCTTTTATTGCGCTTTGCTGTTTAGCTCCCGATATGTCCCAAGAATTAGCACCACCGAAACCACAAACGTCAAAATGTCTGAAACCGGCATCGAGTATAAAACGCCGTCCAAGCCGAACCAAATCGGCAGCAGGATTGCAAATCCCACGCCGAACACCACCTCGCGCAACATGGAAAGCACCGTCGAGCTCAGCGCCTTGCCAAGTGCCTGCAAGAAAATAAAGCACGCCTTGTTCACGCACGCCGGAATCATCATACACAGGTAAACATGGAACGCCTTCACCGCAAACTCCGTGTAAAATGCGCTTTCATTTGCCGCGCCAAACAGCGAAATGAGCTGTTGCGGGAAAAACTCCACCAAAATCAGCGCCACGGCGCCCACCGCTGCTTCCGAGATCAGCAGCATCGTAAACAGCTTATTTACGCGCCTAAATTTCTCCGCACCCATGTTGAAGCCCACGATCGGTATGCACCCCGCCGCCATACCGACAACGATCGAGATCACAATCTGAAAGAACTTCATCACAATGCCGACCACTGCCATCGGGATCTGTGCGTACTGCGCCTGCCCGAAAATCGGGTCCAGTGCGCCGTATTTGCGCAGCATGTTGTTGATGGCCGCCATTGCCGCCACAAGGCTGATCTGCGAGAGGAAGCTTGTCATACCAAGCGACAAAATGCGCCTGCAAAGCCCGCCGCTCAGCTTAAAATCTCCCTTTCCCGGGCGAATCACACGCATATTGCACAAATACCAGATTGCAAGCACCGCCGTCACAATCTGCCCCAGCACCGTCGCAACCGCTGCGCCCATCATACCCCAGCGGCACACGAAAATGAACACCGGGTCTAAGATCGTGTTCAATATCGCGCCCGCCAGCGTCGATGCCATCGCAAATTTCGGGCTGCCGTCCGCGCGGATAATTGGGTTCAGCGCCTGTCCGAACATATAAAACGGCACGCCGAGCGCAATATAGAAGAAGTACTCCTTTGCATAACGAAACGTCTCCACGTTCACACGTCCGCCAAACATCGTTAAAATCGGTTCCGCCAAAAGCAAATACACAGCCGTCAAAGCCGCGCTTGCAAGCAAAACCAGCACCACGGCGTTGCCTACGCTCTTCTTCGCCGTTTTCACGTCCTTTTTACCGAGGTTGATACTCACATACGCGCAGCAGCCGTCGCCGACCATTACCGCGATTGCGAGCGCCGCCACGGTCAGAGGAAACACAACGGTGTTCGCCGCGTTGCCGTAAGAACCGAGGTAGTCCGCGTTTGCAATGAAGATCTGGTCAACAATGTTATACAGCGCGCCGACCAGAAGCGAAATAATACACGGCACTGCATAACCGCGCATCAGCTTGCCCACACGCTCCGTGCCCAAAAATACGTTGGTGTTTTCATCCATACCTTTACCCCCTGATATAAATCTAAATCATAAAGCAGCGAAATACGCCGCCCGAAAATCCGGACTTACGCATTTCGCTGCTCGATTTTGAAACCTATAAACTTGTATGCCGTCAGTTCAAATAGTCGCCCACCGGAGCGGAATTGTACTGCTTAATAATTTTGATCACAATTGAGCCGTCCGTTTCCTTATGCTCCTCTACGATTTTATACTTTGTGTGGCTGCGTTCCAGCCCGCTCTTGTAATTCGCAACTTCCTCCTGTACTGCGCGCATGGCGTAATCCTTTACCACACCCTCTTTAAGCTGGAAATGCAACGTTTGACAGATACACGCAGACTGAATTCGTTTCATAATTTCACCATTCCTTATCAAAATAAATGCGGCGCATATACGCAAACCGGATTTACGCACATACACCACACGTTTTCTATTATTTTACTCTTTTGAAAATACTTTTTCAAAGGCAGTTTTCGCAAAATTTTCCGGCTCGCAGATTGGACACTTTGCACAAGCGTCACACGTCTGCTTCTTCGCCCCGCACACGTGCCGCCGTCTGTATTCCGTTGGCAGCTCGCCGTAGGCCTCCTTAAACGCCGCCGTAAATCGGCTCTGGCTCTCATACCCCACGGCCTGCGCCACGGACGCAATGTCGTTCTGCGTTTTCAGCAGCAGCCCCGCCGCAAGCTCCATGCGGTGCTGCTTCATGTGCGCCGCAATCGTCGTGCCGTACACTTTTTTGAACACCGTTTTCAGCGTCGTGGTGTTCATAAGGAACTCTCTTGACAGCGTTTCTATCGTGATGCGCTCGCTGATGTGTTCAATCAGATAATTGTGCACGTTCCGAATGATCTCCTCCTGCGAAGCCTGAAAGTCCACTTCCTTTTCCGGGCACGTGATCTCCATCACCTGCTCCACAATCTCGTGCAAAAGCCCGATCTGCTCGGTGTCCGACGCCTTATAGTAGACTTCCTTGCCATCGCGGCGGCTCATGATAAGCCCACTGTCTAAAAGCGACTTCAAATGGTGCGAAACTGCCGGACTCGACATATCCATCATCGCCGCAATGTTGATAACACATTCTTCCCGGTGACTCAAAAACCAGAAAATGCGCACGCGCACCGGGTCGCTCAGCTGCTTGAACACATCCGCCACGGCCGAAAAACGCTCCGTATTCATCAATTCTCTATGCAGCGCTTCGTCGTGCTTGTGCCTGCCGTGGTCGTGCGGCAATGCAAAATCCGCCATAAAAAGCCCTCCGTTTATCCATTTCGGAAATCCCGTTCGCCCGTTTGGAAGCAGCACCCGAAAACCCCTTGATTTTTTATTCCGGCCCCAGTATACTACAACTGTAACGATTAAGCAAGTATTTAATCGTTAGCACCACATTTCAAAACAAAATGATTTTTTACGGAGGTTTTTCCCATGAAAAAAACGTACAGCATCGAAGTTGATTGCGCAAATTGTGCCAACCTGATGGAAGAGGCAACCAAGAAAACCGCAGGCGTTGCAAATGCGACCGTAAACTTCATGACCCAGAAGATGATCGTTGAGTTTGAAGACGGTCAGGACGCTAAAGCTGTTATGAAGAATGTCCTCAAGGCCTGCAAGAAGGTTGAGCCGGACTGCGAAATCGAGCTTTAATTTACTTCGGTCTACCCGTATAGTCAGAAAAAATGACCGGCTCCGCTTTCTCGGTACAATCGGTCTTTTTCACACGGTAATGTGTCATCTAACTGCTATATAAAATTGCAAGAGGTATCCTCATGAAAAAGAAACAAAAGATTATGCTGTACCGCATCATCGTCACCGCCGTGATGCTGGTCGTGTTACAGTTCTTACCTATCACGGGCATTCCGCGCCTTATCGCGTACCTCGCCGCCTATCTCGTCATCGGCTACGATATTTTGAGAAAAGCCGGCAAGGGCATCCTAAACGGCCGCGCGTTCGACGAAAACTTTTTGATGGCGCTCGCCACCCTCGGTGCGTTCTTCCTCGCCATTTGGACAAAGAGCGGCGATTATCTTGAGGGCATCGCCGTGATGCTGTTCTATCAGATCGGCGAGCTGTTCCAAAGCTACGCCGTCGGCAAAAGCCGCAAAAACATCTCCGCGCTGATGGACATCCGTCCGGACTACGCCAACATTGAAAAAGACGGCAAGTTAGAACAGGTCGACCCCGACGAAGTCGCGGTCGGCAGCATCATCGTCGTGCAGCCGGGCGAAAAAGTCCCGCTCGACGGCGTGGTCGAAAGCGGCAACGCAAGCCTTAATACCAGCGCGCTCACCGGCGAAAGCCTCCCGCGCGATGTCAAAGAGGGCGATGAGATCATCAGCGGCTGCATCAATTTAAACGGTGTTCTGAAAATCCGCACCACAAAGGAATTCGGCGAGTCCACCGTTTCCAAAATCCTCGACCTCGTTGAAAACGCCAGTTCCCGCAAGTCCCGTTCGGAAGCGTTCATCTCCCGCTTCGCTAAAATTTACACCCCGGCGGTCTGCATTTCCGCTGTACTGCTCGGCATCGCCGTGCCGCTCCTGCGCATGGCGTTCGGCATGGATGCCGCTTGGGTCGATTGGATCTACCGCGCGCTGACCTTCCTTGTCGTCAGCTGCCCGTGCGCACTTGTCTCGCCGAATCCGCTCAGCTTTTTGGGGGGCACCGGCGGCGAAAGCCACGAGGGCGTGCTCATCAAGGGCTCCAACTATCTTGAGGCCCTCTCCGATGCAAAAATCGTCGTGTTCGATAAAACCGGCACGCTCACGCAGGGCGTATTTGAGGTCACTGCCGTCCACCACAACACGATGGACGAAGCAAAGCTGCTCGAGTACGCCGCGCTCGCCGAGTGCGCCTCCTCCCACCCCATCAGCAAAAGTTTGCAGAAAGCCTACGGCAAAGAGATCGACCGCAGCCGCGTAACGGACATTGAAGAAGTCAGCGGCAAGGGCATCACCGCCAAGGTCGACGGGCACGAGGTCCTCGCCGGCAACGCAAAGCTCATGGCGCTGCACAATATTCCATATAACGACTGCCACAGCGTCGGCACCATCATTCACATGTCAATCGACGGCAAATATGCCGGTCACATCGTTATCTCCGATGTCATCAAGCCCCATTCCAAGGAAGCCATTCAGAAGCTGAAGCACGCCGGTGTTGAAAAAACCGTCATGCTCACAGGCGATGCCAAGCGTGTGGCTGATCAGGTCGCCAAAGAGCTTGGTATCGACGAAGTTCGCAGCGAGCTGCTCCCGGGCGATAAGGTCAACGAAGTCGAAAAGCTCATTCAGAATAAGCCGAAGAAAGCAAACCTCGCGTTCGTCGGCGACGGCATCAACGATGCGCCGGTGCTCACCCGTGCCGATATCGGCATCGCCATGGGCGCCATGGGCAGCGATGCCGCCATCGAAGCCGCAGACGTTGTCCTCATGGACGATGACCCGATGCAGATTGCAAAGGCCATCAAAATTTCCCGTAAGTGCATCGGCATCGTCAAGCAGAACATCGTGTTCTCGCTCATCATCAAGTTCGGCTGTCTCGCACTCACCGCGTTCGGTATTGCAAACATGTGGGCAGCCATCTTTGCGGATGTCGGTGTCATGATTATCGCGGTTCTCAACGCCATCCGCGCTTTGAAGTACAAAGAATAAAAGATAACATACCAAAACGCCCTCCCGCTGCGGTTTTTCCGTAAGCGGGAGGGCGTTTTCCGTTTTCTGTTTCAGCTTTTAATCTTTGTACAGATTGCCCGTGTACCAATCCACCATGCCGTTTTGCACAGCGTCCTCAAAGTAGTCGGGCCAGTAGTCCGGCGCTTTGCCGGAGGGATACCAAATGTCCGGGTACAACGCGTTTTCGTTCTCCGTGATTTTTGAGGTGTCCACGGTCGCATCTTCGCCGTCACGCACCTTGCGCGCCACGATCACCGTGCGGAAGCCCTCATATTCATACGAGCATGTTGAAAGCATCACCGTTTTGTCGTTTTCGTTCAGGTCAACGCCGGTGTTCACCATGCTGCGTTTCATCACGTCGTAGTAAAACTGCATCTTGTCTTCCGCAGAGTCAAAATCGCCGCGCAGATAGTTGAACAGTTCCCCTTGGTTATCGTATGTATTCGTCTTGAATACCGAAACAATCTTCCATTCCGCCGCTTCCTTTTCGGTGTCATAGCGGAATACCGGACAGCTTTTCACGGTCTTGGCACTGCCAAAACCGATCACCTGCCAGAACATTCTGCCGTCCTGCATGCTGTGCCCGTGCAAAACCTGATTATCGGAGTCCACCGTGCACATACCGTCCAAAAAGATGCTGCCGTACTTCGTGCTTTCCTTTTTGTAGTTGCGGTAAAGGTAATACTGCGGGTCGTCTGCAGGTGGCGTCAGCACCGGAAAATTGATGTCCGTGCCGTCCAGCTGCACCCAGCCCGTAATGTCGCTGTTCACACTTTGCAGCTTCAAAACAGCCTCGCGACGGCGCTCCAGCTCTGCCATGCGTTCGCTGTCCGCCGTATCGTCTTCGGAAGAAACCGGGGCCACGCTTTCCGTGTCGCCCGCTTCGGAGTAGATTTTCTGAATCTCACCTACGTTTTTATCCGTCACATACGGGTTCACAATGAGCTCAATTACAAGCACCGCCGCCGAAACGACAAAAATCACCGAAAACAGCGTGATGAGCACCGGGAACAGAATTCTCCGCTTTCTCGGCTGCATACTTTCTTCGTCTTCATAGACCGCCACGCGCCGCATAGGCTCCGGCTCGCGGTATTTGCGCCGCACGCGTTACGCCTCGTCCACCGGCAAACCGGCAAGGTAGCGGCGCACCATATCGAGTGCTTTGGAAGCCGCGCAGTGGCGGTGCCATTCGCGGGATTTCAGTCTGCCCATCGGTTGGCGCTTTGCCACCCACGTGTTCTTGCCGTCACTCAACGCAATGTACACAAGGCCCACCGGCTTTTCTTCTGTGCCGCCGTCCGGGCCCGCAATGCCCGTGATACCCACGCCGATGTCTGCACCGCTCTCACGCACAATGCCTTCCGCCATCGCGCGCGCCGTCTGTTCGCTCACTGCGCCGTATGTCGCAAGCGTCTCGTGCGGTACGCCGAGCAAACGCTCCTTCACGCAGTTTGCATACGTCACACAGCCCGTCTCAAACACGGCGGAGGAACCCGGAATATCCGTAATGCGCTTTGCAAGCATACCGCCCGTGCAGGATTCCGCCGTCGCAAGCTTCTTGCCCGCCTTTTTAAGCGCACTGACTACAAGCTCCTCCAGCGTCTCCACGTCCACACCGTACACGAAGTTGCCGATGCGCTTCTTCAATTCTTCCACCACCGGCACGCACATCGCGTCCGCTTCTTCTTTCGTTGCGGCCTTCGCCGTCACGCGCACGAACATCTCGCCTTCCTTGGCATACGGCGCCACGGTCGGATTGCTCTGCTCCATCAGGTCTTCGATCATCTGTGCCACCGGCGCTTCGCCTCTGCCGTACACATGCACGCTGTGCGAAGCGATGACCGCGCTCTGGAATTTCTCAAGGTACGGCACGGCATAGTTGTGCAGCATCGGGGTCAATTCCGAAGGCGGACCGGGCAGCATGATGACGATCTTGCCCTTGTCCGTCCGGAACGCGCAGCCGGGCGCAGTGCCGTTGTCGTTTTTCAGCGCGGTGCAGCCCTCCGGCAGCATCGCCTGCTTCATCTGGTTTTCGGTCATGCCGCCGTTTGCAAAGTAATCGAGCAAATGCTGGTAGCTCTGCTCGTGCAAAACGAGCTTCTTGCCCGCAGCCGCCGCCACGGTCTCTTTCGTCAGGTCGTCGCCCGTCGGCCCAAGGCCGCCTGTCGTGATGAGAATATCGCTTCTGTCGAGCGCGTCGTAAACAGCCTTTTCCAGTCTGCCCACGTTGTCGCCGACTACGGCGGCGTAGAGCAGATCAATGCCGAGCGCGGAAAGCGCCTTTGCAACGATTGTTGTGTCCGTGTTCACGGTCTGGCCGAGCAAAAGCTCTGTACCTACCGATAATACTTCTGCCTGCATGGTAAAATTCCCCTTTCTTACAGATGACGGATCTCCGTCTTTTCAAGGCAATTTTTCAAAAGCTGTTCCACATCAAGCTTCTGTTCCGCAGCCTCCACCACGTTCAAAGTGGGGCGGGTGCGCGGGTGCTTCGGCGTAAACACTGTGCAGCAGTCCTCATACGGCTCAATGGAAATATCATACGTGTCAATGCGGTGCGCAAGCGTCACGATTTCCGACTTGTCGCTGCCGATAAGCGGACGGAAAACCGGCATATTCGCCGCGGCATCCGTGCAGGCGATGGCCTGAATGGTCTGGCTTGCCACCTGCCCAAGGCTCTCACCCGTGATGAGTGCGCTGCATTCGCGCTCGCGTGCAATGCGCTCGGCGGCACGCATCATAAAGCGGCGCATAATCACGGTCGCAAGCTCCTCCGGGCAATTGTCTCGAATTTGCTCCTGAATTTCGGTGAACGGCACGGTAATCATGTCCATTCTGCCCGCGTATTCGCCGACCTTCTTCAGCAGCGCCACCACCTTTTCATGTGCGCGCTCGCTCGTGTACGGCGGGCTCGCAAAGTGAATGGCCGTCAGCTCCACGCCGCGCTTTGCCATCATCCACGCCGCCACCGGGCTGTCGAGGCCGCCGCTGATGAGAATGGCCGCCTTGCCGCCCGTACCCACCGGAATGCCGCCCGCGCCGGGCTTCGTCTCGCCGTGGATATACGCCGCTTTCTCGCGGATTTCCACGCGCACCGTGATCTCCGGGTTATGCACGTCTACGGAAATGTGCGGGTTCGCGCGCAGCAGCGCCGCGCCCACCTCGCGGGAGATTTCCATGGAGCCGAGCGGGAACTTCTTGTCCGCACGCTTCGATTCCACCTTGAACGTCTTAAAGCCCGCGAGTGTGTCATTGAGGTATTCCGGCGCCATTTTTGTAATGGCATCCATGTCCTTTTCACACACGCAAGCGCGCGCATAGCCGATGACGCCGAAAATCTTCGAGATGCGCTCCTCGGCCTCGTCAATGTCCGCGTCCTCGTCCTTCGGTTCAATGTAAATGGTGGACTGCATGGAGTACACCTCAAAGTTGCCCGCGCGCGCAATGCGGCGGCGAATGTTCTTTAACAGCCGGTCTTCAAACGTGCGGCGATTCAATCCCTTTAAGACGATCTCGCCGAGCTTGACCAGAATCACTTCCTGCATGACAAAATTCCTTTCCATCTGTAAACTCACGCTTACGCGTGCGAAAGCGTTTGGAGGCCCTCTTTCAAGGCGTCCGCAAACGCGTCCATTTCTTCTGCTGTGTTTTCCGTCGAAAGGCTTATGCGCAGCGATGTTTCAACGCGCTCCTTCGGCAGCTGCATCGCGCTCAGAACATGGCTCGGTTTTGCCTTGCCGCACGCGGAACCGCTTGAAACAAAAATGTTTCGCTCCGCCAAAAAGTGCAGCATCGTCTCCGCACGCACGCGCCCTGCCGAAAGATTCACAATATACGGCAGCGCGTTTTCGGGCGAGTTCAAAACAACCTCCGGCATCGCTTTCAGCCGTTCAATCAAATGCGCCTGCACCGCTTTTACGTGTGTGAGCGCCTCTTTTTCCGTCATCATGTGCTTCACCGCTTCGCCGAACGCACAAATTTGCGGCACGCCCTCGGTGCCGGGGCGCAGATTTTTCTCTTGCCCGCCGCCGAAACTGTGCGGCAAAATGCGTATGCCGCTTTTCACGTACAGCGCACCCACGCCCTTCGGCGCATGCACCTTGTGGCCCGAAACACTGATGAGGTCAACACCGAGCTTTTTCGGCTGGAGCGGAATTTTGCAGAAGCCCTGCACCGCGTCCGTGTGAAACAGCGCCGGGGCCTTTTTCCTCTTGATCATGCCTGCAATGTCTTTCAGCGGCAGCAAAACGCCTGTTTCGTTATTCACCGCCATCACGCTGACCAAAATCGTCTTCGCATCAATGGCTGCATCAAATTTCTCTTTCGGAATATTTCCGTCCGCCTCCGGCTGCACATACACGACCTCAAAGCCCTCTTTTTCAAGCTGTGCCATCGTATTGAGCACCGCCGGATGCTCGATCGCCGTCGTCACAATCTTGTTGCCCGCGCGCTTTTTCGCGTGCGCCGCACCCAAAATCGCAATGTTGTCGCTCTCTGTGCCGCCGGACGTGAAATAAATCTCCCCCGGCTGTGCCGAAAATCTCTCGGCGATGATCTCCCGCGCCGCAGTCATCTCCTTTTCCGCCGCAAAGCCCTTGCTGTGCAGCGAAGAGGGGTTGCCGTAGCATTCCGTCATCATGTAAAGCGCCTTTTCCGCCGCCTCTTTTGAAACGCGCGTCGTCGCGCTGTTGTCCAAATAAATTTCCTGTGTCGTATCCATCATTATCCCTTACAGTTTTCGGTAGCCGGTCGAAAAATCGACCACATTTCTAAGCGGCTCACCCGCCAGGAAACGCTTTAAATTCTCCGCCATAATACGCACAATGCGGTCGTGCGTCTCCTGCAAATGGTATCCGCCGGAGATATGCGGTGTGATGACCGCGTTTTCCATCTTCCACAGCGGGTGATCTGCGGGCAGCGGCTCCGGGTCGGTCACGTCCACGCCCGCGCCCGCAAGCTTTCCGTTTTCCAGCGCCGCGCACAGCGCATCTGTGTCGACGATCATCCCGCGGCCGACATTTAATAAAATCGCGCCGTCCTTCATCTTCGCCATGCGCTCTGCGTCAAACATGCCCTTCGTTGCCGTCGTGCCCGGCAGCGTGATGGCCACGCAGTCCGCCTGTGGCAAATATTCGTCAAGCTTATCGGTGTGGATGAGCTCGTCCACAAAATCGGGCTTATCCGTACCCGTGCGGCGCACGCCGATCACCCTTGCGCCCAGCGCTTTCGCACGCTTCGCAAATTCCCCACCGATGTCGCCGAGGCCGAGCACCAGCACCGTCGAGTTCCACGCCGAGCGCACCTGCCCGAGGTCGCACCACTTGCCCGTGCGCTGCACATCGCGGTACAAATGCAGCTTTTTTAAAAGTTCAAGCCACACCGCGACCATGTATTCCGAAATCGCAAGGCCATACGCGCCCGTTGCATTCGTCAAAACGGTCTCCTTCGGCAGACAGCCGTGGATATACCCGTCCACGCCCGCACTGTTCGTCTGCAACCATTTAAGCTTATCGCCGGTCGAGATGAGCTTCGGGCTCACGTTGCCGAGGATTATATCCGCGTTCTGCACGTCCTCGCGCTCTGCCTTGCCCTCTTTATAAATAAACGTCTCCCCCGGCGCGGCTTCTTCGAGCCACACGCGCTGATAGGGCTTCGTCTCCATCGCAACTAAAATGTTCACAGTGTCTCGATCTCCTCTCTCCACACCGTATTGCACGCGTCGCTCGGCATACGGAAATCGCCGCGCGGCGAAAGCGTCACAGAGCCCACCTTCGGGCCGTCCGGCAGGCAGGAGCGCTTAAACTGCTGCTGGAAGAAGCGGCGGTAGAACGTTTTCAGCCACTTTTTAATGGTCTCGGCGTCATACTGCCCCGCAAATGAGCGCAGCGCCATCGCATAAATTTTACGTGGCGTAAATCCAAAGCGTAGCATATAATACAAATAGTAATCATGCAGTTCATACGGCCCCACAAGGTCTTCCGTCTTCTGTGAAATTTCGCCGTCCTTCGGCGGCAATAATTCCGGGCTGACCGGCGTGTCCAAAATATCAAGTAAAACGCGGCGCAGCTCATCGTTGCCGTGCATCGCCTCATAACGCACAAGGTGGCGCACCAGTGTCTTCGGGATAGACGCATTCACCGCATACATCGACATGTGGTCGCCGTTGTACGTCGCCCAGCCGAGCGCAAGCTCGGAAAGGTCGCCCGTGCCGATGACAATGCCGCCGTGCTGATTCGCAATGTCCATCAAAAGCTGTGTGCGCTCGCGCGCCTGCGAATTTTCATACGTCACGTCCAACACCTCGGGATCGTGCTGAATGTCCTTAAAGTGCTGCTCCACCGCCTTCGCAATCGGAATTTCGTCAAAATGCACCTTGAGCTCTTCCGCAAGGCACTGCGCGTTGCTCTTCGTGCGCGCCGTCGTGCCGAAGCATGGCATCGATACCGTGCGGATGCCCGTGCGCGGCAGGCCGAGCATATCAAACGCGTTCGCCGTCACAAGCAACGCCAACGTGGAATCGAGACCGCCCGAAAGCCCAATGACCGCCGTTTTGCAGCCGATGTGCTTCAGTCTCGTCGCGAGACCCGTCGCCTGCATTTTGAGGATCGTCTCGCAGCGTGCGGAAAGGTCGGCGTCGTCCTTCGGCACAAACGGGTACGGGTACGCCGTGCGCGTCGTCTCAAACTCGGGCAGGTCCATCGAAGCGTCGATGATGTCGCACACAGGCTCGTCCTGCCACGTATTCATGCGGCGGCGCTCCTGCACAAGGCGCTCCACGTCGATGTCGCCGTAGGTGATGCCGTTCGTAAACAAATCGCTCTCGTTCAGTAACGAGCCGTTTTCGCAAATCAAATTGTGTCCCGCAAAGATCATGTCCGTCGTGCTTTCGCCAAAGCCGCTGTCCGCGTACACATACGCTGCAAGCAGACGACCGGAGTGCATGCGCAGCATGTCGCGGCGGTACTGCGCCTTACCGATAATTTCATCGCTGCACGAAAGATTTAATAAAACGGTCGCGCCGCCCTTTGCAAGCGTCACGCTCGGCGGGTCTGCCACCCAAACATCCTCGCAGATCTCCACGCCCACGGTCACGTCCGGCGCAAGCTCAAACACCACGTCACGGCAGCCGTACCAATCGCCCGCATAGCGCAGCATGCCGCTTTCCGGCGCGGGGGAAAAATGGCGCAGCTCGTAAAATTCGGAGTAATTCGGAATATGCTGCTTTGCCGGCAGGCCCAGCAAAACGCCGCGACTGAACACCGCCGCGCAGTTATACAGCGCCCCGCCGGACGGGATCGGCATACCCACCGCGCACAGAATATCGAGGTCTTCCGTCTCTTCGATGAGGTCAAACAGGCACGCCTTCGCGCTTTCCATCAGCTTTCTGTCCTTAAACAGGTCGCCGCAGGTGTAGCCCGTCATCGCAAGCTCCGGGAACGCGATGACCGAAACGCCGTTTGCGGCCGCCTCGCGGATCATCTTCGCCATCTCGTTTTTGTTGTACGGGCAGTCCGCCACCTTCACGTGCGGTGTAGCCGCCGCCACGCGCACCATTCCGTCTATTTTTATGCTCACAAATAAGCTCCTCTCAAGTGTCACCGGAGGTGACACAATTATATTCACTTGATTCACTTGCACAAATTCCCCCTGCCGAAAAAAGAGCAGGGGGAAACTGTTTTTATTCTCATTCGCCGGTTTCGGCCGCCGTCACAGGCTCCGGTGTGGGCTCCTCTGTGGGGGCCGCCGTCGGTTCTGCGGTCGGCGCAGGGGTCGGCTCCGGCGTAGGCGCCGCAGTCGGGGCAGCCGTCGGCGCAGGAGTCGCAGTAGGCACTGCCGTTGGGGTTGCCGTAGGTGTCGGGCTCGGGGAAGACGTCTCCGTGCCCGGGCCGATGCGGTAAATGGTGCCGCTTGGGCCGTAGTAGGAGGAAGGCAGCGTCTCGGTGCGGATGACCTCTCCGTCCTTCACAAAATCGCGCCAAGCGCTCGCCTCATAGCCCCAGTTGCCGCTTGTGGAAAGCACCTTTTCGCCCTTTTTAAGGTTCTGGTCCACCACGTATTTCACAGTGCTCAGCGGCGGGATCTCGCTCGTCGTCTGGGAATACACATTGATCGTGTCCCACTCTTTCGGGTGCTTGCCGTAGAACTGCACATGCAGCGTCACACCGTCCATCCAACTCATAATGTACACCGGGGTGTCAAGATCATTGCGGAACTGGAAGTCGATCTCGCCGTAACTCACCGTCGCGTCCAGACCGATCGGCACGTACGTAGACGGTGAAGAATGGCAATCGCGCAGCGTGATTGTCATGCCCGCACGCAGCGCAGCGCCGTAGATCGTTGAAGAAGCCTGACAAATGCCGCCGCCGTACATCTGCACCAGCGCGCCGCCGGAAAGGCCGCCCGCCGGCAAAAAGCCCGTGGAAGCGTTTGTGGAATCGCCCACGATGTTTTCATAAGAGAATGTGTCGCCCGGGTTCAAAACCGTGCCGTTCACACGGGAAAGCGCCAGACCCATGTTGTGGTTGCCGTTTTCCGTATTCGTCGAGACCGTCTCAAACGAGGAGATCATGCCGAAATCTTTTCTCAGGTCATCCACGGTCACTTTCGCCGCGGTCTCCTGCAAAGCAGCCTCTACTTCGCCGCTCGTCTTCTTAAGGAACTGCGCCTTCACGGCGGCAAGCGTTCCGTAAACGTCCAGCTTTTTGCCGTTCACGGCGTCCTCAAACACAAAGTCGCCCGCGTCAAAGTCATAAGAGCCCACGGTCGCGTCCTTAGCCTGCACGACGAAATCGCCGAGTCTTTGCTTTAATTCATTTTCAAAATTCTTGAGCGTCAGGCAGTACGTCATTTCGTAGTCGCCCGCTTTTCTCGATTTCAAAAGCCGCGTCAGCGTAATATCCAGCGTATCCACAACGGTCAGATCACTGCCCTTTGCGGTTATTTCGGTGTCGCCGCTTTTCACCGTGACGTTGATATTCGCATACGGCTTTAACGCCGCTTCTCTGCACACCTTTTCGGCTTCTTCAAGCTTCATGCCGGAAATGTCGATGCCGTCCATCGTGGTACCTTCTGCAAACACGGTCAGGTCCTCCGGCTCCGGGGTGGGGGTAGGCTCCACCGTCGACGCGGGCTCGGAAGCCGTCGGCAGCTTATCGCAGCCCGCAAAGCCCAGCATCAAGACGGCCGCAAGCACCGCGCCGACCGCCGCCGCGCGATATTTTTTCGTTTTATGTCTATACATGAGATCGCCTTTCTGAAAATCCCGGCAGCTTCTCACAGCCGCTTTTCTGTATCGTACCGACTTACGTTTTGCAGATATTCTCTCCTTTTCGCCGGCAAAATACCGACTGAGAATATTATACCTGCCGCATCTTTTCTTGTAAAGACATACGTTTAAATATGTCTTAAAAGTTTTTGAACGCATGTAGGTTCTCCGCTTACTTTAAGTATACCGCAAAGCCGCAAAAAAGTCTCCAGAAAAATGCAAATTTTCCGCAAATTTCACTCTTTTTTCGGATTTGATTTCTTAATTTCCGCACAATATATGGAAATTCACAAAAAAATGTGATAAACTGGAGCAAAGGACAGGAGGTATCTGAAAATAAGTTTTGATTTTTCAGACACACCCGATGAAAAGGCTATTGAAAAGGAGCGGTATCATGCGCATTTTGATTCTCACCTGTGCTACCGGCGGCGGCCACCTGCGCGCGGCTGCGGCACTTGAAAAATACATACGCGAAACCACCACCCACGAAGTCATTCAAATGGACTTCTTAAAAAGCATCGGCAAGCTGCTCGACAAAACCATTTGCGACAGCTACCTCTTTATGGCAAAGAAGACCCCGTCTCTCTTCGGCCGCCTCTACAAAACGACAAATAAAGATAATCCCCTTGCGGATTTCGTCCCCCGCACAACGGAGCTTCTGGCGCTCCAGCTCTATCCGCGTTTAGCGGAGGTCGCGCCGGACGTCATCATCAGCGTGCACCCGTTCGCAACAGAGATGATCTCCGGTTTAAAGGAGCGCCGCCGCATCACCTGCCCGCTTATCTGCCTCATGACAGACTACGGCGTGCACAAGGCGTGGATTGCCCCGAATGTTGACGCCTACGTCGTCGCCTGCGATGACATGGTGAACGACCTGCGCCGTCTCGGCATTCCGAAAGAGCATATCTACCCCTACGGCATCCCGGTACACGACGTCTTCTTCGACAAGGAAGACCAGGCGAAGCTCCTCACCGAAATGGACCTCGAGCCCGAAGTGCCCACCGTGCTCTTCATGGCCGGCAGCATGGGCGTCTCCAACATCGTAGACCTCTACCGCGGCCTGTGCTCCTCCCCGCTCGATTTACAGATCATCATCATCACGGGCAATAACAAAAAGCTCTATAAGCTCTTTGAAAGCGAAATTCCGAACTCGTCGAAAAAGACAAAGCTTATCCAGTTCACAACGGAAGTAGAGCGCTTTATGCACGCGTCCGACCTCATCATCACAAAGCCGGGCGGCCTCACCGTCTCGGAAGCGCTCGCATGCAACCTGCCGCTCGCCGTGTTCGACGCCATTCCCGGTCAGGAGGAAGATAACGCCAACTTCCTGCAAACGCACGATATGGGCGTGCGCGTCACAAAGGAGAATTTCTCCGCTGTCGTGTCCTCACTCATCGAGCATAAAGAGCGTCTGCGCCGCATGCGCGAAAGCTGCCGCACATTTGATAAATCCCGCGCGAACGAGAACATCGTCGCGCTCGCCGTAAGGCTCGCAAAGGAATTTGCCTCGTATAACCCGAACATCTCATTCTCCACGGATAAAGGCGTGTTCAACTTCCGCACCGCCGCCATCATCGTGCAGAACGGCAAGCTGCTCGTCACAAAAGACGACAGCGCAGAGCACTACTACCTCCCCGGCGGCCGCGTCACCATGCGTGAAAAGGCCGAGGACGCCCTCACGCGCGAGTTAAAAGAAGAGCTGGGTGTCACCGTCGCGCCGGAGCGCGCCGTGTGGATTGCCCAAAGCTTCTTCACCCCTACAGGCAAAAAGCAGCGTTACCACGAGCTTTGCACCTACTTCACCGTAGACGCTTCCGGCACCGATCTCATCACCCGCGGCGACCGTTTCGACAGCCCGAATGAACCGAGCGTCCACTTCGCGTGGTTCCCGTTTGAAGAGCTGCCGTATATTGATTTAAGACCGGCGTTTTTGAAAACCGAAGTTCAAAACCTGCCGGAGCATACGCAGTTTATTACGATTGGGGATTGACGCACGTTCACCGCAGCCCGTCATTTCACCCAACAAACGCCCCTCGTTTTTATCTTCTTTGACGATTGATTTTTCTCCGCACTTTTCCTATATTCAAGATAAAAAACATCGTCCTGAACAGGAGGTCATACCATGAAAAAACGCTCGCTTTCTCATTTTGCGTACTATGCCGCAAACCGCGCATTCCCCGTTTTTCTGTTGCTCCTGCTTCTGCTCGGATTCACCGCCTGTTCGGCGGGAAAAGGCGCAAAATCACTCGATTATCCCGCCATGTTCGGCGAAACGAAGGATGAAGTGCTCGCAGCACTCGATGCGGAAAATCTCACCTACAAGGAAGATGACCTCTACGCCAACGCCTACGTTTTAGACCGGACCGAAACGCTCGAAAACTACGATTTTTCGGTCTACCTGCTTTTCGACCTCAACACCGATACGCTTTACGGCTACCGCAGGACCCTATTCGTCGAAAACCCGACCGATGAGGACTGCAAGCTGCCCGAAAAGCTTCTTAATACCCTCACCGCGCAGTACGGCGGGCCGACCACCTACCCCGGCCTTGAAAACCGCATCTCCACGCACCTCGACCGCCTGAGCACCGACGCTGTCGGCTCCGGCGAGGTCTACAACGAATACTGGTCGGTGTCCGAAAATTGCGACGCGTCACTCGGCGTCAGCTTTCTCCCCGACGGCCGCCTTTTTGTGGACATCGTCTACCAAACCCCGCGAACGTAATTTTAGTAAAACTTCAAAAGGACAGCTTCCCCGGAAGCCGTCCTTTTTTCATTCTCATTTTATCTCAAACCTTATCCCGCATCTCCGTCATACGGTTCCAGTAGCGCTTTGGCATGTGGGTGCGGCGGCACAGGTCGTTCCGTCTGCCCTCAATGCCCACGGTGTCGTAGAACGTGCGCCACATGGCGCGGAATTTCTCCTCCTCCGGCGATTCCGGCGGCAGCTCGATGTGCTCTGCCTGCAAAAATTCCGTCGCGCCGTCTTTATATAATAAAGCAAGCTTATGCGTGCGGTCGAAGATCATGAAATCTTCACCGGAAAAACGGTTGATAAAATGCGGCGCGATAACGGGTAAAACGCTGTTTTTCGGCTCAATCTGCGCGATAAGAACGTCGCCGTACTCCGCAAAGCGCAGAAAACCGAGGTACAAGTGCGCTTCTCGCTCAAGGAACTGTACCGCTTTCGTGATCTTATCGACGGCAGGCTCGGTCAGTCGCCCGCACACGCCGCGCCCGACCTTGTACCCCAACCGCATGAATTCCAGCATACGCAGTTCCTTTTCGGGCATACAGGTAAAAAACGCGCGCTCCAAAAGATCCTGCGCCTCCATGCCCATTTTCTTCGGAATCGACACGCGCACACGCTCGGCACGGCGCAGGTCGGTCTCGATATACTTCGCACCGAATAAACACGTCTGGTCGGCTTCATCAACGGGCAAAATCGCGGCAGGCGTTTCTTTTTCCGCAAAGCTCTCGAACACACAGGAAAGAAAGCCGTTATATGTGCCGTCGTAGTAATACATTACAGTTGTCCGGTCAGACATTTTACCGCGTCCTCCTTTGTGGGGTTGAATAATGAAAGCTGCTCGGGAATTTCGGGCTGTATGCCGCCTTGCGGCAGCCCGCGGTCGCGCAGAATGCCCGCCAAAACCCGCCGGTTCGTCTGTGCGCAAACGGCACTGCATTTTGCCGTTGCAGGTGATAAAATACGAAGCACGCTTTAAGACGACACCGAGCTTTTTCAGCCCCTCGTGGTCGAGCTTTGCTTGCCGTCTGGCGCGGATGATGCGCTTTGCACTCACCACGCCGATGCCCGGCACGCGCAATAATTTCTCATACGGCGCGCGGTTCACCTCCACGGGGAATTCCTCCGGGTGGCGCACCGCCCAACTGCACTTCGGGTCTAACATAGGGTCGAGGTCGGGCGTTTTTTCGCTCAATAATTCGTCCGCCGTGAAGCCGTAAAACCGTAAAAGCCAATCGGCCTGATAGAGCCTGTGCTCGCGCAGAAGCGGCGGCGCGGTGTCGAGCGCGGGCAGATTTCTGTCCTGCACGACCGGTATATACGCAGAGTAAAACACGCGTTTTAAAGAATACTTGCGGTAAAGTCCTTCGCTCAGCTGCAAAATGCGGCGGTCGTTTTCCGGCGTTGCGCCGATGATCATTTGCGTTGACTGCCCACCCGGTACGAAGCGCGGCGCATTTTTATACCGTATGAGATCGTGCGCGTTTTCCTTGATGCCGTCGCGAATGCGCGACATAGGCAGCAGGATGTTTTCCTTCGATTTCTGCGGCGCAAGGCGCTTTAGACTGTCGTTTGACGGCAGCTCGATATTGACGCTCATGCGGTCGGCAAGCAGGCCGAGCTGCTGCAAAAGTGTCTCGTCCGCGCCGGGAATGGCTTTGACGTGAATGTAACCGTTGAAGTGATACTCGTTACGCAGAATATGCAATGTTTCGAGCATTCTTTCGCAGGTGATGTCCGGAGAGCCGAACACGGCGGAGCTTAAAAACAGCCCTTCAATATAATTGCGACGGTAAAAGCTGATGGTCAGATCCGCCAGCTCTTGCGGGCGAAACGTCGCGCGGGGCGTGTCGTTTGAGCGGCGGTTGAGGCAATACGTGCAGTCATAAGCACATATGTTCGTCATTAGCACCTTTAAAAGGGAGATGCACCGGCCGTCACTTGCAAAGCTGTGGCAGATGCCGCACGCGGCGGCAGAGCCGAGCTGCCCCTTTACGCCTGCGCGGTTTACGCCGCTTGAGGTGCACGCCGCGTCATATTTTGCGGCATCCGTTAAAATGCGCAGCTTTTCCATGGTGTCCATTTGTGTGTTCATGCTGTTCTCCCTATCTTAAAGCGCGACGCCCTTGAACGGGTTTTCGACGTGTGTGCGGCGGTTTTCCGCGGCGGACTGAAAGAGGTCTTTGTGCATCACCTTGATGCCGCGATCAATGATATCGCCACCGTATTTGCAGCGCAGAAAATCGACCGTCGTTTCGAGCTTTTGGGCCTTTTGTCCGCGCGCGGCATCTTCAAACAGCGAACACTGCGACATGCCGAGCGGCACGAGCGACGACACGCGCACGCCGATGCTGCGGATGGATTCGCCCGTGTGGTGGGCGCAGAAAAGGCTGTAGGCTGCGTCGAAAATGCTTTTGGAATCCGCCACGGCGGTGTCCAGCATCTTCTGGCGCTGATAAGTCTCGAGGTTATATTTGCGCACGGAAAGCTGCACGTTGTAGCCGCAAAGGCCCTTTTCGCGCAATCTTTGTGCGACGCTTTCGGAGAGCATGTAGAGCTCTGCGCGAATTTCGCCGTCGTCTTTTAGGTCGTGCACGGCGGTGGTGCTGTTACCGATGCTTTTGACCTCCTCGTGCTCGTTCACACGGCGCACGGGCGACCTGTCTTCGCCGTTTGCGTACATACTTAATTGCTCGCCCGCCTTGCCGAATAGCCTTTTTAACAGCTTCCGGTCGGCTTTTGCGGCATCTCCGATGGTGTAGATGCCGTATTTTCTGAGCGCTTCCTGCGTCGATTTGCCGACGAACAGCAGATCTGCCGCCGGAAGCGGCCACACGAGCTCTTCAAAATTCTCGCGCGTGAACTCCGTTACGGCATCCGGCTTTTTATAGTCGCTGCCAAGCTTTGCGAAAATTTTGTTGAACGACACGCCGATTGACACCGTGAGCCCGAGCTCATCTTTGATGCGCGCGCGAATTTCCTCCGCAATCTCGCGGCCGCTGCCGAACAAGCGGCGGCTGCCGGTCACGTCGAGCCAGCACTCGTCTAAGCCGAAGCTTTCCACCATGTCGGTGTACTGCATGTAGATCTCCTTTGCAAGGCGCGAATACTTTGCGTAGCGCTCAAAATGCGGCGGGACGAACTTGATGCCGGGGCATTTGCGTTCCGCTTCCCACAGGGCTTCCGCCGTTTTGACGCCTTTGGCCTTCGCGAGCATATTTTTCGCGAGGACGATGCCGTGGCGACGCTCTTTATCGCCGCCGACCGCCATGGGAATATCTTTCAGCGACGGGTCATAAAGCGTCTCCACAGAGGCATAAAAGTTATTCATATCGATGTGCAGAATGACCCGATCCACGGCTTTTGCCTCCTTTCAACGCATTGCGAACATTCGTTCTCTATGCTCTTATTATAGAACATGCGTTCTGATTTGTCAAGCGGTAAATACCGGAAAAAGCGCGTTTTGAAAAAGATGTCCGCTTGTGTCCTGTGGTGTTCTGCTTCTGAAACCGCAGAGATTTATGCACAATTTGTTACCTTAGTGTTACCCTAAGAACAAAGTGTAAACTTAGTGTGAAAGAAGTCTCGGTTTTCTTGAAAAAAAGTTTTCCGCGCATTATACTTTTAACTGTGAAATCTTATTTTTAACCTTATCTCTATACCCTCATTTCTAAGGAAGTGTTTTTATTTGTTTCTTGAAAAATTGAGAAGATTTATGTACGGCCGGTACGGCACGGACGAACTGAACCTTGTTTTGATGATCCTCGGTATCATCGTGATGTTCCTTTCGCGCATTTTCTGGTTCTGGCCGCTCGCAATTATTTCTTACGCGCTTTATATCTATGCGCTGTTCCGTATGTTCTCGCGCAACATCCCCGCGCGGCAAAAAGAATATTATTCTTTCTTAAAGGTATGGACACCGGTGCAAAAATGGTTTAGAATTAAGAAAACGGCTTTTCGCGAGCGCAAGCAGTACAAATACTTCCGCTGTCCGGGCTGTCGCCAGCAGCTGCGCGCACCGCGCGGACGCGGTAAAATTCTTGTCACCTGCCAGCGCTGCCACAAGCAGTTTAAACAAAAGACCTGATTAGGGCAAGGAGTTTGAAAACCATGAAAGTTGCAATTTTAGGCACCTGGCACGTCCACACCAAAGAGTACACCACGGGTGTACTGAATAACCCGAATGCGGAAGTCGCCGTCGTTTGGGACAACGACGCAGAGCGCGGCAAGAAGTTCGCCGATGAAATGAACCTGCCGTTCAACGCAGACCTCGACGCTGTACTTGGCGACGAGAGCATTGACAGCGTGGTCATCTGCACGGCGACCTGCGATCACCCGGAGATCATGATGAAGGTGACGGCGGCGAAGAAGAACATCTTCACCGAGAAGGTGCTCACCATCGACCCCAAGGACGCAGAGAAGGTCGCCGAGGCTGTGAAGGCTTCCGGCAAGGTATTTACGATCTCTTATCCGCACCGCACGTTCCCGACGCTGCGCGCGGTAAAAGCTTTGATGGACAGCGGCAAGCTGGGCCGTGTGACCTACGCACGCGTGCGCAACGTACACAACGGCAGCTCCGCAAACTGGCTTCCCCCGCATTTCTACGATAAAGCACAGTGCGGCGGCGGCGCAATGATAGACCTTGGCTCACACCCGATGTACACGCTTTACTGGCTGCTGGGAGAGCCGAAATCCATTACCTCCACGTTCACGCAGGTGACGAACCGCGGCGTTGAGGACAATGCGGTTTCCGTCATCGAGTTTGCAGACGGCAAGATCGGCGTTTCCGAGACCGGCTTTGTCTCCGAGTGCAACCCGTACACGCTGGAAGTGAGCGGCACGGACGGCGCTGTGATGGTACACGGCGACAGCGTACAGTGGGGCGGCAAGGCGACCGAAGGCAAGTGGGTAGACCTTGAGCTGCCGGAAAAGGAGCCGCTGCCGATCGACCAGTGGATCGATGCTGTTGTAAACGGCAAGCCGTCTCCGTTCACGATTGACGAGGCTGTGATGCTGACCCGTTTGATGGACGGTGCCTACAAGGCATTTGAGACCGGCGCAAAGGCGACGTTCTGATTTTAATTCTTAAATAAAAAACTCTGAGCACCCGCCGCGCGCATTTCCGTGTGCGGCGGGTCATTTTTAGGGCGAAGCCTGCGGTATCGCCTTAACGCGTATTGGAAACCGGAGGGTCATTGTGGAAAAAGAAAACCATTCTGCAGAAAAGAAACCGATGCGGGAATACACCCCGTGGGACTATGTAAAGCCCGGCATTGCCATTGCTGCCTTTGCGGTGGGGCTGATTTTCGTACTGTTCAAGTTCGATGCGGTCTCGAAGGTGGGCGGCGTGCTCTTTAACGCGGTGAGCTCGTTTATTCTGGGCCTTTTTATCGCGTACATTTTAAATGTGTTTTTGAATCTGTTTGAGAACACGGTGTTCGGAAGGCTCACACGCAGTGACAACAAGGTGTGGAAAAAGCTGAAGCGCCCGGTATGCGTGGCGCTTTCCTATGCGGTGATCGTGCTCATCCTCCTCGCCATCACGCTGTATGTTGTGCCGGAGATTTTCAAGTCTTTGGAACTCATCGGCGAGACGGCACGCGTGAATATTCCGGTGTATGTAGACCAGATTGCCAAATGGACTGACGAGCTTTCCAAGCAGTTTGACTTCGATTTTTCCACGATGGTGGATTCGTTGAATAACTTCAACTGGTCTTCGATTTTATCGGGCGCAACGGAGTTTACGACGAACTTTTTCAGCTCGCTTGTGAACGTGACCGTGAATGTGGCGAGCGGCATTTTCACGTTTGTGCTCTCCGTTATCTTCTCCGCGTACTTCCTGACGAGCAAGGAGAGCCTGCTGCTTTCCTTAAAGCGTGTCTCCTATTCCCTGCTGCCGAAAAAGGTGGTGGCAACGCTGGCAGATATTGCGGTAACCTCGAACAACGTGTTTTCTTCCTTTGTGCGCGGCCAGCTGACGGAGTGTGTCATTTTAGGCTGCCTGTGCTTCATCTGCATGTCGCTTATCGGGTTTGACTACGCGCTGCTCATCTCGTGCATTGTGACGATCACTGCGTTGATACCGATTCTCGGCGCGTACATCGGCTGCGGCATCGGCGCGTTTTTGCTGCTGATCGTAAACCCCATGGATGCTGTATGGTTCGTCATCTTCTTCATCTGCCTTCAGCAGTTTGAGGGCAACCTCATTTACCCGAAGGTCGTGGGCTCTACCATTGGTCTGCCGGGCGTGTGGGTGATGACCGCCGTGACGATCTTCAGCAATTTGTTCGGCATTTTGGGCATTATTCTCGGCACACCGATTGCAGCGGTTCTATACACGGTGATGCGCCGCGTGACAACGAACCGCCTTGCGGCGCGCGGGCTTTCAAACGCTGATTTAGAACCGGGCAAATACCCATATCTGGAAAACTCTCACTACGCGTCGGGGTATTCTAAGGGCCGCCCGCTGTGCGCCCCCGTTTTGGAACGCGCGGCAAAGAAAAAGGAACAGGGTAAAAAGCCGCTGTTCCTGAAGTTTAAAACGAGCAAGAAAAAGTGATTTTTCGGCGCTGTACGGGAACCCGTACGGCGCTTTTTATATGCCAAAAGGCATACGGCAAAGCGTTTTTCGCTTACCGTATGCCTTTTGGTTTGCGGAAATTAAAGCGCTGCGATGACTTCCACTTCGACGAGGACGTTCTTCGGCAGGGTCTTGACGGCAACGCAGGAGCGTGCCGGCTTTTCGGTGAAATACTTGCCGTAGACAGCGTTGAACGCGGCGAAATCGCCCATATCGGCGAGGAAGCAGGTGGTCTTCACGGCGTTTTCAAACGTGGTACCGGCTTCTTCGAGGACGGCGGCGAGGTTCTTCATGACCTGCTCTGCCTGCTCGGTGATGTCTGCACCGTGGATGTCGCCCGTTGCGGGGTCGATCGGAATCTGACCGGAGGTGAAGAGCATATTGCCGCAAACGATGGCCTGCGAATACGGGCCGATGGCTGCGGGGGCTTTCTTTGTATCGATTTTCTTCAGCATGATATAACTTCCTTTCGTCACACGGCATCACGCCGCGTTTATATTCATCATAGCGATTTTTGGCGTTTTCGTCAAGTTTTGCTTTTTACTCGGCGAGGGCGTAGAATGCTTCGCTGTATTTTTCGGAATCGTCCGCCATGATGAGCAGGACAAGGTCGCCGACGCTTTCCACGCGCACATCGTTCGGGTTGACATCCACACAGATCCACTTGGCGGGATTCGCGCTGCGGCGGATCTCCGCTTTCAGCTCGTCGATGTCGGTACCGTCTTTGACACGCATGAGGCAAACGGAAAACGCGATGGCGTTGATGAACGGCTCGCTCGCGACGGCTTCTTCAAAATCGAGGTTTTCGACGCCGAAGTAGTACGCAGACTGGTCTTTCGGAATCTCGACCGTGCCGACGCTGTTTTTGAGAAAATCGCGCTGCTCGTCATCGACATCTACGGTGTCATACAGGCGGTCTATAATCTCCGGCAGCGTGCCCGAGATGGTTTTGCCGCTGTCTGTTTTGCTGTTTCCGCTGCCGCAGGCGGCGCAGGCGAAAAGCAGTGTGAGCGCGAGCAGGAGCGCCGTAAGCTTTTTGGGTTTTCTCATGGTAAATTTCCTTTCCGGTTTTAAAATCGAAGGGGAAGTTTAGTATTTTGTGGCGTAGTAGTCGATGGCCTCATCGATGGTGCCGTCAAACACGATCTTTCCGTTTTTCATCACGACACCGCGGGTGCAGAACGCTTTGGCAATCTCCGGCGAATGGGTGACGAACAGAAGCGTGATGTCGCCCTGCATGATTTCCTTCACCTTTTTGGTGCACTTATCGCGGAACGCGCGGTCGCCGACGGACAGTGCCTCATCGACGATGAGGATTTCCGGGTTGATGTTGACGCAGATGGAAAAGCCGAGGCGCGCTTTCATACCGCTGGAGTACGTGCGCACAGGCTGGTCAATGTATTCTTCGAGCTCCGCAAAATCAATGATGGCAGGCTCGAGCTTTGCGATGTCTTCATCGTTAAGGCCCAAAATGCGGCCCTTGAGGTAAATGTTTTCGCGGCCGGTAAATTCCTGGTCAAAGCCGCTTGTGAGCTCCAGAAGCGCGCTGACGATGCCGTTGACGTAAATTTCGCCGCTTGTGGGGAACGTGACGCCGGTGATCATTTTAAGCATGGTGGATTTGCCCGCGCCGTTGCGTCCTAAAATGGCGACGGCTTCGCCGCGCGCGACGGTGAGGTTCATATCGACGACGGCATGCTTCGTTTTATGCGGCACGCTTTTGAAAAACAGCCCCAAAAGGCGACGGCGGCTGCTTGTATACAGTCTGTACGTTTTGCAGACATTTTTAAAACGGACGGCAATGTTGTTTTGTTCGCTCATGCTTTTGCCCTCCTTACAGTACATCCGCCATTTCGCTGCGGGTGCGGCGGTAGCTCCAGATGCCGAGTGCGTAAATGACGACGAGCCAGACGGCGAAATACAAAAGGCGCTTCGGCTGGTCAAAGAACCACGTGTGGTAAATGAAGCAGTTGCGGTAGCCGTTGCACAGGAACGTGACGGGATTCAGCATCAAAAGCTTATGTGCGAGGCCCTTGTGCATGGTATCAACCTGGAAAAGCACGCCGGAAAGCCAGAACACCGCTGTAACGAACGATTTGACGAGGTTTGAGAAATCAGTGCTGATGGCGGCGATGGGCGCGGCAAACATAGCCCAGCCGGTGAAGAACAGGAAATTGCACAGCATGTAAAACGGCAGCTGCACAAGGTAGATGGTCAATTCGTTGCCGGTGATAACGAAGATGAGGATGGTGATCATCATCAAGATGAGGTGCACAGAGAATTTGGAGATGCTGGTAAACGTCGGAATGGTGGAGACCGGGTATTTCATCTTGGTGACGAGATAGCGGTTTCGCAAAATACACTCGGTGCCAAGCGTGAGCATTTCGCTCATATAAAACCACGGCACGATGCCGCTGATGAGCCACAGCACGAACGGGTAGCCCTCGATATCGCCGCCGCGGCGCAGGCCGATGGCAAATGCGAACCAGTAAACGAAAATCGTGACAAGCGGCTTGATGATGGCCCAAGACCAACCGAGTGCGGATGCACGGTATGTGCGGCGCAGGTCGGAGCCTGCAAGCTTAAAGATCTGTTTTCGGTAATCAATGTGATCCCGAACGATGGTGACGATGGTTTCACCCACCGAAGGTCTGGTGGATTTGATTTCAAAAGATGAGGCCATACAGGCCGCACCTCCTTTCCCGCGCAGCGCGCGTACCTAAAAAGGCATTCCGGAAATATGGTGAATAGGATAGGCTTACTGCCCGGCCTTCTTCCAGTCCGCAGGCAGTATCGCTTTTGCTATTATACACGTTTTGCAGGAAAAATCAACCGTTTTCGACACGCGGCGCGGCGATGCACACGGCGTCCTTGACGCAGCGGATGACGGTGTCGATGCCGCCTGCGGCGTATTCGCCGTCGATTGACCAATCAAAGCCCGCTGCGGCATGCAGGCGGAACGTACTCGCGGAAGCGAAATCGATGTGCTTGTCCGAAAAATCGTTGTTTTTGAGCGCCAGAATGAGGCGGTGCAGGTCAGGGAGCGTTTCCGGCTTGCGAATGAGAAGCATCTCGAGCTTGCCGTCGTTCATATCGACGCTGTTTTCATCGTATTTCAGCATGCCGCCGATGGAAAGCGAGTTGCTGAACGCGCCGAAAATGTACGCGCCCTCGAAAAATTTGCCGTCTGCCGTGACGGTGAGGGGCGTGGCGTCGAGCGCGTGGAGGTCCTTCATGCCCTCTAAGACATACGCGAAGTGGCCCAAAAGGCGCTTCATGGTGCGCGGCGTGGCGTAGGAGCACTTTGTAAATAAGCCGAACGACGCGACATAGGAAAAATAGCCGTCGCCGAATTTGCCGGCATCAATGAGGCGGTCTTCTGTTTCCGTAAAGCTCTTATAGGGATCTAAAAGATGCTTTTGAATGCCGAGCGTCTGGGCAAAATCGTTTGTGGTACCGGCGGGCAGATATGTGATGGGCGTGCGCAGCGCGCGGTGCAGCATGCCGTTTAAGACGGCGTTTAATGTGCCGTCGCCGCCGAGCACGACGACGCGGGCATAGTCGTTTTCTGCGAGCTTTGCGGTGTAGCCGCTTCCGTTTTCCGTTTCGGTCGTTTCAAAGCGGTCAACGGCGGCGCCGTTTTCTTTCAGCCATGCTTCAAGCTTATCGGCGGTATGCTCGCCGCCGATGCGGCCGGAAACGGGATTGACGATCATTAAAATGTGCGCGCCGCGTACCGGCTCGTATTCCAAATTTTTATCCATTTCTCTCACCCTTTACGCACAAATTTATTCATAAACATTATACGCAAATACGGAGGAAAAACGGTGAACAAAATTTGAATTTAGAACACACAAACATAGAAAAAACGCCGCCATACGGGAAAAGTCGTACAGCGGCGCTTATGTGTCTATTCGGTTTAAAATCAGCCCTTGAGCTCTACGCGGCGGATTTTGCCGCTGATGGTCTTCGGCAGCTCGTCGCGGAACTCAACGATACGCGGGTATTTGTACGGTGCGGTGTTCGTCTTGACGTAGGTCTGAATCTCTTTTTTCAGCGCTTCTGTGCCCTGCGTGCCCTTTGTGAGCACGATGGACGCCTTGACGACCTGCCCGCGAATGGGGTCCGGAGCGCTGGTGACGGCACATTCGAGTACATACGGCAGCTCCATGATGACGGATTCGATCTCGAACGGCCCGATGCGGTAACCGGACGACTTGATGACATCGTCTGTTCTGCCGACATAGAAGAAGTAGCCGTCTTCATCGCGCCATGCGGTGTCGCCGGTGTGATACACGCCGCCGCTCCACGCTTCGCGGGTCTTCTCTTCGTCGCGGTAATAGCCCATGAAGAGGCCGCAGGGCGTGTGCTTATCGGTACGGATGACGATCTCGCCCGTTTCGCCGACCGGCGCAGGCGTGCCGTCCGGCAGAATGAGGTCGACATCGTAAAGCGGGCTCGGGATGCCCATGGAGCCGCTTTTCGGCACGGAGCCGACCGGGTTGTAAATGGAAAGCGTGGTCTCCGTCTGGCCGAAGCCCTCATAAATGGAAAGGCCGGTGGCGCGCTTCCACTGCTCGTAGACTTCGGGGTTCAGGGCTTCGCCTGCCGTGGTGCTGTACTCGATGGAGGAAAGGTCATATTTGGAGAGATCTTCCTTAATGAAGAAGCGGTACATAGTGGGCGGCGCGCAGAACGTGGTGATGTTGTACTGCTTGAACATAGGCAAGATGTCGTGTGCATCGAACTTATCAAAATCATAGGTAAAAATGGGCGCTTCACACATCCACTGGCCGTAGAGCTTGCCCCACAGCGCCTTGCCCCAGCCGGTATCCGAAATGGTGAAGTGCAGCCCCTCCGGGTTAACGTTGTGCCAGTATTTGGCAGTGATGTAGTGTCCGAGTGCGTATTTATAGTTGTGCTCCGCGATCTTCGGGTAGCCCGTGGTTCCGGAGGTGAAGAACATGAGCATGGGGTCGCTGCCGCAGGCGGTGTCCTCTGTACGCTCAAACACGTCGCTCTGCTTTTCAACCTCGGCGTCGAAATCGAGCCAGCCCTCGCGTGCACCGTTTGCCATCATCAAAAATTCGACGGTGTCGCAGTTTTTGGCGGCGCGCAGGGCTTCATCTGCGACCTGACCGTCCGGCGTGCAGACGAGCGCGCGCACGCCTGCGGCCTTGAAGCGGTAATCGAGGTCGTGCTCCATTAAAAGGTTCGTCGCCGGGATGACGACGGCGCCGAGTTTATGCAGCGCCAAAATGGCGAACCAGAACTGGTAGTGGCGCTTTAAGATGAGCATGACTCTATCGCCGCGCTTAATGCCGAGGGACTTGAAGTAGTTTGCCGTCTTATTCGACATGCGCTTCATATCATTAAACGTGAAGCGCTTTTCCTCGTGGTGCTTGGAGATCCAGAGCATCGCAAGCTTATCCGGCTCTTTTTCCGCCATTTTATCGACGATGTCGAACGCGAAGTTAAACTTTTCCTCGTTCATGAAATCGATGGATTTTAAGATGCCGTTTTCGTCAAGCTCGGTGTGCACGAACGGGCTTGCGACCGTTTCGCGGTCGGCACGGTCCTGTTTGGCCTTGATGAGCGCCTCAAACGTGTCCTTTTCGGGCTTTTTCTCCTTCTGCGGGCGCATGACGACGGCGTAGAGGGTACATTTCTCGCCGCCGACGGCGATCATACCGTGGGGCGTGCCGCTGTTGTAGTAAATGGAATCACCCTCGCCGAGTTCTTCGATGTGCGAGCCGATCTGCACGCGCATTTTGCCCTTGATGACGATGTCCATTTCCTGCCCCTGATGGGTGGAAAGCTTGATTGCAACCTTCTGCTCCGCCTCGTTATACGGCATGGTGACAAAAAAGGGCTCTGCCGTTTTGCCCTTAAAGAGCGGGGCAAGATTTAAATACTTAAAGCCCTGACGGCGCGTGATGGGCAGGCCCTCGCCGCGGCGGGTGACGGTATATGTGGAAAGTCGCGGGCTTGTGCCCTTGATGAGGTCGGTGGGGTCGATACCGAAGCGTTCTGCACATTTAAAAATAAACGTGAAGCTGAAATCATGCTCGCCGCTTTCAAAGCCGCGGTATTCCTCCAGCGTGACGCCGGTGCGCTGCGCCATTTCTTCTTCGGAAAGGCCGATGATCTCGCGCATGGTGCGAATGCGCTCCGCCACCTCTGCGAGCTGTGCTTTCAGGTCTGTTTTTTCCGTTACGGGGGTTTGTGCTTCATTTGCCAATTTCTTCATTCCTTTCGTTTTGGTATGGCTATATCGATAGTTTTGGTGTTTTTCATGCAAAAAACTCCGTCTCAAATCGCTTTGAGACGGAGTTGATCCGCGGTACCACTCAAATTGCCTGAAAAGGCCACTCACGGGCTCCCATGAAGCCCTATGCACTGACGCAGCATGGCGCGGAAAGCCCTACTCGGGTTCACTTTGGGGCTTTCAGCTCGGAAGGGATTGTGACAGGGCTTTTCGTATCGGCTTACACCCGCCGCCGACTCTCTGAAACGGGAAAGCCCGCACTGTCTTCGTCATCGCTTTTATATTTTCTCTGTATTATATGAGGTATATCTGAAAAGACAAAACTTGTTTTTAGATATATTCTTATCTTATCTGGTTTTCATTTCAATGTCAATTGTTTTTTCAAAAATTTCAAAAAGCTTCACACTTTTGCGGCCTCACGCATTTCGCGCATAACTTACTCCTTCAAAACTTGAAATAAATAATAAAAACCGGATAAATACAGGCATTGCAGCCCGCATTTTATCCGGCTTTCTGTTTCGTGTGAACGGGTCGCCCTCCGATAAACATTTAACCGTTTATCTTTGAACTACCTTATTTTAATAAAATGAAAATATCAATGACACTTTACGCGCGATGTGCGGCTTCTACGGCGTCAGCGGCGTTATCGAGAAGGCCGTCACCCATGAGCTCGATGGCACCGCGATCGCACAGGGAGGCGATCTGCGGGTCAAGCGGGAGCTTATCGAGCACCTTGAGGTCGTACTTTGCCGCGACCTCGTCGATGTGGCTTTCGCCGTAGACCTTGAACGGTTCGCCGCAGCACGGGCACTTGACATAGCTGTAATTTTCGATGAGACCGAGCACGGGCACGTTCATCATTTTCGCCATTTCGACCGCTTTGGAGACGATCATGGAGACGAGCTCCTGCGGGGAGGTAACGATGATGATGCCATCGAGCGGGATGGACTGGAACACCGTGAGCGGTGCGTCGCCGGTTCCGGGGGGCAGGTCGACAAACATGTAATCGACTTCATTCCAGATGACGTCGCTCCAGAACTGCTTGATGACACCGGCGATGACCGGGCCGCGCCAGACGACCGGGGAGGTCTCATCCGGCAGAAGCTCGTTGATGCTCATAGTCTCGATGCCGGTCTTTGTATTGACCGGGAACAGGCCGTCATCGCTGCCCATGGCCTTTTCGTGGATGCCGAAGCACTTCGGGATAGACGGACCGGTGATGTCGGCGTCGAGAATGGCGGTTTTAAAGCCGCGGCGCTGCATGGTAACAGCCAGCATAGAGGTGACAAGGCTTTTGCCTACGCCGCCTTTGCCGCTGACAACGCCGATGACCTTTTTGACATTGCTCATCTTATTCATGGGCGCAAGAAAGCTTTCCGGATTCTGACGGGAAGGACATTCCTCGCCGCAGCTGGAGCAGTCGTGCGTACAATTTTCGCTCATTGCTGATACTTCCTCTCAAAAATAATGTCTTTTTTCGTTTGTGCGGTAAGCTATTCCGCCGCATCAAACAGGATATTTCGGTCTTTTTATTCTACCCTGTTCTTCCGCTTTTGTCAAGATTTTGACAAGCTATGGAACTGCACAGTTAAGCTATTCGTGCGTATCGTTCGCAACGGTGGGCGTTAAAAACAACAGAAGAAACGCAAACGCCAAAATGCCGCAGGAAATAAAGATGGTTTTTCGGAATGAAAAATTTTCCCGTACCTCGGTTTTTGACTTCAAGATACGGGAAATTTTAATTTCAGGCTTCGTCAAATAATTTTTCAAAGCGAACGGCGGCGGTGTGCAGGTCTTTCATACCCTCAAACACGCTTTCCGCGTTGAACTTTTCTTTGAGGTAATGATCGGCCTCCAGCGTGAACCAGCCTTTGTAACCGATCTCTTTGAGCGCGGCGGCGATGGGCGCGAAATCAATGGACATGGAGAACGGGATCTGGTGGGAATCGTGCCAACGGTCGTTATCGTGAATGTGAAGCGCCTGCAGGCGGTGGCCCAGCGCACGGATCATGTTCGCCGCACCTGAACCGGAGCCGCGCATTTCCGCGTGGCCGATGTCGAGGCATGCGACGAGATACGGGTCATTTACGGCGTCGATATGCTCGATGAAGCTCTCTGAGGTGGCGCATGCCGCAAAGCAGGACTCGTTTTTCGCATCATCCCAGTTCCACATATTTTCCGTGGCGATCTTCACGCCGCAGTCCTTCGCAAACGGCAACAGTTCAAGGTACATTTCGGCATTTTCTGCGGCGGATTTGTCGTTATCCGGGTGAATGATGCAGATCTTGCCGCCGGCTTCTGCCGTGCATTCAATCGCGCGCTTGAAATACGAGCGAATCTCCGGGCAGGATGTCGGGAACGGCGCGTGCGACTGGTTGCAGGTAATGCCGTTATCGAGGCCGATCTGCTTCAGCTTGCGCGCAAACGCGAGATAATTTTTCCCGGCAAGCGGATGTGTTGTGGGGCGGACTGCGCCGAGTCGCCAATCGTAATCGCACATGGCAAACATGGAAAAATCCCAGGCGTCAAACCCGGCTTTTGCGACGTATTCCACGGCTTTTTCTTCGCCGACCAGAACGGACGCGGTTTCGATCTGTGTGGATGTTCTCATGAAAACTCCTCCCTTTTACCGCCATTATAGAGCCGAAAAAGGGGCTTGTCAAGCCAGTCTTTCGGCGTTTGGTTTGTGGAAAAAGCCGAAAGCACTGTACAAATCGACACAAAAACGTCCGCCCGGTTTAGAACCGAGCAGCCGTTCATAGAGTTTGCTTAATAATTTTCCGCGTGGACCTCAAAATAGCTCTGCGGATGGTTGCAGACCGGACATACCTCCGGCGCTTTGACGCCGACACAGATATGACCGCAGTTGCGGCACTCCCACACTTTTACCTCGCTCTTTTCAAAAACATGTGCAGTCTCAAAATTTCTGAGCAGCGCACGGTAGCACTCTTCGTGGTGCTTTTCGATCTCGCCGACCATTCTGAATTTTGCGGCAAGCTCCGGGAAACCTTCCTCTTCGGCGGTTTTTGCAAAACCCTCATACATATCGGTCCACTCGTAGTTTTCGCCGTCCGCAGCGGCCCCGAGATTTACTTTTGTATCGCCGATGCCCATGAGCTCTTTGAACCACATTTTTGCGTGTTCTTTTTCATTATCGGCTGTCTTCAGGAAGAGTGCAGCTATCTGCTCGTAGCCCTCTTTTTTCGCGACAGATGCGAAATAGGTGTACTTATTTCTCGCCTGCGACTCGCCGGAGAAGGCCTCTTGCAGATTTTTCTCGGTTTTGGTGCCTGTATACTTGTTTGCCATAGAAATACCTCCCATGTCCATTAAAATCAATTTCGCCCTAAGGCGACCTTACATTCTTAAGTATAGCTCATTTTTCGAAAAAACAAACGATTTTGGATTTTGAACAATATAAAAAATAAAAAGCACTCAGCAATACGCTAAGTGCTTTTATCTGGCTCCCCCTGTTGGACTCGAACCAACGACCCTGCGGTTAACAGCCGCATGCTCTACCAACTGAGCTAAGGAGGAATATTTTGGTGACCCGTGCGGGAATCGAACCCACGTTAACGGCGTGAGAGGCCGCTGT
>OGQT01000476.1_pt1 | contig 36823 bp, 37 predicted proteins | sample 1553261 | NCBI WGS metagenome assembly OGQT01 (sample SAMEA2579992, study PRJEB22360) | human gut metagenome | biome: human gut; feature: human-associated habitat; material: faeces | place: Denmark | collected 2008/2010
AATATTTTTATAATGATAATATCTTTATTTATAATAAAATTATGTTTTAGAAAGAAGGATTAATATGGAAAAAATATCAGTAGTAATACCATGTTATAATGAAGAAAAAGCTATTCCAATCTTTTATAAAGAAATGAATAAAGTTATGGTCAAAATGAAAAAGTTAGACTTTGAACTTATCTTTGTAGATGATGGTTCTAGCGATAGTACTTTAGAAGTCTGTAAAAATCTTTCCAAAGAAGATAAAAGAGTAAAATTTCTATCATTTTCAAGAAATTTTGGAAAAGAAGCTGGGATATATGCAGGACTTAATAAATCAACAGGAGACTACGTAACTTTAATGGACGTTGATTTGCAAGATCCACCAGAACTCTTACCAAAAATGTATAATCTTATAAAAGAAGAAGGTTATGACTCAGTAGGAACTAGAAGAGTTACAAGAAAAGGTGAACCACCAATTAGAAGTTTCTTTGCTAGATGTTTCTACAAATTAATTAATAAAATGAGTAAAACAGAAATGGTTGATGGCGCAAGAGACTATAGATTAATGACAAGACAAATGGTAAATTCTATTTTAGAAATGAAAGAATATAATAGATATTCCAAAGGTTTGTTTAGTTTTGTTGGTTATAAAACAAAATGGATAGAATACGAAAACAGAGAAAGAGTGGCAGGAGAAACTAAATGGTCATTTTGGAAACTAGTTATTTATGCTTTAGATGGAATTATAGCTTTTTCTACAACCCCACTATGGATTGCAGCAATAATAGGACTACTATTTTGCTTAGTATCATTTATCGCAATTCTCATAATAGTAATCAAAACACTAGTATTTGGTGACCCAGTAGGAGGTTGGCCATCAATGGTCTGTATTATCTTCTTTGTCAGTGGAATCCAATTATTTTGTGTAGGAATAATAGGAGCATACTTATCAAAAACTTACCTAGAAACTAAGCATAGACCTATCTATATAATAAAAGAAGAAAACTAAATAATTAATATTCAAGGGAAATAATTACTTTCAATTTTTTCTCTTTTTCTTTGTAAAATTTTCCCTTTTGATTTACAAAATAATAAATATTTGCTAGAATTAAGAAGAATAGGGTAGTAGATAGTAGGTGAAGTTATGAAAGATAAGAAGAAACTTTCGATAATACTAGGGGTAGTAGGAGTAGCACTAATTATTTTTGGAATTATATTATCATTTATTTCTAATGTAAAAAAAGATCAAAAAGAAATGAATAGCAGAATGGATACTATTGTAACTGAATATTCTAAGTTTGAGAAGAATATAGAAGAATTTAATAAAACAAGAAAAAGTTTACATGAAGAATTCTTAGATAAAGTGTATTATGAAACTCTAACACAAAACGATACAGCCTATAAAACAAAGTTAACAGACTATGAGACTCAAGTTGCTAAAATCAGTCAAAGTACAAAAACGATTAGAGAATATTGTAAAGATGGGATTTATTATTCATCAAGTGATGTTAATAATAAATGTAACTCTTTTAAATTAGGTTATGAAGAAATGGTAAATTCATTTGTAGATGATATTAATACATATAATAAAAATATCACAGCATATAATAAGTACTTAGATGATGAAGGCAATACTACTAGTTTAAAATTAGAAACATATCAAACAAAAAAAACATATATAGATTACAACAATGATGGTAAATATTCAGGTAAGGAAGAAAGTGATAAAAATGAATGATCAACAAATAGAACAATTACTATCATTGGAAGATAATGAAAATAAAAGTAAAAATAAAAAAGGTAGGAAAAAGAAATTACTAATTGGTACCTTTGGTGGTATTGGAAGTTTAGCAGCAATCTTCCTATTTATGTTTTATGGTCCTTGGAGTGGATTCAGAAACCTTTGGATAACAACTGCTATGACTACTATGAACCATCGTTATCTAGCAACTTCTCTCTATAGTGATGAAACAATAAGAAAAGTTTTAGCGCAAAATGAGATAATAGAACCAGAAGGTAGTACAAATACAAATTTAATTAAGTTTGAAAAATATAAAAGACAAGGTTCATATAAAAATAAATATGAAGAAGAAATACTTGATAGAGATAAAGATGCTTTATATAAAGTTATTGATATCCAAGGAAAAAGTTACAACGGTTTTTTAGTAGCTATCTATGATTCATCTAGAATATCAATTGCTACAAGTAAATATTTAGGAAAACGTGGAGAATCAATCTTAACAGTATCAAAAGAAAACAATGCTATTATTGCTATGAACGCAGGAGGTTTTTATGATCCTGATTGGAATAGTAATGGTGCCCAACCCCATGGAACTGTAATCAAAAACGGAAAAGTAGTAAGTGACTTTGATGATGCCAATATGGGCGGAGGTTTCATAGGTTTTGATAAAGATAATAAATTAGTCCTTGGAAAGTTTTCAAAAGAAGAAGCCCTAAAGAAAGGACTTAGAGATGCTGTTGAATTTGGACCATTCCTAATAATAAATGGTAAAAGTGCATTTGTTAAAGGTAATGGAGGTTGGGGTATCGCACCACGTACTGCAATAGGCCAAAGAAAAGATGGAATTGCCTTATTCCTAGTTATAAATGGTCGTCTAGCAACAAGTATAGGAGCTGATATGTCTGATCTAACTGAGGTTATGGAAAACTACGGAGCTGTTAATGCAGCTAACTTAGATGGTGGTAGTTCAACAGAATTAGTAATTAATAATAAAATAATAAATACTCCAGTCGCAGGAGGAGAAAACGGCTTAAGAAACATGTCAACATTTTGGGTTGTCAAATAAAGAAACTATCTGGTTTCTTTTTTCTATCATTATTACAAACTATATGTTATAATAAATAGAAATCAGGGGAGATGGTTTTATGAAGAAAGTGAAAGAGTTTTTTAAAACACATATAACTGCTATATTAATAAGCATAATATTTATACTAGTTATTTCTATTGTTGTAGGAAGTATCTATATAGTTAATGAAAAAAAATCAAATCAATTAAAAAATCCATATGATATTAAAACATCACCAGGTGATAACTTTGTATTTTTAGGGGACTCTATTACAGAATACTATCCACTAGATGAATTCTATGATAACCTACCAACCATTAACAGCGGTAGATCAGGTTGGGTAACAGATCAGATTTTAGATAATATTGATTCACTTGTTTACATTTATAATCCAACAAAAGTTTTCTTACTAATTGGTACTAATGATATAGAACAAGGTAAAAGCATTAATGATATAGTAAATAATATTGAAAAGATAACTAAAAAAATTGAAAAAAAACGTCCAAAAACAAAGATATATATAGAATCAATTTATCCAATAAATAATACAAATAGTGAAAAAATTAATCACGGAATGGTCGGAAGTAGAAAAAATTCTACAATAAAAAAGATAAATAAAGAAATAAAAGACTATTGTAGTGAAAATGACTACACATATATAGATGTCTATAATAACTTAACAGATAAAAATGGTAACTTAAAACTAGAATATACTGAAGAGGGACTTCACTTATCTTCACTAGGTTATATCAAAGTAACCAAAATATTATATCCATACTTAGGAGATACTAATTAAAAGCTAATTCTATTTCTAGCTCCGTATCAACTATAGAAATATATAAAAATATTAGACCACTAATTAATACCAAGGAAGACGCAAAAAGACTTAATTCAGTGAGTCTTTTTTTCTTGATAGAATCATTAATACCTAAACTCTTATAATCTTCATAGTTATCATAAGTAAAATATAAATATATAATAACCGCAACCACAAAAATAAAAATAGTTATTTTACGATAAGATTCTTTTTTCTCTAAATTACCTGTCAAAAAATAATCTTTCTCTAAACTATTAGCGTACAAACAAAGACCAATTAAGAAAAAATATATAATCCAAACAATATTTTCAACTTTAATTTGTTCAATTCTTCTTGAGTTTTCATTCATATTAAAATATATTCTAAATCATTTCTTAATATAATAAATTAGGTGAAGAAAATGAACTTAATTCCAGACGTTTCTCCAAAAGCTTTTTCTTTTAGCGCAATAGTAGTAGGTTATTTACTTATTGATGATTTAACTGCGAATGAACAAAATGCACTAGGTAACTGGTTAATGTTAACCGCACAAGTTTTATGTACAAACGCCTATTATAAACAAGTTCAAACAGAAAGAATGACAAATACAAACAATAGTAGTACTAGTCAAATAAATAAAGATCAAGAAATAGAAATGTTAAAGAAAATGGTTAATGCCCTAACTGAAGAAATTAATAATTTAAAAGCTAAGCAATAGATGGAGAATCTTCAGTTCTTGTTGTTAATTGAAAATAAATAAAACAAATACTAGCGACTAAAACAAGAATACTTCCAAAAAGTCTTACTTCATAACTCTTATTCTTATATTTTTGATAGTCAGAGTAGTTTCTCATAAAGAAATAAACATATATAATTAAAGATACAAAAGTAAGAAATAAAAATAATTTATCTGCTCTTGCCTGACAAGACTTATCATTTTCTTTTAACCCTTTTTTAATAAGTTCATCACCATAAATATCTAAGGCAGATATAACTATAAAAACAACCCAAATAAAGTTTTCAAAGTTAAGTCTCTTAATTGTATTTTCCGCTTCATAATTCATAGTAAAATATATGTTGAAATTTCATTTATATTAAATAAAGAATATGATATGATAATTATGAGATGATGTTATATGAAAAAAGAATTACTTTCTCCAGCCGGAGACATGGAAAGCCTATTAGAAGCAATTCATAACGGAGCTGATGCTGTTTATTTAGCTATGAAATCATTTGGCGCTAGAAAATTTGCTAAAAACTTTTCCAAAGAAGAAATTATTGAAGCTATTAAATTATGCCATTTATATGGAGTTAGAATTTATGTTACGATGAATACACTGGTAAAAGAAAGTGAAGTAGAAGACTTTCTAGAACAAGTAAAATATCTTCATATTAATGGTGTGGATGCTATTATTATGCAAGACTTTGGAATGATTTCACTAGTTAGAAAAATGTATCCTAATCTAGAAATACATGCTTCTACCCAAGCCAATAATTCAAGTCTAGATACCATAAAAATGTTTTATGAAATGGGAGTAAAAAGAGTTGTTGTATCTAGAGAATTAACTCTAGAAGAAATCAAACAAATAAACTTTCCAATTGAGATAGAAACATTTATTCACGGAGCTTTATGCATTTGCTATTCAGGTAACTGTTTAATGAGTTCTATGATAGGAACAAGAAGTGGTAATAGAGGAGAATGTGCAGGAAGTTGTAGATTAAAATATGCTTTAAAAGACAATGACAAAACTTCACCATACGAATACTTATTAAGTACTAAAGAATTAAATACTTCAACCAAATTTTCTTCACTTTTAAATAGTAATATTACAAGTTTTAAAATAGAAGGTAGAATGAAAAGTGCTGAATATGTTGGATTTATTACTAAGTTCTATCGAAACATTATTGATAATAAGAATATTAATTTAAAAGAAGAAACAGAAAAACTAAAAGTACTATTCAATCGTAAATTTACTGAAGGTAATCTTTTTAAAACAGATAATTTAATGAATACTAAAAGTCCTAATCACATAGGTATAGAAATAGGAAAAGTATTAGAAGTAACTAATAAATATATAAAAATAAAATTAACTAAAGAATTAAATCAAGAAGATGGTATTCGTTTTAATGAAAGTAATAGTGGTATGATTGTTAATTTCTTATATGATAAAAATATGAAGTTAACTAATAGCGTAAAAGCTAATGATATAGCTTATATTGATAATAAAGTAGATTTAAAAAGAAAAGATACAATCTATAAAACAATAGATAAAAAATTAGTAGAAAATCTAAAAAAATATGACCTAAAAAAGATACCAGTAAAATATAAAGTTATTGCGAAATGTGGTAGTAATCTTTCTATAAAGATAAGTGATGGAGAAAACGAAATTATAAAAGAAGGTTCACCAGTGGAAAAATCAAAAACTTCTCCTATAACAAAAGAAAGAATAGAAATACAACTTAAAAAGTTAGGTAATACTCCATTTATTACTAATAATATTAATATAGAGATGGATAATGATATATTTATTTCTATAGGTGAAATAAATGAGATAAGAAGATATTTAACTAATAGTTTAATAGATATAAGAAGTAATTATAAAAAAAATGTAATAGAAGAAAAAGTAGATTTCAAAAATATAGAAGTAAAAAAAGAATCAGGTATGGTCGCAACATGTTACAAAGAGACCCAACTTCTAAAATGCCTTTCTATGGGATTTATTAGAATCTACGTAAAAGATATCAACTTATATGAAAAGTATAAAAATCATAAAGAAGTATACTACTATGTAGAAAGAAATACATTTAATATATCAAATGATTTAGTAGAAAAAAACTTAGTTAGTGAGTATCTAATTCCAAAAAAAGATAATATAATAGGAAATTATTTTCTAAATATCTATAATAGTTATAGTGCATACTATCTATTAGAAAAAGGATTTAAAAATATATGTTTATCTGTAGAACTTGATAGTAATGAACAAATAGAAATTATTAAAGCACTTAAAGATAAATTTAAAATAGATATTAATCCTGAAATTCTAGTCTATGGAAGATGTGAAAATATGATAATAAAAGGTAATATTTTAAATATTACAAATGATAAATATAGATATTCATTACTAGATCTTAGAAAAAGAGAATTCAAAGTCTACTTTGAAAATAACAAAACATATATCCTAGATAGTAAAACACAAAGTGTAAATATAAAGTCACCTTCAGTAATTAAAAGATTTGATTTTTATGATGAAGATGATAAAACAATAGAAAAAATTGTCAATGAGTTAAAATAATTAACTTTTAGGTTACTAAATACTTAATTATATGTTAAAATATTTTATAGATAAGGAGAGTGGTAATATGACAAAGAAAAAGGAAGAAATTAGAAATGTACCTTTAAAAAACTATATAATCTTACTTGCTATTTTTATAGGAACATTCCTATTAACATATTATCTATATCGTTGGTATAAAGTTTATGCAGATTATCAAAATAATATCCCTGTAATTAAAGATAGTCTAACAGAAATAACAAAGGAAGAAATGGAGCATTATGTAGAAGAAAATACTTCAGCTACTATTTATGTTTGTACTGCAGATAATCAAAATTGTAGATCATTCGAAAAAAACTTTAAAAAATTAGTTAATAAAAAGGCTTTAAAAGAATATATAATCTATGTTAATATTACAGATCAAGATATTGACAAATTTGTATCAGACTTTAATGATAAGTATCGATATAAAATTAAACTAACAAAAGATGTTCCAGCTTTTATTACATTTGAAGATGGAGAAGTAACAGATATATTAGAACCAGAAAATGATAAAGATAAATTAACTATGGACGAGGTTACAAAATATTTAAAAGTGAATAAAATAGGGGAATAACTATAGAAGGAGCACATTATGAATAACATCGTATTATTTGAACCAGAAATACCACAAAATACAGGAAACATTATGAGAACTTGTGTTGCGACTAATACTAGACTTCATTTAATAAAACCATTAGGTTTTATTTTAGATGATAAAAATCTAAAAAGATGTGGAGTTAATTATATTGATAAATTAGATTATACCGTTTATGAAAACTTTGATGATTTTAAATTAAAAAATAAAGGAATTTATTACTACTTTACAAGATATGGTAAGAAGCCACATACAAGCTTTGATTACTCAAATAAAAATAATGAAAACTTATACTTTATATTTGGAAAAGAATCAACTGGTATTCCAAAAAGTATCCTAAAAAATGACTTAGATCATTGTATGAGAATCCCAATGAGTGCAAATGTAAGAGCACTAAATCTATCAAATAGTTGCGCTATTGTTATATACGAAGCACTACGTCAACAAGACTATAATGATTTATTAAGAGAAGAACCACATAAAGGAAAAGATTACCTAGAAAAAGAGGATTAGAACTATGAATAGAACATTAGAAAAAGAGGCAATGAAAAAAATACTAACAAAGAGTATTGAAAAAAAAGAAATAATCAAAAAACAGATAGTTTTATTACAAAATTTTATTTCATCAAAAGCAATAACTATAAGCTCAAAAATAGATAAGGAATCTTTTGAAGAAATTATAAATTCATTGTTGGGGGAACCATTAAATAAAAAATTAAATACTTATACGGATGATTATGAAAATGAGGAACTAAAATATTATAGTAAGGTGATGGAAACAGTTAGCTTGATTTTTTCATCAAGTGCCGATAATACACGTCAATTAATCTATTTAGAAAATATAATTAAGAAAATTGATAAAAGGGCAAATAATTTTACAAAAGAAATAGAGTCATCAGAGAAAGTTGACGATATAAAAGATAGAGAGGAAGAGGTTAATAAATTATTTCAAAATTTAATTAATAGAGCTAAAGTTAATTATAACTTAGATTTAGAAGAAGTTGAAGATTTAGCAGAAATAGTTGATAAATATAGAGAAAAATTTATAAGTGATTTTAAGATAGATATTGGTGGTACAAATAAAGCTAATAGAAAAATTATAGAGGATATAATAGAAAGAGAAATATATAATAAAGATTTAAGAAAAGGAAAAACAAGGCAACAATTTGAGTATGAAAAAAAATTAGTAGAGGGGGCACTTAAAACATCTAATAAATTATTAGATAAATCAATCTTAAAACATAAAGATAAATTTATAGGACAGTTAGATCAAAGTGCTACTAAATTGGTTGATTTAATCTTTGAAGTTTTGCCTAAGGAGTATGAAGATCAGAGACAATTATTAGAAGTTATACTTGATACTGATATAAAAGAAAGACTAACGTCTTTGGCAGAAAAGGAAACTAAAACAGAAAGAGCTATGTTATCAGCAAAGAATGAAAATATTTTGGAAAATGAATTATATGATGAAAAAAGATATAAGAACTTCCCTAAATATGAATTTGAATCTGGTTGTATAAATAAAGTATATGAGGATATATTAAAAGAAGTTAGAGATGCTTATTTATTACCAAATGAAGGATTCTTAGCGACAAAATTAAATTTTAGAATAAAAATAGAGAGTGCAAATACAAAAGATGCTTTCGATGATATGTTATCAAATATAAAGAAAGATAATGCTAATAATTTGTGTGCTGTTATTGATGATTTATCAAAAATAAGAAAGAAAAATATTGAACCAATGGAAAATAAAAGTGGTAATCCTAAAAAATAAGGATAATTTCTTTTATTTTTTTTTGTTATGAGCTATAATAATAAGAGAATAGGAGGGGTATGATGGTTTTTAGAAAACCCTATGCGTTTTTAATAAAGAACTTCAAAAAAATACATATAGTTCTTTTGATTTTATGTGGTTTTATTTATTATAAAACAATGCAATTAGATAGTTTTGTGTCAGAGTTCATTTCTTATTTAACATATGATTCTTATCTAGAACCAATTACAAAATATACAAGTCCACTTTTCTATCTAATGGCAGTACTAGTCATAGTTATAACAGGAAGCTTAGTAATTTTATTAAGAAGAAAGGAAAAACCATGGAAATTATACTTAATACCATTTTTGGATTATCTATTATTAATAGTGATGTTTTTCTTAATTCAACAATTCTTCACAGCATATGAAGGATCTACATCTACTACGACAATAAGAGCTTATCAAAACTTTTTATTGTTATTAAGGATTCCACAGTATATAACATTTTTAATACTAGGAGTCAGAATATTAGGGTTAGATTTAAGAAAATTCAACTTTTCAAGTGATAAAGAGTTCCTAGAACTTGATCAAGATGATAGAGAAGAATTCGAAGTTAGTATTAATTTTGATAAACATGCATTACTAAGAACTATAAAAAAAATACAGAGAGTACTAGGATACTTTTATGAAGAACATCGCTATATAACTAATGTTTTATTTACCGTTATTATAGTTATTATAATTGGTAATATATTCTACTACTTTGGAGTAGAACATAAAACAATAAAAGAAAAACAAACATTGAATGCTAATGGATACTTGATAAAAATAAATGAAAGTTATTTCACTAATAAAGACATGGCAGGTAATAAATTAGAAGCTAATAGTAATTTTGTTATTCTAAACTTAACAGTACAAAATAATGGATCAAAAAGAGCATTTGATGCAGAAAATTTCCACTTAGTTAATCAAAATCATGATTATTCTCAATCTGGTAGTACTTATACTAATAGTTTTAAAGATTTAGGTAATCCATATCCAACTAGAAAACTTAGTAATGGAGAAGTTGTGACCTTTGCTTTAATATTTAAGGTTAGCAATAAATTACCATCAGATAGATTTGTACTTTATTATCAACAATATAAGAATGGTAAAACTGCTTACTTACGTAAAATTAAAATAAAATTAGAAGATGTATCAAATATCAATAATGATAATACAGAAAAAAAAATAGGACAGAAATTAGTTATTGAAAGACCGAACAAAGAAAAAGAAAGTTTTACTTTAGAATCTGCTGAATTTAAAGATCAAATAAATTATAATATTGAGTCTTGTGATGCCAATTTTGATTGTAGAATTACAGAAGAACAAAAACAAGCAAGTAGTGGCAGGAAAATTATTGAAATTCCTTTTATATCAAATGATTATGAAGGTCAAGAACTAATTGACTTTTCTAGCAAATATGGTAAAATTAAATATATAGATAGTGAGGGTATGACTAAAGAGATAAATGTAGAGAATGCTCTGAAGAATAAAGAATATCTTGGTAAATACTTATATATTGATGTTCCAATTGAAATAGAAAATTCAAATAATATAACATTAATATACACAGTAAGAAATCAAAAATATAATTATAAAATACGATAGGAGAAAATTATGAGTGAGAAGAATAAGAAGAAGATCACAATATCATTAATTGTTGTCATTGCAGTAGCTTTAATTTGGTTTTTGATTATTAGTCCATTAATTGAGTTTAAAAAATCAGAAAAAGAAGTTCTGAATGCAGGAAAAAGATATTTTGAAGTTAATAAAACCTATCTTCCAACAGGTAATAGAATAAAAACAATATCTTTAAAAACTTTATATAATAAAGATTTTATAAAAGAGGATATAAAAGTACCAAATAGCAGTAGCATGTGTGATGAAAATGAAAGTTGGGTAAAAGTTCAAAAGAAAAATAATGAATATAATTATAATGTTTACTTAAAGTGTGGTATATATTCTTCAAAAGTAGATCATAAAGGCCCTACTATTACTTTAAAAGGTGAAAATGAGATTACAGTTAATAAAGGTGATAAGTTCAAAGATCCTGGAATTGCAAGTGTCTCAGACAATACAGATGGAAAAATAGATGCAAAACAAGTTAAAGTTGATTCAAATGTAAATATAAATAAAAATGGTACATATGAAATAAAGTATTCAATAAAAGATAGTTTTGATAATAAAACAGAAGTAATTAGAACTGTTAAGGTTGTTCAAATACTAGATAAGATAGTAAAAAAAGAAACCGACAAAACAAATTATTATAAAGGAAATGATAATAATAATTATATTAAGTTAGATGGTATCTTATTTAAAATAGTAGGCTTAAATGAAGATGGAAGTGTTAAGGTTACTTCTTCAGAACCTTTAGCTTTTGTAGATTACAATAGTGTAGATACTTGGTTGAATGATTATTTTTATGATAAATTAAGTGATAATGTAAAAAAATATATAAAAACTGATAGTAAATGGTGTAATGAAGTAATATCAAATACAGATAATTATACAAAGTGCAATAAATATGGTAAAAAGAAAGCAGTGGGACTCCTATCAGTTGCAGATGTTAATAATTCTAAAGATAAAGATGGAAACTCAAGTCTATTAGGTCAACAATCATTTTTATTAGGAAATCAAAAGGATAAGAAAGAGATAAAGGTAATTCCTATTGAAAATAAGGTTAAAACTGAAAACAAAAATATAGTTTCTGGCGTAAGACCCACAATGAATTTGAAAAGTAATATAGTAATATCAAAGGGAAATGGTTCGGATTTATCTCCATATATTATAAAAGGTACATCAACTAGAGTAAAAGCAGGAAGCAAAGTTTCAGATTTAAAAATTGGTGATTATGTTAACTACTCTGGATTCAATTGGCGAGTAAGTAATAAAAAAGATAATGGAAATATTCAATTGGTTTTAGACGGTACCATAACTTCTAATGAAAGTTATCTTCTACTTGGTTTTGGGATTGATGAAAAATACTACTCAACAAATAATAAGACAAATCTTGGTTATAAATTGGTTAATGAAAGCTCAAAGTACATTAACACAAAACTATTACAAAAGCAAAAATTCAAGGTCTACAATTATAAAGGAAATGCTACATACAATTCAGATGTTAATTATAACAATTACACTACAAAATTGATTGAAGTTAGTATGTTTGAACTCTTTAGTACATCTAGTTCTGATAATTATTGGTTTAGAGAGTCAGATGGAAAAGGAAATGCATATGCAAATTCTCCTATCGGAGATGTTGTTAAATATGAAATAGTAGAAAATAATAATAGCATGATAAAATTATCGGTTTTAGTTGATGGGACATCAACAATAAAACTAGGAAGTGGTAGTAAGAATGATCCATATACAATTACAAAATAAGAAAAGAAATATTTTAATATTCATAATTGTACTATCATTATTTGCTATATGTCTATATTTGTTAATGTCATATAAGTATTATAAAGTTATAGACAGGAAGAACCAATTAGAAAAATTTAGAAGTGCAGACAATCAAAAAGCCATGGGGTGGATTAGAGTACAGGGTACAAACATTGATATGCCGATAGTTGATTATTATGCTAATGATGTTGAAGATCCAACTCATAACATAGGATGGAGTTTTAATTACTATAAAAGTCAGGAAGAAAAAATGATTATATACTCGCATAATATGAAGAATGTATCTTCACATCCATTGATAAATGACCCCTCACAGCAAAGGTTTGAACCACTAATGGGATTTATTTATAAATCTTTCATTGATAAAAACAAATACATTCAATATACTATAAATAATAAAAATTATTTATACAAAATTTATGGTGTTTCTTTTCAAAAAAAAGATGAATTTGATAATTATGAAGGAAATGTATCAAAAAAATACAAAGATGATTATATAAAAAAAGTCAAAGAAAAGAGCTATTTTTCAATGAAAGTTGATGTTAATGGTAACGATAAGTTAATCACTTTGGTAACTTGCACCAGATTCTTTGGTTACGACAATAATTATTCTTTTGTAGTAGATGCTAGAGAAGTGAGAAAAAATGAAAAAATTAAAAACTACGCTGTCTACGAAAAAAGTAATTATAAAAAAATAAAAAAAATATTAAAAGGAGATGATAAAGATGAATAAAAAGAATTTATTTTACTAATAATTTCTTTAGTTATAATTTTATTTCCTAATAAGGTTGTAGCAAAAGAATCTGGAGTACAAGAGTGTTTAAATAAAATAAGTATAACATGGAAAGATGGGAATGGAAATGTAATAACTGATCCAACCGAAGTAACTACAAATAAATTGAAAGTAGAAGTAAAAGCAACAAAAGGTAAATGGGAAGCTTACTTTGGACACCCAGATATTGATAGTTCCGATGAATTATTTAATAATAAAAATAAATTTATATATTCTTTCGAAGATTTTGATGATGAAGACAAATTTACTAAAACGATAGATATAAAAGATGATTCAAAAGCTTATGTAGTACTATTTATTAAATTAAAAAACGAAATGAAAGTAAATGAAGGAAAAACTGTATGTAAAGCTGGTAATTATGTAATTTCAGGTAATAAAATAAAAATAGAAAGCGATGGAAAAAAGAAGGGTACAGGAATATGGAGAACTTATAGAATTTCAAAGTATGATCCAGATATAGCAAATGGTGTAAACTCCTCAAAACCAGCTTGTGCCAAAATGGTTAGAGGACAATATAAAAGAAATGGTTCTTCATCAACAAAAGATATTTGTTATAATCAAAAAACTAAAAAAACAGATGATACTTGTGCAAGATTGAGCGATTATCAATTGAAAATGCAAAATTATTTTCCATATTGTTTCAACGACACTGATAACGCCAATCTAGAGTTTGATGGTAAATTTATAAATGAAGTAAAGAAGAAATTTATTGATTACTATAATTTGATTAATTCAATAAAATTTAGTACTTCAACGGAAATTAATGAGTACAATTCAAGATTGAGTTATTTAAGAGCAAGTACTGATTGGTCAGAAAAAACTGTAAACGGAGAAAAAAAAGATGAGTGGAGTACATCTGTAGGAAGTCTAAGTTGTGCAACTTCATTGACGACAGAAACAACAAATAATTATTTTGCAGAAAAAACGGTTTTAGATAATTCATATTGTAAAGTAAAATGTACAGAAGAATTTACTACAACTTATTCACCACCAGTTGCAACAAAAGCAGGACTATGTTTTACATATCAAGTTACCGTAAAAAGTAAAGTTAATTGTATTACAGAGCAAAAAAGTAAAGATATCTGGCCTAAAGTAAGAGTAAAAGGCTGTACTTATAAAGCAGTTTGTGATGATGGTACTGATCAAGCAGGACCAAATGAAGAATTCGATTCATGTGTAAAAAAATGTGATGGTGGTAAGTATTCTCAATCATGTATTAATAAATGTTATAAAGATGTTTATGGAAACAAAAAAGATTCTTCAAATACTAATTTAAGAAAAACACTAAGTAATAATACGGCTAAGGTAAGTTTGTTAGCTAACGACAAAGATGATCCTTATATCTACTATACAGATGATGATGGTAAGGAATACAATCTAAAGAATAAATGTAGTACATGGTCTGACCTAAGTAAAAATTTACAAATATGTGCAGAAGGATTTAAAGAAGCTAAAGACAGCAATCCATTAGGATCTTATGAAAAACGTTCGAATGGTGGTTGGAAATGGAATACAACTGCTAAAAAGGCTGAGAATATATTTGCTACTCACTCAGTAGGTGGTAAAAGAAGTGGCACACATTCTGTAATAAATTCGGTAAAAAGAGCAGCTCCATACTATTTTAGAAGCGTAGAATCAACAAAAGTTTTATTAAAATCTTTATTTGGACACGGTCATTACGATGGTAGGGCTTATAATATAGATAATGTTGGTATAAAAAGGCAAGCCTCAACTAGATATAAATGTGAAGAAGATTGTTGGTTTAAGAAAAAGGCAAGTGGTTCATGTGTTAGTACTGTGAAAGAGGCAAAAAAAGCATATGATGACGAAATAAGTGCTAAACAGTCACAAATAGAAAAATGTTCTACAACAGCTGCAGAATTATGTTCTACAACACAAGCAACATTTGAAATAGGAGCGGATAATAAAGTAACTAATCCAAAGGATGGGTATGTTTCTGATAAAACGTTCAAGAACTGGAATAAGACAGATAATGAAAATGAAAGTGGAAAAGGAAATATAGATTGTGGTATTGATAGACAGAGTAACTTATTAAATGATATATTTGCCAAATTGCCTACTGATAATACTTCTGATATATGTACAAATGGTGTTAACGGAAAATGTTATGGAACTAGTTATCCAAATTGGGAGTATAAAACAACTATTACTTTCCCTGGTGCTTGGATAAACTTAAAAACAGGTGAAGTTGAGTATACAAATGATAAGAAAAGTGATAACGGATTTAGTCTAGAACAATACAAGTATTGTACAATGTACAATTCTAAAAACACAAATGAAAATTGGTGGAAATGGAGAGTAAATACTGATAGAACCTCTACAGCTCCAACTGTTGATGACTATAATATACATGCTACTGTTAATAAGTTTGGTAAATTTAATTGGAATTTGAACTTTAAATGTTTTTATGCACTATCTGATCTAAGTGGTGGTACACCAAATAAACCTAATACACCTGATAATCCAAATACACCTGATAATCCAGGTACACCAACTACTCCTCCAACTAACATAGATATAAGGTTTGTTCGTGAGGATAAAAAACTATTTGCTGGTAGAAGTTATGGAGCAACAGGTAGTAGTCGTGATACTGGAAATCAAATTGGATTTAACTGGACAAGTGATGCCCAAAACAAAACTTTAAACAGTGCTACTGCCAAGGGATATGATATTAATCCTTATGAATATGGTAAAAGTATAATGGATGAAAATAACACACAAGCTGTATATAGTGAAGAACCAGATGTAATTATTAATTTAACACCTGATAATTCAAAAAAAATCAATCAGTTATTAGAAAGTAGTGCAAACACTGAAAAATATGGAATCGGTCAATTTGATAAAAATGGAACTTGGACAGATGATACTGATATTCCAATGCTTAGATACTATAATAGTAAAATATTAGAATCATTAAAAGATATTGTTTCAATTAAATACAAAAAAGGATATAATTATACTAAAAGGTAGAGGTGATTGATAAATGAATAAGGCTATGTTAACAGTAGGAATAATTTTACTAAGTATAATAGCATTAGGAATTTTTAATGTAGTACAAAATTATACTACTGGTAATGAACTTGATTATTACTTACTAAAAGAAACTACAGAAGCCGCTATGACCGATGCAGTAGACCTTGCGTACTATAGAGATAAAGGTGTCATACGAATGGACAAAGAAAAATTTACAGAAAGCTTTCTTTTAAGATTTAATGATACAGTAGATACAAATAGAAACTATGATATTAGATTTTATGATATGCACGAGGTACCACCAAAGGTAACTATAAAAATAAACTCAGGTACTAGCAGTACATATAAAGGTGAAAATCTAGCTATTCAAACAGATTTAACGGCAATAGTTGAAACAGCCAATACAACCGATCCAGTTAGTTATAAATTACTAAGTGGAACAATGGCTAATTAAGGAAAGGAAGGATAAAAATGGGTGTAGGAATAAAAAAGTTTTTATCAAATAAAAACACGGTAACAATTTTAGGAGTATTTGCTGCATTAATAGTTTTATATGTTGGTTACAACTCCACTGTAAATAAAGCAATTACTCCGGTTTCAGTACCGTATGCATTAGATACTATTTCTCCCGGACAACAGATTACGGAAGATTTGATAGGTATTAAAAATGTATCATCTGAAACAGTAAAAGATGGATTTGCATATACAAATAAAAGTGATGTATTAGATAAATATGCTAATGCTGATAGTGTGATTCCAAAGGGAAGCTTATTTTACAAAAGATCAGTAGTTGAGAAGAATCAATTGCCAGATGAAATTATATATGATTACCCAGAAGGATATGTATTATTTTATATGTCTGTTAATACAGAAACAACTTATGGTAACTCAATTTTCCCAGGTAATTATATTGATATTTACTTAAAAGCACAAAGTGCAACAGCTGAAGGAGAAAATATCGCAACTAACGATAAAATATTAATTGGTAAGTTATTGCAAAATGTAAAAGTTCTTGCTGTTTTAGATTCCAATGGTAATAATGTTTTTGCTAACTTAGATGAAAAAGGAATTCCATCACAATTGATATTTGCAGTACCACAAGAATATTACATACTATTAAATAAAGCTAAATACTTACAATCAGTTAATTCAACATTAATTCCAGTACCAACAGATGAAAGTTTAAAAGATGATGCTGGAGAATTACAATTAAGTAGTGACGAATTAAAAGATTACATTAATAATCTTACTGTTTGGACTCAATAAAAGAATAAAAAGAAAATTAAAAAGGGATGTGGTTAGATGAACGAGAATATATTTGATAAACTGGATTTCGGTCCTTTAAAACCTTTATTAGATAACGATGATATTACAGATATTTCATATTGTAATAACGGTCAAATATGGATTCGTTCTCTAACACAAGGATCCCAACGTGTAGAGATAGCCGGAGCTACCCCAGAATTTATGGAAAAACTTGCATTTCAATGTTCTAACGTAATGGGAACTACATTTAATAATGCTAAACCATTTTTGGATGCTGAATCAACAGAATTACGTTTGAACTTTGTTCATCAATCAATTGCAACTAATGGTATTGCATGTGTTATACGTAAAACACCAGCTAAAATACGTTTAAAAAAAGAAAAACTTTTAGAAGAAGACTATTTTACAGCTGACATTCATGATATTTTAATAAAATGTGTTGAAGGCCACTGTAACATAATGGTAGCTGGAGAAACTGGTTCAGGTAAAACAGAGTTTGTCAAATATCTGGCTAGTCATACAAAAGAAAATGAAAAAATAATAACAATCGAAGATACACTGGAATTGCACTTAGATAGAATATTTCCACAAAGAGATATTGTAGCAATGAAAACAAACAATGTTGCAAGTTATACTGATGTATTGGTTACGTGTATGCGTCAAAATCCAAAGTGGATATTACTTTCAGAGGTTCGTAGTGCTGAAGCTGTGTCTGCTGTACGTAACTCCATCTCATCTGGACACAATATTTTATCTACAATCCATGCTGACAAAGCTAGTGCTATCCCATACCGTCTATATAGTTTGATGGAAACTGACCTGGATGTCAATCAATTCTTAACAACTATTTATCGTTATATTCAATTAGGAGTGCACATAAAAGCTTATTATAGTAAAGCATATGGTAAATTTCATCGTGAGGTAGATGAAGTTACAGAATTCTATGTAGATGATGACAACAATCCACAGAGTCATACAATCTACAGAAAAATATATGGCAAAAAACCTATTATTAATAAGCCAAGTGCCCATTTGATTGAATATTTAGAAAACCAAAATATAAGTATTGAGGAATTAACAAGAGGGATGACAGATAACAATGATCCATATAAGGCAGAAGATATGGTCATCACAAATAAAGAAAGTCAACAAACAACACAACAGCCTCAACAAAGACAACAAGTTGCTGTAGTTAGTGTGCCACAGCCACAAAACACTACACCAACTGTAAATCAAATACCAGTGCAAACTGTTACTGCTTCACCAAATGTAGTTGTAGCACAACCACAGGTAGTTTCTCCACAGGGGATTAGGAATTAAAGGGGTGATAGTTTATGGTATATTTTTTACTATTTATAATAGTAGTATTTGTAGTCTTTTATAGGAATTATGATGGTAAAGGTGTAAATAAATTTATTACTGAAAAAGTTGGAGGTGCATATGAAAAGGTAGCACCATACTCTTTCAAAGTAGTTAGAGAAAAAACTAAACAGTTAGGAAAAGAGTATACACCAAGACAATACATGATTCAAATTTTAACATTAGGTGGATTTGCCGGAGTGATATCATATCTATATTTTTATAATATAATGTGGGTTGTTGTCTATGTTGCCATTGCCATTGCATTTATTCCTTATTTATCATATTTAAGATGTAAAAGAGAATATAGTGAATTTTTATTTGAACAAATTCAAGTGTATACATCAAATACAATAATGGAGTTTGCAACAACACAATCTTTTGTAAAAGCCTTAGAAGGAGTAAGAGATTCTGGTATTTTAGAAGATCCTGTTCTAACAGATGTAAGTCATATGATAGATTTAGCATACACTAATGGAGATATTGAAGAATCATTGACTTATATGAATAATCTTTATCCATACTATATTGTAAAAAATATGCACCAATTATTCTTACAAATTACAAATGAAGGTGCAAAGGATTCAATGGATAGCTTAGAAAACCTTCAACTGGATATAGATATGCTAGTTGAGAGTGTTTATAGAGATAGAATAGAAAGAGCTGCTTTCCATAAAAAGTTTTTAATGTTTGGTGTTATTCTTTATTTATTAATAATGACAATTCAGCTATTACTAGGAACAGAAACTTACATAAAATTATTGACAAAATGGTATGTTGAATTGGTTCTGCATGCACTTATAATCATCAATAGTTATTTTCTTCTAAAAGGAGAAAAATATTATAACGAGAATGTAGGTGCTGAATAATGAGTATAATAATTGTATGTGCTATTTTATTATTTATATTATTTTATAATAAAACACTTGATGGACAGAAGTTTCTAAATGACAATGAAAAATATTTTGAAATATTAAGAGAAGAAGATTATAATTTCTTATTATTTGCTAAATATGGTGATGATCTAGATTGTGATGAATTATATAAAAAGAGAATTAGTAATGCGTTATTAACTGGTTTTGTTATCTTAGCTCTTTTGATAAGTAATTTTTCTTTGGTATATCTAATCGTAGTAATAGTAATAGCCTTCTTGGTATTTAAATTGCCATATTTTCAATTAAAAAGCTATTATAAAAAACATCTTCATGAAATAGATTTATTGTTACCATATTACTTAAAAAGTTTAGAAATATTAATTCAGCATTATACTGTACCAGTTGCAATAGGTAAAAGTATAGATGATGCACCGGAAATATTTAAGCCAGGTTTACGAAAAATTGTGGAAGAGATTAATGCTGGTGATTCAACAATAGACCCATATATGGAGTTTGCCAATACATATCCGGTTAGGGACTCAATGAGAATGATGAGACTTTTATATCGTCTAGGAATTGGTTCTCAAGAGAGAAAACATGAAAGATTGATGATGTTTTCTAAAAGTGTATCATCACTGCAAAATAAAGCTAGAGAAGTGAAATATCAAGAACGATTAGATTACATGGAAAATCAGACTATGATTATGTTAGTTGTTACTGGTTTTGGTGTTATGTTAATAATTTTAGTATCAATGTTAATGATGTTCAGTGTCTAATTTAGTAAAATTATATTAAAAAAATTGTTAAATTATTAATAACATGATATACTAAAAATGTATAAAAATAAGAAAGGAAGGATATATATATGAAAGAAGCATCAGGAGAATTAAACTTAACTGTTGTTACAATTATTGCTATCGCAGCTGTTGCCGCTATTGCTGCTGCTCTTTGGCCAATGGTCCAATCTTCAATTAACAAACAATGGAACACCATAGACCAAGGAGGAGAACAAGCAGGACAAAAATATACCAGTCAAAATCCATAAATGCTTTTAATTTAGGAGTGATATAAAGTATGAAAGATGCATTAGGTGGCATTATTAATATTTGGTTTATAGCTGTATTTATAGTTATTATAAGCGGTTATTTAGCATTTTCTATACAATATAATAAGGCTTTTAGAATGAAAAATGAAATAATTAAGGCAATAGAACAATGTGATGGATATGAAAGTGGTACTAGTCAAAATTGTGCACAAGAAATAATTACGTCATATATGAAACAAATAGGCTATAGTGTGCCATCATGGACATGGAATGAATGTAGGGGCGATTCAGATTGTTTACAAGGAGATGGATTCTGGGTAAAAAGGCACAAGGTTTCAGATTCTTCAACAGGAGAGTTAGGTTCACAATATTATTATACTGTTGCCACAGCTGTAAATACTGATATACCAGTATTTAGAAACATAATGCCTAGTATGGACATTTTCCAAGTTTCTGGTAATACAAGAAGAATAACTATACGCAAAAAATAATAGTTAAGGAGGGATATTTTTGAATGTAATAGTAGCTAATCAATATAAAAATGAACTTTCAAATTTGGATGTTGATGTCATTAAAAGTATTACTGGAGAATTTGATGCAGATGAGTTAGTTGCTATGTTTAAAAATTTCTTCTTCGATAAAATGATACTTGATATCACAGCGATTAAGAATTATAAAAACTTAGAAGTAATTCAAAAACTAGCAATGGGGCTTAGTGCAGAAAAACTTATTTTAATTATACCAGATGAAGAATGTTCTTCATCTGCTTATTTATCTTCTATAATTTCGATGGGGATTTATAACTTCACAAATAATGTTAATGCTGTAAAGCAATTAATTGATAATCCAAATTCATATAAAGATGTTGCCAAAATTCAACAACTAAATGCATCTTCAATTGCATCATCAGAAGAACACATTGGAGGTAAAAAAATTATAGGTGTAAAAAATGTTACTGAACATGCAGGAGCAACAACACTTATATACATGATGAAGAAAGAATTAAATAACATATACGGGAATAGTGTATGTGCATTAGAAGTTAATAGAAGAGATTTTTCTTATTTTAATGAAAAAAATATGTTTTCAATTGGTGAAGGTGAATTGAATGAGAGAGTTAAATCATTAAACAATTGTAGCGTCATTTTCATTGATTTAAATGACTGTCAAGATACATCAGTATGCACAGACATAATTTATTTAATGGAACCAAGTACTTTACAATTAAATAAAATGATAAGAAAAAATCGAAAAGTATTTGAAAAATTAAATGGTAAGAAAATTATTTTAAATAAAAGTATGTTAAATAATAAAGATGTTGGTGACTTTGAATATGAATCTAATTCAAAAATATTCTATAATTTACCAGCATTAGACGAAAGAAAAAAGAATGATTCTGTAAACGATTTATTATTTAGATTGGGATTATTAAGTGACACAGCTTCTAAAAAAACTGAAAGTAATAAGATATTTGGTATTTTTAAAATATAATCCTTTAATCGTATTTTTATTGACATACAAGTACTAAATAATGTAAAATAGATTTGTAGTAAAGGAGAGATAAGTATGTTAGATTTATTTCAAATTGCAGCATCTGCAGATGCTTGCAAAGGGTTGCTTCCGATAGTTAAGATGGTGGTATATATTTTAAAAATTATTCAGATATTAATTCCAATCGCATTAATTTTATTTGGAACGATTGACTTAGGTAAAGCTGTAATATCTAGTGATGAAAAAGAAATAAAAGCCGCTCAATCAAAACTAATTAAACGTTGTATATATGCAGCAGCTATATTCTTTGTTGTATTATTAGTTACAGTTTTAATGAATATTGTTGCTTCATCTGGAGAAAAAGGAACAAATGGATGGAACGATTGTTGGAATGCAGCTAATAAAAAGAAATAATAGTATAAAAGAGATTTGTTTTTAAGTTTTTTATACATAAAAAAAATATACGTATAAAAGATATAAAAAATATATGTCAAATTCAATTGATATATATTTTTTTTTTTGATATAATCAAAGTGAGTTTTTGTAAGCAAGGATGTGTTTTTATGCAACATAAAATAATTATATCAATAATATTTAGTTTTATGGTGATTACAATGTTATCACCAGTCAATATAGAAGCTGAGTCGATAAATAAATCTAAAGTAAAAAATACTATTATTCAAACAGAGTATATACATAATTTTGCAAAAGCAAAAAGTAGCAAAAAGAAAAAAGAAAAAAAAGAGGAAACAACTACAGAGGCGACAGTTAGCAGTTGTACAGGTAATGATTCAATATTAGGCGATGTGTCAGATGAAGACTCAGTAGCGTGGCTATTACAGAAAATATTTAATTATATCAAAATACTAGGACCTTCGCTTACGATTATTCTAAGTAGTATTGATTATATAAAAGTAATTGTGTCTTCTGATGAAAAGCAAATGAGTAAAGTAAACTCAAATTTCGTTAAAAGAATGATAGCGGCAGTATTATTATTTTTTATTCCAACCCTTACAAGTGTAATATTTGGTGTATTTGGAATAACTACTGACTGCGGAATTTCTTAATAAAAGAGGTGATAATATGTTTCAGTTAGGATTTGGTTTAATTTCTGATAGTTCTGAACCAAGTTGGTGGATGAATATATTAAGAACAGTTTTTTCAACAATTGATACTGTTGTATATACGTTAATTTCCTATATTTATCAAGTGCTATTTGCAATAGCTAATTCAACTATTATATCGCCTGCGTTAATAAGAGAACTTTATGGTAGAGTTCAATTAATTCTTGGAGTGGTGATGATCTTTAAACTTGCCACTTCGATACTACAAGTTATTATAAATCCAGACTTATTGAATGATCCAAAAAAGGGCACAGGAAAAATTATATCAAAAATTCTAATAATGTTAGTATTGTTTGTATCTATAATTCCACTAAATATCCAGGGAAATCTAAAAAAAGGTTCATACAATGAATACATTAACAACAACGGAATTCTTTTTGGTACTTTATATTCCCTTCAAAAGAGAATTTTATCAAATAACACCTTAGAAAGAATTGTTTTTGGCAGTAGTGAAATGAGTAATGGGGAAACAAGCATAGATTCGGAAGAAAGTGGTTCAAGAATGGCTGCTTATGTATTACGTGGTTTTGTTCGACCTAATTTGAAACAAAATAAAAAAAATCTCAAAAATAAAAATAATTACATCTGTAGCCCGGATGATAAAATAACTAACGATTCAAAGACATTAATAAATACAGTCACAACGGTAGGAGGAGGACTTCTAGGAGCAAAGGTAGGATCTGCAGCAGGAGCAGCAGTAGGTTCTGTAGTCCCAGGATTAGGAACAGCAATCGGAGCAGCAGCAGGTGTTGTCATTGGAGGAGCTACTGGTTTTGCCATCAATGCGGTAAAAGAATTTGTCACTGGAGAAAAAATTGGTGCAGTATACACCATATATTCCAGTACTAGTGCCAGTGCTACCAATATTCTTGAATTTATAAATATTCAATGTGACGATGGTTATGCATTTTCTTATTTGCCTATCATTTCATCAATTTGTGGAATAATTCTATTAATATCATTAATTGGTAGTTGCATAAGTATAGCAATACGTTCTATAAAATTAGCTGTTTTAAGATTGATTGCTCCAATACCTATTATTAGTTACATAGATCCTAAATCGTCAGAAAATGGAATGTTCGCAAACTGGGTTAAAATACTGAGTTCAACTTATCTAGATTTATTTATGAGACTCATAGTTATATATTTTGTTATATATATAGTTACAGCAATAGTTGATGGTAATCTCGATTTAGGATTTGAAAATGGTGCTGGTGGTATTATAGCAACAATATTTGTCATAGTTGGACTATTTAAATTTTTAGATGAAGCTCCTAAATTTATTGGTGAAGCTCTAGGAATAAAAGGCTTAAGCAGTGGAATTCTATCAGGTGTTCTAGGTGGAACATCAGCACTACTAGGAGGAGCTGGAATAAAAGGAGCTTTAGCAGCAGGTATGAGTACAGCTCAAGCTACTAACGCGGCAGCTGCACAAGGAAAAGCTGCTCCACCTGCTTGGCAAGCTGGTGCTGATTTAGCTGCACAAATAAAAACTGGTGATCCAAAAGCACGTGGTGGAGTTATGAATGCAATAAATGATCGCTTGATGCGTGATGCAGGTATTAATGTTGCTAGAAAAAAATATGGCGTAACCGCGCAAGGACTAGATTTAGCTAAAAACAAAATGTTTGATTATGAAAAAGAACTTAATCGTAGTCAAGATAGATATGATAGATTTGTTAGAGGTCAAATGGATCAAACAGAAAGAGACAGTCTAATTGCACAATATGGTAGTGCAGAAAATGCTCGTGATGCCCTATTAAGTACAGTTGAATCTAATAAAAAGAAATATGGTCAGTCTAAAACAAATTATGAAGAAGCTAAGAAATTTGGTGACTCTCATCGTGTTACACCTAGTTTTGAAGAGGAACATAGGGCTAGCTGGCGAGAAAGATTTCATGCTGTACGAAGAACAACAAGGCTTGGAGACAGACCTGATATGTTTAATAGTAGAGGTGAAGGAGCAACAGCTCATCAAAATATAATGGATAGAATACAAGGTAGTAGAGAAACGTGGAGTGATGTGAATTCACCAAGTGTAGATAATAGATGGGATCCTGGAACTGCAAGAGATGTAAATGAAAATGCAATCCATGACAATCCTGATAGAACCATTGATACACCACAGGCTGGACCTCCACCAGGTGGACCACATCCATAGTTTTAATATAAAAAAGGAGAGTGTGATATATAGTGAATAGTTATTTAATTCCTGCAAATACAAAAAAAGGACAATTAATTTTAGGAATATTTAAACCATTTGATTTGATATTATTTGGTACTGGTTGTTGTATAACTTTATTATTTTTACTAATAATTCCCATGTCATCTACAGCTGTTACAATTATAATTTTATTGCCAGCCCTAGTGACTGGATTTCTGGTTGTTCCAGTACCTAATTATCATAATATGTTAACTGTTATTTCAGAATTAATTGAGTTTTTATTAAATCAAAGGAGTTATAAATGGAAAGGTTGGTGTATTAGAAGTGGCAACAAAAAATAATAAGTCAACAGAGGATTGGCTACCAGTTAAAAATCTTCAAAATAGTATGATTATAACGTATGGTAATAATAAAGTAACGGGAGTTAAGATAACTCCAAGAAATATATTTATTTTAGATGATAATTCACAACAGAATGTTTTAATAAGCTTGAAAAATTTCTACAATATGATTGACTTTGAGTTTTGGCTTGTAGTAGCTGATAGACCTGTTGATATATCAGTTTATATGTCACAATTACAACTTTTACTTAATAACACGCAAGCACCTGCTATTAGAAAGCTAATTCTTCAAGATATAGAAAAAGGACAAACGTTTATAAATAATAACATTGTTGATACTGAGTACTTCATTTTATTTAAAGACAAAGATGAAGATGTTATTCAGAAGAAGATTAGACTATTAATAAATGGTTTAGCTACATGTGGGTTAAATGCGACGCAAGTTAGTAATGATGATTTAAGAATTGTACTAGATAATTTCTTAAATGGGGGTAAAACTACAGAATTTGGAACGGTGATGCCAGTATGAGTATATCTTTAAGAGGACAATTAGCACCAAAAGGTTTAGATTTTTCAGCAAGTGATTTTGTAATTAGTGATAAATATGCAACTATATTAACTGTTATATCATATCCAAGATATATACAGCCAGGATATCTATCAACACTTACAAGCATGTCAGGAATTAAAATTGTAATAAAGCATATCCCTGTACCTTTTTCAACTATGTCAAAAATGTTAAATAAACAAGTCGCTGATTTAAGAGAAAGATACGGTAAAGAAAGAGATCAAACTCTAAGAGAAAGTATCCGTCAAGATGCTGAGAGCTTGGAATATTTTATTTCGATGCTAGCAGCATCCCAAGCTAGAATCTTTGATTTTCAAATGCACATTATGATTACTGCAAATACAAAAGAAGATTTGGAAATGAAAAAGACTAACGTAAAAAACTACTTAGATGCAATGGATTTAAAAGCTATATCACTTAGATTTGAACAGGAAAAAGTGTTAAAATCAATTTTACCTATTTTCCCACCACAAGATGTTGAAGAAAGAATTGGAACTCCAATTCCATCAGTAACTCTAGCAGCTATGTATCCATTCATTTTTGATAGTATAAAAGATCCGGGGCTTTCAACATTACTTGGTATTGATTTTTCAGGTGGAGTTATTTTATTTAATCAATTCTTATATAAAATAAGAAAAGAAAATAATAGAAATAATGCTAACATGATTATCCTTGGTACATCTGGTAGTGGTAAATCAACAGCAGCTAAATTAATGCTTAGAACACACATTAGAAATGGATGTCAAATAGTAGCAATCGACCCAGAAAATGAACTTGAAGAAATAACTAGAACATTTGGAGGAGATCAAGTAGATATTGGAAAAGGTGGAGAGTTTGGACTTATTAATCCATTGGAAGTTGTAATTGATGCTGATGAACAAGAGATAAAAGACGGACTAGGGTACACTGTTTTAACTCGTACTTTGCAATTTTTAAAAGCCTTTATGAAATATTATGATCCATCAATTCAAGAAGATGTTCTTACTATGTTTAGTGAAGTTGTGCAAGATACTTATAAAAGATTTGGAATTGATTTTAATACAGATTTCTCTGGATTTACGTCTGCCGACTATCCGATTTTTAGTGATGTTTATGCTACTGTTAAAGGTAGATTAATGTCAATGACTGAACAAACTCAAGAACGTGATATTATGGAACGACTTGAATTGAAATTAAGACCAATTACAAAAGAATTAAAATTTTATTTTGATGGACATACAACAATAGACGGTAATAGTGATTTCATGGTATTTAATATAAAAGAATTAATGAATAGTGACTCAAATGTAAAAAATGCATTATTCTTCAATGTACTTAAGTATGCATGGGGATTATGTTTAGATACAGGTGTGGATACAGTTTTAATGGTTGATGAAGCTCACGTCTTATTAGGAGAACAAAATACTCTTGGAGCTGATTTCTTAGCTCAAGTTCAACGTCGTGCACGTAAATATAACACTGGTACTATAATAATAACACAACAACCTAGTGATTTCTCAGCTCCATCCGTTATTACACAAGGAAAAGCAATATTTGATAATGCTTCTTACTACTTAGTAATGGGATTAAAGAAGCAGGCTGTTGATGATTTAAGTTTATTAATTGATTTAAATGAAAGTGAAAAAGAAAGTATAAAAAGGTATTCTCAAGGTGAAGCATTATTTGTCTGTGGAAATAGACGAATGAGGATTAATGTGACAGTCACAAAACAAGAATTAGATTCTTTCGGCGATGGAGGAGGACTGTAGAAAAACATTAGAAGTAGGTGACCGTTATGCCAAATCAAAATAATAATGAAAAATATCAGGCAAAAAGAAAAGAACCAAAAACTAGCAATAGTAAAAATGACAGAAGTTCTTCAAAAGATGTGAATAAAAAGATTGGAAAAATGGCTAGTAAAGCGGCCGCAAACTATTTCACAGGAGGAAAAGGCGGAAAAGTTGTTGATAAACTTGCAAATACAAAACTTGGCAGTGCTGCGATGCAAAAGATGGGAGATAGTTTTGTTAAAAAAAATCCTGGTATTGGAAAAATTGCAGAAAGATTAAATAACGCAGGTGCTTTAGATTTAGCAGATAAATTTGATAGTTTAGGTAACAAAAGTAACCAAGATGTTAATCAATCAAACAGTCAAATTGATTCTGATTCTGGATCATCAAAAGGAATTAATGCTTTATCTGATATAGGCAAAAAGAATAAATTCATTCAAAGATTAAAAGATGGCTTCTCAGGTGACTCATCTCAAAAAGGTGATGAAAAAGAAGAAAGTAATAATGAAAGTGTTTCTGATGCTCCATTCAGCGCTAATTCATTTTTAAAAGGAATCATTGCAAAAAATCCGGTAGTATCAATAACAGCAATTATCATGGCTTCCATCTTTTTAATTACTTTCTTTGCATTTATGACTTGTATCATGTCTTCTGCCTCTGATGGTTCTGGAAAGTCAGGAGAAGAAGAAAATACCGTTGAAAAATCATCCGATTCAACAACTTGTAGTATGATTTCAATTCATAATACAAGTTTAACAAAAAGTCAATTTGCAGAAAAATTAAAAGCAAAGGCCAACTCGAGTGGTATTATAGGATATAAAACTTTTGCAGCTAATGCCGATACAATTTATGATATTTCAGTTAAAAACAATATAAATCCAGAAATGGTTGTTATAAGAGCCGCTGTTGAAGGATTTTCTCCAGGAGCATCAAAAAATAATTATTGGGGAATGGGATGTACAAATTCCGGTGGTTATAATGCATGTATATCATATAGTTCATTTAGTGCAGGAGTTTTAGGTTATATAAAAAATATTTCTCAGTATGACAGTGTAGAATCAATGATGAGTAGGTATGCATATATAGGTGCTTATTGGTATAGTCCTGGTAGTTCATCTAGAGGAGGTTGTTATTACTATCCATATGTAAAAAAATATATGAGTGCTTCAAGGGCTGAGACTGTAAAAAATGCTTGTTCAAAAAGTTGTTCTGAAAGCAGTTGTATGAAAACAAATGCTGAGGATAGTAAAGCTTATACACTATATCAAGTTGAAACAATGACAAATCAACGTTCTAATATTTTTGGAATAGGTGCTGATAAATGTGAATCTTCTGATAAGGATACAAGTGGTGGAGAAATCGGAAAAAAAGCAGCGGAGTATGCAGTAAAAACTTTTGATAGTTTCTCATATAGTCAAACTAACAGAATGGGACCTTCATCTGTTGACTGTTCGTCTCTAGTAACCAGAACATATAGTCACTTTAATATTAATATATCAGGTGTAGCAGCCGATGAATACAAATGGTGTGAATCTAAGGGAAAAGCAATAAAAGAAAAAGACCTAGCTCCAGGAGATTTGATTTTCTTTAGTCAAGGATCATATTCACACCCAGGAAGATACAAAAATATTGGGCATGTTGCTATATATATAGGAAACAACAAACAATTTGCTGCTCATTCATCTAGATATCCACAGCCAGATCAAGTTAGTGTAAAAAGCTATACTAGAGGAGTAGGATCATATTTTTGCAGACCATACAAATAGAAAAGGAAAATAAATATGAAAAAAAATAAGATTATTATATTACTGGTAATTATTATAATCTATGTAATAGCATTATTTGTTATTCTTCTTGGAAATAAAAAGACAGAAGAAAAAAATACAAAGAATAATGAAAAAAAATATATAGTTGTTGATAATTTTGCTAGATTGTCTTTTTCTAATAACTCTTGGAGTAAAGCATCAACATCAGAAATAGAGAGTTATGGAGAATACAAAGTTTTGATAAACAATAAGCCATTTGGAAATTACAAGCTTGAATATGGTACTACATGGAATTTATTTAATAATGCAAACGATTACATTGATTATGAAGGAAATTTATTTGCATATTCTGATAATTTTAATATAAACGTAGTTACATTGGAAAAGAATAATTTTCTGTCTGATGAAAACAAAAAAATTATTTCAGAGTACTTCAATTATGATGACTATAGTAATTTAATAACTAATGATGTTATTACAGTTGATATTGACAATAACGGAGTTATGGATGAAGTTGTTTGCGTTTCAAATATTGGTATAGATAAAAAATATAAATCAAAATACTATAATTTAATATTTATAAAATTAAATGACGAAATTATAGAAATATTAAATCAAAATAGTTCTAATAGCAAAATTATGGAAGAACCTGTTTACAATTTGTCAACATTATTTGAATTAAATAGAAATAAGTATTTAGTCATAAAAAAGACAATTGGAATAGATTCTGACACTCCAACAGAATCGGTACTTTTATATCAACAGTTAAATTCAGATAACTTTAAAAAAGTTAAAATTAGTAGTTAATATAACTATGATATTTTAAAATTTATTGTTTTGGAGGGGATTTTATGCTAATATATATAGCAAGAAGAAAGGGAGTAATCTTTTATGAAATTGAAATTTAGAGCGGATAAAGAAGACGTAGCAATATTTATATCATTTTCTATATTTCTATTATATGTAATAGCAATCGCCATTGTAAATCTTTCTACATTAGCAAAAGATGGAACTTTTTCTGGATTAAATCCTTTTCCAGCTTTTGAACCAGAATACATTGCAGCTACATTATTATTTTATTTCTTGGCCATTTTAGCACTTATAATGAGTGTTAGTTCAAAATTCTTTGAAATGGAAAAAGGAATAGGATTTACTATGGATAAAAAAGATAAAGGATATAGTAGATGGGCAAAAGATAAAGAAATAGAAAATCAAAAAAATGTCGAAGTAATTAATATTAATGATAAAAAAACTAAATTTGCTGGAACTCCATTGATGTATAAAAAGGACAATATTTGGGTTGATAATGGAGAAAGTCATACTTTAGTTATTGGTGCAACTGGTTCAGGTAAAACACAAACTGTAATTTTACCAACGGTCAAAGTTTTATCAAAAAAAGGTGAAAGTATGATCATTACTGATCCTAAAGGTGAAATTTATGAAAAAACTAGTGTAATGCTAAGAGAAAAAGGTTATCAAATATTATTATTAAATTTCCGTGATCCACAAAATGGTAACTCATGGAACCCAATGACTTTACCATATAAAATGTATAAATCTGGTGCTCAAGATAAAGCAATAGAGCTTTTAGATGATTTAGCTTTAAATATTTTGTATGATGAATCCAATAAAAATGCTGATCCATTTTGGGAAAAAGTTTCAGCAGATTACTTTTCTGGACTTGCTTTAGCTTTATTTGAAGATGCTAAGGAAGATGAAATTAACATTAATAGTATTAATTTAATGAGCACAGTTGGGGAAGATAAATTTGGAGGTTCTACTTATATCAAAGAATACTTTAACGCTAAAGATCCAACTTCAGCAGCATCTATTAATGTTTCAGCAACAATAACCGCTCCAAATGAAACTAAAGGAAGCATTCTATCCGTATTTCGTCAAAAAGTTAAACTTTTCGCTTCACGTGAAAATTTAAGTGAAATGTTGTCATATAGTGATATAGACTTAGAAACAATAGGTGAAAGACCAACTGCAGTTTTTATAGTAATTCAAGATGAAAAAAAGACATATCACTCTTTAGTTACGATTTTATTAAAGCAAATATATGAAACTTTAATAGCCAGTGCACAAAAGCATGGTGGTAAATTACCTGTTAGGACAAATTTCTTACTTGATGAGTTTGCTAATATGCCCCCTCTTAAAGATGTTACCACAATGATAACTGCTGCACGTTCCCGTCAGATTAGATTTACAATGATTATTCAAAACTTTGCTCAATTAGATAGTGTCTATGGTAAGGAAGATGCTGAGACTTTACGTGGTAACTGTGGTAACTTAATTTACCTAGTAACAACAGAATTGAAAGCTTTAGAGGAAATTTCTAAAATGTGTGGTGAGGTAAAATCTAAAAAGAATGACAAAACCGCTTCCACTCCACTAGTAACCGTTTCAGACTTACAACGTATGAAAGAAAATGATGTAATCATAATGAGACTTCGTATGAATCCATTTAAAACTACATTTACACCGGATTATAAAATAAATTGGGGTAAGAAATATCCACAAGCTAAATATCCTATAAGAAAAAAACATAAAGTTCATACTTTTGATATCAAGGAATATGTAAAAAGTGAAAAAAAGAAAAAATTATTAGAAATGATGAATCAAGCAGATGATGAACCAGTAAAAACACCACCATTTAATTCAAATCCATTATTTAATAAAATGATGGATCAACCAGATTTTAATAATGTACCACAAAAAAATGTTCCATTTAGTATCCCAAGAGAACCTGAAAAGAAAAATGATGATGATGAGTTTAATGTTGATGAATTAGTTAAGAAAATAGATGCAAAAATAGCTGAATTAGAAGAAGAAGAAAGAAGAAATAATAAAGAAAAAGAAGAAAAGAAAGAAAATGAAAAAATAGAAGTTATTGGTGATGAGGATAAAGAAGTTATTCAAAATATAGAACTAAAGCAACCTGAAATAAGTTTAGATGATGACGACGATGACGATGATGATTTCTTTGATGATTTCTTTGATAACTAGAAAAGAGGTAAAATATGAATAATAATTCACAAAAAAATTTTCAAAATAAAGAATTTGAAGATGCATTGGAAAACGATTCAGAAGAAAAAGAAAATTTAGAATATGAAACAGAAGAAGAAACAATAGCAAGCGATAATGATAATCAATCAAAAATAGAACAAGAACAATTTCGTGCCAAAATGCTAAAGTTATTTGGAATTGTCATAATTGGTTTAATAATAGTTTTAGGACTAGGATTTATACTTTCTTTATTTTCCAAAAAAGATTACACATATGCTGAAGTAGAAGATATAATGAAAGAAGCAGCTGTATCTTATTTTGAAGATTACCCAAAAAAATTACCAAAAACAACTGATGAATCAATAGAAGCTACTACTACGATTTTAGTTGAAAATAAAAAAATGAAAGAGTTAGATTATTATCTTAAGGATCAAAATTGTAAAGGAAACGTTACCGTTGATAAAGTATCAAATAAAGAATACACCTATACTCCATACTTAAAGTGTGGAAATGACTATGAAACAACTACATTCTATGATGCAATAAAAAATAAAAAGAATTTAGTAACAAGTGGATATGGATTGTATTTATATAATGACGAATATATTTATAGAGGTTCAAATGTAAATAATTATGTTAAATTTAGTGATTCTGAAAGAATATTTAGAATTGTTAAAGTTACTAAAAATAATGAAGTAGTTTTGATACAAGAAAATGCAAGTGAAAATGAATTCCCATGGGATGATAGATATAATAAAATTTATGAAAATAATTCAGGTATAAACGATTATAGGAATAGTAAAATTTCCGACATTTTAGATTACTATTATAAAGGAAAAATAGGCCGTGAAGTAGAAGATAAGTACAATTATTATGAATATACACAAGAAGAAAAGTTTTTAACAAAAGAAGATAAAGCAAAAACAGTGGAATTTAAAAGTTGCGTTGGAAAAAGAAGTGAATCTGACACATCTAGGGATGGTTCAACTGATTGCTCAACCACCTATGATACAAAAATAGGATTATTACCAGTTTATGATTTTTTAAATGCTTCTATAGATCCAAACTGCACAACAACAACATCACCAAGTTGTCAAAATTATAATTATATATCAGAAGGTTCTTCAACATGGTTTGCCAATGGTGACTCAGAAGAATCAGATTTGGCATATATGCTATATTTAGGATATGTTGGAAGTACAGAAGCATCTGAAACAAATTACATAAGACCTATCATTCATTTATCAGACAAAGTAATGCTAGAAAAAGGAAAAGGAACTCAGAATAATCCATATATTATAAGATAACTAGGATTCTATCATTTGATAGATTCTTTTTTTTGCATAATATACATTGAGGTGTAGTAAAAGTGAATATTACAAATAGGAAATTGAGAGAAAAACTCAAAAATGAAAACATCAATTTGATTGATATAAGAGATCAAATTCAATATCAAAGTGGAACAATAGCTAATGCTATAAATATTCCTGTAAATACTTTAATTGCCAATTATAAAAGATATCTAAATCAGAATGATAAGTATTATATTTTCTGTAATTATGGTTCAACAAGTTCAAGATTATGTTCATTTTTAAGAAATAATGGATATGATGCAGTTAATTTGATTGGTGGTTATCAATCATATAAAAATAATGATTGATATAAAATTATGTAAATAACGTAACATATTATTACGTTATTTTCTTTTAAAAATAACAATTTTATACTATAATACTAATAGGTGATAAGATTGGAAATAGTAAACGACGCAGTAGCATATTTAACAACATTATTACAAAATACAGGAATATTATTAGGAGTTTTTTTAGTTGTACTAGAATCTATTATTCCAGCATTACCATTAGGAGTTTTCATTGCCTTAAATATTAATGCATTTGGCTTAATTATTGGAATTATTATTTCATGGTTATCTACTTGCTTTGGCTGTTACTTAGCTTTTTCTTTTTATAAGTTTTTATCTAAAAATATACTAAAAAACATATTAGCTAGTAAAAAACTAGAAAAAGTTATCAAGAAAATGAAAACAATAGAGTTTTCTAATTTAGTAGTATTAATTGCCTTACCATTTACTCCCGCATTTTTAATAAACATAGCTTGTGGAGTTATTAATATGAGTAAGCGAAAATTCATTACTGCTATACTGATTGGTAAAATATTTATGGTTATTTTCTGGGGATGTATTGGTAAAAGTTTACTAGAAAGTATTACTGATATAAAAACAATAATGATAGTTTCAGTATTTATTATAATAGCGTATGTCATATCAAAAATAGTTAGTAAAAAAATGAAGATAGAGTAGGTGGTAAAATGGATTATATTATAATAGGATTACTAATTGTTAATTTAGTATTAATAGTAATTTCTTTATTTAAAAATATAAATGAGTCAAATATAACTGAAAGACTTGGAAAATTAGAAGTTGGCATGGTTAAAGAATTGGGTGAATTTAAATCTGATTTAACAAAAAATATGAATGAAGACTTTACCAATTTAAATGAGCAAGTTGAAAGAAGACTACTTGCGATTAATGAAAAAGTAAATGAACGCTTGGATCAAAACTTTGAAAAAACAAATAAAACATTTATGTCTGTAATAGAGAGATTATCAAAGATAGATGAGGCACAAAAAAAGATAGAGCATTTATCTACGGATATAGTATCATTACAGAGTATTTTAACAGATAAGAAGAGTAGAGGAATATTTGGAGAAGTCAATTTAAAACATATCCTAACTAGTGTCTTTGGTGAAAATAATGATAAAATTTATAAATTACAATATACAATGAGTAATAAATATATTGCTGACTGCTGCTTATTTGCTCCATCACCATTAGGTACAATAGCCATAGATTCTAAATTTCCATTAGAGCATTATCAATTAATGGTTGATAAAACATTATCTCAAGAAGAACGAGATAGATATGAAAAATTGTTTAAAATAGATGTAAAAAAACATATAGATGCCATTAGCACTAAATACATAATACCAGGTGAAACATCAGATCAAGCTATAATGTTCTTACCAGCAGAAGCAATTTTTGCAGAAATTAATGCCTACCATCCAGATATTATTGAATATTCATATAAGAAAAAAGTTTGGATTACTTCACCAACAACACTAATCTCTACATTAACTGTCATAGAAATGATTATCAAAAATATGGAAAGAGATAAATATACATCTATTATCCATGAAGAATTAAATAAACTAGGACTAGAGTTTGCAAGATACAAAGAACGTTGGGATAAATTATCTAGAAGTATTCAAACTGTTAATAAAGATATTGAAAACGTATCAATAACTACTGATAAAATAACAAAAAAATTTCAAACAATTAATCAAGTTGAGGTAGCAAAACTAACAACAGAGAAAGTAGACTAAATTCTACTTTCTTTTTCGTATAAACAAAACAAATATTTGTATACTATAAATAGATGTTTCATAAATTTAAGTAAGGAGTCAAAATTATGATGAGGATATTTTGTTTCTTACTTGGATTTATATTAATGGTATTAGGCTTTTTTTATATAATTATATATATT
>OGQT01000484.1_pt1 | contig 36615 bp, 32 predicted proteins | sample 1553261 | NCBI WGS metagenome assembly OGQT01 (sample SAMEA2579992, study PRJEB22360) | human gut metagenome | biome: human gut; feature: human-associated habitat; material: faeces | place: Denmark | collected 2008/2010
TTGATGGTAGCGTATTTATTAGCTTAGATAAAAATAACAATATAATATATTATCAGAATGATACAGTAAAGAAAATATCTGATAATTTTATGCGATATAATGTTACTCTAAGCAATTTAAAATTACCACAGGCACAAATCATAGAAAATAGCTTTTTATATCATAATAAAGCGTTAAAAGTTATAGAATTACCAGAGTGTAGGGAAATAGGAAACTACTTTCTAAAAAATAATACAAGTATAAAGAATGTATACCTACCAAAAGCACAAGTTATAGAAGACTATTTTTTACATTACAATGAAGCATTAGAAGTTATAGAATTACCGGAGTGTAGAGAAATAGGAAGCCAATTCCTAGAAAATAACAAAAATATAGAGAATGTATATCTACCACAAGTACAAACTATAGAAAATAGTTTTTTAGCTTATAATAAAACATTGAAAGTTATAGAATTACCGGAGTGTAGGGAAATAGGAATGGGCTTTTTAGAAAATAATACAAATATAAAGAACGTATACTTACCACAAGCACAAGTTATAGAAGACTACTTTTTACGTTACAATGAAGCAATAGAAGTCATAAAGTTGCCAGAGTGTAGGGTAATAGGACGCTACTTTCTAGAGTTTAATAAAAATATAAAGAGTATATACCTACCACAAGTAGAAATTATAGAAGGTCGCTTTTTAACTTATAATAAAGCATTAGAAGTTATAGAGTTACCAAAGTGTTGGAAAATAAAAGGTCGCTTTTTAGAGAATAATACAAATATAAAGAATATATATCTACCACAAGTAGAAATTATAGAAGAAGCTTTTTTGCGTAACAATGAAGCATTAGAATCTATAGAATTACCGGAATGTAGGGAAATAGGAAACTACTTTCTAGAGTTTAATAAAAATATAAAGAGTATATACCTACCAAAAGCAGAACATTTGGGATTTGATTTTTTGCGGAACAATGAAACATTAGATATTATAGAATTACCTAATGCAAGAAGGATATATGAAGGTTTTTTAGAAAGTAATAAGAATATAAAGAACATATACTTGCCAGAATGTTTAATCTTGCCATCCAATTTGGAAACAATATCACAGATCCAATCTGCTGAGAAAAAAGATACAAATAAAAACAAGTGCAAAAAACTAACATTGAATCTATTGAGAAAAAAGATACAAATAAAAACAAGTGCAAAACACTAACACTCAGTTATACTAATAGCCATTAGAACATTTACATTTTTATAGACATAGTCTATAATATATATAGAAAAGAGGTAAATAATATGAAATATTATTGTATTGGAATTAAAGGAACAGGTATGTCTACACTTGCTCAAATACTTTCTGATTTAGGTAACGATGTGAGTGGATATGACGACGCTAAAGATTATAAATTTACTCAAAAAGGTTTAGAAGAAAGAAATATTTCAATTTATTATGATGGAGAACATGATATAGATAAGGATACTATTGTTACATATTCTGTGGCTTTTAGTGAGAGTCATCCTGAAATTCAAAGAATGAAAGAATTAGGTTTAAAAATAAAGAAATATAATGAAATAGTTGGTGATATAGTTGACATGTTTGAAACTATTGGTGTATCTGGTACCCATGGGAAAACAACAACTTCATCACTTATTCGCCACATTCTAGAAGATAGTGTTGGTTGTAACTACTTTATAGGAGCAGGTGATGGTTATGCAGATAAAAAGAACAAATATTTTGTTTTAGAATCAGATGAATTTAATCGTCATTTTTTAGCATATCATCCAGCTTATAGTATTATTACTAACATTGAAAGAGAACATCTTGAAATTTATAAAGATATTGATGATATCAGAACAACATTTGAAAAGTTTGCATCTCAAACAAAGAAAAAAATAGTTGCTTGTGGTGATAACAAAGAAATCAGAAAAATTCATTTTAATGACAATGTCATATTTTATGGATTTAATGATAACAATGACGTAGTTATAAGAAACGAGAAATTAGGTGAAAATGGTTCATCATTTGATTTATATATAAATAATGAACTATTTGATAGTTTTGAAGTTCCTTTATATGGAGAACATATGGTTTTAAATACAGCAGCAGCTATCACAATGTGTAGAGAATTAGGAATTCCTATTAATAGTATTAAGAACAGTTTAAATACATTTCATAATGCTGAAAGAAGATTTCAAATAGAAGAAGTTGGTACTACTACAATTATAGATGACTACGCTCACCACCCAACAGAGATAAAGGTAACTTTAGAGGGCGTTAGACAAAAGTATCCAGATAGAAAAATAGTTGTTGTTTTCAAACCAAATACTTATTCAAGAACTAAAGACTTTACTGAGGAATTTGCTTCTGCTTTAAGTATTGCAGATAAAGTTTTCCTAACCGAAATAGATTGTAATAGAGAAAAACAAGAAGATTACCCAGGAGTTAGTTCAAGTCTAATTACTGAAAAAATAAAAGATGCTGAAATACTTGATGAGAAAAACCCAATAGTATTAAAAGATTACTCAGGAGACGTTATATGTTTTATGAGTTGTGCTTCAGTATCTCACCTAATTGATAAAGTAAAAGAAATAATTAAGTAGCATTATCTAAAAATAGAAAAGAGAAGTTTATAACTTCTCTTTTCACATATTTTCACATATTTTTTTGATATTTATTTGTAATTTAATTGCTACAATAAAATCAAGAAAGGAGGCAGAAAGTATAAGGCTATAATGAATAAAACAATAACAATAACTATTCAATATAAATAAAGGAGAGGATATTTATAAGATAGAGAAATAGAATAATTCGTGATATACTATAAACTGTAGTAGGTGATAATATGCATACAATATGTTACGTAGAAGATGAAAAGGATCTATCATCATTAATAAAAACTTATCTAGAAAAAGCAGGATATGAAGTTATTTGTTTTTCTAAAGGAAAAGATGCAATTGACTATATAGGTGGTAAGGTAGATCTTTGGATACTAGATATTATGTTAGAAGATGATGTGAATGGCTATGGTATAATCAAAGAAATTAGAGAAAAAGATAAAAACGTACCAGTTATTTTTACATCAGCTAGAGATCAAGACTTAGATAAAATCTTAGGTTTAGAGCTAGGTAGTGATGATTATATAACAAAACCATTCTCACCTAAAGAATTAGTTTTAAGAGTAGGTAACATTATAAAAAGAGTTTATAATGAAAAAGAAACAGAAAAAATAAAATACCTTTCTTATGACATAGATCTAGGTAGAAGAATAGTAGAAAAAGATAATAAAGAAATTAAATTAACAACATTAGAGTTCGACTTATTACTATTATTTATAAATAATATTGGTAAAAGTTTCTCCAGAGAAGAAATCTTATCCTCAGTATGGGGAGATGATTATTTTGGATCAGATAGAGTAGTAGATGATTTAGTAAGAAGACTTAGAAAGAAATTGAAAGAAATTAATATAAGTACAATCTATGGATATGGATACAGATTATCATGAAAAAATTGAAAGCTAAGTTAAGTAAACAGTTATTATTTCTGATTGGAATAATCTTTGCAATAGTCTTCATTAGCTTAGGAATAGTTTTACCAAAAATACTACTATCGGTAGCAGAAGAAAGTATGTACACTTACTTAAGAGAACCATTAAAATTTATTGAAACAGATGTAGATAACGATTTATTAAATACAGAAGTTGCATATATATATTTAGTTGATGATAAAGTAGTTATGTATGACAACTTCAAAAGTTTAAAAGGTATAAACGATCCAAGTAAAATATTAAAAAAATTAAATAAAAGTCATGGAAAGTTTATATATAATCATGAAATATATTATTACTATAAAATAAAAAATAAAAACATTACTAAAATAGCAGTTAGTGATAATACATATATTAATAAAACGAGAGGTGAAATATTATCCGCAATTTTTCCTATCGTTTTAGGAACCTGTTTCTTAATAGGGTTAATATTAATACTATGGATATCAATAATTGTTAGTAAAATTCAACAATTAAAAAATAAAATAGATAACATTGATAATCTAGATTACACTCATACTATTGATTTTACGACAGATGATGAAATAAAGTCACTCGCTATTGCGATAGAAGATATGCGAGTATCATTAGTTAATCAAGAACAATATAGAAACCGTATGTATCAAAATATTTCACATGATTTTAAAACACCACTTACCGTAATAAAATCATATGTTGAGGCTGTTGAAGACGGAGTTGAAGATGAACAAACAGCTCTAAAAATTATAAAAGAACAGTCCGAAAAATTAGAACAAAAAGTACACTCACTTCTTTACTTAAATAAATTAGATTATTTAAAAGAAGTAAAAGAAATTGAAGTAGAACCAGTTGATATGAAATCCATATTAAATAAAGAAATAGAAAAATTTAAATTTCACAGAAAAGACATAAATTTTATCCTAGAGGTTGATAAAAAATCAAAATACTATGGAACATATGAACATTGGGAAACAATTTTAGACAATCTTTTAAGTAATTTTATGCGATATGCAGAAAAAACTATTAAAATAACTGCAAAGCAAAATAAACTCACTCTATATAATGACGGTGAAAATATTGATGATGATTTCTTATCTGGTATATTTTCTCCTTTTAGAAAAGGTATGAAAGGAGAATTTGGTCTAGGTTTATCAATAGTAAAGAAAACTCTAAATTTAATGGGCTACGACATTATAGTAAAAAACGAGAAAAAAGGTGTTTCATTCACCATGCAAAGAGGAACTCACTAATAAAAGTTCCTTTTTTGTTTATAATAAAAATGGTGATGATATGAAAATACTAATAACAGGAGCAACTTCTGGTATAGGTTTTGATCTAGCAAAAAACTTAGCTAATAAAAACCATACAGTTTATATAACAACACATACAGAAAAGCAAAAAGAAACTGTTAAAAAAAAGATTAAAACAGAAAAATTAAACATTTTAGTTTTTAAAATGGATATCACTAGTAGTGAAGACAGAGATTTAATAAATAAAATTGATATAGATTGTTTAGTGTCTCATGCTGGAATAGGAGAAGGAGGATCTATTTTAGATATAGACATAGATATTTTAAGAAAAAATTATGAAACAAATGTATTTTCTAATTTTGCTTTGATTCAAGAATTTTACCAGAAAAAGATTAAAGAGAAAAAGACCGCAAAAATATTTGTTACTTCATCACTTGCATCAGTTCTTCCAATTCCATATTTAGGCTGTTATACATCTTCAAAAGCCGCAATTACTATGCTTGCAATGACCATAAAAAAAGAATTAAAAGATAAAAACATAAAAAATATCACTATTTCACTTATAGAACCAGGAGCTTATAATACCGGATTTAATAGAGTGATGATTGACAATAAAGAAGATAATTTAAAGAACACAGATTTATCATCGCAAGAAATTTATAAAATAAACAAAAAACAAAGAAAACTTTTTAATTTAATTGAAAAAAATAGTACAGAATCCATAGTTAAAAAAGTCAGTACTGAGATAGAAAAGAAAAGACCAAAATTCAAAATAAAAGCACCATTATCGCAGGCACTTTTTTATAAACTATATCTACTATTATTTTGGTAAAGTCTTTTTTACTTTTTAAATAAAGTTTTTCTTTTACTAAATCCATTTGATTCTTGTTTAACAGGAGTTAATTCATCTGGATTAACACATGTATAAGAATATGCAGCATCACTATTTCTTGAAAAATCATGTTGGAAGAAATCGTATAATTCATCTTCTATAACCATTGGAGTTTTATTTTGGGAAAGTATTAATACTCCTAACATATTATAATGAAAAATTGCTTTATCATCTAAAACCTCTTCTTTAGTTTCATATTCAAAATGAGAATCACACTTCTTTGCATTATACGCCGTTATACGTTTAATAGGACCAGTATATTGTTGTCTCATCTAAATCATCCTTTCATCTTGCATGTATTAATATTATATGATTAAATATCTAAAGTGTAAAGAGAAATAAAGAGAAACTTTGAAAAATTGAAAAAAAGGGTTTACTTTGACAATATTTTTTGATATACTCATAATGCAGTTCGAAATGGCGATGTAGCTCAGCTGGCTAGAGCGTCTGGTTCATACCCAGAAGGTCGGGGGTTCAATTCCCTCCGTCGCTACCAATAAGAATTTAACTCTTGAATTTCAAGAGTTTTTATTTTATATTTAAAGCATTAAAGAAGTGATAGTATGAGAAAAAAGAAGCGAAAGAAAAATAATATTATAAAAATATTACCATATTTTAAAAAGTATAAACTGCTATATATAATATGTTTTTTAATGATGTTATTAACTGATTTAGGAACAATTATATACGGAGGAATAATCGGAGAAGTTACACAATCATTAATATCAGGTAAAATAAAAAAGGCATTACTATTACTACTTATTTATATAACAATTGAAATAATTAGTAATATCATCAATAGAATCAGAGAGTATTTGTCAAATAAAAATCAAATTATAATATCAAGAAAAATTGGTTTTGATACCTATGATAAAGCAATGAAATTACCTGCATATGCATATGAAAAAATGTCCTCAGGCGAAGTAATAAATAGAATAACTAACGATACAGAAAACATTGTTGGCAGCATTGATCAATTAATGAATATCGCATCATATGTAATTTCCGCAGCCGTTTTATTAATCTACATATTTTTAAATTCATGGATATTAGGAATTGAAATTATTATCTTTTTAATTGTTTTTTCTTATATCATAAAATTCTTTCAATCTAAATTAAAAATTATAAAAAAAGATAAAAAAGAAACAATCGATAAGTATACATCTGTTACCAACGAATCTATTAGAGGATATAGAGAAATCACAGTATTAGGAATTTCTAATACATTAAAGAAAGATGTAAAATCCATCATTTCTGATTTATTATCAAGATCAATAGCTGAGAATAAAGTTCAAGTGACATTTACTATGATATCTCAACTATTTAGAAGCCTATTAGAAGTTGGTGTTTTTGCCACCTGTGCAATTCTAATTAGTCAAAATAAATTAACAATTTCCTTTTTTATCGCAATGACTTATTATATTTACCAATATACTTATATATTACAAGCTATAACTGATTTTGCAAAAAAATATCAAGATCTAGATGTATCTTTAGAAAGAATTAATGAAATATTACAAAATGAAAAGTTTGAAGATGTTCAATATGGTAATACAGAATTAAATGATGCAAATGGAGTTATAGAATTTAAAGATGTAGAATTTGCTTATCCTGATGAGGCTACAATTTTAAAAGATTTTAACATTAAATTTGAACCAAATAAAAAAATTGCTATAGTAGGTTCTTCAGGTGGAGGTAAAACAACTCTATTTAACTTAATAACCAGATTGTTTGAACCCATAAAAGGAGAAATTACTTTAGATGGAGTTAATATAAAAAACTTAACTGAAGACTCATTAAGAAATAATATTTCCATCATTAGACAGGAACCATTTATTTTTAATAGAACTATCTATGAAAATTTTAAAATATTAGATCCTAAAGTTACAAAAGAACAGGTCAAAGAATATTGCAAGCTAGCATGTATTGATGGTTACATCCAAAGTTTGCCTAACGGATATGACACTTTATTAGGAGAAAGTGGAGTTAATTTGTCTGGCGGGCAGAAACAAAGACTATCTATTGCTAGAACATTGTTAAAAAAATCAAAAGTAATTCTCTTTGATGAAGCAACCAGTGCCCTGGACAATGAATCACAAGAAATAATAAAGAAAACGATTGATAATTTATCTAAAAATCATACCGTAATAATAATAGCTCACAGATTATCTACTATAATAGATTCAGATGTCATTCATGTAATCAAAGCGGGAAAAGTATATGCTACAGGAGTTCATAGAGATTTAATAAAGACTTGTGACTGTTATAGAAAATTATATACAAAAGAAGATCAAGTCATCAATTGATAATAAATAATTTTATAAAAAAGCAAAATTTCTTTGCCATATTTTTAAAAATGTGATATTATTAATGAGCAGTGAGTAGTTATCAAATTACTGATAAACTATTTACCACTATCATACTAAATGAAGCAGTATTAGATTTTTTTCTAATACTTTTTATTTTTTATGACAAATATCTCATTAATTAACATATAATACTGATGAGCGGTTAAACTTGACAAAATGTAGTTTTTATTGTATAATAACGGAGCATTTTGAAAGGGGGAGTATGAAATGAAAGGAAAAAATATGAAAAAAGATACATTACAAAGACAACCAAAAAAATTATGTTATATAGATAAAACAACAGGAGATTATATTGAAGCTGATTGTAAATTAAAATCAACACCATATGAAGCTAGAGAATTTCTAAGTTCAATCGAAAGAATGAAATTAGACTCTTCAATGATGGGAGGTACATTAAAAGTTGGTAAGTCTTCTAGTCAATTAATAAAAGAATATAAAAAATTATTTCAATCAAATGTTCTTGATTTTTCACATGTTTTAAACTTATATAAAGCAGAATCAAGAGATTCAAATGCAGCTATAATACCAATTTTAAGTTTCTTAAGCTTATTTGATATAAAAGTAAGTCAGACTTGTTCATCATTAGAGGTATACACATCACTTACTAAATCTAGAAATCCATTGTTTAGTACAGATCCGTATGAAATAAATAAAAAGAAATTAAAAAGTATTACGGCTAACACAGAAGTTATGGAACATCCAATTATGAAGATACGTTCAATTAATACTAATAAAGTTGGTAGTATAACATCAGAAAAAATCTTAATAAAGTCAAATAAAAATAAAGTTAATGTAGCTACGGGCTAAAAACACTTTATTTTTTTTACGAAATAATGTACAATGTAATTATAATTTATATTGCCCTATGGCCAAGTGGTAAGGCAGTGCGCTCTGACCGCACGACGCGTTAGTTCGAATCTAACTAGGGCAACCAATATGTAGTTAGCCCTTTATAAAAAAAGGGTTTTATTATTTAAAATAGGGGTTCTATAAAAATTTTTTTTATGCTATAATGTACCTAGTGTTTTTTGGGTAAATACTAGTTAAAAATAATATACAAAGGGAGTGTATTTATGAATAAAGAAGAAAGACTAGAACTTGCTGAAATTTTATTTCCTAATATTACTAAAACAAGAGAGTATTATGAAGAAATGTATCCAGAAAGAAATTTAGAAGAAAATGCAATGGTAACTCGTTTTGGACCAAGTCCAACAGGATTTGTTCATATGGGAAGTTTATTAGTAGCATTTGCAAATAAAATGTATTCTAAAGAAAGTAATGGTACCTTCTTTTTAAGAATAGAGGATACTGATCAAAAACGTGCTGTAGAAAATGGAGTAGAAGGAATCTATAATGATTTAAAAGCTTTCAATATTATTCCAGATGAAAGTCCAATAGTAGGTGGAAAGTATGGTCCTTATATTCAAAGCCAAAGAACAGAAATTTATCAAACCTATGTTAAAGATTTAATTATTAAAGGACTTGCATATCCTTGTTTTATGAGTGAAGAAGAAATAGCAAATATTAGAGAAGAACAAGAACTTGCTAAAATAAAGATAGGTATTTATGGTATGTACGCAACAGATCGTGACTTATCACTTGAAGAGATAAAAGAAAAATTAAATAATAATTGTGAGTATGTTATTAGATTAAAATCTCCTGGAGATAGTAACAAACAAGTAGAAATAATTGATTGCATAAAGGGAAAACTTAAGTTTCCAGAGCATGATATGGATACAGTATTGCTAAAAAAAGATGGGACTCCTACTTATCATTTAGCTCATGCAATTGATGATCATTTAATGCACACAACACATGTAATCAGAGGTGATGAATGGGTATCAAGTCTACCTCTTCACATTCAACTATTTGAAATTTTAGGATTTAAAGCTCCTAAATATGCTCATATAGCACCACTTACAAAAAAAGAAAATGGCAATGTTAGAAAATTATCAAAAAGAAAAGATCCAGAAGCTGCTGTTTCATATTATGATGAAGCAGGAATTCCGATAGAAGCTGTAAAACTTTATTTAGCAACAATAGTTAATTCTAATTTTGAAGAATGGTACTTAAATAATACCGACAAAAAAATAGATGACTTCATATTTACATTTGAAAAGATGGCAACAGGTGGAACTTTGTTTGACTTAGATAAACTATATAACATTTCTAAAACTTATTTTTCTCGTAAAAGTGGAGAAGATGTATATAAAGAAACACTTGTTTGGGCAGAAAAATATGATAAAGATTACTTTGAATTATTAAAAGCTAATAAAGATGATATGATTAAATTCTTATCAATTGAAAAAGACGGACCAAGGCCTAGAAAAGACATTTCAAAATATAGTGATGTTAAAGAAGAATTCTCTTATGCCATTGATAGTATTTTTGAACAAGAAAATTACTCTAAATATGATGGTGATAAGACATATGATGTTGCACTAGTGCTTGACTATGTAAATAACTACTTAGACCTAGATTGTACTAATGAAGAATGGTTTAATAAAGTTAAAGAGTTTGCTATTAACAAAGGTTACACAGGAAGTCCTAAAGAGTATAAAAAGAATCCAGAAGAATACAAAGGACATGTTGGTGATATTTGTGAAGCTATCCGTGTCATAGTAACAGGAAGAACAAAATCACCTGATTTATTTTCAATTTTAAAAATATTAGGAAATGAAAATATCTTAAAAAGAATAGATTTATATAAATCAAAAATAGAAAAATAATTATAGATATTGTATAAAAAAACATTTTATGTTATTATTAAATAGTCAGAAAAATGACTATTTAAATGGCCTGTTGGTGAAGTGGCTTAACACACTGCCCTCTCAAGGCAGCATTCACGGATTCGAATTCCGTACAGGCTACCATTTTAGTATATGAAGTCAGTTTATAGCTGGCTTTTTCTTTTTGAAAAAAACTTGAAAAAATCATTCCGTCGATATATACTTTAAATAAGATAATAGGAGGGATATAATGGAAAGTTTAAAAAGAAATTTAATTACAGTCTTAATGCTAACAGTAGGAGCTTTTTTAGGAGCTTATGCTCTAGAAACATTTTTAATACCAAATACTATATTAGATGGTGGAGTTACTGGTATTTCAATTATTATTTCAAAAATGACAAGTATATCAATGAGTCTATTAGTTTTAATTTTAAATATACCATTTATTTATGTAGGGTATAGAAATATAGGTAAAGGATTTTTGATGAGAGCTGTATATTCAATGATTATTTTCTCACTATCTTTATCATATTGTGCTTATTTTGATCCGGTTACAGAGCAAATCTTACTGGCAACAGTTTTTGGTGGAGCTTTACTTGGTATTGGAGTAGGACTAGTTATTCATTTTGGAGGTTGTGTTGATGGAACTGAATCTGTTGCCTTAGTAATTAGTAAAAAAACATCTTTATCTGTTGGACAAGTAGTATTAATCTTTAACTTAATTATATATTCTGTCGCAGGAATGATATTTGGATTAGATAGAGCTATGTATTCACTTCTTACATACTTTATCACTTTTAAAGTAATTGACTTTGTTTCAGAAGGTTTAGAACAGGCCAAAGCCGCTTTAATAGTTACAGAAAAAGGTAGTGATATGGCTGATGAAATTTATAAAAGACTAGGTAGAACTGTAACAAAAATAAAAGGAAAAGGACTAATTACAGGAGAAAAAGAAGTATTATATTGTGTGTTAACAAGATTAGAGGTTTTTGAACTAAAAAAAATATGTAATGAAATGGATCAAAGTAGTTTTATAACTATTCTTGAAGTATCAGAGATCATTGGAGAACACATTAAATCAACTTCAAAATCAAAAAAGAAGAAAAAGCAAAATCTACAAATTGAACAATCATAAATTTTATGATATATTAATATAGGTGATGATATGAAAATAGAAACAGTAGTAACAGGAACACTTGAAGAAAACTGTTACGTATTAAAAAAGAATAATACATGCTTGGTAGTAGATCCTGGAGATGACTATCAAAAAATAAAAGATATGATTGGTGATAATAAAGTTTTAGGAGTGTTAATTACTCATTCTCATTTTGATCATATTGGAGCACTAAGAAATTTTCTAACTAAAAGAAGTATCAAAATATTTAAAAAAAGTAATCTTGAAGAAAAAGAATACAATATAGGAGATTTTACTTTTAAATGTATTTATACACCTGGACATTCAGCAGATTCTGTTACATTTTATTTTGAAGAAGAAAAAGCTATGTTTGTAGGAGACTTTATTTTTAAAGGTAATATAGGTAGATGTGATCTTCCAACAGGTGATGAGAAAAAAATGACCGAAAGTATTCAAAAAATTAAAACCTATAGTGGTGATATAGAAATATATAATGGTCATGGTGATAAAACAACTCTAAAAGAAGAAATTGAAAACAATATTTATTTTAAGTAGGTGATTTGATGTATATAGATATAGTTTTATTAGTTATATTATGTATTATAGTAGTGATGTTTTTTAAAAGATTTTCTTCATTTGTTTTCTTTATTGCAATATTTGATATATTTTTTAGAATCTTAGCCTTCATAAAAGAGAACATACCACTAAGAGATGTTGCTGCTGTTATGGATAAATACTTACCAACAGGAATATTAGGAATGATAAACCATTATACATCAGGAATTATCGCAACTATCCTAAGTTGGTGTTATGTAGCATTAATGACAATATTCTTATTTTATATTACAAAAATATTTTTCAATAAAAAGAAAATCTAATATCCAAGAAACGACAATTAAGTCGTTTTTTTTATGCTATCTTAATAGTGGTGATATTATGAAAATCTATTTAGACTTAATATTCCTAATTAACTTTTTCTTTGATTTTCTCTTACTATTCGCAACTAAGATAATTCTAAAAGAAAAAACTAAATTAAAAAGATTACTATTAGGGGCATTAATTGGATCACTCAGTATTTTTTTCTTGTTTCTAAAGATAAACACCATTACTTTATTTTTACTTAAGATAGTAATCAGTACAATTATGGTATTAGCTTGCTTTGGAAAAAATAATTTTCTTAAAACTTATGTTGAATTTTATGTAGTGAGTATCTTTTTAGGAGGAGGAATGTATTTACTAAATCAAACATTCTCTTATAAAAACAATGGACTTATATTTTTCTCAAATGGCATAAGTATTAACCTCATAGTAATGATTATTATTAGTCCATTTATAATTTCATTTTATATAAAGCAAAATAAACAAGTAAAAAATACACTCAGAAACTGTTACACTTTTGATTTATATATAAATAAAAATAAGTATACTTTAAAAGGATACCTAGATACAGGAAATACATTAAAAGATCAATATAAAGGAAGAGGAATAATTTTAATGGATACCTCTAAATTAAATTTAAAAACAAAAAATATTATTTACGTCCCATATAAAACTATAACAAATAACGGAGTGATTCCTTGTATAAAGCCTGAAAAAATAGTTATAGATGATAAAGAATATAAGAACTTACTAATAGGAAATATTAAGAATAGATTTCAATTAGAAAATGCAGATTGCATATTACCAAATTGTTTAAAGGAGGATTTATGTTAAAAATAATTAATTTTATTAAAAGTATATTTAGAAAAGTTGGTACAATCTTTTATGTAGGGGCTATGGATATATTGCCTGAGCCATTATCAAAAGAAAAAGAGGATTATTACTTAGAATTATTAGAAGATGGAGATGAAAAAGCTAAAGATATATTAATTGAACATAACTTAAGATTGGTTGTCTTTTTAGCAAAAAAATATGAAAATACAAATGTAGACTTGGAAGATTTAGTAAGTATCGGTACAATTGGTTTGATTAAAGGTATAAATACATTTTCTAGAGGAAAGAACATTAAACTCGCAACTTATGCATCAAGATGTATTGATAATGAAATATTAATGTATTTAAGAAAAACTAAAAAAATGAAAACAGAAGTTAGTATAGATGCATCATTATCATACGATTCTGAAGGCAATGAATTGCATCTAGAAGATGTGCTAGGTACAGAAAAAGACATTGTTACTAAAGGGATAGAAGAAGAAACTGATAGAAAAATGGTAATTAATGAAGTAATGAGATTAAATCCTAGAGATAGAGATATTATTATCTTAAGATATGGACTATTAGGACAACAAGAACTTACTCAAAAAGAGGTTGCAGAAAAATTAGGAATATCTCAGTCTTATATTTCAAGGATAGAAAAAAAGGTAATAAAAAGATTAAAAACATTAGTCAACTACACTTAGTGGTTGATTTTATTTTATTAAAATTAATCTAAACAAATTAATTGATTTTTGATATAATTAATTATAGATAATAAGGGAGATGATTTAATGAAATATGTTTATTCGTTTCATGAAGGAAATAAAGATATGCGAGAATTACTAGGTGGTAAAGGAGCAAACTTAGCTGAAATGACAAGTATTGGTCTACCTGTACCTAGCGGTTTTACTGTTACAACAGAAGCTTGTAGAAAGTACTATAAAGATAATAAGGAATTATCTAACGATATAGTAGAAGAAATTTATAAAGAGTTAAATAAACTAGAAACAAGATGTGGCAAAGAATTTGGAAATCCAGAAAATCCACTTTTAGTTTCAGTAAGAAGTGGAGCAAGAGAGTCCATGCCAGGAATGATGGACACTGTTCTAAATTTAGGAATGAACGATGCTGTTGCAAAATCATTTGCTAAAATAACAAATAATGAGAGATTTGTATATGATTCATATAGAAGATTCATTCAAATGTTTGCTGACGTTGTTATGGGATTTCCTAAAGAAGATTTTGAAGAAATGTTTGACAAAATAAAAACAGAAAAAGGTATTAAAAATGATACTGATATGACTGCTGAAGATTTAAAAGAAGTAATAGAAGTTTATAAGAAACAATATAAAAAGCATGCTAAAGAAGAGTTCCCACAAGATGCAAAACTTCAATTAATAGAAGCAGTTAAAGCCGTGTTTAGAAGTTGGAATACAGAAAGAGCCAATACATATAGAAGATTAAATGGTATTCCCGATGAATGGGGTACAGCTGTTAATGTTCAAGAAATGGTGTATGGTAATAAAGGAGAAACTTCAGGTACGGGAGTAGCCTTTACAAGAAATCCCGCAACAGGTGAGAAAAAGCTATTTGGTGAGTATTTAATGAATGCCCAAGGAGAAGATGTAGTCGCAGGAATTAGAACTCCTCAAGATATTAGTACCTTAAAAGAAGTAATGCCAGACTGTTACAATGAATTTTGTAAAATTTGTGATATATTAGAAAATCATTATAAAGATATGCAAGATATGGAATTTACTATTGAAGATGGCAAATTATTCATGTTACAAACAAGAAATGGAAAAAGAACTGCTCAAGCAGGTGTAAAAATAGCTGTTGATTTAGTAAATAAAAATATAATATCAAAAGAAGAAGCAATACTAAGAGTAGATGCTAAAAGCTTAGATCAATTACTTCATCCACTATTTAAAGAGGAAGATTTAAAAAATAAAGAGGCCATTGCCCATGGACTTGCGGCATCACCTGGCGCAACAGTTGGAAAAATATATTTTAGTGCAGACGATATATTAATAGCACACAAAAATGGAGAAAAAGATTTAATCCTAGTTAGAGAAGAAACATCTCCAGAAGATATTGAAGGTATGAATATAGCACATGGAATCTTAACTGTAAGAGGAGGAATGACTTCACATGCCGCAGTTGTAGCTCGTGGTATGGGTAGATGTTGTATCACCGGTTGTGGGGATATTACTATCAACAAAGATGAAAAAAAGATTCAATTAAAGTCAGGAAAAATTCTAAAAGAAGGAGATTATCTAAGTCTTGACGGTTCTACAGGATTAGTTTATGACGGTGTAATAAAAACAAAAGATGTAGAAATTTCAGGTGATTTTAAAACATTCATGAAATGGGCAGATGACATTAGAAGATTAGAAATAAGATGTAATGCTGATACTCCAAAAGATGCAGAAGTAGCAAAAACATTTGGAGCTGAAGGAATAGGGTTATGTAGAACAGAACACATGTTCTTTGATCCAATTAGAATTCTAAATTTCAGAAAAATGATATGTTCAGAAACTAAAGAAGAAAGAATTAAGGCTTTAGATACTATTCTTCCATTTCAAAAAGAAGATTTTATTGGACTATTCAGAGTAATGCAAGATCGTGATGTTACTATTCGTTTGCTTGATCCGCCATTACATGAATTCTTACCAAAAACTGAAAAAGAAATAAAAGAAGTTGCTAAAGAATTAAATATAACAGAACAAAAACTAATCGAAAGAATGAACACTTTAAAAGAATTCAATCCAATGATGGGACATAGAGGCTGTAGATTAGATGTTACATATCCTGAAATTGCAAAGATGCAAACAAAAGCCATTATAGAAGCAGCATTAGAAGTACAAAAAGAAGGTATAAAAGCAACACCAGAAATAATGATTCCTCTAATAGTAGATCTAAAAGAGTTAAAATATGTAAAAGGTTTAATTAAAGAAGAAGCAGATAAGTTAATAAAAAATGCAAATTCTAAATTAAAATATAAAGTAGGAACTATGATTGAACTACCAAGAGCAGCTCTAATTGCTGATTCCCTAGCAGAAGAAGCAGAATTCTTTAGTTTTGGTACTAATGATTTAACCCAATTGACATATGGTTTTTCTAGAGATGACGCTTCTAAGTTCTTAAATGACTATTTTGATAAAAAGATATTTGAACAAGATCCTTTCCAATCTATTGATGAAGAAGGTGTAGGAGAACTTGTAAAATCAGCTGTATACTTAGGTAGAAAAACTAGACCTAACATTAGTTTAGGAATTTGTGGAGAACATGGAGGAGATCCTAAATCAATTGACTTTTGTCATAGAGTTGGACTTGATTATGTGTCATGTTCACCATACAGAGTACCAATCGCAAGACTTGCTGCAGCTCAAGCTAAAATAAGAGAAAATAAATAAGTGAAAAAAGACTAAGGCAAAAATGTTAAATATCTTAGTTTTTGTTTAAATAAAACACTATTAAACTAATCAAGTTAATTATAGTTGTAAAATAAGTAACGCATATAATAGAAAAAACACATAGATTATGGTATCATAAGTATATAAAAAGATATACCCGTGTTCAAATATTTGGTACATTGAACTTATAAGCAAAGTAAATAATAGAAGGGAGGAGCAATTAAAACGAAAGTCAATATTTATTTTAATTGCACATAATAATATGACAGAGCAAAATTTAAAAAATACTAAAAATAGGGTTATAGAAGAATTTACAAGAGAACACCTATATAATCCACTATGGTTTAATGACTTTTTTCAAGCAAATATTGACTTAGACAAAATAAAAATAATACAAGGACCAGATGAATATATAAGTAGGGAAGAAAATATTGGCTTAGTTGGTAAATTTCTTGAAAGTATATCAGAGGAATACAAAAATGAATTTTACAAATATATAAAAGATAATAGAATAAATTTTAATGCACAATATGATTGCTGTGAAGGAAATGCTTATGAAGATAATTTAATTATCAACATTAAAGAAAAAAATAATTTATCAGACACATTTATTTTGACACATGAATTTTTTCATATTTTGTCATCTAAAAACTATGATAAAAGATTTAGACATACAAAAGACCTTTACAATGAATTACCGCCTATCATGGCAGAGTTGTATTTATTTGATTTTTTAAAAAACGAAGGGTATAACCCTTCAAAATATACAGAAAGTAGATTAGGATTTTTAAAAAGTAATATTACGTTCCTAACAGATATTACAAAGCTTTATTTTTTAGCAAAAACGGATAAATTTGATTATAAAAACATCAAAGATAGCTTTAACAATGTTAATGATAAATATTGTGAAAACTTATTAAATTTTGTATGCAATGGTAAATATAATATAGATAACACTATTGATCATTCATTTCCATTATTATTAGCTTTAAAATTAAAACGAGAGAATGAATCTTATGACAAGTTAGTTAGCCTTACTAACAATTTATGGATGATGGATTTAGATGACTATTCCAAATTGATTAATATAGATTTATCAACCGAAAACGCTATTAATAAACATATATTTAAAGAAAGTGTTGATGATTTTTTAGATCAAAGCCGTTATTCTGAGAAAAAAAGCAGATAAAATTATTAAGTAGATAACCACATAATTGTAAATGACTTTCGCATAATAATCACTAATAAAGGTAATACAAGATATGTTAATAACACTAAATCAAAAATCACCTTAATCAACAATAAAATAACAAATATGGTTACAAATTATATATTAGTGGCAAGGCAATTAATTAAATTTAAGACTAAGAAAATTTAGTCTTTTTTATTGTGTTTATTAATACTAAATTCAAACATATTATGATATACTTAATAAGTAAGGGTAATATTTATTGTGTATTATTGTATGAGGTGAGTTTTATGAAAAAATATAGAAATTATTTTCTGTTATTGAATTTTTGTTTTATTCCTATTCCCGTTTACGCTTCTACAGGAAGTAACTTTTCTGATATTATTTTTGCTTTATTTGTGGAGGGGGTTTTTACTATTCTTTGGGTAAAAGGGGTTTTCAAACCGTTATCCAATACTATCGTAACTAGTGATAATAGATTATTTTTTCAGAGATTATTTTGGATTAGAATAGCAATTTTACTTATTTTTGATTTCTTTATAACATCAAATATTTTATTTTTTGATGTTTATGCTTATTTGATAGTTGCATTAATAATATCGCTAATTTTTTCAAATAAAACAATTAATCAGAAAAAAACACTTAATATAAATAATATAAAAGAAATGGTAGGTGATGAAATAATGTCAGAATCATGTCCCAAATGTGGTGCAGAATTAACAAACCCACAAGCTAAGTACTGTAGTAATTGTGGAGAACTCATAGAAATAGAACAAAAAGTATTAGTAAGCCAAAAAGATTTTGATCCAATCTTTAGTAAAAATGAAAATAAATTATTAGAAGAGTTTATTAAAAAAGAGCTTATAAAAGTAGATATGAAAAATAATGGTAAATATATACCAGAAGAAGTATTAAAAAGAAAGAACATTTTAACAATTATCTTTTCAGTTTTAGTATTTGTTTATATTTCCCTAGTATTCTTTCATTTTCCATTAAAAACCTACGTAATAGGTTTAATTATATTAATAATACTATTCAAACTTACTAGAAAATACAATCTAGTAAACTATTTAAAAAAAGAAATAAAAGCAAGACCAAGTGAAAAGATATCAAATATAATTATGATCACAAAAGAAAAAGCAGTGTTCGATAATTTTAAAATATTAAGAGTACTTTGTATATTAATTGCGTTTATTATTCCATTTCTAATTTTTAAAGATCCTAGAATAATGTATGAAAGGTTAGAAAATGGCTACGCAGTAAGATTTTATACCTTTGGCCTAACTAATTATGAAACTGCAACTATTCCTAAATCTTATAAAAATAAACCTGTAATAAGTTTAAGAGGAAATACTTTTTCTAATATGCCATTTTTAAAAGAGGTTAATTTACCTGATACAATCAAAGAAATCAGAGGACAAGCATTTAAAAATGATGAAAGCATAAAGCATATCAAACTTCCAAAAAACTTGGAATATTTAGGTGGAGGAGCATTTTACAATTGTATTTCCCTAGAAGATATTTTTCTTCCAGACACACTAACTTACATGGGAGGAGAGACCTTCTATAATGCTACAAGCTTAACCACAGTTAAACTATCAAACAATCTTTCTGAAATTAGAGGAAATACTTTTGAAGAATGCAGCTCCCTAAAAACAATAACAATACCTGATAAAGTAGAAAGAATTGGTGGACATGCCTTTTATGGGAATGATTCACTAGAAGAAGTAAATTTAACAGAGAATAGTAGGTTAAAAGAAATTGGTTCCTCAGCATTTAGAAATTGTCAAAACTTACACACTATAACTATTCCTGCAGACGTTTCAGTAAATGAAAGAGCATTTAAAGAAAGTCCAACCGTCGTACAACGTTTTGGACAGACAAACTATGGTGCTTCTATTGATGAAGCAAAATATAACCACAAAGTGTTTGAATATCTTTTTAAATCTAATGATATAAAAATAGCTGAAAATTGGTCAGATTCTAATGTATATAATACAACTCTAAGATTAGAGAATATAAATAAAGTAAATGGCTATAATGAATTTGTTCTTAAATATTTTGGTACAAATCAAGAAGAAACATTTACTCTAACAAAAGATAATTCATATAAAGAAATAAATGATGATTTAGCTGTTGAAATATCTAATGATTATGCATTTACAAGTTCAGGTGGACTTTCTTTATATGTGTATTTTAATTAATGGTGATTAGTATGGAAAATAAATATATACACTTATTATATGTACCCACTATGGCCTGTAATATGGCTTGTAAATATTGTTATTTAGAAGATAATACTAAAGATGAATATAAAAATATTAAAGCTTTAGATACCTTAAAATACGCAATTGATAAATTTAAAGATTCTAATGTTATTCCTTTTAATATTTCACTACATGGTGGAGAAGTTACAACATTATCACGTGCTGATTTTTATAGTTTAATAGAATATATTGATAATTATTATAATGAAAATAAAGAATTAATAACTTCAGCAGGCTTTAAAGTAGGGAAGCCTCACATTAAAACTAACTTATATGGAATAGACAAACATATAGACACAATCAAAAAATTTAACGTCTCAATATCAGGAAGCCTAGACCTACCACTATCAATGCATGATAAATATCGAGTTACTAAAGGAGATAAATCTACATTAAATAAAATATTTCAGAATATAGAATTAATGAAAAATATTCCCAATAAAAAGAAAGTATCCGCAACTATATTTAAAGAGCATTTCGATCATTTAGATGAAATAGTTGACGATATAAAATATCTAAATAATAACACTTGCCTAGATATGAATGATTTTAATTTTATGATTGGTTTTGATTACAATTCTAATGGAATCCTAAATCATATTAGTGAAGAAGAACAATTAGAATTATATAATAGAATGCATAAAGAATTTGATAGTGGTGATCTTGATTATGGCGTTAATGGACCATGGTTTGATGAATTCGGCCCAGGTTATTGTCCTAATTGTGATAATTGTGGTGAAAAATTCTTCCTTCTAGAAAAAAATGGAGACATTTATTCATGTGTCAGAGGACAAAAGAATCCTGATTATTATTATGGAAACATATATAAAAATACCGTAGAAGAAATCTTAAATACAGCTTACCAAAAAATATTTAATAATCATAATAAATTACCACTTAACGATGAATGTGAAAAATGCGACTATCTATATTTATGTAAAACTGGCTGCCCATTTGTAAAAAACATCTATAATTCTAATAAAAGTTATACTTGTAAATTACAACAACAAATGTATAAAGATAGAAACTATTTTCCAGATCCTGATAAAGAAGAATTTCTATATCAATATGTTTCAAAGATGAGATTAGAAGATAGTAGAAAATACATACCAGAAAAAACAAATAATTTAGAATATCCAGATTTAAATCAAATAATTTCATCTGACAATAACCTAAAATACATTTATGATAGTAATTCATTTATCTTAAAAGTGGATCAAAATGAATATATACTAGAATCACAAATTATTAAAAAAACTAGAAACATAGTCTACTTTACTTGTAATTCAAAAATAGAAATATATATGAAAAAAAAGTTAATAAATGAGCAATGTAATTACCCAGAAAATAATTCGTTATATATTATGTTACTATCCGGTAACTTAGTTACATATGGTGATGAGGGAAGAACTAAACAAAGACATATCGCAACTACACAAATATATAAAGGTGTTTTAGATAGTGTTGAATCCGATAAAAAAGATTATTACAAATATGATATATCTAATTTTATAAAGGAGTACAAAAATCAATACTCTAGTGATTTTCCAAACAATATATTTTTTACAACAGCATCTCTTAGAGATTATCACTACTTAAAACAAAAAAATAATGCTTATTATCACATTCAAGCAATTAATTTGCCATTCCAAAATGTTGAATTTTATTATATAGATAAGGAGTTAAAAAAATGAATAAAGAACCAGAAACTTATGAAGAGTTAATTAGAAAAAAAAGATGTATTGATTTAACTAAATATTATGAATTATCTCAATCTGATTTAGAAAAAATTTATGATTTTCTAGAATCTAACCAAGATGGAGAAGTAAGATGTGGAAAACAAAGTATTTCCTTAGTAGCAGGTAAAGATACCTCTAATACTACAACTTTTACAACTAAACTTATCACTTCAAGTATAGATGGAATTTTACTAACAAATGCACTATTTAATATAATTCCACATTATGAGCCATCAACATCATCAGGTAGATATAGTGGCGGTTCATCATCTAACAACAACAACAATAACAATAACAACAATAATAATAACAATAGATAGGAGGTGGAAATATGCCATTAATTTCTGATACATCGCAAACTAAAAAGTTAAAAAAATATAATATCAATATAAAAACAAAATACATAGTGGGAGATAAAATCTTAGAAAGAAATACAAATAATAGCTACAACGATGATATAAAAAAAGGAATAAGGTGTAAGAAAGAATACTTTGTAGAAGATAGGCTCTTACATACAGAAAAAACATTTGATTCAAGAATAGAATATACTTTCATTTCTAAAGCTCAAGAAAATAGTGAACACACATGTCCAAACTGTGGTATGCATGGAAAACTAAAAGAATTTATTGATGGTTGTCCATACTGTAGAACTTATTACAACATTGATTATACTGATAAAGACATGGGTGGTAAATATCACTACGATAGAATATTAAGAAATACAACCTATAGAATAATAACAGCCATAATTGATATATTAGTATCCCTAATTCTTTCATATGTATTTATAAAAACTACATCTAGAACCTTCAATTCATATGATATATCTAAAATATTTATATATGGAACTATTTTAGCTTTAATACTATATTATTTCTTCTATATTATTGATGCCTATATTGTCTTAGGTCCCATAAAAACATATAAAGATGCTCAAAATAAAAAACAAATTGATTTTTGGAATAGAACAAATATAGATAAGAAAACATTTTTTAATAATTTGAACTATGAAATTAAAAATAAATATTACGATAGTTCAGATATTATAGACTATGATATTATAGACTTTGATAAATTTGAGGAATTTACAAAAGATAATGACCTATATGTTAAAGTAGATGCTTATGTAAGAATTGTTATGTATAAAGATAAGAAGTTCACTTCTAAGTTTATCAATGATAGTTATTTGTTAAAAAGAATAAATGGAGAAGTACTAGAGCTAAAAAATGGTGTCAATATGATAAAATGTCATAAGTGTGGAGCAAGTATTGATGCAACTAAAGGTTACTGTGAATATTGTCATACCAAGATAAAATACTTACAAGAATGGATACTAGAAAATAGGTTAATTTAATTTATTTTTGATATAATAATAGATATAAGATAAGAGGTGGAAAATATGAAAGCTTTGTGTGTAGGACATGCAACTTATGATATAACTTTACCAACTAATGAATTTCCAGTTGAAAATAAAAAGATGAGAATCAAAAAACAAGTTGCTTGTGGTGGTGGTCCAGCTTGTAACGCTTCCTATTTACTTGCTAAATGGGGAATAGATACAACTTTCGCAGGAATAGTAGGAGACGATTACTACGGAAATAACATCATTTCTGAGTTAGAGAAAGTAGGAGTAAATACAAAATACGTTGAAAAGAATAAAGATATTCAAACTGATAGTAGTTATATCATTGCTAATTTAAGTAATGGATCAAGAACAATCATTACAGCAAAAGAACAAACTATAGCTAAATTATCTAAAAATATAGATTTAAAAGCTGATATTTTATTAGTTGACGGAGAACATTATCTAAGTGCTAAAGAAGCCATAGACAATAATCCTAATGCCATTAGTATACTTGATGCAGGTAGAGTTAATGATGAAGTATGCACATTAGGTAAAATGGTTACTTATTTGATTTGCTCTAAAGATTTTGCTGAAGAATTTACCAATACAAAAATAGATATTTCTAACTTTGAAACACTAGTTACTGCCTATGAAACTTTAAAAATTAACTTTAAAACAAATATAATTATTACCCTAGATAAAGATGGAAGTTTTACTAAAATTGATGATTATGAAATAATACCAAGTCTTAGAGAAGAGGTACTAGACTCAACAGGAGCAGGAGATATCTTTCATGGAGCTTTTGCATACTTTATTTCAAACGGGTACTCATTAAAAAAAACGATAGAACTATCTTCTATTACATCAGCAATATCAGTAACTAGAATGGGTGGAAGATATTCTATCCCAGAATTATCAGAAGTTTTAGAAAAGGAGCAAAATTGTGACATTATTATATAGTAATGCTCCATCACTAGATTTGCATGGCATCGATAGAGAATATGCAAAGATTCTAACCCGTGAATTTATAGATGACAATTATAAGCTAAAAAATGATACAGCTATAATAATTCACGGAATAGGCACTGGTATTGTAAAAAGAGCAGTTCATGAAGAATTAAAACATAATAAAAAAATAATAGAATATAAGCAAGATAACTTTAATCCGGGTTGTACAATTATAAAATTAAAAAAAGAAAGGGAACAATAATTGTTAAAATGTTCCCTTTTTATATTTCATCTCTCAAAACTTTCTTAATAAATTTACCACTTTCAGTTAAATCATAATCAGTAAACCCATTTTTCTTTGTACCAGGTTTTAATATAGAAGACGCCTCATCTTTGTCCGATAAAGACCAATTAATATAACTAAGCTTATTTTCATTCATAAATTTGACCCATGCAGTAGCCTCGTCCATTGCTACACCACCATTACCATCAGCATTAGTAGTACCCCATTCACTAACAAATATAGGAATATTTTCACTTCTTGCCTTAATAACTCTTTCTCTTAACCATTCTTTGTGACTACCTGCATAAAAATGTAGAGCATACATAACATTACTATCATCAATTCTGTTATCTACAGGATCTAATATATCTTGAGACCAAGTAGGTGTACCAACAATGATTACCGAATCTTTACTATTAGCTCTAATTACTTTAATAATTTCTAAAGCATAAGGTTTAATATCATTATTCCAGTTTACATTACCATTAGGTTCATTACAAATTTCATAAATAACATTTGGACTATTTTTGTATTTTTCACTTACTTTATCAAAGAATTCTTTAGCCTCTTCTTTATATGTCATAGGGTTATTATCTTTTAAAACATGCCAATCAATAATAACATACATATCTTGTTTAATTACTAAATCAACCTTTTCTTCTAATGTATTTAATAAATTTTTATTAGAAATATAGCCATCTTCATCAGTATACATCGCTATTCTAAAAACATTACTTTTCCAATCATTTTTTAACACTTTTAGATTTTCTTCGTTAATAAAATCACTATACCATTGAAGGCCATGGGAAGAAATACCTCTAAGCTGTATCGTCTTACCATATCGGTTAACCAAATTAATGCCATCAACTTTTAATTTACCATTATAACTAACATATTTGTTTTCAACTTGCTTTTTATTTTTTATAATAGTACCTGAATCATCATTTATAACTGGATTAGAAGCAACACAACCAGTTACAAATGAAATTATAAAACAAAGTATTAATATTATCCTCTTCATACATTTTCCTCCACATTTATTTTATCACATTTTGTTATTTTATTTGACTATTTTAAGCTTTTGTGTTATTATATATAGCGCTAAGTTAAAGGGGGAATAGTACCATGAACAGAAACTATAATCAGTACGATGATGATAACGATTATATCTTTTATGATACTAACGATGATTCATCATACAGTGATGATTTAATTTATGAGGATAATAACAGTGATTTTAAAAATATAGATTCAGTTGAATATGATAATTATAACAACTATGATTATAATAGCAACTATACATATGATGCATCAAAGGATAATGATAATTATGATTATGATTATGCCTACGAAGATGATAGTACCGATGATTATAAAGAAAATAACATTTTATTTGAGAACAGAACAAAAATAGTAACAGGAATAATTATAGTAACAATCTTACTTTTAATAGCATGGATAACACCACAATTCATAAACCATAATAAAAAAACTACTAGCGAAGTAACACTAACAAAAAAAATAGATACAGAAAGTGATATGTCTAAATTAAAGCAAGCTGCTTTGAAATATTATGAAGAAAACAGCGTTCCAGCAAATGTCAATGAGACTAATAAATTATCTCTTAAAGAATTATTAGATAAAAAGCTAATCAAAAATATAAGTTCTTCTTATAACAAGAAAAAATCATATATTAAATTAACAAAATTAGAAGATGATTTTTTACTAGAGATACAATTAGTTAAAGATAAAATTATAAAGAAGGAAGAATACTACATAAATAACTATTCATATTGTACATCAACCTATCTTTGTGAAAAAGAAGATATAATGGATCCAAATCAGTCACTTGATTCGAGTGAGGATGAAGAAACAGTAGAAGTAGAAAATACAGAATCCGGAGATAGTGATACAGCAAACTATCAATATGAGTATTCAAAAACAGAAAATGGAAAACTATCAGATTGGAGTAGTTGGAGTGATTATTCAAAAACAAGTTGTACAGCAAAAGCTATAACATGTAAAAGTGATGATTTCAATTGTTTAAGCGAAACAAAATTGTATAATAGAAAAGAAAAATTAGGAACAACATCAAAACAATATAATACATCAAGAAATAGTTATACATTTATAAGCCAAGAAATTATAAAAGGGTGTCCTAATTATGATTATGCAAAAGTAAATAATGTTTACTACAAAACATCTTCAATTAATCAATTTACATCAATTGGTACTTTTTCTACAGCTTCACCAACTAATCATGGTGCATGGACATATTTAGGTAGAAAAACTTATCAAACACCACCAAGCGATAGCATCAAAACAAGATATGTATTTGTTGATAGTGAAAGATATTGTGAAAATTGTAGTTCAAGTCCATCTTATACATATGATATGTACCAATTTAATGGCAATTTACAAATAGTTAATAATATAAATGCTGAATGTCCAAAACAAAAAAATCAAAGAAACATTCCAACTTACAATATATCTTATCAATCAGTTTCAGTGAACAGAACAGAAACACTATATGGTACAGTTTGTTATAAGAGTGAAAGAACTAGAAAAATAACTAAACAAGGTAAAACAAAAACAACGTGGAGCAATTATGATAACGAAAAATTATTAAATAGTGGTTATACTTATACAGGTAACAAGAAAGAGAGGTAATTTAGATGGAAATTAGTAATATAGTATTTTATCGTGATAATAACAATCAAACAAAGACAGTAGTTCTTTATAACGATGGAACTGTTGAAAATTTTTCTTACAGTGAAGGTATTGAAATATTACTACGTTATGCAAAAGAAAAAGGGTATACAAAAATAAGTGAGTTAAAAAGTGATGAAAATCTAAAAATATGGAATAATAAAACATATAAAGAAAATATAAATAAATTAATTGATAACAACAATAATAACACTATAAATAATGAGAATAATAACAACAGTATAAACAATAATAATAACAAGAATAGAAGAAAAAAGAGAAAAAAACCAGGAATTATAGGGTTATTAAACTTAAAAATAAAAACTATTAAAGAAAAACTTGCATCAAAATTAACGAGAAAGAAAAAAGTAAAAAAATCAAATACAACAAAACAAACAAAATCTAAAAAAGACAATACTAAACCATTAAAAAATAGATTTAATTTTCTAAAAAGAGATAAAACTAAGAAAAAACATAAAAAAAGAAAGAAAAGCATCTTAAATGCCTTAATTGGAACATTAATTGCTGCTTGTATTGGAACAGGAGCTTGGATAAAAAGAGATATTACACAAAAGCAACAAGCTTTTGAAAAAGAGTTGCAAAATGATATGAACAATGAAGATAATGAAAACGAAGATAAGATAAGTAATTATGATGACATTTACAAGGCACTATATAATGCAAATATAAATATAGATAAGAAAAAAGCCATAAGTGGAATCTGGAAATACATTCTTAATTATAACTGTAGTGTAGCAAAAAACCATCTTGGTGCTAACTCTTCTACTAGATTAGGATTAAAATGGAATGAAGCAGTTGCTCAATATCTAGCCTATAATAATTTATCACAACAATCTATTAACAATATATTTGATACTTATAAATTTGATAGTGATGTTTTTATAGATGCTTATAAATCAGGATTTGATCAAGAGGTTTTAGCGCATACAGTTCAAGTAGAACCATTAAATAAAAGTAAAATAATAAAAAATAGTAAGGGTAAAAAATTCTACGAAAAATACGAAACAATTGTTATATATTATAATAGTAATTCCAAAGATAAAGAAAAACTTGAATACGCAGAAAAATTCTATAAAGAACTAAAGAAAGATTTTGACTTTGATAAGGAAAATACAAAAGATATAGAAAAATATAAATTATCTATTATGCCAATGATCAAAGCAATGGATAAAATGACTAGTAATCTAAATCTAAATAACAAACTATCAAAATCTGAACAAGAATACTTCAATAAATTATCAAGTGCCAATATGATAAAATCAAAATTTAAAAATATAGAAAGTAAACTTACAGCATATCAAATAGCTAATCAAACACTAGATGAAGAAAATCATGAAATTAGTTATAAAGACCTTAAAAAGTTAGCAATCAAAGAATTAAAACATGAAGATGCATATCAAGTTGCTAACAATAGTGAAAGAAATATAAGAGATCATAGTGACTACAAAAAGAATACATCTTACGCAGTAGCTTCAAATGATAACACTCAAACAGCTACTAACACCAGTTCTTCAAATAGTTCTGAAGCAACACCAATTAAAACCAAAGCAAAAGATAAAAAAGAAAAATTAAAAGCTAAAAAAATAAAAGATGAAAGTATTAATGACACAGATATTACTACAGTAGAGAATACAGATGATGAAAATAATAAAGATGATGATTACTACTACGTTGCACCTGACACTAATGAAGATACAAATAATGATCAAGAAAATAATAACGTTGTAAATGATGAAAATGTTAAAGATGTTACAACCGACAGCACAGATGCAGTTGAATCTGATACACCACTACCAGATCCTAACAATGAAGATAGCATTCAAACAACTAATTCATCTGAAAATAATGATTCTTTAATAACTGTTACTTATATTAATCCAAAAGGTGTAAGTGCATCAGAAAATTACGAAATATCAAATAATGTTCAAAATTCGAATGAATCAGTCGCAACACAAAGTACATCAGAAGAAATATCTACAGATAATTATGTAAAAACTTATACAAGATAGACTTGAATTTATTGACAAAAATAGGAATTTATGTTATAATTTGTTTACTTTGAGGATACAGGGGACTCAAAAACATAACTTTTCTATTAGAAGGGGTTGAATATATTATGAAAAATTCATATATCTTTGAATATTTAGATGAGAATGATTTCAGAAAAAAAGAAAGATCAGTCAGAAAGTATAACATGCTTGCTTATAAGAAACTAACATTTAGTTATTATCCAGAGCTTAGAAAAGGTAACTTTCTAGGGGAAGAAAAAGCAAAAGATGAAAAAGCTGGCACTGTAACTTATGAATTAAAATTACCAACAGATGAATTATTTGCTAAAGTACATGGTGAAATAAGATTACACTATACAGCATATCTAGATAAAGGAGTAATTCTACTTACTAATATTACACCAGAAGGAATATTAGATGAAGGTCATAGAGCAGAATTATCTACTTATAAAGGTGTTATGGTTTCAAAAACTGATCCAGAAAGAGATATGTTTAAAATTAATTTATTAAATATGTTAGGTAAATAGAAAGGAATACTTTCTATTTTTTCTTGAGTATGATATAGTAGTAATAGATTAATAAAAAAGGAGAGATTACAATGAGTGGACATTCTAAATGGGCTACAATCCATAGAAAAAAAGGTTTAATTGATGCTGCACGTGGAAAAGTATTTCAAAAAATCGCTAAAGAGCTTTATGTAGCAGCAAAAAGTGGTACACCAGATCCAGAACAAAATGCTTCATTACGTATGGTAGTTGAAAAAGCAAAAGCAGCTAATATGCCAAAAGATAATATTCAAAAGGCTATAGATAAAGCAAAAGGTGCTGGAGAAAATGAACATTATGATCAAATAAGATATGAAGGATATGGTCCTCAAGGTGTGGCAGTTATGGTTGATTGCTTAACTGATAATAAAAATAGAACAGCTTCATTTGTTAGAAGTACCTTTACTAAAAAAGGTGGAAATCTTGGTACAGATGGATCAGTTAGCTACATGTTTGAAAGAAAAGGTTCTATAGTTATTCCAAATAAATATGATGAAGATGAAGTAATGCTAACAAGTCTAGATAATGGTGCAGTAGATGTTGAAAATGATGGTGAAAATTATAATATTACAACAACACCAGAGGATATGTTAAAAGTAAAAGATGCATTAAGCCAAATAGGAGTAGAAGAATTCTTAGAAAGTGAAGTTACATATATTCCAAATATGGAAATAGAAGTAGATGACGAACATAAAGAAAAGGTTCTAGAGCTTATAGAACAATTAGAAGATTTAGATGATGTACAAAGCGTGTACTTTAATATGAAAGATTAAAAATATCTATTGAAGATATTTTTTTTATTTGATATACTTTTATATAGAAAAGATAGGTGAGTGGGATATGGGAAGGCAAAGAAAAACCATTAGAAACAAAAGAAAAATTGGCATTGATAACTATCAAAATATATATAGTCAAAATAACGAGTCTACTAAAAAAATTACTAAAGGTCTATCCAGAGAAATAAAATTAACAATATTTTCTATTTTTGCAGTAACAATAACAATGATATCTTCAGCCTATGCAATATTCTCTTCAGTTCAAAAATCAGAAAATTATAACACAATAACAGTAGGAACATTAAAAATAGACTTTAATGATACAGAAGATGGTTTAGGTAACATCATAAAATTAAATGGTGCTTACCCAGAGTCAGATAATGATGGTCAAAAAGAAGAACCATACACATTTAAAATAACAAATTCAGGTAACATATCAGCTAATTATAAAATTAAAATTTTAGATGATACAGATATGATAGAATCAGACAATTGTCAAGATAATTTATTAGACAAAACAAAAATAAAATTAAGCATTAATGGGGGAGAACCTATTACCCTATCTGATAAAGAAGCTAATTCTTATGAAATAGCAAATGGTATCCTAACACCTAATAATTCAAGAACTTATAAAATTAGAATTTGGATTACTGATCAAGCAGGAAATGAAGTTCTAGGAAAACATTACCATGGCAAAATTGTAGTAGAAGGAGAAAACACAAAAGGAACAGTAATGTGTAAAAGAGCAACAGTCCTTCATAAAGAGGTATGTGCAAATACTGATACAAATGGTTATTGCCAAGCAGATGGATATTCCATAAATTCAGAAATAGAATATGGTTCTCTAGGAACAAAAGGGACTCTATCCTCAGGAGACGCATTTGATTGTGATGTAAATGGTGATGGAACATATGATCCTGATACAGAAAGATTTTATTATGTATCAGATACAACAAATGGAATAACAACAGATTCTAATACAGCAGTATTGATTTATTACAGTAATGTAAGTAGTGGCACATCATCAAACTCAGCAACATATGCCTATGATTCATCTAATGAAAATTGGCATGGACCAGTAACCGCAATCAAACAATTACCAACTACAAGTCAATGGAAAACAAGATTAACAAATACAAAAAGACAAATCACAACAGAGACAGGAACAACATCAACTACTGGTGGAACATTACCAACAGCATTTAGTTATGAAGGATATGCGGCGAGACTTTTAACTGCTCAGGAAGTAAACACAGGATGTGGATTTACTATTGGAAATTATACACCAGGGGAATTAAGTACAAAATGTAAATATCTAATGGAGAACACTAAATACTCCAACGCAAGTAATAATGCCTATGGAGAATGGTTAGAAACCCCATATTTGTCTGACTTATTACATACATGGGTTGTATCTTGTGATTATCGCAATATAGGTTATAATGATGTTAGTAACTCTTATTTTGATAGTGTTCGTCCCGCAATAGAAGTACAAAAATCAAATATTTCTTATTAAAAATAGGGAAAAGTAAATTTTTTTTACAATAATAGATGTAGAAGGAAGTTACTTTTCTTTTTCTATTTCATTCTTAAAGTAGCTTCCTTCACAATATTTAGGAGGTAGAAATGTTAGAAACAAAAGAAAAATTTTATACTTGTCGTAGTGATAGAGCATTTAAAGAAGTATTTATGAGGGAGAAGAAGGCCAAAAAGAGAGAAATATTGAAATAGCTAAAAATATGTTATCTAAGAGTATGAATATTAAACTTATATCAGAAATTACTGGATTAATGGAAGATGAAATAGAAAAAATAAAAGAGACTAGTTGGTAATTAACTAGCCTTTTTCAATCAATCTTTCGATTCTTTCATAAGTTTCTTTTATTTGTTTTTCATATCCTATATCTTTGGGATGATAATATTTCTTATTTTTTAATTTATCTGGTAAGTATTGTTGTACTACAAATGCACCTTTATAGTTATGTGGATATACATAATCTGGTGAATCTGTTCTTAAATGTTTTGGTAATGTACCAACATTCCCACTCTCGATATCACTTATTGCTTCATCAAATGCAGTATGAGCAGTATTACTTTTAGGTGATAGAGCCATTTCTGTAACTATTGTTCCAAGTGGAATTCTAGCCTCTGGTAATCCAACTCTTTCACAAGCATTTATAGCAGCATCTAATCTAGGTCCTATGGCCGGATTAGCTAATCCTATGTCTTCATATGCAATTACACTTAAACGCCTGTATATGGAGTCTAAATCACCTTCTACGACCAATCTTGCTAGATAATGAAGTGAAGCATTAACATCACTACCTCTAATTGACTTTTGTAGCCCCGATAGTACGTCATAATGTCCATCTCCATTTTTATCAGAGAAAAAAACAGGTTTATTATTTATTTCCTTTATCTTTTCAATCGTAACTTCTACAGTATCACTAGAATAGAATGCTATTTCTAAAAGATTATATGCATATCTTAAATCATTACCAGATAGTTTAGCAATAAATTCTATTGTCTTATTATTTATTTTAATTCCTTCTAAATACTCCGATTTAGTTGCTCTTTTTAGCCCTTTAATTATATCTTTTTCTTCTAATGGTTCTAATTCAAAAAGTTGACATCTACTTCTAATTGCTGGATTAATAGAATGATATGGATTAGATGTAGTCATTCCAATTAAAGTAATTAAACCACTTTCAAGTTGAGGTAACAACAAATCTTGTTTATCTTTATTCATTCTATGAATTTCGTCCATAATTAAGATGATTCCACCATACATTTTAGCTTCTTCAATTACTATTTCTAAATCTTTCTTATTATTTATAGTAGCATTTAAAAATCTGTATTTAGCTCCAAGATCATTTACAATAGCAGTAGCAATAGAAGTCTTTCCAATTCCAGGTTTTCCATATAAAATCATAGAAAAAATCTTTTTATTTTTAACTAAATTAGAAAGAACTTTTCCTTTTCCTATTAATTTTTCTTGTCCTAATACTTCTTTTAATGATTTAGGAGCAAGTTTCAAAGCTAATGGTTTATTATCCATTTTTCATCACCTTTTATTATTATAACTTATTTACTATAATAGTCAAATTGTTATATAATAACTATGGTGATTATATGAGTATTGAAGTAGCAATAGATGATTTTATAAATTACTGTGTATTTGAAAAAGGACTATCTGATAAAACTTGTGAATCCTATAAATATGATTTGAAAGTATACAAAGAATATTTAGAAAAGAATCATATAACTAGTGTAGATAAAATTAAAACAAAAACTATAGAAGATTATTTAAAATATAGAAATGAAACTGATGAATCATTATCGACAATTGCGCATAACTTAACTGTCATCAAGAATTTTCATTCGTATTTATTAAGAACTAAAATTGTAGATTGTGATGTTTCTGAAAATATTTCAAGACCTAAGCTTAGAAAAACAATACCTAGAGCTATTAGTATTAATGACATTAATAAATTACTTAATATAGAATTAAAAACTCCATTTGATTATAGAAATAAAGCCATGATGGAATTAATGTACGGGACAGGTCTTAGAGTCTCAGAACTTATTAGTCTAGATGTTCATAGTATTGACTTTCAAAACTGTGTTATCAGAATTGTAGGAAAAGGTTCCAAAGAAAGAATAGTTCCAATAGGGGAGTACAGTCTTTATTATTTAAAACTATATTTAGACAAAAGATATGAACTATTAAAGAAAGAACAATGTAATGCTTTATTTTTAAATAATCATGGTAAAAGAATGACCAGACAAGGATTCTTTAAGAATTTAAAACAAATACTAAAAAAACAAGGACTTGACCCAGAAATACACCCCCACACTTTAAGACATTCTTTCGCCACACATTTACTTGAAAATGGTGCTGATTTAAGAAGTATTCAAGAATTATTAGGACATTCTGACATATCCACTACTAAAATATATACTCATGTAAGCGATAATAAAGTAAAATCAGATTATGAAAAATATCACCCTAGAGAACATAAAAACTAATTACTATAAGTGTTGTTATTTGACTATCAACTCTCTACTATGATAAAATATATTATATTAATTAACGAGGTGTTATAAATGAAATTTAAAAGAATTTTTTTAATGGTATTAGACTCAGTTGGTGTTGGAGAAACAAGTGATGCATCTAAATACGGAGATATTGGTTCTAATACTCTTGGACATATAAAAGAACAATGTGACTTATTTGTACCAAACTTAAAGAAAATCGGTTTTTTAGATACAATAAATATGAATGAAAATGATAATGTAGACGCTTATTATACTATAGCAAAGCCTAATAATGCTGGTAAAGACACATTAAATGGTCATTATGAAATGATGGGAATTACTAACAATATAGAGTTCAGAACCTTTAATAATGGTTTTCCTATTGATTTATTAGATGGTATAGAACAAATAACTGGTAGAAGAGTAATTGGAAATAAATGTTGTAATAATGATTCTATAATTCAAGAATTAGGTGATAGACAGCTAAATTATGGCTCATTAATTGTTTATACATCAGCAGATTCTGATTTACAAGTAGCTGCCCATGAAGACGTTATTCCAGTTTCTAGTCTATACGAATATTGTGAAAAGATTAGAGCCATAACACTAAGAGAAGATTGGAGAGTAGGTAGGGTAATCGCAAGACCATTTTTAGGAAGTGCAGGGCACTATCGTTTTTCTAATAGTGGTCGTAAAGATTATGCTGTTAAACCTCCTAAAACAACTATCTTAGATGAACTTTCAGAAAATAATTATAATGTAATAGCCATTGGTAAAATTAATGATATATTTGATGGAACTGGTATAAATAAAAGTATTAAAGCTTCTAACAATATGGAAGCCATCAATAAGTTAACCGATATTATGGATAAGAGTTTTACAGGATTATGTATGGTTAATTTAGCTGATTTTGATAGTCTATATGGTCATACAAGAGATGTAGATGGATATGCCAAAGCATTAGAAGAATTAGACGTTGAAATGCCTATGATATTAAATAAATTAGAATTAGATGATTTATTAATTATAACTGCTGACCACGGTAACGATCCAACCTTTGATGGCTGTGATCACACAAGAGAAAATGTACCCGTTATATTATATAGTAGAGCTTTTACTGAACCTAAAAGATTACCAGAATTAAATACATTAGCTGATATAGGAGCAACAATAGCTGATAATTTTGATATTAAAGAACCTGAAATAGGGCAAAGTATTTTAGAAAATTTAAACTAAAACAAAAAGAGTAGGAGAGGGTACCTGCTCTTTCTTGCTATTATTCATAATCAGTTTCAGATTCATCTTCCGTATCTTCGTCATCTTCTGCTTCTTCCTCAGAACATTCATAACTACCACATGCAGTATCTTTAGGACATGTACAATCGTCTTCATCACAACTACATACAACTTCTATTTCATCTAATTCACATTCACATTTAGCACTATCTTGGTGTTTGCAATTATCTACATTACATTTAATTGAACTATTTGTTTTCTTTTTAGACATAATTAAATTCTCATCCTCCTCTTTTATATATTTCCCCTATTTTTTCTATTTATTCCCCCTACTTTAATTTTTTATAAAAAAGGGGAGTTAATTGTAGTTAATTTAGATGGATAATTATACGTCTAATAAAAGAAAAATGGCTTAGAATCCATTCTGATAAATACGTAATATTTAATATAATTATAAGATATTAGGATATACGTAAATATATCTCATATTATAAACAAATAATATTAAATATATA
>OGQT01000523.1_pt1 | contig 34698 bp, 33 predicted proteins | sample 1553261 | NCBI WGS metagenome assembly OGQT01 (sample SAMEA2579992, study PRJEB22360) | human gut metagenome | biome: human gut; feature: human-associated habitat; material: faeces | place: Denmark | collected 2008/2010
GAGCCGAAGAGGATGCCGCGCACGTAGTCCAGCAGGTCAGGTTCACTTTTGCTGCGTTCGTCCAGCATAATATAGTCCACGGCAAGTATCTTGCTTTTCCAGTTTACGTTGGCACCTATGTTGATGCGTTTCCACTGAAAGTCCAGCGTGGCCTTGAAACTGTGTTTCGGACGATATTTCAAGTACTTGCCGTCATTGCTTTTCTCCTTCATCTGAAGCGGGTCGGTATAGGTGTTCTCCAGGGCATTGCGTTTCTTGTAGTCGGCATCCCTCGGTTCGGTATATACATATCCCAGGTTATAGAGCAGCTTGGCGTTTTTGTTGAAGGTGTACATGCCGTTGGTGCTGATTTCCATTCCATAAATCTGTGCTTTGGACACGTTGTGGAACTGTGCCCCGATGCCGAAACCCTTGCCGTTCTTCAGCATTTGTATGGCGTCTGTAACGCTGTTTATCATGCTCAGGTCCGCATTGTTGAATAGGCCGAACTGGAATTCCACCATATCCTTGTATTGGGTATAGAAAGCGGCGACATCTGCAAATCCTTGTAAATTGCCTGCCTTGTACCCTTGCTTGAATCCCAGCTCGGCATTGAATCCTTTTTCCGGCTGTACGTTGTAGTTGGGATATACACCTACACCTCCGATGTCTTTGCGAAGGTATTTCTCGGTGATGGAGGGATTACGGTAACCCTGGCCGAAGCTGGCACGCAGGAAGCTGTAATCGGCTAGCTGGTAGTTCAGCCCGGCACGGAACACGGGGCGGAAAGGAATCTTGCTCCCGAAAACCTTTGTGTCGGCTTCCCGGTAGTGCTTGTCTATCCGGTAGTATTCGGCACGTACACCGGCCGATACGCTGAGGCGGTCCCAGAAGCGCTGGTCGTATTGCATATAGGCGGCAACATTGTCACTTTGATGTACTTCTTCCGTTTCGCCGGAGAAGGTGCGGATATGTTCGTAAGTCAGACCCGTGGTGATTTGTGCGCCGCCGTCCCATTTCTTGTTGAACTGATAGTCCAGATAATAGTCGTAATTCTTGTCCGTCCGTGTTGGTGATTGATTGCGCTTCGGATTGAGTACACCGGATAGCCAGGGAACCAGGTCGCTGGGTAGTTTCCCTTCAAGCAGTCCTCCCATGTCAGACGGCAGGCCGTTGCTCATTACCCAAGAGATGAGGTCGCAATAGTCGGCAGTGGTGGCATTGGGGAATATGTTGTCCAGAGAGCCGAAGACACCGTCCATCAAATCACTCAGCTTGTCGCTTCCCAGCCATTTGATAACTCCGGTCATCAGTGGCTGGAGGGCTGTGTAGTCTCCATTGGCAATGTTCTGGATGACTTGTGCGTCGGTGCCCATGTTGCCCAGAATATCCGTAATGGAGGCGGATTGTGTAGGGCGTACCACATTGTCCGCACTGTAGTAGAAACGGCCCTTTACTTTGTGTGAAGTACCTCTTTCAGGATTGGTGAAGTTGAAGAAAGGGTCAATGCGGAAGTTGTTGGACTCACGTCCCATATTAGTAAAGGGAGAGGGGCGGTAGGCCTCGCCGGGCGAGCGCCAGATGAAGAAATCCCCGTACTTGTTGGAAAGGAAATCCACGTTGAAACCGTAGTTCATCAGTTTCATACCCATATCCGGCTGATAGTAGGTGAGGTTTCCGTTGATGTGGAAACGTTTGTTGTAACCTTGTTGGCGGTAGCCCTCGTCGGTAAAGAGATTCAGTCCGCCGCTGACGTCAAAGTTACCGATGCGGCGGGAGTGGGTGAGGTCGAAACCTTCGTAGAGCGGATTGCGTACACCGCTGAAAAGGCTGTTGCGCAACAAGGGCTTTACCGGATATTTGTCCTCTTTCCAGAAAGATTTGTCACTCCATTGGTAATCGCTGTTGTCGGGGTCGTCATAGATTCCTACATAGGCACTGAAACGGGTCTGAGGGGTCAGTCCCGGCCGTGCGGTGCGTATGTTGATGATGCCGTTCAGGGCCGACGAACCATAGAGCACGCTGGAGGCTCCTTTGATGACCTCTACCTGCTGCACATTTTCCAGAGGTACGCTGTTCCAGTTGATGACTCCGTTTTGGGGGCTGAGCACGCTCATCCCGTCTACCAGTACCAGGCTGCGGGCACCTACGCTGTAAGTCCAGCCGCCACCGCCTCGAATGCTGGGTTGCTTGTCGATGATATCCACCCCCGGAATGGTCTGCAGTGTCGAGGTGATGTCTGTGGGAGCCTGGCGGGCAATGTCACTGGCCTTTATCAAATCCATGGAGACCGTCACATCGCTCAGCTTCTGTTCAAACCGTCCGGCCGAGACCACGACATCTTCCAGCAGGTTGGTGCTTTCCTTCATGTACACGTCTTTCTGCATAATGTCTCCTTTGCTGATGACGATGGGCATTGGCACATCCTCATATCCCACGTAGCTGAATACCAAATCTACACCTCCCGCCGGCAGGTGTACTTCGTATGCACCGTTTATGTCGGTCACTACGCCTTGCGTGTCTTTCAGCTTGTAGGTGACCGATGCCCCTGCAAGCGGTTCATTGGTCGTTGCATCATATACGTGCCCCTTCAATATCTGTGCAGATATGGAAAAGCTGAACAGTAACGCTGCGAATAGCGTTATTAGAATTCTTTTTTTCATAAGTCTGTCTTTTTGTGAATAGTTATATCAGAATGTTTGCAAAGTACGTGAGATATTATCAGATTATCAAGGTGTATTTTTATGAATAGATGCTACATATTTAAGATAAATTCGGGGAGTGAATTCAAAAAAGTGCTATATTTGCTTGCATGAAACTGGAAATATCAGATTGGAACATGATTCCTTATGCCGGGGCATGGAGCCGGCAGACGGAATGGTTTGACGCACTTGTACACGCCAAGCAGGCAGGAGAGTGCTATGTCAATCATATTGTGCTCTGCGAGCATCCCCATGTCTATACATTGGGGCGTAGCGGGAAAGAAAGGAATATGCTGCTGGGAGAAGAACAACTGCGCAGGATAGGGGCTACGCTCTATCATATTGACCGTGGTGGAGACATTACGTATCATGGTCCGGGACAGTTGGTCTGTTATCCTATTCTGAACCTCGAGGACTTTTCTTTGGGGTTGAAGGAGTATGTGCATCTGCTGGAAGAGGCGGTAATTCGCGTTTGTGCTTCGTTTGGCATCGCTGCCGGACGCCTGGAGAAGGCAACGGGCGTATGGCTGGAGGGCGATACTCCCCGTGCCCGTAAGATTTGTGCCATCGGCGTGCGCAGCAGCCATTTTGTTACCATGCATGGGCTGGCACTGAATGTGAATACCGATTTACGTTATTTCAGCTATATCAATCCCTGCGGATTCATCGACAAGGGGGTCACTTCTTTGCAGAAAGAACTGGGACATGAAGTGCCGATGGAAGAGGTGAAGGAGTGTCTTTGCAAGGAGCTGGTAAATCTTTTGTCATGAACTATCTGGCACATGTATTCCTTTCCGGTCCGAACAGAAAAGTACAGTTGGGCAATTTTGTAGGCGATGCTGTAAAGGGAAGCTCCTATAAGAATTATCCGCCGGATATAGCCAAGGGTATTCAGCTTCACCGCGCTATTGACGACTATACCGACCGTCATCCGGCTGTCTGCGAGGTGGTACATAGGCTTCAACCTGAATTCGGACGCTATTCGGGGGTATTGCTGGATATTTATTTCGATTATTTGCTGGCTTCCCGTTTCGAGTCGTTCTCCGGAGTTTCCTTGAGGAGGTATACCCGGACTTTCTATCTTTCCCTCCTCATCAATTACCGCTATCTTCCGGTACGGTTCAAACGTTTCATCTGGCATTTTATCCTGACCGACCGTTTGCGGAAATACGCCACTCTGAACGGAATAAGAGAGTCTTTGAACATCATGGTGGAATATCATCATATTGATATATCCGTAGACAAGGCTATTCGTTACCTTGAAGAGCACGATGAGGAACTGTTTGCTGTGTTCCAGCCATTTTTTATTGAATTGCAGAGGTTTTGCACTGAATACCGGCATAATTATAAGGTACAGTTTTAAGGACGAAGAAGGAATGAATATCGTGTCGGCAAGGAATTAATTTCCTGCCGGCACGATATTTGTTTTTTGTATCACACGTTATTGATTTCCTGCATGACATGTTATTGATAGCTTGTGCCCTGTGGAATCAGCTTCCCGTACTCCGCTTCTCTCTTGCCAGTACCGAGATGATGTACCCTCCCTTGCTGTTCACCTTGCTCCAGTTCGTCCCATTGAATATTTTCCAGACGTAGTTTCCCAGCCTGCCGTAGTCCGATAACTTCAGAATCTTCCTGATTTCCTCCCGGTCGGTGATGTAGAGCTTTTCCAGATTCAGCATGAGGCATTCCAGGTTGTGCGTATTCCTGTTGTAGGCATATCCGGGAATCTCCAGATCAGGATTTCCCTGCGCTCCTCCGCTTTCCCCGGGGGGAGTAAGAGGGAGAAGTGCTCTACTTTCTTTTGCTTTACTTTCTTTTACTTTGCTTTCTTTGCTTTGTTTGGAATTGCATGCATTTTCGGGGAAAATGTCTGCATCCTGCGTGCAATTTTCCCGTTTTTGCGTACAAGTCTTGTCCTTGTCCGGCTTGTCCTCTTCCGTCTCTACCAGCAGATAGGGCAAGGTGGTGAGGTCTCTTTTCCTCCGTTTGGTGGCTTTCAGCCATACCTTCTGTATTTCGGTAGAGGTCAGCACCCCTTGTTCCCTATAGGTTTTGGGGTCGAAAAAGACTTTCTCCACCAGGATGTCCACGACTCCCTGCATCTCCTGTTCATTGATGTCCCTTCCTGCCTTGTTGGTGAACAGTGTGCATTGCTCCGCGTTCCATTTCAGGTAATATCCGTTTTCCTTATGTATCTTGCACAGCAGTTTCATTACCGCTGCGGTTCCTTTCAGTCCGAACTTGGCTTCCACCAGTTCCACTGCTATCTCTTCGAATAGATTTACTTTGAGGGGGAAGTATAGCATTCCCCCGTACATCATGGCCATTGTTTTTAGTGTTTAATGATTAGTGATTAATGGTTAATGGTTAGCATATGGGGCTCCATTCGAGGAAGTTTTCCAGCTGGAAGGTTTTCCATGCCTGCAGTTCCACGTCCCAGAAGGCTATGGTGCTTGTCACTCTTGTGATGTCATAATCTCTTCTGAAGTCAGCCTTGTAGGGCAGTAGGGTGGCTTTCGTCAGCCTGAATGTCCCGTCCTGCTTGTGGTAGGCTATGAGTGCGTGTCCGTATTGCATGTGGTCTATCAAGCTTTCTATCCGTTGGGCCATCCATGTGGCGCATGTTTCCGTGTAGTTCTTTTCCAGCATGATACGTATTTTCCATAGGTTTCTCAGTGCCTCGTGAAGTGGGGCGTTCTTTTTCGACTTTCTCATCTTGTTGTCTTTAAAATTAATAATTGTATTAGTTTGGCAGGAGGTACGCTTGTATATAAAAAAATGCCGCATTCGTTGAGAAAGCGGCATCTATAGGCGGTGTGGCTTCATCCTTACCAAAGTGGCGGCAAAGATAAGTGGTTTATTCCTTAAGTTGTTTATATTTAATTGTTGTCAATAAGTTTCGTGGTTTCTGCCCTTTTTTGTTTTATTCCCTATATCTCTCCTGCTACCTTCATTTCCCGCCACACTTCACCGAACTCTTGTATTATAGTGTTTTCTGACAGTCTTTTATAGTCTGGCGTTCTGAAGTCGAAATGTGAGTATGCCCATTGTGCTAATGCCTTGTTGCTTGTCGGCTTTTCTTCTATAAAGTATCTTGATTTTTTCCATAGGATGATGTCTTTAATGACTTCTTTCCTATATTGTGGCAATATTCCCATAACCTCCCCACTTGAGGGGCGTCCTACTCCTGCTTTCGGAGCTGATATGCCGTGCTTTACATCCGTTTTAAGGGTGTCTCTTTTTGTTTTTTTTCCTTACTTTGGAGTGTCTCTTTTGCCTTCATTTTCTAATGTTTTTGGGTTAATAATTAAAATTACTGTAGTTTGTAAAATAAATGCAAAGGTATATCAAGTTTTTTGTTTTTGTGGAGTAAGGATGGAGATAAAAAGCTGGGTTTTATCTTTATGATGGGTTAATGCGTTGATATATAAATGGAAATGACTTTGACTTGGAAGTGTTTTTTAAACGTTCGTTTAATGGACGCAAAGATAAGACTGTTTTTTATATCCTCAAAATGTTTAATAAAAATATTTTGGAAAACCCATCGTATCTCAGTTTAATCTACAGTAATTCAGTATGTTAAGTATCTTATTTAATATTTAAAATTTCCATTCCCTTTTATTAACTCATTCCCTATTTCATTTCCTGAAATTTGACGTCCATTAAACGAACGTTTAAAAAACGCTTTTTGTTTGTAATCCGCTCGTTTATAGTCTCTTACCAGAAGGTAATGACGAACTGCAAAAAAACTGTTGGCAAGAAGGGCACAATGCTTGCTGTATTTTACATAAGGTGCTCGCAAATGATTGGATACCAGGTATATACCGAGGGTTCAAAGCCCTAGAGGAACACTCTTTTGTGAACAAAACAACGAAAATGGAAACGGATAACGAGGTTGAAGTCTGGCATGCCATGCGTGCCACATACCGCAGAGAGCTTGATGCGGTGCATCTTCTCGAGAAGGAGAACCTCGGCTGTTTTGTCCCCATGCAATATAAGGTAAGTATCCGTAAGGGTAAGAAAGTCCGTACTTTGGTTCCCGTCATCCGTAATCTGGTTTTTGTCCATGCACGTCCTTCCGACGTACAACGTGTTAAGTCTCAAATTACTTATTTGCAATATATAACCGATACTCGCAGTGGTCAGAAGATAATTATTCCCGACCATGAGATGCAGCGCTTCATCGCCGTTGCCGGAACCTATAACGACCATTTGCTTTATTTCCAGCCCGAAGAGTTGAATCTGTCGAAAGGAACTAGAGTCCGTATTACGGGTGGTGACTTTGCAGGTCAGGAGGGTATTTTTCTGAAAGTAAAGGGTGCACGTGACCGTCGTGTGGTTATAGAGATACAAGGTGTCATTGCTGTTGCCATGGCTACCATCCATCCGGACCTTATAGAAGTGATCGGCTGAATTATAATTCATAATTTACAACTCATAGTTTACAATTCATAATTCAAAAAATGTCCTCCTCCCTTTTCGAAGAAGCAATTAATCTCCAGCGTGCTGCGCACGAACTGATGTATTTAGGTATGGACGGTAGTCCTATCTATAGTGATGACCTTTCCCGCCGCAACGGTGAGGTTTACCGCTTGACTGCGGCTTTGTATGGTTCCAGTGCTCGAGGTACTACTACGGAAGAACAGGCAAACGTCTGTCTTGCTCTCTTGATGGGTTATAACGCATCGTTCATTGACCATGGCGAGAAGCAGGATCACCTCCAGGAGATATTAAACCGTTGTTGGAATCTCCTTGATACCCTTCCCGCTTCGCTGTTGAAACTCCGTCTGCTTACTGCCTGTTATGGAGAAGTGTTCGATGAGCTCCTGGTCGACGAAGCCCGGAAGATTATTTCTTCCTGGGACTCCGCATCGCTCACTGCCGAACAGCAGGAAGCTGTCGAGGAATTCCGGAATGTAGTTGACAATCCCTATCCGTGGGAATATCTTGAGGACTAAAACAGGTGAAAGTTTTCTCGCAAGGCAAAAAAAAATGGAGTGGAGAATGTAAGAGACACGGGAAAAGTTAAAGACATATAGAGCTAAACATACAAGTGATATATTCATGTAATGAGTGAAAAGGATTCCACGCATTGTATTACGAAAAATAGCCTCCAGAGAAACGGATTATATGGCATTTCTGCCAATGAATATAGTAAAATAACTTATTATTTGATTAAAAATATAACTCAAAGTGGGTTATCCCCCCTTTAGTAGATGCCCAATATCTATTGAATATCCGGGAAGCGTGGTACTAACTCTTTCATTACTACGCGAAGTAATAAATATAAATCACCTTTGGTTCCACCTTCCCGGATTAGTTTGATTTTTTCAGTGTGTGACATATAAGAATCTAACAAACATTAAATTATGCGTCGAATCTTATTTCTGATTTTATGTCTTTTTATTTTCTTCGGTTCTGCCTATGCCCAGCGCATGTCCGACGAGCAAGTGGTTGAATATGTGAAACAAGCACAGGCAGCCGGAAAATCTCAGAAGCAGATGACTGCCGAACTGTTGCGCCGTGGTGTGACCCGCGAACAGGTGCTCCGCATCAAGGATAAATATGAGAACTCGGGTGTTGCTGTCCCGGGTTCCGAAGCTCCCTCACAGATGCGCAAGCGTTCGGTTGCTGTGGGAGAATCCTACGAGGCTGCCGAACTGGATGACCAGAAAGCGGTTGTTGATGAGAGACTTGAAAGCCAGTCCGCCCCTGAGGCTGCCGGCATACAGATTTTCGGTCATAATCTGTTCCAGAACCGTAATCTCTCCTTTGAACCTAGTGTGAATTTGGCTACTCCGGCAAATTATCGGCTGGGGCCCGGTGACGAGGTGATCATAGATATCTGGGGAGCTTCCGAGAATACCATCCGCCAGACCATCAGTCCCGAGGGGAGTATCCAGGTGAAAGACCTCGGTCCCGTTTATCTGAACGGCATGACTGTTAAAGAAGCCAACGCTTATCTGCAACGGGAACTGTCCAAGATCTATTCCGGTATCGGAGGGGGGGATCCCAATTCACAGATCCGTCTGACTTTAGGCGATATACGTACCATTCAGATTCATATTATGGGTGAGGTCACGGTGCCGGGTACTTATACACTTTCGGCTTTTTCTACGGTTTTCCATGCCTTGTACCGTGCCGGTGGTGTGAATAATATCGGTAGCTTGCGTGACATCCGTCTGGTTCGTAACGGAGAGACGATAGAGCATTTGGACGTCTATGAGTTCATCATGCAGGGCAAGATGAATGACGATGTCCGTCTGCAGGAGGGCGATGTGATTATCGTGAGTCCCTACCAGTCGTTGGTCGAGATAGTAGGTAAGGTGAAACGTCCCATGTATTATGAAATGAAGCCTGCCGAGACGGTTGCTTCCTTACTGAAGTATGCGGGTGGCTTTATGGGAGATGCCTATAAGAAGGCTGTACGCATCATCCGTAAAAGCGGACGTGAACATCAAGTATATAATGTGGATGAGATGGACTATTCTGTATTCCGTTTAGACGACGGTGACTTAATGACGGTTGACGCCGTACTCGACCGTTTTGAGAACAAGGTTGAGGTCAGTGGTGCCGTCTATCGTCCGGGGCTTTATCAGTTGGACGGTGAGGTGAATACGGTGAAGCAGCTGATAAAGAAGGCTGAGGGACTCCGGGGAGATGCTTTCCTTGCCCGGGTCCTTCTGGACCGTGAGCGTGAAGATCTTACGCACGAAATGGTTGCCGTTGATCTAGAGGGTATCATGAACGGTACGGTTTCTGATATACCCCTTCAGAAGAACGACCATCTGTATGTTCCCGGTATCCATGACCTGAAGGAGAGCGAGACGGTCTCCATTTATGGTGAGGTGCTCAATCCCGGTACTTTCCTGTACTCCGACAACTTAACGATAGAGGATATGATTGTCCAGGCGGGAGGTCTTACTGAGGCTGCCGCCACTACCTGTGTGAGCGTGACGCGCCGCATCAAGGATCCCAAGAGTACTGCCTACAGCAGCAAGCTTGCGGAGACATTCACCTTTGACATCAAGGACGGTCTTCTGACGGGTGCCGGTAGTTTCTACCTGCAACCTTTCGATGTAGTCCAAGTTCGTCGCAGTCCTGCCTACCAAGTTCAGCGCATGGTGACAATTGCGGGTGAGGTGCTTTTCAGCGGCAGCTATTCGTTGTTGAAAAAGAATGAACGTCTGAGTGATGTGATAGGTCGTGCAGGCGGAATTACTCCGGCGGCATATATAAAGGGGGGACGTTTGATTCGCAAGCGCAATGATGAGGAACGTCGGCGTGAGACGGATGTGCTTCGCATAGCTCAGGGTGGTGAGGGGAAGGATAGCATCTCTGTGGACAAGCTTGCCATCTCTGAGACTTATGCAGTAGGCATCGATATGGAAAAGGCTCTGTTTAATCCGGGAAGTGACTATGACATTGTCCTGCGTGAGGGAGATATCGTTTATATTCCTGAATACGTCAATACGGTGAAGATCAGCGGTTCAGTGATGTATCCTAATACAGTAACCTGGGAGAAAGATGCCAAGCTGAAACATTATATCAATATGGCAGGTGGTTATGGCGAAAATGCGAAAAAGAAGAAAGCATACATCATTTATCTGAATGGTACGGTAGCCCGTGCTAAGAAGAGTGACAGTGATTTAATCCAGCCGGGTTGTGAGATTGTGGTTCCCACGAAGTCTGAGAGGAAGCGTCTCCAGCTTTCCGAGATTATGGGTCTGAGCTCCACGACTGCGACTATTGCGGCGATGGTGGCTACTTTGGCTAATACTTTTAAATAAGAAACAAGTGGAAGATATAAAAAGAAAAGATACCGGTATGAGTGACGAACAACAGAATAAACATACACAGGAAGAGGAGATTGATTTGCTTGAGCTTGCCTTGAAGGTCTGGGCGGAGCGCAGGTGGATATTGAAGTGTTGCGGCTATGCGGTGATTGTGGGGCTGGTGATTGCTTTCAGTATTCCCAAGGAATATACGACAAGTGTAATGATTGCTCCGGAAGCTTCTGATAATAAAGGCGGAGGGCTTTCCTCATTGGCAAGTTTGGCTGGCATCAATCTGAATACATCTTCGGGATCTGATGCGATTTATCCTGATTTATATCCGGATATTGTGAGTTCCACTCCTTTTGTGACAGGGTTGTTTGATGTCCCAGTCCGTGATATGGATGGGGAGATAAACACCACACTTTATGACTATATGGACGAATACCAGCGTATGCCATGGTGGTCGTATATCATATCTGCCCCTTTCAAGGCTTTAAGTTGGACTATTTCTCTGTTTAAGGAATCAGAAGAAGAGGTGGATAAATTAGATCCTTTTCAGCTGACAAAAGAGCAGACTGATATTGTGAAAGCACTGAGTGATCATATAGGTGTTTCGGTAGATAAAAAGACCGGGGTTACTACAATTTCTGTCACGATGCAGGATCCCCGTATTTCAGCATGTCTGACAGATACTGTTGTAAATAGGTTGCAGTCTTACATTATTGATTATCGTACTAATAAAGCCCGTAAGGATTTTCATTTTCAAGAAAAGCTTTTTGAACGTAAGAAGAAAGAATATGAGATGGCGCAGGAGAATTATGCCAAGTTTGCCGATGCCAACAAAAATATCATCCTCCAGAGTTATCGTGCCGAACAAGTGCGTCTAGAAAATGAGATGAATCTTGCTTATCAAGTCTATACATCCGTTGCACAGCAATTGCAGATAGCAGAGGCAAAGGTGCAGGAGATAACCCCTGTTTATACAATTGTTGAGCCTGCTACTATTCCTGTAAAGGCGTCAAAACCGAGTAAGGCTATGATTCTGATAGGAGTCATTTTTCTGACAGGGATGGGATGTATTGGCTGGATTCTTATGGGAAAGGATTTGTTGTATAGCATGAGGAAGAAAAATATTCCGAAGGTTTAAGGTGATAATTCTGTCTATTGCATGCAGGGATCTTTGAGAGATAAGACCGCCCGTGGAGTAGGGTGGAGTTTTATTGACAACATAGCCAACTCGGGCATAACCTTTCTGGTAGGGCTTGTCTTGGCACGTTTATTGACACCGGAAGAGTATGGGGTTATGGCCATGATTGCTATTTTTATAGCGGTGTCCGATTCGATTATAGACAGTGGCTTTTCCAATGCGTTGATACGTAAGGTGGATATTGAACGTATTGATTATAATACTGTCTTCTATTTTAATCTTATAGTTAGTATTTCACTCTATATTCTTTTATTTTTTGTTTCTCCTGCTATTAGCGCTTTTTTCAGAGAGCCTGTTTTGGTTGATGTTATGAGGGTCATAGGTTTTGTGCTGATTGTAAATGCATTGGCTATTATTCCCCGTACCATATTTATTCGGAATATAAACTTTAAGACACAAACTAAAGTTTCTTTGATAGCTTCCATCAGTAGTGGTGTTGTCGGCATAGGGATGGCTTTATCTGGAATGGGAGTCTGGAGTTTGGTTGGACAGCAATTGTCCCGTCAGCTGTTGAATACGGTTTTTTTGTGGGGGTATTGTAAGTGGAAGCCTGTTTTTGAGTTTTCTGCCAAGAGTTTCAAGGAAATGTTTGGTTTTGGTTCCAAACTACTTGTTTCCGGATTGTTGGATACTATTTATAAGGATATTTATTATTTGGTCATAGGTCGTTTCTTTACTTCATTTGTATTGGGGCAATATACCCGGGCCAAACAATTTAATACTATATTTTCTAGTAATCTGACCACTGTTGTCCAACGGGTCAGCTATCCTGTGCTTAGTTCCATTCAAAATGAGCCGGAGCGTTTGTGCGGAGCTTATAGGAAAGTCATAAAATCAACGATGTTGGTGACGTTTGCATGTATGCTTGGATTAGCAGCGATGGCAAAGCCGTTAATTATAATTCTTATAGGAGAGAAGTGGCTACCTGCTGCTGGCTATTTGCAGATTATTTGCTTTTCGGGCATGCTTTATCCGCTTCATGCCATCAATCTGAATATCCTGAAAGTCAAAGGGCGTTCGGATTTATTCTTGAAATTGGAAATAATAAAAAAGGTTCTTGCCACAGGACCTATTGTATTAGGAGTATTTTGGGGAATAGAATATATGTTGTGGGGTAGTGTATTTAATTCTTTTGTAGCTTATTTCTTGAATAGCTATTACTCTGCTGATTTGATAAACTATCCTACAATGAAACAGATAAAGGACATACTGCCTACATTTTGTGTATCTATAGCTGTAGCTGCTGCCATGTGGGGATTGTCTTTTTTTAGATTGTCCGTTTACCTGCTTCTTCCTTTACAATTACTGTTAGGAGTTTCTCTTGCTTATCTGGTTTATGAAAGGACTGCTCTTCCGGAATATCTTGAATTAAGACAGGTGACTCTTTCTCTCTTAAAGCGGAAATCATAAACTTAAATAAAAATGGAAAATAAAGTTATTACAGTAACTTCTCCGTTACTTCCTTCCTTGGAAGATTTTATACCTTATTTGGAAGATATTTGGAACCGTAAGTGGTTGACAAATAATGGGTATTATCATAAAGAACTGGAAAAAGCCTTGTGTGAGTATTTGAAAGTACCTTATGTCAGTCTTTTTACAAACGGTACATTACCTTTGATATGTGCATTGCAGGCATTGCGCATTACCGGTGAAGTAATTACTACTCCTTATAGTTTTGTGGCTACTACACATTCCTTGTGGTGGAATGGTATCAAGCCTGTGTTTGTGGATATCGACCCTGTCACTTGTAATATTGATTCGGATAAGATAGAAGCTGCCATTACTCCCAAAACTACGGCTATAATGCCTGTCCATGTTTACGGTAAGCCTTGTGATACGTCACGTATTCAAGAAATAGCTGACAAATATGGATTGAAAGTAATTTATGATGCTGCCCATGCCTTCGGAGTAGAAGTGAACGGTAAGTCTATTTTGGAGGCCGGTGATATGTCCACTTTAAGTTTTCACGCCACAAAAGTCTATAATACCATTGAAGGCGGTGCTTTGATATGTAAGGATGAAAAGATAAAGAAACGTATCGACTATTTGAAGAATTTTGGTTTTGCGGATGAAACTACGATTGTGGCTCCCGGCATAAATGGCAAGATGGATGAAGTGCGCAGTGCCTATGGTTTGCTAAATCTGAAACAGGTGGATGCAGCTATTGAATCTCGCCATCGGACGGCTGTAAAATATCGTGAGGCATTACGTGGCGTAGAAGGTATCAGTTTTATGGAAGATATGCCTGGCGTGCGTCATAACTATTCCTATTTTCCGATTTTTATTGATGCGGAGAAATATGGAATGACACGTGATGAACTTTATTTTAAGATGAAAGGACAGAATGTGTTGGGACGTCGTTATTTTTATCCTTTGATCAGCGAATTTTCTGCTTATCGTGGACTGGAATCGGCCAAACCTGAAAATTTGCCGGTTGCCTCTAAAGTAGCCGACAGTGTGATTTGCTTGCCAATGTATCATAATCTGAGTGATTCGGATATTCAAGCGGTTTTGGATATTATAATTTGTCGATAGGTTGGAATCAATGAAAAAAATATTAATTCTTGGGGGAACCCATTTTCAAATTCCGGCGATAAAATATGCTAAGTCACGAGGATATCATGTAATTACCTGTGACTATTTACCGGACAATCCGGGACATAAATTAGCGGATGAATATTATAACATAAGTACGACTGACAAGAATGCGGTATTGGCTTTGGCAAGGAGTCTATCTGTTGATGGAATATTATGTTTTGCTTCCGATCCGGCGGCTCCTACCGCAGCTTATGTTTCGGAAGTTTTAGGATTACCAGGGAATACTTTTGACAATATCTGTCGTTTTGGAGAGAAACATCTATGGAGACAATTTCTTAGAGAAAACGGTTTTAATGTACCCAAAGCTATTCCTTACCAAAGAGCGGAAGATATTGATGTTGCAGATTGGTGTTTTCCTGTGATGGTTAAGCCTGTAGATTCTTCCGGAAGCAAAGGAATTACGAAAGTGACTTCGGCATTAGACTTGAAAAGTGCATTTGATTATGCATTGTCATATTCCCGATTAAAAATAGTTCTCATAGAAGAATTTGTGGAACGTGTAGGTCCTCAGATTGGAGGAGATGGTTTTTATGGTAAGGACAAATTAGAATTTGTTTGTTATGGGGAACAGGTTGTTGATGAGAGAATAAATGGTTATGTTCCTTGTGGAATGAAGTTTCCGGCTTTGCTGTCTTCGTCTCTTGAACAACGCATAACGCATGATATTGAGCGTGCCATTAGATTATCAGGATTACACGATTTATCGTTTAATCTGGAAGTAATGATAGATAAGGCTGAGAATATTTATTTGATGGAAATAGGTCCCCGTAATGGTGGCAATTGTATTCCGGAAGTTATACAGTACTATACAGATGTAAATTTGGTAGCTATTGCTGTAGAAGCAGCTTTGGGAAATAGCGTGCCTGTGTGTCCGTCAAATAATACAAAATGTTATGCTTATTATGCGTTACACGCTTCGAAAGAGGGTATCTACAGAGGATATGAATTGGAGAAAACCTTTAGGTTTAACATACGGAATTCATATATTTTTCTTAAGAATGGGGATAAGATAGGAGCATTTCTTGGCTCTAATCAAACCATTGGAATCTTGTTGTTAGAGTTTGATTCCAGAAAGGAAATGGATACCTTTTTTGATTCTCCCGAAAGGTATGTAAGCTTATATATAGAGTGATGAAAGAAATAGGTGGTTATCTGGAGCTAGAACTCAAGGATAGAGGAGATTTTCTTCATTCTGACGGTATATGTTTGAATAGCGGAAGGAATGCTTTAGAGTATATCTTAATTTCTTGTAGTGGGATTTCAAAAATATGGATTCCTTATTTTACTTGTGAAGTTATATTGGAGCCTATTAGAAAGTTGAATATTCCATATTCTTTTTACTCAATTAATGAACGGCTAGAAATAGAGAGATTGTTGCAGTTGGGTGAAAGCGAATATCTATTGTACACAAACTATTATGGAATCAAGGAACAGTATATCTGTTATTTGTCGAAATTATATGGACAAAAGTTGATAGTAGATAATGCACAGGCTTTGTATGCTGATAGAATAGAGAATATCAAGACTTTTTATAGCCCGCGAAAGTTTGTTGGAATTCCTGATGGCGGAATAGCATATACGGGCAATATGGTCGAAGCTAATTATATGCAGGATGTTTCTTATGATCGCTGTATGCATTTATTGAAAAGGTTAGAGTTGGAGGCTATCGAGGGGTATAATGATTTCAGAATAAATAGCGGTAAATTAGTAGGTCAACCTATTAGTATGATGTCATTATTGTCTAGAAAAATACTTTCTTCCATTGATTTTTTAGCTATTCGGAAAAAAAGGAGAGAAAATTTTGAAAAGCTTCATGAAGCGCTGATGAATAGGAATTTATTGGATATAAGCGATTTTGGCTTTTTTGAATGTCCTATGATTTATCCTTATTATGTGGATGATAAAACATTACGTAAGAAATTAATAGATAACAAAATATATGTAGCCACATATTGGCCGAATGTTTTGAAATGGTGTTCGGAAGATAAGTTGGAATACGAATTGACTAGTAATATAATAGCATTGCCTATAGACCAAAGGTATGGGAGTGAGGAAATGAATTATATAATAAAACTTTTAGCTTGATGAGAAATAGCATTTTTTTGAGAGGATTTGAGATGGAAGATGCCTCACTTATCAATAGGTGGAGGAATAATCCAGAAATTCAAAAGTTAGTTTCAACTTCTTTCAAGTATGTTTCACTAGATATAGAAAAAGAGTGGGTGAAATCCAAGATGATGGATAACCGAAAGGATATTTATCTAGCTATTTGCTTGAATGATGATAGTCGAAAAATGGTGGGATATGTATCTGTTAACAATATAAATTATATTAACCGTACAGCGGTGGGGGGGGGCATAATAATAGACCCTCTTTATCAAGATGGTATTATTAGGTATGAGGTAGGAATACTTATCCGAGAATTGGTATTCAATCATCTTAATATCAATCGTTACGAAGGTAAATGTTTATCAGAACATATTGCTTCAAGAGTAATCATGGAAGCTAGTGGATATAAATTGGAAGGGATATATCGTGAAGCCATCTATAAGGATGGGAAGTACCATGATCAGTGTGTATATTCTCTTTTGAGGGCAGACTATGAGGAATGGATGGAGCGTGGCGATTATTCATTGTCCGTATTTGTCAAGAAGGTGAGACTTTTAAGGAATATCTATGCTGCGAGTAGGCTATAAAACGATATTATTTCTTTTTGTCTTGTTGGAATGTGCATTTTCTAGTGCAGCTTCTGATAATGACAATCATTCATCTCTTGAGGCTCAGATAGAGGCCATTTTCAACAAGATGAAAATGACAGGTTTGGGGATTGCGGTTGTCAAAGGAGATTCTATTGTTTATGTTCATTCTTGGGGCTATAAAGAAGTACCAACAGCAAACAATCAAGGAATGCTTTTGAAGAATGATGACCTATTTCGTATTGCTTCTGTATCAAAAACCTTTGTGGCTACCGCCATATTGCAACTTGTAGAAGAAGGTGTTTTGAACTTGGATGATGATGTTCAAAAATTTCTCAAATTTCCTTTGCGAAATCCTTCCTATAGAGATAAGCCTATAACCGTAAGGATGTTACTTACTCACACATCAAGCATTAACGATTCACAACGTTGGTGGTCACTTGACATAATTAATCCTATTACTTCTGACAATTATGCTAAGTGCTTTTCTGAGACTAAACCTGGTGTAGGGTATAAGTATTGTAATTACAATTATTTGCTACTTGGTGCGGTGATAGAGGGGGCTACTGGAAATAGGTTTGATGCTGAGATTGATAGTAGAATAATGAAGCCGCTTGATATTCAAGGTGGTTTTAATTGCAATTTGTTGGATTCAACCAAGTTTGTTAGGCTCTATCGTTATAATAAGGAATCGGGTGCTTTTAGAGAAGACGATGAAGCCTATCGTCCTTATAGATATCAAATCCAGACTCATTATACATTAGGCAAATCTATAGGGTTGGTTTATCCCAGTTCTGGCATGAAAATAACTACTACAGATTTGGCCAAGTATATGATGATGCACATGAAAGGTGGCACTCTCAAAAAGACTACTATACTGTCATCAAGAAGTGAAATGATGATGCGTGAGAATTATGTAGGAAAGAACAATTACGGTTTTGCATTTCGGCAGTATCGTGGTTTAGTTCCCAATACAACATTGTACGGACAGACTGGGGGTGGATTTGGGCTGAAAAGTGCAATGATATTCGACCCTAAGCATCAAATGGGCTTTGTCATTATATGCAGCGGTAGTTCATCAGAATATATTGATGGGTATAACGATATACATAAGCCGTTAATCAAATTGCTATACAATTATTTTTCTAAGAATGACTGAATTCCTGTACGAAAGTAAAGTAGCTATTACAAAGCCAAAATTTGACATCTTTGTGTTGGCTTTTGCCGTGCTGTTGCTGATGTTCAAGTCTCAACGGATTCTGTGGGTAAGACCAATACCCGAGATTATTATCGTTGTTTTGGGAATAGCTGTTTTTTTGTTTCACTTAAGATTGTATGCCAATCATTTTAGATATACATATATTGGTGTATTTCATAGTATGGCTTTGCTTCTTTTCTTGTTCGCATATGAAACTTTGTGCGTATCCGACTTGAATCCGATAGCTATCCTAGCTTCTATGTCAACGCTGTTTTGTACCGAAATACTGATACTTATTCCTGTTCAGTTTAAAAGGCAGATACTAAACTTTGTCATAAAGGTGATTCAATTTTGTGTAGGTATTTCATTGGTTGGTTGGATATTGTTCTTGTTGAAGTTTCCATTGCCTCATTATACGGATGCTTCAGACCCATATTACTATCACACTATCTATTATTTATTCAATCTGAATGGTGATCCAGACCTACAACTTGTACCCCGTTTTGCTGGATTTTTTTTAGAACCAGGACATTTGGGCACGATGTGTGTGTTCTTACTTTGTATAAACCGCTTTCGTTTGCGTGAATTTGGAAATAAAATCTTGCTGGCAGGGGTGTTGTTCTCTTTGTCACTTGCAGCGTATGGTTTGTTGGTCGGGGCAGTGATAATATATTTCATCCAAATGAGAAAAATTATTTGGATTATTGTATTTGGAAGTCTTTTTGCTACAGTTGGTATAATATCTTATTTCTACAACAATGGAGATAACGTACTTTATCAGATGATTTTCCATCGTATAGAGTTTGAAGATGGTGAGATGGTGGGTAATAATAGAACATCCATGTACTTCGATGCGGAATTTGACAAATACCTATCTAGTAGTAAAGTGTGGACGGGTATGGGAAGAGACGCATTTGGTAGTGAAAAAAATGCCAATCAAAACATTACGATTGGATGTGCTGGTTACAAACGATATTTCTTTATCCGAGGGGTATTGGGTACAGTGTTGTTACTGCTGTTTCTGGTGGCTTATTATTGGAATTATCGCTCTATTTGGACTTTGGGCTTCTTGATAGTATTCATCGTAGGCAACTTAATCCGTGATTATCCTTTGAAACCAATATGGCTCTACCTTTTTATATTGAGTTTACCCATTTTGAAGTTAGAAAACAAATAAATTATGTCGGCTTTACATATAGGTTTTGACCATAACTTTATAGAACATTCAAGGCGTGTGTTTGAGGAGTATTATCCCAATACGAATACTTTCGTTATCCTAAAGAAAACAGGCGCATTGAGAATAATCAAACATCCAGAGAATTTTGTTATTTTGAATCTTTATGATGAACGAAACTTTGGGAAACTTTGGAAGCTATGCGTTGACAATGATATTGATAAGATAGTGTTTCATGGGTGTTCGATTAAGTTTGCATCAATCTTGAAATTCCTCCAGACGAAAAGAAAGTTTACTGTGTACTGGCTGTTCTGGGGATATGAACTTTATCAGACGTTGGGGTATGAAAAGAACTATAAATTATTGGATGAACCTTTTTCGCCTTTTAAAATATCTTCTTATTATGTGCCCAATGCATGTAGTAAGCTCATTCGTAAGTTGTGTAGACGTTATTTGCCGTCAGTAGTGATGGAAATGCTTCCTCATATAGATTATTTCTGTTTTTGGTTTAAGGATGATTATGATTTGTTGAAGAAATACTTTAATGTTCCTATAAAGTATAAGTTATTTGCTTACTCAGCCAGTAAGCGAGGAGAAGCACCACCTTATCTTTTTGACCTGAAAGATAGGCAGACTGCAACAATAATGGTAAACCATCAGGCTTCAGCTTTCGGTAATCATAAAACTGTATTTCGTAGGCTTAAAGAGCTTAATTGCACCAAGCAATACGATGTGATAGTACCATTATCTTATGGTAGTAGTTGGGTGAAACGGGGTGTCGTTAAGATGGGTGATAAGTTGTTTGGAAATTCATTTTCTCCGATAACTACTTATTTACCGAAGGAAGAGTATTTCAGATTACTTGAAAAAGTGGATGTTGCCATCTTCGGACAGCGACGTCAAGAGGCATCAGGTAATATTATCCAGCTATTGAGAAATGGCGTGAAAGTTTTTTTGCGAAATGATAATATGTTGCTTAATTACTACAGAGCAAGGGGCTATATAATTTTCTCATTCGAAGATGATTTGATAGATGAGTATTCATTGCGGTCTTTGTCTATTTTAGAGAAAGAACACAATAGGCAGTGTTATATGGATACTCGGCTCTACTATGATGATTTTATGCCCACATTTTTTGATTGATATAATGAAGAATTTAGTAATAATCGGTGCTGGTGGTATGGGACGCACCATTTTTGACGTAGCTCGTGAGAGTATAGGTTATGGCATAGAGTATACTATCAAGGGATTCATAGACGACAACTTATCTGCACTGGATGGTTTTGAGGATTATCCTCCTATGTTGGGGACAATATCCCATTATTTGCCCGAAGTGGATGATGTCTTTACGTTCTCTATTGGTGGCGAATCAAGAAGGGTTTGTATTGAGTACTTGATGGAACGGAATGCCAAGTTTATCAATATCGTTCACAGTACAGCTCGAATAGGGTCAAATGTTCGCATGGGCGAAGGTAATGTGATAGGTGCTTTTACCTCTTTGGGAGCTGATTGTAGCATAGGTAGTTACAACATGATTCAATCGTACACAGTGATAGGGCATGATGCTAAGATTGGTGATTTTAACAGAATAGATACTCATGTTACTTGTGTCGGAGGAATTCAAATAGGAAACGAGACAACAATTCATACTTCTGCGGTCATTAATCATAAAGTGATAGTCGAAGATAATGTCCATGTAGGTGCATGTAGTTTTGTTATTAGAAGAGTTAAAGCTGGTACAACCGTATTCGGTAATCCTGCTAAGAAATTAGTTTAAATATATATAGTTATGGAAATCAAAGATTTTATTGAAAATTTTGCGGAACAGTTTGATGATACAACAGTTGAAATGTTGGGTGCTGGAACTAAGTTTAGAGAACTGGATGAATGGTCTTCATTAATTGCTTTGTCAGTCATTGCAATGGTGGATGAGGTTTATGGGATAACCATAAATGGTGAGGATATTCGTAGTTCTCAAACTATCAGTGATTTGTTTAACAGAATAATGGATAAAAAGTAGATGTATAATCCTTTCTCTTTGAGAGGCAAGACAATACTTGTAACAGGTGCTTCATCTGGTATTGGACGTGCTACTGCTATAGAATGTTCAAGATTGGGGGCTGCGTTGGTTTTAACCGGTCGAAATGAGAAAGCCTTACAAGAAACCAAGGAACAATTGGCAGATTTAGGCAATGGTCATTCTATTCTTGTTGCTGATTTGACGAATGAAGAAGCTTGTGAAGATTTGGTTTCTCGGCTTCCTTTGTTGGACGGGTTTGTCAGTAATGCCGGAATAGGAAAGATGCTTCCTTTACAATTTTATTCTTTGGAGGTATTAGATGAGGTGTTTCGGATAAATTGTTTTTCTCCAATGCTTTTATTAAAACTGTTGGTGAAGAGAAAGAGGCTTAAAAATAATTCTTCTGTGGTGTTTACTGCTTCAATTTCTGGTTACAATAATGTTGCTCCAGCTAATGGTATTTATGGAACTTCTAAAAGTGCATTGAGTGCTTATATGAAATATGCAGCTTTAGAGTTGGCTGGAAAGGGGATTCGATGTAATGCTGTACATCCTGGAAGAATAAATACCCCTTTGATATCCAATCGGATGTTGACAGAAGAAGATGTAGCCAAAGATGTAGAACAATATCCTTTGAAACGTTACGGAGAACCAAGTGAGGTGGCTTATGCCATCATCTATTTGTTGTCGGATGCCGCATCATGGGTTACCGGAACTAATCTGGTAATCGATGGTGGGCGTAGCCTGAAATGATTGATATGGAAAGATTTTTAGAGAATAAGGTATGTATCATTACCGGTGCTGCACAAGGCATTGGTAAATCGATAGCCGAACGTTTTGCTTCGGATGGTGCTTTGGTTTATGCCTGTGACCGTGTAGAGGGAGTTATGGATGAATGGGCGAAAGCTTGTTCGGAGAAATACGGCACACGTGTGTGTCCTTTGTATTTTGACGTGACTGATGCTGTGGCTGTAAAATCAGCCTTTATGTCTGTATTCAAGCAGGAAAGACGGATTGATGTATTGGTGAACAATGCGGGTGTTGTGTTCAACAAGAAGATCGGCATGATACTTCGTCCGGAGACCGAGCTTATGTTTAGGGTGAATGTCATAGCTGTGATAGAAATGGTACAGCTGGTTTCCCGGCTGATGGCCAGAGGACATGGCGGCTCCATTGTGAATATAGCTTCGGTGACAGCTGTACTCGGCTCTCCCGGCCAGTCTGCCTATTCAGCAACCAAGGGGGCGATCATAGCTTTCACCAAGTCTGCTGCCAAGGAACTGGCATCTCAAGGAATCCGTGTGAATGCGGTGGCTCCGGGCATTGTAAAGACGGAGCGTTTTTCCGAACTTTACGAAGAGAGCGGTGAGAAAATTGACAACCGTATCCAGAGAATCGCATTGGGTCGTTTGGGGACTCCCTTGGACGTGGCCAATGCCTGTGCCTTTCTGGCATCAGACCGTTCATCCTATATATCGGGACAGATATTGGGGGTTGACGGTTGCGCTTCCATTTAAGATAAAAATAAGATGATATTAAGTTTGAACGAGCGACCACAAGAGGCGGTTGCCACAATAGATGCTTCGGGGGCTGTCTTGAAGTACGGGGAGTTGTCGGCATTTTCGGAGAAAATCGGTGCTTTACTTCCTCAGCGTTCCCTGTTGTTCTTGTTGACAGAAAATAATGTTGGTGGGATAGCATGGAGTATCGGTAGCATTAATTCCGGTAATGTCCCCTTGATATTGAATGCTCATATTGAGGAAGGGCTTTTTCATAATTTGTTTGAGATTTACCGTCCTCCTTATGTGTGTGTACCATCATCGATGGCAGACACACTGCAATATGAGTCTGTGTATGAGTATTATGGCTATACTTTACTATGTACCGGAATGGAACCATGTAGGGTACATGATGACTTGTCCCATCTGCTGCCGACTTCCGGCTCTACGGGAAGTCCCAAATTGGTTCGTCATAAATATGAGAATATAGAGGCGGCAGCCCTGAATATCTCCACTTTCTTTGGACTGACCTCCGCTGACCGTCCATTGCTGGTGCTGCCATTGTATTATACAATGGGGCTGTCCGTAGTATTTAGCCACCTATATGTGGGTGCCACTATATTGATAACCCACCAAAGCATGACGGACAAGGCTTTCTGGAGTTTCATGAAGGAACAGCGGGCCACCAGTTTTACAGGAGTGCCCTACAGCTTTGAAATTTTGAATCTGATGCGTTTCTTCCGTATGGATTTGCCTGATTTGTCTTTGCTTACTCAGGGTGGCGGTAAGATGCCTCGCCAGCTGAATCTGAAGTTTGCTGAATATTGCCGTGATACTGGCAAACGCTGGATAGCTACTTACGGCCAGTCTGAAGGTACTGCCCGCATGGCCTATCTTCCTGCTGAATATGCAATATCCAAGTGCGGAAGTATAGGCTGGGCAGTTCCCAATGCGGAACTGTCCTTGATAGATAGTGACGGAAATGTGATAGAAGGTTCTCACACGGAAGGTGAAATGTGCTATCGTGGCAGGAATGTGACAATGGGATATGCCTGCAGTCGGGAAGATTTGCTGCTGGGCGATGAACGTAATGGCTTTATGCGTACCGGTGACTTGGCTTACAGGGATGAGGACGGTTGTTATTACATTGTGGGGCGTATGGGACGTTTTTTGAAGCTGTTTGGCATGCGCATCGGTCTGGATGAGTGCGAGCAGATAATCAAAGGGAAATATCCGATAGAGTGTGCTTGTGTGGGTACAGACGATAAGATGACCGTCTATTTGACCGATGAAAAACATGCGGTGGCTGTAAAGGAGATACTGGTTGAAAAGACCAAACTGGTAGCCTCGGCTTTTGAGGTAAAAGTGATTGCTGACATACCTAAGAATGAGGCGGGAAAAATATTGTATAGTAAGTTGAATTCATAAAAAAGATAGGAACGATGACGAATATTGAAAAGTATAATGACGCTTTTGTAGAAGTGTTTGGGGTGGATAGTGCAGTGTTGAACGATAGTTTTTCAAAAGACAGTGTGGAATCCTGGGATTCTGTTCACCAACTGAATATAATCGCATTGCTGGAAGAGTCCTTTGACGTAATGTTTGACCCAGAGGATATCATGGAATTTACTTCCTATGGAAAGGGACGTGAGATATTGAAAAAATACGAAGTTGAACTTTAAGGGTCAAGATAATGGCAAGATGGGAAATTAAGAATGTCGGCATGAAGGGAGTGGCTATGACCGTTCCGGAGAATGTGGTAAAAACTTCCGAACTGGGACTTCTTTCCCAAGAGGAAGCTGATGTATTCGATAATACAGTCGGTATAAAAGAAAGGCATATCGCTCCGGACACAATGTGCGCCTCGGATATGTGCCAGGCTGCTGCCGAGAAACTGCTTGAAGAGCTGGGTTGGGAGAAGGACAGTATTGATGTATTGTTGTTTGAGTCTGTTACGGGTGATTATCGTACTCCTCCTACTTCCTGCATATTGCAAGACAGGCTTGGCTTGTCGGAAAATTGTTTCTGTATGGATATTCCAATGGGTTGTTGTGGGTGTATGTATGCCATAACAGTTGCCGGTAACCTGTTGACGGCAGGTAATGTAAAGCGTGCCTTGTTGCTTGTAGGTGATACGGCTTTGCGGATGGGGTCCATGAAAGACAAAAGCCGTATACCTTTATTCGGTGACTGCGGTACAGCCATAGCTTTGGAATATGATGAGACTGCCAATGATATTGTAGTTGATTTTCATACCTACGGTAAGGGACATGAAGCTTTGATGACCCCTCACGGTGGTTTTCGCCATCCGGCTACACCTGCTTCCTTTGAATATGAAGATTTTGGCAATGGTATTGTGCGTGCTCCTATTCATACATTGATAAATGGAATGAATGTCTTTTCTTTCGCTATATCCCGTCCTCCTAGATCCGTCGAAACCTTTTTAGACGATTATAAAATTAATCGTGAAACGGATATAGACTATTTCTTGATTCACCAGGCGAACAAGATGATTGTGGATCGTATTGTGAAGAAGTTGAAGTTGCCCAAAGAGAAGGTTCCTTATAACCTGGAGGAGTTTGGAAACTTGGGTGGAGCTTCCATTCCTTCATTAATGGTGAGCCGCTTGCGTGAACGGTTGATGCAGGAAGAGACTACCTTGTTGATGTCCTCTTTTGGGCTTGGATTAAGCTGGGGGACAATGTGGATGAAGACGAAACCTATGGTGATACCTAAAATGCAGATTCTAAAATGGGAAAGGAGAAATTATTTTATAGACAAAGAATAAGTAGATTAGTTAGTTTGACTTACTTATAAGAATTTATATTATTAAATTGGAAATTACTAAACATTATTATGTCGATTTTTAAAGATAAAGTCTTATTAATCACTGGCGGTACCGGTTCCTTCGGTAATGCCGTATTACGTCGTTTTCTTGATTCAGACATCAAGGAAATCCGCATCTTTAGTCGTGACGAGAAAAAGCAGGATGACATGCGTCATCACCTGCAAAATCCCAAGGTAAAGTTCTACATAGGTAATGTGCGTGACCGTCAGTCTGTGGACGGTGCAATGATGGGAGTGGATTATGTGTTTTCTGCCGCTGCTTTGAAGCAGGTTCCCAGCTGCGAGTTCTTTCCGTTGCAGGCTGTGCAGACCAATGTGATCGGTACGGATAATGTACTGGAATCCGCCATAGCGCATGGTGTAAAGAATGTGGTGGTGCTTTCTACCGACAAGGCCGCCTATCCCATCAATGCCATGGGTATCAGCAAGGCCATGATGGAGAAGGTTGCCATAGCCAAGGGCCGTGCGTTGGGTGAGGAAGCCGGTACAACCATCTGCTGTACCCGTTACGGCAATGTGATGGCAAGCCGCGGTTCTGTAATACCGTTGTGGGTGGAGCAGATAAAGAACGGCAGGCCCATTACGGTAACGGACCCCAACATGACCCGCTTCATGATGACGCTGGACGATGCCGTGGATCTGGTAATCTATGCGTTTGAGCACGGGCATAACGGTGACCTGTTCGTGCAGAAGGCTCCTGCCGCCACCTTGGATATACTGGCGCAGGCCTTGAAGGAAACATACGCGCAGGTTGATCCGAAATACGGTGAGACGGAGGTGAAGACCATCGGCACGCGCCACGGCGAGAAACTGTATGAGACACTGGTAACCCGCGAAGAGATGGCAAAGGCTGTCGACATGGGCGACTACTACCGCATCCCCTGCGACACCCGTGACCTGAACTATGACAAGTTCTTCACGGAAGGCAATGAGGATATTGCCCGTATAGAGGACTATCACAGCCATAACACCGCCCGCCTGGATGTGGAGGGCATGAAAAAGCTTCTTTTGAAACTCCGTTTCATCCGCGAAGACCTCGGGATGGAGGAAAAGGCGAAGAGCGCGGAAATCAAGAGTGAATAAGTCTTTAATTTGAATAATACAACAGGAAAGAAAGAGGGAATGTATTGTTCCTTTAGAAAAAAAAACTATCTTTGCCATATTGAAACTAATAATTGAGAATATGGCAGCAACAGTATTAAATTCAGTTCAACAACATCTTTTGAAGATGTTTGCTTTTGATGGTTCGGAGGAGCGATTGAATGAAGTTAAAGAAGTGTTGACCAAATATTTTTCTCAGAAGTTAGATGACCGCTTGAATGACTTATGGGATTCGGGAGTTTTAAACCAAGAAAAACTTGATGAACTGAGAAAAATTGATGTCCGTACACTTCCGAAGAGATGAATAGAATTGTATTAGATACAAATAGCTTGATACAGTGCATTTCTCCCAAAAGCAGGTACCGTAAGATTTGGGATTGCTTTTTGGATGGAACGAATCAGTTATGCGTTTCTGATGAAATTCTTAATGAATATGAGGAAATATTAGAACGTTTGGCAGGTGTGGAAATAGCTAAGCTGGTGATTGATGTCATTCTCAATAATCCTTATACTTTGTTCTTTACTCCTTATTATAACTTCAATCTGATAAAATCAGATCCGGATGATAATAAGTTTGTGGACTGTGCAATTGTGGCTAATGCCAAGTTTATTGTTACGGAAGATCATCATTTTCATATATTGAAGCAATATAATTTCCCAAAAGTAAGTTTTATAGGTTTGGATGATTTCTGTCATTCACTATGAATATCTTCTCTTTTCTGTGACAAACAGAACCCATTAGTTTATGAAAATCTTAGTGACCGGCTCCCGAGGGTTTGTCGGCCGGAACCTTGTATCCCAGCTGCACAACATCCGTGACGGGAAAGCCCGTAATTACGGCATTGCGGGTGAGGAACTTACTATTTACGAGTATGACATGGACAGTGACCCTGCCGAACTGGATGTCTATTGCAGACAGGCTGACTTTGTCTTCAATCTGGCGGGCGTGAACCGTCCCCAGGATGCGTCTGAGTTTATGAAAGGGAACTTCGGCTTCGCCTCCACGCTGCTTGATACATTGAAGAAGCACGGCAATACCTGTCCGGTAATGATTTCCTCTTCCACGCAGGCCGCACTCGACAACCCTTACGGTGAATCGAAGCGGGCAGGGGAGCAACTGTTGTTCGAGTACTCCAGGGAAACGGGTGCAAAGGTACTGGTGTACCGCTTCCCGAATGTTTTCGGCAAATGGTGTCGCCCCAACTATAACAGCGCGGTGGCCACTTTCTGCAATAACATCGCCCATGACTTGCCCATCCGGGTAAACGACCCTTCGGTGGTGATGCATCTGGTTTACATAGACGATGTGGTGGACGAGCTTATCTCTGCCCTGAGCGGCAGGGAACACCGCAACGGTGATTATTGCGAAGTGCCCGTGGTGCATACCATTACCTTGGGCGGCATTGTGGAACTGATAAGGTCTTTCAGGCAAATGCCCGGTACCTTGTCCGTCCCGGATTTGAGCGATGCCTTTACAAAGAAACTCTATTCCACATACCTCTCATACCTGCCTGAAGAACGGTTCAGCTATCCCCTGAAGATGAATGTGGACGACCGCGGCAGTTTTACGGAGATTATCCGTACTTCCGACCGCGGGCAGTTCTCGGTGAACATCTCCAAGCCGGGCGTTACGAAAGGCCAGCACTGGCACCATACCAAGAACGAGAAGTTTGTGGTGGTGAGCGGACATGGTCTGATACAGCTCCGCAAGATAGGTACGGAGGAGGTTGTCAGCTTCGAGGTAAGCGGCGGGAGGATGGAGGTCGTGGAGATGATTCCCGGTTATACGCACAACATTGTCAACCTTTCGGAAACGGAAGACCTGGTGACCTTCATGTGGTGCAACGAGTGTTTCGACCCGGCACGTCCGGACACTTATTTTGAAAAAGTCTGAAACGAGTTAAAGAATATAGGAACAGATGGATATAAAATTGGATTATTCGCAAGTCAGGTTTCAGGAGAACGGCAGACTGAAACTTCTGATTATAGTGGGCACCCGTCCGGAAATCATCCGCTTGGCGGCTGTCATCAACAAATGCCGCAGTTATTTTGACTGTCTTCTGGCCCACACCGGCCAGAATTACGACTATAACCTGAACGGTGTCTTCTTCCGTGACCTGAAGCTGAAAGCCCCCGATGTGTATATGGATGCCGTCGGCGATGACCTCGGTGCCACGATGGGGAATATTATCAACGCCGGCTACAAGCTGATGGTGCAGGTGAAACCTGATGCCGTGCTGGTGTTGGGAGACACGAACTCCTGCCTGAGCGTGATAGGTGCGAAACGTCTGCATATCCCCATCTTCCATATGGAGGCAGGCAACCGCTGCTTTGACGAGTGCCTGCCTGAGGAGACCAACCGCCGTATTGTGGACGTCATTTCCGATGTGAACCTCTGCTATTCGGAGCATGCCCGCAGATACCTGAACGCTTCGGGCGTGGCGAAAGAACGTACATACGTAACCGGTTCGCCCATGGCGGAAGTCCTGCATGAGAATTTGTCCGAAATAGAGTCCAGCGATATTCATCAGAGATTGCATCTCCAGAAAGGTAAATACATCCTGCTTTCCGCGCATCGGGAAGAGAACATTGACACGGAGAAGAACTTCCTGTCCCTTTTCAAGGCGGTTAACGCTATGGCCGAGAAATATGACATGCCCATACTTTACAGTTGTCATCCCCGTAGCAGGAAACGTCTGGAATCAAGCGGCTTTGCACTTGACAGTCGTGTGATTCAGCATGAACCTCTCGGTTTCCACGACTACAACTGCCTGCAGATGAACGCCTATGCCGTTGTGAGTGACAGCGGTACTCTGCCTGAGGAGAGCAGTTTCTTCACTTCTGTGGGGCATCCTTTCCCTGCTGTATGCATCCGTACCAGTACGGAGCGTCCCGAGGCTCTTGACAAGGGTATCTTTGTCCTTGCCGGTATTGATGGGAAATCCTTGCTTCAGGCTGTAGATACTGCCGTGGAGATGAATAGGAATGGGGATCACGGTCTGCCGGTGCCCAATTATACGGATGAGAATGTATCGGCCAAGGTCGTGAAGATAATTCAGAGCTATACGGGGGTGGTGAACAAGATGGTTTGGAGAAAATTCTGACTGCTGGGATGAACATTCTTTTTTTGACAATATCCCGTATCAATGGCTTGGAAGAGCGTGGCATCTATACGGACCTGATGCGTGAATTTATAAGGAACGGGCATGCCATGTATATAGTATCCCCTTATGAGCGGAGATTCCATCAGCCTACCGGAGTCATGGAGAACGGTGGTGCAAGAATATTGAAGGTAAAGACACTCAATATCCAGAAAACGAATATTGTAGAGAAGGGGATTGGCACTTTATTGTTGGAAAGCCAGTATCTGCATGCCATTAATAAATACTGGCGGGATGTGAAGTTCGACCTTATTCTTTATTCCACTCCTCCCATCACCTTCAATAAGGTAATCCAGACCTTGAGAAAACGCTGGAATGCTAAAACCTATCTGATGCTGAAGGATATTTTTCCGCAGAATGCGGTGGATTTGGGTATGTTCTCCAAGAAAAGTTTTCTTTATAGGATGTTCAGGAGTAAGGAAGAAAAACTTTATGAATTGTCAGACTTTATCGGTTGTATGTCACCTGCCAACTGTGAGTATGTGTTGAAGCATAATCCTGTCATTGATGCGGCAAAGGTGGAAATCTGTCCGAATAGTGTGGAGTTTCAGGAAAGGTTGAAAGGAGATAGGAAAGAGAGTGAACTGCTGAAAGAATTGAATATTCCTATATCAAAAAGGATTTTTATCTATGGGGGTAATCTGGGAAAACCTCAAGGGATAGATTTTTTATTGAAAGTGATTGAGGAGAATGAAAAGCGGGATGACTCGTATTTTGTAATTGTAGGTAGTGGTACAGAGTATATGAGGGTTAAATTATGGTTTGATACACACTTGCCCCAAAACGCTTGTCTTCTTACTGCATTGCCGAAAGCAAAATATGATGAATTGGTGAGCTTGTGTGATGTAGGCTTGATATTCCTGGACAAGCGGTTTACGATACCCAATTTCCCATCGCGTCTGCTTTCGTATTTGGAATGTAGGATGCCGGTGCTAATGGCTACGGATGTTAATACGGATATCGGACGGATAGCTGAAGAAAGAGGTTTCGGTCTGTGGACAGAGAATGGGAGTATAGATACCTTTATGAAGATGGTGGAGTTTATGATAGAGGATGATAAACGGATGAAAGAGATGGGAGAAAAAGGGTATAGATTCTTGTGTGAGAATTATACTGTAGATAAGAGCTATAAGGCTATAATGAAGCATTTTTGAGAGTATGTATAAACATGGTTTGAAAAGAGTGATTGATTTTATTCTGGTCTTTATTGTATTGGTTGTTATCTGGCCCATTTTATTACTTATTACTATTGGGTTGTATTTTGCCAATAAAGGTGCAGGAGCATTCTTTACTCAGGAGCGTCCTGGAAAGGATGGAAGAATATTCCGTTTGATAAAGTTTAAAAGTATGACGGATGAACGGGATGCAGAAGGCAAATTATTGCCGGATGCTAAACGATTGACTCATGTGGGTAAATTTGTTCGTGCCACTAGTATTGATGAGCTTCCGCAATTGATTAATGTTTTGAAAGGGGATATGGCATTGATTGGTCCAAGACCTTTATTACCGGAATATCTGCTTCTCTATTCAAAAGAGCAGGCTCGTCGGCATGAAGTGCGTCCGGGGATTACTGGCTGGGCACAAGTAAATGGACGAAATTTTCTCCCTTTTAGTAAAAGATTTGAATTGGATGTATGGTATGTGGATCATTGCTCATTTATGCTTGATTTAAAGATTGTATGTCTATCAATTCATAGAGGTTTATTTAGGAAAGATATCTTAATTAGTGATAATACACAAATAATAGATGTGGGGTATCGTATAAAGAAAGAGAACTCTTTTGATCAATGAAATTATAGGCTTATGTATAAAAGAGGATTAAAGCGTGGGTTAGACTTTGTAATTGTTTTTATAGTTCTGTTGGTTATCTGGCCCATATTACTTCTTCTGATAATTTTCCTCCATTTCACCAATAAGGGTGCCGGTGTCTTTTTCACCCAGGATCGCCCTGGAAAAAATGCTCGGATATTCAAAGCCATAAAGTTTAAGACAATGACAGATGAGCGGGATTCTGGAGGAAACTTGTTGCCGGATGCTGAACGCCTGACAAAGATTGGTAAAATAGTCCGTTCTCTTTCCATAGATGAATTGCCACAATTAATTAATGTATTAAAGGGGGATATGGCATTGGTTGGCCCCCGTCCTTTATTGCCGAAGTATCTTCCTTTATATTCAGAGAAACAGTTCCGTCGCCATGAAGTACGTCCGGGAATTACGGGGTGGGCACAGGTAAACGGACGGAATGATATCAGTTGGAAACGTAAGTTTGAACTGGATGTGTGGTACGTGGATCATATTTCTTTCTGGCTGGACGTGAAGATTATTCTGCTAACCATAAAGAAAGTGTTCGTTAGAGAAGGGATCAATAAGGAAGGTAATGCTACCACTGAGGCTTTCAACGGTCATAACTGAAATGAACATCCATCAGATTGTCAATTCTGTTTTCACCTCCAATACTTATATACTGTCTGTTGAGGGGAAAGATGGGTATGTATTGATAGATATTGGGGATATTGCTCCTATAAAGCAGTGTGTTCAGGAAAAGTGCGGAACGGTACAAGCCTTGTTTCTGACTCATACTCATTACGACCATATTTATGGTATAAAAGATTTATTACGATTGTATCCTGATTGCACAGTTTACACTTCCTCTTTCGGTAAGGAGGCTTTAGGTTCGGATAAACTTAATTTTTCCCGTTATCACAATGATCCTGTAATATGGATGGGAGATAATGTGACGGTTTTACATGAGAATGATAAAGTGGAAATATTTCCGGGAATTTTCGTGGAAGTGTTTGAAACTCCCGGACATGATAAAAGCTGCCTTACTTATAAAGTCGAGAACAATGTTTTCTCGGGTGATTCATATATCCCGGGTGTTAAAGTCATTGCCTCATTCCCCAATAGCGATAGGGAAGATGCACGGATCTCGAAAGAACGTATCATGGAATTAACAAAGGATTGCAGTCTGTATTCCGGTCATGGAAACATTTATGAGTAAATTATCCCGATATCTGGAAAGGATTTATAAAGCCGTTTCCTTTCTTTTTATTCCCCACTATGTGAGGAATCCGAAGTCTGATCATTAAATAATCATATATATATTTATGGATAAAAACATTTATCTCTGCCTTGCCCATATGAGCGAGGAGGGTATTGAACAGAAATATGTAAAAGAAGCCTTCGATACGAACTGGGTGGTTCCTCTCGGTCCTAACGTGAATGCTTTTGAAGAGGATTTGAAACGTTTTGTAGGCGAAGGCAAGGAAGTGGTGGCACTTTCGGCCGGTACGGCGGCAGTACATTTGGCTCTGTTGGCTTGCGGAGTGGGACAGGGTGACGAAGTGATTGTACAAAGCTTCACATTCTGTGCGTCTTCACATCCGGTCACTTATCTGGGGGCTGTTCCGGTATTTGTGGATTCTGAGAAAGAAACTTGGAACATGTCTCCGGAACTGTTGGAAGAAGCCATCAAGGACCGCATTGCCAAGACTGGAAAAAAGCCAAAAGCTATTGTTCCTGTGGCATTGTACGGCATGCCCTATGACTGTACACGTATCATGGAGATAGCCGATAGGTATGCTATTCCAGTGGTGGAAGATGCTGCCGAAGGTTTTGGCTCCCGTTTTAAGGGACAAGTACTAGGGACGTTTGGCAAGTTCGGGGTGCTGAGCTTTAACGGTAACAAGATGATTACTACCAGTGGCGGTGGTGCGTTGATTTGTAAAGATGCCGAAAGCAAGAATCAAATCATGTGGTATGCCACGCAGGCTCGTGAGGCTTATCCTTATTACCAGCACGAGGCGATAGGGTATAACTATCGCATGAGTAATATATGTGCAGGTATTGGTCGTGGTCAAATGACCGTTGCCGATAAGCATATTGCACATCATCGGCATGTGCAGGCTCTCTATAAGGAACTGCTTAAGGATGTGGAGGGGGTATTGCTGCATGAAGCTCCTTCGGCTGATTATGACTCTAATTTCTGGCTTTGTACAATCACTCTGGACTCTTCACTTCGCATCAAAGGGCAGGAAAATGCTTATAAGGATGTTATCAAGACTGCCGTAGGTGGTGCTGCAGGTGTGATTCATGCCGTAGATTGTGCTACAACAGATTGCCAGCCCAACGAGAATGTGGAGGCTTTGCGTGCTTTTATGCTTGGCAAAAAAATAGAGGCACGCCCGGTTTGGAAACCGATGCACAAGCAGCCGGTCTATAAGGATGCTCCGGCTTATATCAATGGGGTATCCGAAGCTATTTTTAAAATTGGTATGTGCCTTCCTGCCGGGCCGTGGGTGACTGATGAAGATGTATATTATATCGTGGAGTGTATAAAAGAGGCCATAGTAAAATAATAGATGAAAATACAGCTTTTTAACTACGACCTTGACAACGCTGTCGGTTGCCAATACGTTTGTCAATGCGGATTTCATCTATACCGTTGTCTGTTCCGTTCTAGTCTTCTGCTTCTTCAATTTCTGCAAGCGTGCCAAATATTCACCGCCTGATGCTTCATGAGAATATCGGACTACCGCATCGCAAACATCTTATCAGATTATGGCGAATGAGCTGAAGATTCCTCATGTAATGGTTTCTTCTATTTACATGGCAGTATAGGCAATCATCATCGTAGGATATATAATGTGTGTAAGCAGTCAAAAAATGGCTATTGATTGCAACCTCTATCTTCGCTGCGAACAAAAATTTTAGAATTTATGTATAGCAGTGAAGA
>OGQT01000539.1_pt1 | contig 33952 bp, 30 predicted proteins | sample 1553261 | NCBI WGS metagenome assembly OGQT01 (sample SAMEA2579992, study PRJEB22360) | human gut metagenome | biome: human gut; feature: human-associated habitat; material: faeces | place: Denmark | collected 2008/2010
AACCATTAAGCTTTATCGTCAAGATCATTGTATGGATCGTGCGAGGCACGCCCCTGATGATCCAGCTTCTGATCATCTACTATTTCCCCGGTCTGGTCTTACATAACCCGATCTGGGGTGGTGGTGAAGCAGGGCGCTTCCTTGCAGCAGCCGTATCTTTTATCATCAATTACGCCTGTTATTTTTCAGAAATCTACCGCGGTGGAATCCAGGGTGTTCCGGAAGGTCAGAAAGAAGCCGGTCTTGTACTTGGCATGACAAAGCATCAGATCTTTTTCAAGATCACACTCCTTCAGATGATCAAACGCATCGTACCACCGATGTCAAATGAGATCATCACCCTGGTAAAAGATACTTCTCTTGCACGTATTATCGCGCTGCAGGAGATCATCTGGGCAGGACAGGCATTTATGAAAGGCTCACATGGCATCTCCGGTGCTATCTGGCCGCTGTTCTTTACCGCTGTTTATTATCTTATTTTCAATGGTATCCTGACCGTTCTTCTCGGACGCCTTGAAAAGAAACTGGAATATTTCAGATAAGGAGAATTCATATTTATGCCAATCTTAGAAGTAGAACATATCAGTAAATCTTTTAATAAGACTCCTGTCTTAAAAGACGTTGGATTTAACCTGGAAAAAGGACAGGCTGTTTCCATCATCGGATCTTCCGGAAGTGTCATAATTCATCATTTTTCTAAACCGGGTGCAAAGGTAATGACTTATTCCATAATCTTGCCTTCCCGGTTCATAAAAACATACATTTGTGTTCGGTCTTCTTTCTGTACCAATATTTTATACAGAGGAGCGCACTCCGTCCCTTTCACGTATGCACCTTCGAAGGTACAGCCTTCATAGGCTTCGGATGTCCCCATCGTTTTCAATACATCATAAGGCAAATGCTGCAATTCGACTCTTCGAAAAGCATCAGATTCAACCAATTTTACAATCGGTTGAGCTGATACTTGTGCATTTACATCACATTGTGAAACACAGACTCCAAAATAAGTCGCCACTAAAGCTGATAATCCTAAAACAATCTTTTTCATTATATGCTAATCTATTTATATTTCCTGTATGCAAAGTTATACCAGATCATTTCGATAGTCTGTATATAAATTACGGTTATGCTTACCAATATTACCGAAGAGTTGAAACAGATGGGATAAGAAGAAAAAATATATTATTTTTGTGAGGAAACAAACTAAAGAAGGTTATGGGAGAAATTATTAAACTGGACAATATCTGTCAGTACAATGAAATGGTAGGCCAGGAAACCTTGCATCCGCTGGTAAGTGTTATCGATCTGTCGAAATCGTCCCGGATGATGAAGCACGTACGCATGAGTTACGGTTTCTATGCAGTCTTCCTGAAGGAAGTCAAATGCGGAGATTTGCGATACGGACGCAACTATTACGATTATCAGGAAGGCACGCTGGTTTTTCTGGCTCCCGGACAGGTGATCGGTATCGATGACAACGGCGAGTATTTCCAACCGAAAGGCCGCGCCCTGCTATTCCACCCCGACCTGATCCGCGGCACATCCCTCGGACACAATATGAAGGACTATTCTTTCTTCTCCTACGAGGTGAACGAGGCCCTTCATCTCTCCGAACAGGAACGGGGTGTCATCATCGATTGCCTGAACAACATCAGCGAAGAGCTTAACCGGGGAATAGACAAGCACAGCAAAATGCTGATTGTCTCCAACATCGAGCTTTTGCTCAATTACAGCATCCGTTTTTATGACCGCCAGTTCATCACCCGTGAAAATGTAAACAAAGACATCCTTTCCAAGTTCGAGAATGTCGTGAACGGTTATTTCCAGACCGACAAACCGCAAACGATCGGTTTGCCATCCGTACGCTACTGTGCCGACCAACTGCATCTTTCCGCCAACTATTTAGGCGACCTGATAAAGAAGGAAACGGGTAAATCCGCACAAGAACACATCCAGCTCCGGCTGATCGACATCGCCAAAGAAAAGATATTAGGCACAAACAAAACCGTCAGCGAAATCGCTTACGAACTGGGATTCAAATATCCCCAACATTTCACCCGGGTATTTAAGAAAAATGTGGGACATACGCCTAACGAGTACAGAGGCATAAACTAAATGTGGGATTATATGGGTTGAACGGGAGGAGGATTATTGGGACGGTATCGGGCAGAGTAGAACCCTGCCCCTACAGCCTGAAATATCTTAACATTTGATGCTCAACTGGCGTAATACGTCACGAATCTTTTCGAATGTGGTGATACGGGTCGGAACCAAAGGCAAGCGCAATTTATTTTCGATAAAGCCCATTGCATTCAGCATACTCTTCGCTCCTGCCGGATTACCGTCGACAAACAGCAAACTGAACAGCTCCGTAAAGCTATGGTGGATCGTGCGGGCGCTATCGTAGTCGCCTGCCAATGCCAGACGCACCATACGGCTGAACTCACGCGGGAAAGCATTGCCGATTACAGAAATCACGCCGACAGCTCCCAACGTAATCAGCGGGAACGTAATGCCATCGTCTCCTGAAATCACATTGAAGTTCGCCGGTTTGTTCTTGATGATATCATCCATCTGGGTGATATTGCCGGAAGCCTCCTTGACTGCGATCACGTTCTTGAACTCACGGGCGATACGCAGCGTAGTCTCGGCCGTCATATTCACTCCGGTACGTCCCGGAACGTTATACAGGACAATCGGTAACGCGGTCGCCTCCGCTATCGCTTTATAATGCTGGTAGATCCCTTCCTGAGATGGTTTATTATAATAAGGTACGACAGACAGGATCGCATCTATACCGTCAAAGTTATCGTTTTTCAACTTCTCGACAACCGAACGCGTACAGTTTCCGCCCACACCCAACACGATGGGAATGCGTCCGTTTACCTTCGTCACGACCAAATTGATTATATTCTTCTTTTCTTCTTCCGTGAGTGTAGGAGTTTCTGCAGTGGTACCTAACACAACCAGATAATCGGTTCCATTCTGCAACTGATAGTCTACAAGCCGAGCCAACGCCTCATAGTCTACACTTTCATCTTCTTTAAAGGGAGTGATCAACGCCACACCCATTCCTTTTAAATTTATGTCTGCCATGATTATAATTGACAATTGATAATTGACATTTGACAATTAATAATGGATAAAGGAACAATTGTGACTTTACTCGTCAATTGTCAATTGTCCACTGTCAATTGTCAACGGTACTGCAAAAATAAGGAATTTATATCATTTTGAGCGTATCTCCTGCAAATAAAATAATATATGTTCGAACAAATGCTTGATATCTTCGCGCTCTGTTACTGATATGGAGAGATCATACAAATCGATATCGGCATGTTTCACTCCCACCTTGAACCCACAAGGATGCTGTAGCATAAGGTATTGCATCGGGTAGCAGTCGGGACGCGTAAGATCGATCAGGATATCCGCCTTGATCGTCCTGAACCGTTCCAGAACAGCATCGGAAGGAACCAGCCAAGTGCTCACATCCTTCTTGGCATGGACCGGGATGTACGAGGCATCCGTTTCAGATGCCAGATCGCCGGTTACATAGACACAAGCCTGTACCTTCTTGTTCTTCTTACGCAGGACGTCCAAGCAAGGTTCCACAAGCTCGCCATCATTTGCCTGATAAAGGACCAGGATATGGCCTGCATCTTCCAGCGTACAAAACTCATGCTTGCGACTGGCAGCCCCAGAAGCTAAAGACTGCACTTTCTTTTTAATAAAATAATTCGTCAGTCTCATTCCGCTATCATATTTAAGAATTCGTCTTCGTTTATAATCTTCACACCTAACTTGGCCGCCTTTTCGAGCTTGGCCGGTCCCATATTATCTCCCGCCAGGATATAATCGGTCTTGCCGGACACTGAGCCACTGTTCTTCCCGCCATGCTGCTCGATCATGGCTTTGTACTCGTCGCGGGAATGTCTGGTGAATGTCCCGCTGATGACAATGCTCAGGCCTTTCAGTTTCTCGGAACGGTTTGCCAGCACTTCTTCGGCCACGGACATCCGCAGCCCGTATTCCTTCAAACGGTTCACCAAATTCCTGTTACGTTCGTCGGCAAAATAAGCGATGATGCTCCGGGCAATCCGTTCCCCGATCTCATCCACAGCTATCAAGTCCTCAAAAGAAGCCTGTTCCAACTGATCCATCGAATGGAAAGCGGCAACCAGGCGTTTAGCCACCGTCTCGCCCACAAAACGAATCCCCAATCCATAAAGGACCCGCTCGAAGGGAACCTGTTTGGATTCTTCGAGGCTCGCCATCAGGTTACGGGCACTCTTGTCAGCCCAACGTTCCAAGCGTAGCAGATCGGATATTTCCAATGTATAGAGATCGGCCGTGTCCTTGATATAGCCGGCTTCGTACAAATCTTCGACAGTCTCCGGTCCCATATTGATGTTCATGGCCCTCCGGGTAACGAAATGCTCGATCTTTCCCTTGATCTGGGGAGGACAGCCGGCTTCGTTCGGACAGTAGTGGGCCGCTTCTCCTTCGGGGCGCATCAACGGTGTGCCGCATTCGGGACAGGAACGGATGAAACGGACCTTGTCACCTACCAGCAAACCACGGGCCTCGACATCGACACCGACAATCTTCGGGATGATTTCGCCGCCTTTTTCCACAAACACCTTATCACCCAAATGCAGATCGAGTCCTTCGATGATATCCGCATTGTGGAGGGATGCACGCTTTACGGTCGTCCCGGCCAGCAATACCGGTTCCAGGTTAGCAACCGGAGTAACGGCCCCCGTCCGTCCGACCTGGAAAGACACGGAGTTAAGGCGTGTCACAGCGCGTTCGGCCTGGAACTTGTAGGCAATCGCCCAACGCGGACTCTTGGCTGTAAATCCCAAATTGAGTTGTTGGCGCAATGAGTTCACTTTCAAAACGATCCCGTCTGTTGCAACCGGCAAGTTCTTGCGCTCGGCGTCCCAATAGGCGATATAATCGTATATATCCTCCAAGCTGTCGCACACACGGATCACGTTCGGCACCTTGAACCCCCATGAACGGGCCGCCTCCAGATTATCGAAATGCGTTTCCGCCGGTAACTCCTCCCCCAACAAATAATAGAAATAGGCATCCAACTTACGAGCAGCCACAATAGCCGGGTTCTGTTGCTTCAGCGTACCCGAAGCGGCATTGCGCGGATTGGCGAAAAGAGGCTCCTCCTGTTGTTCCCGTTCTTTGTTCAAGCGGTCGAACTCGGCCCAGGGAAGCAGGATCTCCCCCCTTATCTCAAATGCTGCCGGGTATCCGTCGCCCATCAGTTTCAAAGGGACCGAACGGATGGTCTTCACATTGGCCGTCACATCGTCGCCACGTGTCCCGTCTCCACGCGTCACGGCTCGAATCAGACGTCCGTCCTCATATGTCAGAGAAATGGAGGTTCCGTCATATTTCAACTCGGCAACGATTTCGAAAGGTTCGTTCAGGTCACGGGCTATGCGCTCGTAAAAATCCTTCACTTCATCTTCCGAATAGGTATTACCCAACGAAAGCATCGGATATTTATGCACTACCTGTTCAAACTCTTTGGAAAGGTCGCTCCCCACCCGCTGCGTCGGCGAATGAGGGTCGGCATATTCAGGATGCGCCTCTTCAAGGGTCTGTAACTCCTTCATCATCTCATCGAACTCACGGTCCGATATCGTCGGTGCCGAAAGCACATAATAGTTGTAATTATGTTGCTCCAGCGCTTCGCGAAGTGCCTTTATTTTATCTTTTACCACCATTTTTTCAGTTGAAAGGTGAAAGTTGAAAGGTGAAAGTTAAAAAGAAAAATTCATCACTTTCAACTTTCACCTTTCAACTTTCAACTAATATATAAGTTTTACATTATCGATCCACATCGTATTGCCCGGCGAGCCGATATAGGCACCACCGTGGCTGGAAGTAAATTGCAGGACGAGATGAGTCGGCAATTCGCCTTCCGCCGCCCAGCCTACTTCCTGAATAGGGACGCTTTTACCTTGGCTGTTCAAGGCATAGCGCTCTTCCACCTGAATCCGCATATAAGGCTTATACTCCGGATGCTTCGTAATATCACCGTACAGGATCGGGTAGGTCGCATCATTCACCCAGCTATTGCTGGATTCCGTATAACGCTGCACCATCGTTCCGACACGTTTGGCATATATGTTTCCATCTTTATCTTCCCAACGTTTCTGTAGCAAAAGGATGGCTGCGATCGAATCCTGTCCGGCAACCGTCGACTTACGGCTGAAACCGGTACTGCGGATACGGTTCTTTTCCGGAGCCAGCTTCACCTTATAGTCAAAACGCAACGCCTTCGGCTTCTTGGTAAACGCCACTCCACTGTTCAACATGGCCTGCGGATTCTTGGTTCCCTTGATCGGTTCGTGCACCGTTCCGAGAAAAACGGAACCGGCGGCTACCACTTCAGCTACGTGGGCACAAGCCAGGGCAATGAAATTTCCAGCGCAAACAACGACATCTTAAAGGGCGATTCTCTCTGTGAAGAGCACGACGACGGCGGCGTTGTAACGCATTACGGCTACGGCTATTTCTATGCGAACAGCAATAATTTGGAGACTTCATTAAGTGCTGTATACTTCAATGAAAACTTCATGAGCCTTGCAGAAAATGCAAAAGCCGGCGAAGCGCTCGGTAAGCAGATGCCCGGCTATACGTTTGTCGCCTTTGAGACCGGCGAAAACAAAATGTATTTGATCGGTAACAACGAAAACGGCACATGGCAGCTGGAGTACGGCAACGAAACGGATGCTACCGTATACACCTACACCGTCAACCCGTTCTTTGCAAACTCTATGAGCCTCGATAGCTCCGAAGTACAGAACAAAATGACAAAAACAGGTGACGTCGAACCCGGCGCCAACGGCAACGCTTACGAGATTCGCTCCGTCTCGCAGTTACAGTTTATCAACTGGAATTCCGGAAAGCACAATACAAACACCTCCATTGTGTCTCAGAACAAAGGGGATTGGAATACGTTTAAGGATAAATACACGTATCAGGTTTACGGCGATACTCACACGGTATCGGGAAGCGGCAAAGAGCTGTATTATTGGAATCAAACACACGATTTGAATGCTTCCTCAGAATACCGTACACTTGGTAAGACCAATAACTTCACGCCTATCGGAAGCATGTATGATAATGCAGGCAATACAGCAAACGCTGATCCGACAATGTCATATTTTGCTTCTCATTATGACGGACAGGCATATACGATCAAAAATGTTGAAATTCACAGCAATGCGGAATGTGTTGGTATTTTTGGCATTACGGTCGGTGCAACGGTTAAAAATGTGGTCGTATACTCGGATGAAGGCAATGTAATCGAAGCTAAAAAGGATGGTGAGAGCTGGTACTGCGTTGGCGGTCTTGTCGGCTTTGCGGCCGGCAGAGACAATCCTGCAAGTGTATTTACAAACTGCACGGTTTCCGGCTATACCATTCAGGATAACCATGCAAACGCCCCGGGTTGGGGCGGCGGCAGTGTCGGCGGTCTTGTCGGCATGACAAACATGGATATTACAAACTGCTCCGCTGTAACAGACATTATTATCAATATCGGCTATAATGGCGGTTATCAAAATCTGCGTGTCGGCGGTATTGCCGGTGTTTCTCGTGGCGCAGTGCGATATTGTTATGCCGGTGGTTCCATGAGCAGCATATCTTCTATGGGGTACAAAAATTGGAATGCAGGTGCAAATATTTGGATGGGCGGCTTAGTCGGCGGTATCGTTTTGCGCAATGACGGTCTTGATAGCTTGATAGGCACAGTCAAAAATGTCATGAGAGTTTATAATTCTTATAGCTATGTTGACATGCCAAGACGCAGTGGTGGTCAGTGGGGAGAAAAAAACATTATTAAGAGTACGCAAGCAATCGCTTCTAATGGTGAAATGCAGCAGGCATTTACTGCTGTTAATAATGACTATATTGAGATTTATAATTGCTATGCGCTTGAGTCTGCCGTATTAGAGACAGACGATTATCGTGCATATGGCAAAAATCCTCAAAGTTGGAGTGACCTAAATCTCAACCGGACTTTGGATTGGTATGACCGTAGGATTATGTTGTACAACGATTCCACCCCGTACTTAACGTATGCCGAAATGCAGAGCAGCGAATTCTTAACGAAACTGAACAAGAACTACCAGTCCGGCTCAAGCTATAAGAGCTTCTCCACCGTCACCATCACCGAGCAGGGGCAGAATATCGACGGCAAATATAGCTTCCCGGGCAACGACACGGCGCTGCAGGGGCTTAACTATCCGTTCCCGACGGTTCTGACACAGACCGATATCTTCGGCAGCACAGTCAATTTGCATTACGGCCGCTGGCCGCGCATCGGTCTCTTATGGGAAGAAAATTCCCGGAAGCTCGACCTGCTTGCGGATATCAAAACGAAAGCGGAAGACAGCACTTTGAACGACAATGAAAACGGCAAGGCGCTTTTGCAGACACATTTGCTTGTCGCCAGCAGCGACGTAGATACGAGCGCAGTGCCGGAAATCAAGCTGTACGACGAAAACAGAAACGAACTCACAAACGATAAGGCCGCAGCAACAGTCAGCCGCATTGTGTATAATCGTGAGACTAACTGCTACGATGTCACATTCATCGGGCAGAATGTCGGCACGGTCGTCGCAGAGGCGAAGCTCGGCAATTACATCGCGCGCCTTACAATCGAAGTTACGGCATCGCTCAAGTTGGAGGCTTCTTCTACGAACATTTCGGTTTATTCCGGCGACACCGATACAATTACGCTGACCGTAAAGGACGCAAACGACAAGCAGCTGCTTGCCGAGACCGAAAAGACGCTCAGATGGGAGATTGCTGTCGATAACAACGGCGTGCAGCAGGATGTCATCGAGTGCAGTAAGGACGATATCAAGCTGAACGCAGACGGCACGTTCTCCTTGCCGCTTACCGGCTTTGCTGCGGGCGAAGCCACGGTGAGCATCACGTGCACATATCCGTACGGCGCGGCAACTGCCGCGGAGCCCGCAAAAGAGGTCACGGCTACGCTGTATATCAGCGCTACAACAAAGCCAAGTGATGTGCTTGGCCTGACAAACGGCAGCGTCTATAACCAGATTTCTCTGCCGCACACGCCGAAAAAATCCACGACCTCCTACACCGGTACGACCGTTGAATACCCGGAAAACGGCCCCGCCATGCAGGGAAGTGCGCTGTTCCTCTACGCAACGGATGAGTATACCGATTTGAAGAACGGCTTTACGGTCGATCAAATCGAGATCACCGCAGGGGAAACCGCCTACACTGTGGGTAAAGACGGCATCACGACCGATGAAAATCACACCTACAAAGTGACGGTAAACGATAAGTGGACGACAGAAACGAACGACACGAAGTTCCAATATCGCGCCGTAAATGTGGAATCCGCCGCGGCAGACGAGATCACCCTAAAGATCGTCCTCAAAAACGGCGACGTGACCTACAACCTCACCACCCCGTACACCATCGCATCGAACACGTATACGGTGAAGTTCCTTGACACAAAGGACAATGTTCTTCTCACCAAAACAGTCGATTACGGCAAAAAGCCGGAGCTGACCGAGGAGGATAAGGCTAAATTGAAAGCCGATGCCGAGTTGGGCTACACCTGCACATGGGCGCTTTCTGAAATCTACGCAGATACAAAAATTCCCCCGACATTAACGCCGAACACCTACACCATCCAGTTTAATGCCAACGGCGGCTCGGGTACGATGCCTGATGAATCGTATGCTTATGATAAGATTCAAACAACGGACACCCTTCCGCAGAATAGGTTCACAAAGGAAACATCCACCTTTAAGGGCTGGGCGGTAGAAGCGAAGGGTGCAGTTCAGTATACAGACATGAGCTCAATTCAGAGCATCGTAAACTTTATGGCAATGGAGAATAAGACCGAACTCACTCTTTACGCCGTTTGGGAAGATACCGCAGCAGGCGGCGAGACCGTTGAACCGTAAATCAACAAAAAGGCAGGTGCCGAAAATGCAGGCGATCCGCAGAAAACTGAATAGCCAAAGGGGCGCTTCCATGCTGATGGCGCTGCTGCTTATGCTGGTCGGCATCATGGTGAGCGCGGTCATCATCTCCGCCGCCACCAGCGCCGCCGTAAATAAGCGCTCGGAAAAAGAACAGCAGCAGGCCTACCTCGCGGTCAGCTCTGCCGCCGAGCTCGTGCGCGATGATTTCCAAAGCCTTACGGGCCGGTATAAAGATGTTACGACCACGGTGACAAATGCGGATGGAACGACCACTACGAAGAATAATACGATAAAGGCCACATGTGCGGTGGGAGATATGATCAATGACATCGGCGCATGGTTTATAGGTAAGAACACGACGTCCACTTATGCAAAGACCTACACGTTCTCCGTAGACGGTTATGAAGATGTATCGGCAGAAATCCTTGTATCAGTCGGCACCGGCAGTGACGCAAGCAGCAAGGTGTATAACCTCACTGCAACATTCACAAACGGTGTGGATTCCGAACACCCCTGCCGCATGGTGTTGACTATGGAGGGCAAACTGGCGGAGGAAAGAACCTCCGGCGATGCGGGCTCGGGCTCCACGCAGGTCGTCACCCAAACACTCGAATGGAATAAGGCAAAGCTGCAAAAGGAGGTAACGGGTTGAAAAAGCTGCGTTCACAAAAAGCGGAAACACTGGTGGAAACGCTCATGGCCATCTTGGTCGTGGTGCTCGTTATGCTTTTTCTCTCCACCGCAGTTTCCACGGCCTCCAAGGTAAATGCCAAGGTGCGCAAAACCGATGTGGCTTTAACGTATAAGAATGCCGACAAGGGCAGAGAAACCAAAACGCTGACCATTAAGGATAACAACAGTGCCACAAAAGTCATCAAAGTTCAAGTCGATGAATACACAAGCAAAAACGGCTACACGTATTACAGGGAAAGCAAAGAGCAGGGGGCGGGAACTTGAAGCTGAAAGATAAAAAAGGCTTAACGCTCGTGGAAATGCTCTGCACAGTCGCCATTTTGGTGCTTGTCAGCATGGTGATGGTGTTGGGGGTGCAGCTCGGCGTGCGCTCCTACGCAAAATCCGTTTCATATTCGGAAGCGCAGGTGCTGTGCTCCACGCTTACGACCACCATCAGCGATGAGCTGCGCTATTCCGGCACACTGAAAGTAGACGGCAGCGGCAACGTTACGGGCTTTTTCAGCCAGCAGTTCGGCAGCGGCGATTACACCGCGTTTACCACTACGCCGGAAGGGCATGTGCAGCTTGGCGGCAAGGACATTCTGCCCGCAAAGGCGTACCCCTACGGTATTAAAGCTGAGGTGAAAAGCTTAACGTATGACGATGTTACCGCCCTTTTCACAGTGCAGCTGAGCGTAAAAGACAGCGAAAATAAAAACACGCTGGCCGAAACCACCTTTGAAGTGGAAAAGCTTAATGTGACGACCGAAGACACCGCAGAGGGCCGCGCCCGCGCCGAAGACATCCGCAATACAGAAAACTGAGAAACACCGCGCCAAACGGAATGCTCCGCAGGCGCGGTGTTTTTGCAATAAAGAATTTGTATACGCTTTGTTTTTAAAAAGTATGATTTCATGCGGTTTTTCTTGCACGTAAAAAGTAAATATGATAAAATAGAAAATATAGTGTATTTAAATAGTGTTCTTTATTGTGCGGAATAGATAGAATTGCTGCTTTTTATCCACTTTTTGACGAATTTGCAGAGAATATAGCGAATTCTGTCTTTGGCAAGTCATTCTATCGGTAAAAATGAAAGCGCTTTCCGATAAAGAATAAATTGTGAGACGAAACAGAAAGCGCTGCAAGGAGAAATCTATGAGTTTAAAGGAAAAAATACTCATCGCGGACGATTCGGAAATGAACCAAATGCTCCTTGAGGAAATACTCAGCGATAAATATGAATATGTCATGGCAAAAGACGGCACAGAAGCCGTCGATATCCTCGAAAAAAACGAGGATATCGACCTCGTGATGCTTGACATCAATATGCCGAAAATGGACGGTTTCGGCGTGCTGGAGATTATGAATCTGCGGCATTGGATCAGCGAGGTGCCGGTTATCATCATCTCGTCCGAAAGCGATGTGGATTTCATCCGCCGCGGCTATGATCTTGGCGCTTCGGATTACATCAGCAGACCGTTCGATCTGACGGTCGTCCGCCGCCGTGTCGAAAATACGCTCATGTTGTATGTCCGCCAAAAGCGCCTTGTGCGCCTTGTGGAGGAGCAGGTCTACGAGCGTGAAAAGACGAACAACACGATGATCAATATTTTGAGCCATGTTATCGAATACCGCAACAACGAAAGCGGCCAGCATATTCTGCATGTGCGCATGATGACGGACATTCTCCTGCGCCGCTTGATTGAGATCACGGATAAATACCCGCTGACGGAAACGGATATCTCTATGATCGCTTCGGTTTCCGCACTGCATGACATCGGTAAGATCAGCGTTCCGAAAGCGATTTTAAATAAACCCGGCAAGCTCGACCCCGAAGAGTGGGAGATTATGAAGAGTCACGCCGCCATCGGTGACTCGATGCTGTACGACATCGGTATGCAGCAATCCGAAACGCTGATGAATCTGGCGCATGAGATCTGCCGCTGGCACCACGAGCGTTGGGACGGCCGCGGCTACCCGGATGGTCTCAAGGGCGATGAGATTCCGATTTCCGCGCAGGTCGTTGCCATGGCAGACGTGTACGACGCGCTTACAAGCGAACGCTGCTACAAAAAGTCGTTCGACCACGCGACCGCTATTAAAATGATTACAAACGGCGAATGCGGCGCCTTCAATCCGCTTTTGATACAGTGCCTTTTGGACGTGCAGGATCAGCTTTTCGAGAACATGCACACAGACCCCAGACGGTTCGATTACCGTCAGGAAGCAAAGCGCCTTTCCGATGAAATGCTCGAGCAAAAAGAACTTATGCCTAATAACCGTGCGCACAGCCTGCTCACCTTCGAGCAGAAAAAGGCGGAATTCTTCGCAGAGCAGTGCGGCGGTATCCAGTTTGAATTTGACCACTGGACAAATACCGTACATCTCAAAGATTGGAATGCGCCGGTCGATCAACGAGAAAAATCCATGTACCTGACGGAATGGAACGACGTTTCGCTGCTCTCTGAAAAGGATTGGTTCGCTCTGCATGAAAAGCTGAAAGCAACAACGCCGGAAAGACCGGAAGTGAAAATGGTTGTGCGGATCCCCGTTAACGGGGAATATCGCTGGCAGCGCCTTACGGTAAAATCGCTTTGGACAACTAAGTACAAAAATTATGCCGGCGTGCTCGGACACTTTGAAGATATTCAGGATGAAATGATACGGCGCGGAGAAGAAGCGCTTAAAAAGTGCACGGAAGACAACATAGCGCACCTCTTGGGTGACTTGAGCCGTGTGTTTGAAGTGGTGCGCCTTGTTGATCCGAAAACAAACGAGATCGTCGAGCTGGATGAAGGCGGCAAAGTAATTACTACGCCGATACACTGCTATGAAATTTGGGGCAGAAACGAGCCGTGCGAAAACTGTATTTCTTCCCGCTCTCTGGAAGGAAAAGAGTGGGTCACCAAGCTTGAAATGCGTGACAGGCAAATGTACTTCGTGCTTTCTAAACATATCAACGTCAACGGACGTACCTGCACACTGGAGATTGCTTCGCATGAAGACGAAGCGGAGTGCGCACGCTGCGGCGGCGACAACGATGCGCCAACGCGTTCTTCGTTTATGAATTTCTACCGCGATACCCTGACCGGAACGTACACGAGACTGTATCTTGAGAGTTTCCAGTCCAATTTGGAAAGCGCAGATGCCGTGGCAATCGTGGATGTTGACCTTTTTAAGCAGATTAACGATACATACGGCCACCCTGTGGGCGATGAAGCGCTGAAAACCATCGCGAATACAATCCGTTCCGGCATCCGCGGCAGTGATACGCTCATCCGCTACGGCGGGGACGAGTTTCTCCTCATCTTCTCCAAGATCGGCGAAGAGGTTTTCTATGAGCGTTTAAAGCAGCTCAGACGCGCTGTGCAGGAGACAAAATTGCCGGATTACCCCGAGGTGAAGCTTGATGTCAGCCTTGGCGGCGTATACCGCGTACACCCGCTCTCCGAAGCCATTCGGCAGGCAGACCTGCGCATGTACGAAAATAAAGCGAAACACGCGAATGGAAATCATGCGGCATGCAGATAGGAATTGCAGAAAGGTGACAGATTATGAAGCTTGAAGAATTATATCAGAAAATCGGCGGCGACCTCAAAAACGTGATGAAACGCATCCCGAATGAGGCAATGATCGGCAAGTTCGTGCGCAAATACGCAAACGACCCGACCTATAACCGGCTTACAGCAGCTGTGGAAACCAAAAACTGGAAAGATGTTTTCCTTGCGGCGCACACCTTGAAGGGTGTGGCACAGAACCTCGGCTTCGACCGCCTGCAAAAATCGGCATCCGCTTTAACGGAGGCCGTGCGCGGCGCCGTTCCGCTGACGGACGAATCGCTTTTTGAAGAGGTCTGCAAAGATCAGAAGGAGATCGTGGAGGCCATCGAAAAGCTCGATTGAGTGGAATTTGAGCGCGATCAAAAGAATTGAGAAAAGAGACCGTATGTATTTTATGAGAAGAAAAAACCGTTCAAAAGCCTGTAAGCCGGAGTACTTTTGCGCTCCCGCTTTGGTTTCTGCACCCAAAACGATCTTCTTTTCTATGAATTGCAAGCGATATTATATGACTTAGTAAATATGCCGGTTTTATAGACCGGCTTTATTTGCGTTTGGTTCCCTGTGTAATGCGACGGAACGGTTTGGAGGAGAATAGGTCGCGCGCTGCGGCGGCAGCTTACAATAGAGGAAAAAAGGAGAATGCCGCATGAATATGTTCACAAAACTTTTGGAGACGCTCGGAAATAATTTCTGGCTTATCATTTGACCGCAGAATTCCGCATGCAGAACGGCGAGTGGATCACTGTGCACGTTATGCAAAGCAGCACAAAAGAATACGATCTTTTTGCTTTTCACAAAACGACTGAAATGCAGCGCCGCATACAGGGCTATGAAGAGCGCCTGGTGCTGCTCACCGCGGGTCAATACACTGCGTCCTTAAAACCGCTTGAGGGTCGCATCGGCACTACCGTCATCAGTGCGGTGTCCGGCGGCAAATTGCAGCATATTGCGGTGGGCGGCGGCTGCGAAGTGGTAGAACTGCCTGCCGAGCGAATCGAAGATGAAGTTTACCGCATTTTGTGCTGAGAGAGGGGACGCGCATGAAACATCCGCAGACCGTTACGGTCTACCCGGAAAAAAACGAAAACAAAGCAGCGTATCTGCTATGGCGCTCCCTGCGCGCGGCCCTGCTTACGGCGGGCGCGCTCATAGCGCTCATGGTCATCTGGAATGTTGATTTAAAGGGCCTTTTCGTCTTGCCGCTCGGCGGTGCCGTCACGGTGCTTCTGGGCTGCATCGCAGGGGATTATCTCGGTGCGAAAAAGCCCCTGCCGTCGGCTTTCGTCATTTTGCGGAAATTTCGACGAATTGATTGTGAAAATAGATGGTTTTGCAAAAAAAGTAGACAAATTTTTGATGATGTAGTATACTGGCGTTAAACGGGAGAGCAAGTCGATCTTTTGCACAAAAACAAATAAACGACTGAATTTTCATGCTGTCACATGATGAGTTCAGACAACAAAAAGGAGATTTTGAAATGAAGAAAAAGCAAAACCGGCATTCCCTTCACCTCATCCGTCAAAACGTTCCGCAGTTTATTTTGCTCGTTATTTTTTCCGTGCTGCTGGGCGTTTCCGTCATCGCGGTGTCTGTTTTGATGAAAATGTTCCTGGACATCGCTACAAATGCAAGCACTATGCCGCTCACCACATGTCTTATCATCGCGGTCGGCGTTTTGCTCGTGCTCGGCATCTCACAGGTCGTCACGTCCGTTTTGCAGGGCAAGCTTTCCTGCCGCATGGAGCTTTCTCTGCGCAGCGCCATGGTGGAGCACCTCTACCGCACAGACCTAAGGACGTTCGACAGCGGCGCGGCAGATAACTACTTCACGCGCATGACAAAAGACGCGGAAACCCTCTCGAATTTCTACTCCAAAACGCTCATCCCGAGCATCTTTTTCGAGAGCTTCACGTTCGTCGTCAGCTTTATTTTGATGTTCCTCCTCGAGTGGAAACTCGCGGTCGTCATGATCGTCATTGTGCCGATTTTGATTTCCACCATGATCCGTATTTCCCCAAAGCTCGAGATGAACAGCATTCAGATCATGCAGAACGAAGACAAAAACCGCAATATTTTGCAGGAGTTTTTGAGCCAGTACATGCTGTTTAAGTCCTACGGCGTACTCGGTTGGGTGCAGAAGCGCGTAGGGGATACATACGCGCAAAAGCAGAAATACGTTGGCAAACTCAGCGTTTTGCAGGGTGCCATCGGCTTTCTCAATAACTTCCTCGGCGTCGGCATGTTCATCATCGCGCTCGGCATGGGCTCATTTCTCGTCGTGCGCGGCGAAACCACCGTCGGCACGCTCATCGCCGTCGTGAACCTCGTCAGCTTCTTCTACGGCCCGTTCCTGCACATTTCGGGCTGGATGGCCGAGGTCAACGAAGTGAAGGTCTCCACAAACCGCATCGGGGAGATCCTCTCCATGCCCACCGAAAATAGCACACAAACCGCAAAGCCCGCTGTCCAAAATGCAGGCAGCGCAGCGCTCACCGCCAAAGACCTCTCCTTTGCGTATGACGAAGAAAAAGTCATCCTGTCCCACGCCGAAACGCAGGTGCACACGGGCGAGATCGTCGCACTTACCGGCGAAAACGGCAGCGGAAAAAGCACGCTCACAAAGCTGCTCATTGGCTTTTATACGCCCACGGGCGGCGAGGTTGAGCTCAAAATCGGCAATAAAACCGTGCACGGCGCGGAAATTCGCAATTATTTAAGCTACGATTCCGGCTTCGTCTCCGTTTTCGCGGGCACGCTCAAAGAAAACATCTGCATGGATCAGCCGTTTGACGAGAAAAAGTTCCGCAAGGCTGTTGACCTCGCTAACCTTACGGAATTCGTAAACGAAAAAACAGCGGAGTACGAGATCGAGCCGGAGGGCAAGAATCTCTCCAGCGGTCAGCGCCGCAAGGTCGCTTTGGCGCGCATTTTCTACGATGACCGCCCGGTCTTCGTGCTCGACGAGCCCACCGCGAACCTCGATAAAGCGTCCGCAGAGGGCATGTTTGAGGCTCTGAAGCAGGTCTGCAAAGACAAAATTTGCATCATCGTCACGCACGATGCGTTCATCTCCGAAAAGTGCGACCGCGTGCTGCATTTGAATGACAAAAAGGTCACAGGATGACCGCAATACGATTTGCATAATCAGGCGATAGGAACTCTGCCACTCGCAACGAGCGGTGGGTGTGGCTTAGCTCCGGGCAATTCCGCCCTTGCGGCAAGGCTCGTCGTAGAGAACGCCTGCGCCGAGTGACTTATAAATCTTGAGTATTGCTGATGGGCCATTTTTAACAAAATTTATCTTTTTTACAAAAAATCAAAATTTTTTCAAAAACCTAATTGACAACCGAAAAAATGTGTGCTACAATGCACTAAACCGTTGAGGAAGAGTGAGTACGCTTTAGGCAACTTTTCTCACAGAGAGTCGTGGATGGTGGAATCACGGCGGAAGGATAAAGCGGAATGGACTTCTGAGGGCGAACAGAAAAGGATTTCCCGAGTATGTGAGACGGAGTGTGGCTCTCCGTAAACAAAGGTCTGCGTATGATGGTACGCGTAAGAGGGTGTGTGTTTCACATACCAAGCCGGGTGGCACCGCAGGAATTTTGATCCTGTCCCAGCAAGTGATTGCAGGGACAGGATTTTTTGTTTTTCAGGGAGGTTATTTCATGTTTGTTTACACAAAACGATGGCGCAGCCGCGCTGCATCCGAAATTTTAAACCCGCATTTGAACGCATTAAAACAAACCTGAAAGGATCGATAAATTTATGAAACTCAGAAACGTATTTGCCATGATCACCGCTGCCGCTATGACCCTCAGCCTCGCCGCTTGCAGCGGTCAGAGCACAGCTTCTTCCACGTCCTCCGCGTCAAGCGACGCTTCTTCGTCCGCCGCTTCCGAAAGCAGTGTGTCGAGTGAAAAGAGCACCGCAAGCGAAGAATCTTCCGGCGCATCGTACACCATCGGCATCTGCAATTACGTCGATGACGCTTCCTTAAACCAGATCGTTGAGAACATCAATGCACGTCTCGCCGAGATTGAAAGCGAGCAGGGCATCACAATCAACGTGAAGTACGACAACTGTAACGCCGACGCGAACGTCATGAATCAGATCATCGCAAACTTTGCAGCCGATAACGTAGATCTCATGGTCGGTGTCGCGACCCCGGTCGCCATGGCGATGCAGTCCGCAACCGAAGACAGCAAAACGCCTGTCGTGTTCGCCGCCGTGTCCGACCCGGTCGGCGCGGGTCTTGTCACTTCCCTTGAAGAGCCGGGCAGCAACGTGACGGGCTCCTCCGATAACCTCGATACCAACTCCGTCATGAACCTTATCTTCGTCCAGAACCCCGATGCCAAGAAGATCGGCCTTTTGTACGACGTAGGACAGGATTCCTCCACCGCCGCCATCGAGCACGCAAAGGCGTACCTCGACGACAAAGGTGTTGAATATGTAGAGCGCACCGCAACGACCGCCGAAGAAGTCGCGCTCGCCGCACAGGCTCTCGTTTCCGACGGTGTAGACGCCGTGTTCACCCCGACCGATAATACCATCATGAAGGCAGAGCTCGCTATCTACGAGACCTTTGCTGACGCAGGCATCCCGCACTACACCGGCGCCGATTCCTTCGCCCTCAACGGCGCGTTCCTCGGCTACGGCGTCGATTACGCAAACCTCGGCCGTGAGACCGCAGATATGATCGCTTCCATCCTCACCGAAGGCAAAGACCCGGCGACCACACCGGTTATCACGTTCGACAACGGCACCGCAACGGTCAACACCGAAATCTGCGAAAAGCTCGGCCTCAACTTCGATACCGTCTCCGAAGCTTTTGCCCCGTACTGCACGAGAGTGGAGGAGATCACGACCGCAGAGAGCTTCAGCGATCTCGAGTCTTAATTTAAATCTCTCAAAAGCTTATCCTACCCCATAAGCTTTCAAACACTTCATACTACCATACTTCATCAATACCTTACTTACCCATAAGAATGCAATCACTGCTGCCATGCACCCGGTTTTCGGGCGCGTGGCTTCGGCATATCACCACAAATCTGCAAAACGAGGAGTTTTTGTATGTCTTTCGATTCAATCCTGACCCTTGGGCAGACAGCGCTGGAGCTCGGTCTCATCAGCTCGCTGACTGTTTTGGCACTGTTTTTGAGCTATTCCATGCTGAACGTATGCGACCTATCCACAGACGGTTGCTTCACGCTCGGCGCGGTCGTCGGCGCGTCCGTCGCGCTTTCCGGGCATCCGTTTCTGGCAATCCCCGCCGCTATGGCGATCGGCATGGTCTCCGGCTTCGTCACGGCTCTTTTGCAGACGAAAATGGGCATTGATAGTCTGCTTGCCGGCATCATCGTCAATACCGCGCTTTATTCCGTCAACATCGGCATCATGAACGGCGCGTCGCTTCTGAACCTCAATAATTCCGATACGGTCTTCACCAAAATGCGTTCGGTGCTCGAAAACACACCGCTTGCGGGGCAATATAAGCTTATCGTCATTACCATCACGGTTGTACTCGTGGCGGTCGTTTTGGGACTTTTCCTCCGCACACGCCTCGGCCTCGCCATTCGTGCGACGGGCAATAACCCGGACATGGTTCGCTCCTCGTCCATCAACCCGGTTAAAACGACCATCATCGGCCTGTGCATTTCCAATGCGTTTACGGCGCTTTCAGGCTGCTTGCTCGCGCAGTCGCAGAAGTCTGTCAGCATCGATATCGGCACCGGCATGGTTACGGTTGCGCTGGCATCGCTCCTCATCGGCGGCGCGTTCTTCGGCAAGGGCAAAATTCCGCTGCGTATCTTCGGCATGGTCGTCGGTGCGTTCGTGTTCCGCCTTGTGTATACCATCGCGCTGCGATTCAACCTGCCCGCGTTCATGCTCAAGTTCGTCTCGTCCGTTATTGTCATTCTGGCAATCTCCGGGCCGTACCTCAAAAAACAGCTTCCGTATCTGAAGCGCCGTTTCGGAAAGGAGCGCACCCATGCTTAAACTCACGCATATCTCGAAGACCTTCAACCCCGGCACGGTCAACGCCAAAAAGGCGATCGAAGACCTCAGCTTCCACGCCGCAAAGGGCGATTTCATCACCGTCATCGGCGCAAACGGCGCGGGTAAATCCACGCTCTTCAACGCCATTTCCGGCAGCTTTTTCACGGACAGCGGCAAGATCGAGCTTGACGGCAAGGACATCACCTTCATGCCGGAGTATAAGCGTGCCCGCAGCATCGGCCGCCTGTTTCAGGACCCCATGCGCGGCAGCGCACCGGGCATGACCATCGAAGAAAACCTCGCGCTCGCAGCGGGGCACGGCGGTTGGCTCAGCTCCATCTCCCGCAAGGACAGACAGGCGTTTCGCGAACGCCTCTCCCTGCTCGGTATGGGGCTCGAAGACCGCATGACCCAGCCCGTGGGTTTGCTTTCCGGCGGCCAACGCCAGGCGCTCACGCTTATGATGGCCACATATAACCCGCCGAAGCTCCTTCTGCTCGACGAGCACACCGCCGCGCTTGACCCCGCCACCGCCGAGAAGGTGCTCGAGATCACAAAAAACACCGTGGAGGAAAACCACCTCACGTGCATGATGATTACGCACAATATGCAGTCCGCACTGGAGCTCGGCAACCGCACCATCATGATGAACGCCGGCAAGATCATTCTGGACGTTACCGGCGAAGAACGTGCCCACATGACTGTTGCCGACCTCCTCGACCGCTTCAAGCAAGCCGCCGGCAAAGCCCTCGATAATGACCGTATGCTTTTGAGCGAAGCAGAGTAAAATTTGAAATCGAAAGACAGCAAAAAGCAGATGCCCCCGAATCCACATCGGGTGCATCTGCTTTTTCTGTTCCAAAACGGCGGAGATATCCGCCGTCGTTCCTTTACGGATGGTGATGCTTTTTTAATACAATTCCCAAATTTTTATGTGTAAAGCGTTATTTTTCCTCGTTTTCCGGCGCAATCTCCGCTTCAATCTTATCCAAGCGGCGGTTGATCTTCTTTTGGTTTTCCAGAACAATGTCAAGCTTTTTATGCAGATCATCGATGATGAGTTCGCTTTTTAAGTTGATCTTATAGTCATTCTCTGCACGCTGACGGTCTTTCGCTTCTTGGCGGTTCTGGCTCATCATGATGAGCGGCGCTTGCACGGCAGCGATGCACGAAAGTACGAGGTTTAATAGAATAAACGGGTATTCGTCAAATGCTCTCGAACCCAAAACGAGGTTTATGACCATCCAAATGACCATGACGGCGATAAAACTGAAAATAAACGCCCAACTGCCCGCAAAGCGCGCCACTGCGTCTGCGGCACGCTGCCCAAACGTCATGTGCTCGTCCTTGTCTGCGTTTTTTGTGACTTCCGTTGCAATCAGCTGATGAATCAGTTCCTCATCCGTGAATTCCTCGTCCGTCACATGTAAAAGCTCGCTGATAATTTGGTTGCGTTTCGCACCTTTTTTCATAGTAAACTTACCTCTTATCCCAAGATTCTTCGCCGCATTTCGGCGTTATCTCCAGTCTATTACAAAACCGCGTGCGTTGTCAACCGCAAGGTGTAAAAATAGTGAAAAAACGCACATTCGCGGTTTTGCCTTGCGAATATGCGTTTTGAAATTCAATAAGCTTTAGTGCGTCAGCACTTGCCGCACGGCTTTCTGTCAACCATTGTAGCGCGCTTCGCGCTCGGTATGATCCATCTCCGGTGTGAAGCAGCTGCGGTGCGTGTTCGCAAAGATCGTCTCCGGGTCATATAATCCGCAGGAAAACCCTGCTGCGCACGCTGCACCGAAGCCGGAAAGCTCTGCCACATCCGACACAGAGACTGTCACTTGCGCTATGTCGCTCTGTACGCGCGACCTTTTTGCCGGTTTCGTCAAACAGCATCACCTTCGTGCTCTGCGTGCTTTGGTCGATAGAGAGAATATACCGCTTCATGCGTTCTGTCCTTTCTCCGTGCGGGTGAGCAGCACTTTCGCACTCTGTGCAATGCCCGCGGCGTTCAAGCCATAATAGTCAAACACTTCTTTAGACGTGCCCGTAATAACCGGCGCGTCCGGCAAGCTGAGGTTCTTCACAAACTTCGGGCAGTTTTCGCCGACGACCTGCGCCACCATGCTGCCGAGCCCGCCAAACGGCGCAGCACCTTGCCGGTCGCAAACAAGCCGCACTGCGTGTTGCGCAGACGCACGCCGTTCCTCCTTAAAAGTATGTCTCATGCGGCTCAGCCGCGTTTTTTTCTGCTTCTATTTTAGCATAAGCCATTTAGAATCGATGACACAGCCTGCAAATTCGCCCTATATTCTGTATAACTCATGCTTTCGTCGTTTTTAGCGAAAAAATGGGACTAAAACGTCCGATAGGGATATTGCAAAACCAAACAAACGGACTTTTGCAGCTTATTTTGTATAAGCGTCACGGCAAGGTGGTAGGGGATACCCTGTTTTTCGAGCGGCTTACGCAAGGTGTCACCGAAGAAGCCCACGCGCTCGGCTGCGACCTTTCCGTGCGCTATTTTTACGGCAGTCAGCCGGGTGATAAGCAGATTCGCGCCATACAAAGCGAGCCGTTCGAAGCACTCCTACGGTTCGGATACCGCATCCCGCAGGACGTTTCCGTTATTGGGTTCGATGATTCCAGCATCAGCACCACGCTCACACCGCCGCTCACGACCATGCAGGTGCAAAAGCAGCGCCTCGGAGCTCTGGCGGTAGACCGTTTGCACACTCGCCTGCAAAAAAATGTGCCCGAGACCCAAACGCTGAAACAAAAGGAGTACGTAGAACCGAAACGGTAATGAGCAGCCTTTATGGGCGCTTCCCGTGCCGCACGCTTTGCTGTCTGTCCTTGTGTACCGTACAGAGTGGGAAATAGAGAATACCTGTGGCGCGTCTAATTGTTCCTATAAGTGCAATGTAAACCGCTGTATTCCAATGCTGCGGAAAGAGAAAGTTATATTGAAAGTCTAAATGGAGTAATTTCGTCTTTTTGGTTCGAAAATTGCCAAAATGTTTCTTTTGAGCTGTATATATATCGTATGTGCGTCTGTACTGAAACCGCAAAAGCCGGCATGAAACCTGTGGTTGTTTAAACTAACCGATTCTGTTTTAACAAATTGTCCAAAATGGTATTGCTAACTTGCAGGTTGTTTTTTACAAATAATAGAAAATTGTGTTTTTTGTGTGAAAACTGTTGAAGTTAGGTAAAAATCGTGCTATTCTTTTGCCAGAACAAACAAGGTGGTGAATGAATATGAAAATGCATAAGCATTTTGCGAGGCTTACCGTTTTGTTCTTTGTGCTGACTCTCATCAGCGGACACATGAAAAAATAATTTTATGAGCCGCATGGTTAAAATGCGGCCCGCAATACAGGAGGTATTTTTATGAATTGGGCAAAAATCGGTCTTTTCGCAGCAGGTGTTCTGTTTGGTACCGCCGGCATCAAGGTGCTCGGCAGCAAGGATGCTAAGAAGGTCTACACCGAGACCACTGCAGCTGCTCTGCGTGCCAAGGAGTGCGTCATGACAACGGTCACGACCATCAAGGAGAACGCAAACGACATCCTGACCGACGCTAAGGAGATCAACGAGCAGCGCGCTACCGATGCTGCCGCAGAGGTCATCGAAGATGCAGCTTGCGCATGCACGGAAGAAACTGCTTCCGCGGAAGAATCCACCGAAGCTTGATCGCGGGTCTATCCCGGGTCTGAATTACCGGAGAGCCGCCGAAAGCGGCTCTCTTTTTTCGTTCATCTGCTCTGTTTTTCGGAGCTTCCAATATATTGTTGCATAGAAGGATAAAGTTATGAAGTGTAAAATTCTGCATGAGGCGCGCGGGCACATGCGTGTACATCTCGTCTGCGGCCACATGACGCTGAAAGAAGCCGACATTTTAGAGTATTACCTGCGCGCCGTGGACGGCGTAAAGGAAGTTAAGGTCTACGACCGCACACAGGACGCCGTCATCGTCTATCAAAACGACCGCACATCCCTTATTCGTGCGCTCGCGACATTCTCGTTCGCAAAAGCCGAAAGCATGGAGCTTGTGCCGGATCACACCGCCCGCGCATTGAACCGCGAGTTTGAAGACAAGCTCGTCTTTACGGTGCTGCGCCGCGCCATGGCTAAAATGTTCTTCCCGGCGCCCATTCGCATGATGCTTGCCATCATCCGCTCCGCAAAGTACATCAAAGAGGGCGTTAAGGCGCTGCTGCACGGTCATCTCTCCGTTGCTGTGCTTGATGCCACTGCCGTCACCGTTTCTCTTGTGCGCGGCGATTTCGATACGGCAGGCTCCGTTATGTTCATGCTGCGCCTCGGCGAGATTCTCGAGGAGTGGACGCACAAAAAGTCTGTTGCCGACCTCGCGGGCGCCATGTCCCTCAATGTCGATAAGGTCTGGCTCAAGACGAACGGCACCGAGGTGCTCATGCCAATCGGCGACATTCAGGCGGGCGACCGCATCGTTGTGCGCACGGGCAATATGATTCCGCTTGACGGTAAGGTCGTCGAGGGTGAAGCCTTGGTCAATCAAGCCTCTATGACCGGCGAATCTCTGCCGGTGCAGAAGTCCGTCGGCAGCTACGTGTATGCCGGCACCGTCGCCGAAGAGGGCGAGTGCGTCATCTGCGTCGAAAAAGCCATGGGCGGCGGTCGTTATGACCGCATCGTCCGCATGATCGAAGAGTCCGAAAAATTGAAATCCACCGCAGAAGACAAGGCTTCCCGCCTTGCCGATAAGCTTGTGCCGTACACGCTTGGCGGCACGGCGCTGACCTATCTGCTCACGCGCAACGTCACAAAGATGCTCGCCGTGCTGATGGTCGATTTCTCCTGCGCGTTAAAGCTCTCCATGCCGATCGCGGTGCTGTCTGCGATGCGCGAGAGCAGCGCACACCATATTTCTGTCAAGGGCGGCCGCTTCATGGAGGCCGTTGCAAACGCCGATACCATTGTGTTCGATAAAACCGGCACGCTGACGTACGCAACACCGCGTGTCGCCATGATCGAAACGTTCGGCGACCGTGAGGAAAGCGAGATGCTGCGCCTTGCCGCCTGCCTTGAGGAGCATTACCCGCACTCCATGGCAAACGCTGTCGTGGCCGAAGCCAAGGACCGCGGCCTCTCCCACGAAGAGTACCATTCTCGCGTGGAATACGTCGTCGCGCACGGCATTTCCAGCACTGTGGAGGGCAAAAAGGTCATCATCGGCAGCGCGCACTTCGTTTTTGAAGACGAGGGCTGCGTAATCCCGGAGGGCGAAGAAGCGAAGTTCAACGCACTTCCGGCCGAGTATTCGCACCTTTATCTGTGCATTTCCGGTGTGCTCGCAGCCGTCATCTGTATCTCCGACCCGCTGCGTAAGGAAGCAAAGGACGCCATCCGCGCTCTGCACGCTTGTGGCATCAAGAAGGTTGTCATGATGACCGGCGATAACCGCAAGACCGCCGAAGCCGTTGCAGCAGAGGTCGGCGTGGACGAGTTCTACGCCGAAGTGCTGCCGGAGGATAAGGCGAACTTTATCCGCCGCGAAAAAGAAATGGGCCGCACCGTTATCATGGTCGGCGACGGCGTGAACGATTCTCCGGCGCTGTCCGAAGCAAGCGTCGGCGTTGCCATCAATACCGGCGCCGCCATTGCCAGAGAGATCGCGGACATCACCGTTGCGGCAGGCGATCTCTATGAGCTCGTCACCCTGCGTCAGCTCAGCACTGCGCTCATGGCGCGCATCCACCGCAACTACCGTTTCATCGTCGGCTTCAACCTCATGCTTATCCTGCTCGGCGTAGGCGGAATCATCCAGCCGACTACCTCCGCACTCCTGCACAATATGTCCACACTCGGCATCAGCCTCAAAAGCATGACAGATCTTCTGCCGGAAAAAGCAGAGGAAGAGTAAGAAAAGAAACTTCCCGTAACGGTGGTCAAAAGTTTTCGCCAGCCTTTTTCAAAAGACTGCGGGTACTTAGGGCAGCGCCCTAAGTCGCTTTCATCAGAAAGCGAAACCTCTTTGCCTACATAAAATCAGGAAAGTTGATTTGAATGTCCGGGGGACATTCAAATCGTAGGGAACCCGGTTGCATGGGTTCCTGCAAGGGCGGTCAATGACCGCCCTTTTTTACATCCAAACCCGCGCTTTGCCGCGCCGCTCTGCAGTGCCCTTTCACGCTTTATTGCACAATGGGTAAAAGGGTACAAAAAGAAATTTAAAATAAAGCGCATTTACTACTCGACAAGATGCCAACTTCGGTGTATACTGGTAGGGTGCTTGCGGCAGGAACCGCAAAAACGAACACAATATCTTGTGGTTACGCATAAATATTCAATATAAAGTAAATTATGGAAACTGATTATGAAAACCAAAGGGGCTGGAAACATGCAGCTCCCGCGGGCGGTATGAAGGAGCGGTAAGGAACATGAAGATCATTAAGAGAAACGGCTCGGAAGCAGCGTTCGATATCACTAAGATTATCGTCGCTGTCTCCAAGGCAAATAAAGAGATCGACGAGCGTCAGAGACTTACGAACGAACAAATTCGCACAATCGCTGCAAATGTCGAAGGAGCGTGCGTCGCCATGGGGCGTGCAGCGTCCGTGGAAGAAATACAGGACCTCGTAGAAAAGCAGATCATGGGGCAGGGTGCGTTCGATGTCGCTAAGGAGTATATCTGTTACCGGTATACGCGTTCGCTTGCGCGCCGCGCCAATACCACCGATAACCAGATTCTCAGCCTTATCGAGTGCAACAACGAGGAAGTCAAGCAGGAAAACGCGAATAAAAATCCAACTGTAAACAGCGTCCAGCGCGATTACATGGCCGGCGAGGTCTCCAAAGACATCGCGCGCCGCATTTTGCTTCCGCGCGAAATCGTCGAAGCACACGAGCAGGGCATTATCCATTTCCATGATATGGACTATTTCGCGCAGCACATGCACAACTGCGACCTCGTAAACCTCGAAGACATGCTGCAAAACGGCACGGTCATCACCGGCACGCTCATTGAAAAGCCGCACAGCTTCTCCACCGCCTGCAACATCGCCACGCAAATCGTCGCGCAGGTTGCAAGTAACCAGTACGGCGGCCAGAGCATCAGCCTCGCACACCTCGCGCCGTTCGTGCAGATCTCCCGCGAGAAAATCCGCCGTGAGGTCGAAGTCGAGATCGGCGAGCTTGGCGTTTCCCCGGATGAGGCCCAAATCTCCAAAATGGTGGAGCGCCGTCTGCGTGAGGAGATCAAGCGCGGCGTGCAGACCATCCAGTATCAGGTCGTGACTTTGATGACGACGAACGGTCAGGCACCGTTCATCACCGTGTTTATGTATCTGAACGAAGCGAAAAACGAGCGCGAAAAGCGCGACCTCGCCATGATTATCGAGGAAGTGCTGCTCCAGCGCTATGAGGGTGTCAAAAACGAAAAGGGCGTGTGGGTTACCCCGGCATTCCCGAAGCTCATTTATGTTTTGCAGGAGGATAACATTACCCCCGGCAGCGAATACTATTACCTCACCGAGCTTGCCGCAAAGTGCACCGCAAAGCGCATGGTGCCGGACTATATCTCCGAAAAGAAGATGAAAGAGCTCAAAGAAGGCAACTGCTTCCCGGTCATGGGTTGCCGCAGCGCGTTAAGCCCATGGAAGGATGAAAACGGCAACTATAAGTTCTACGGCCGCTTCAATCAGGGCGTCGTCACACTGAATCTTGTCGATGTTGCGCTCAGCTCCGGCGGCGATATGGAAAAATTCTGGAAGGTCTTCGATGAGCGTCTCGACCTGTGCTACCGCGCACTCATGTGCCGCCACAACCGCTTGAAGGGCACATTGTCCGACGCCGCGCCAATCCTCTGGCAGTACGGCGCAATCTCCCGTCTCAAAAAAGGCGAGCCCATCGATGCGCTTCTCTACGGCGGCTATTCCACCATTTCGCTCGGCTATGCCGGTCTGTGCGAGTGCGTGCGCTACATGACGGGCAAATCCCACACGGACCCCAGCGCAACGCCGTTTGCGCTCGCTGTCATGAAGTACATGAACGCTGCGTGCGAAAAATGGAAGGCAGAGACCACCATCGGCTTCGGTCTGTACGGCACGCCGCTCGAGAGCACTACGTACAAGTTCGCAAAGTGCCTCCAGCGCCGCTTCGGCATCATCCCGGGCGTCACGGATAAGCCGTATATCACAAACAGCTACCACGTCCACGTTACCGAGCATATTGACGCGTTTGAAAAGCTCCGCTTCGAGTCGCAGTTCCAGGCGCTTTCCACCGGCGGTGCGATCAGCTATGTCGAGGTCCCGAACATGCAGAATAACCTCGAAGCCGTCCTGCAGATCATCCGCTATATCTACGATAACATCATGTACGCCGAGCTTAACACCAAGAGCGATTATTGCCAGAAGTGCGGCTACGACGGTGAGATTCAGATCGTCGAGGATGACGGCAAGCTCGTCTGGGAGTGCCCGAACTGCGGCAACCGCGACCAGGATACCATGAACGTCGCCCGCCGCACCTGCGGTTACATCGGCACCCAGTTCTGGAACCAGGGCCGTACCGCCGAAATCAAAGAGCGCGTGCTGCACTTGTAATTAAGTCAAAATCAAGAATAAACAGTACCGCACAGGGCAGGCGCTTTGTGCGGTATTTCATGAATAGAGGAAACCATCATGAATTACGGTGAGATCAAAAAAACCGACATCGCAAACGGCATCGGCGTGCGCGTCACGCTGTTCGTCTCCGGCTGCACGCGCCACTGCAAAAACTGCTTCAACGCCGAAACGTGGGATTTCAACTACGGCAAGCCGTTTACAAAAGAAACGGAAGACGAGGTGCTCGCAGCCCTTGCACCCGGTTTCATCAACGGTTTAACTTTGCTCGGCGGCGAGCCCATGGAGCCGCAGAATCAACGCGCTTTGGTGCCGTTTCTGCACCGCGTTCGCAAGCTATACCCCGAAAAGGACATCTGGTGCTATTCCGGTTCCACCCTGGAGACCGATATGCTGAAAGACGGCGGCCGCAACCGCTGCGAGGTCACGGACGAATTCCTGTCCCTGCTCGACGTGCTCGTCGACGGCGCATTCGTCGATGAACTCAAAGACATTTCCCTGCGCTTTCGCGGCTCGTCGAACCAGCGCATCATCGATATGAACAAGACCCGCGAAACAGGGAAAGTTACCCTCTGGAACGCGAAACCGTAAAAAGTAAGCGAAAACGCCGCTCGACTGCTGTGTTTCAAACAGTGCCGGGCGGCATTTTTTTATTTTTCCACACGCGCAGCAACGCAGAAATTCAAAATAAGTTAGAAATCGCTAACTTTTTCTCTTGACATTTTATATTGCCGAGGTATATAATCAAGATACCCCCAAAGGGTATATGAAAGTCTTCTCTCACAAGAACTATTTTCACAAAAGGAAGCGGTTTAAATGCGTACATATATTTTGAATGCGACCGGCGCGGACATCAGCCCTGCTACGATCATCATCTGTGTGGTGATTGCGGCTATTTGTATTTTTGCGGCCATCAGCTATCGCAAAAAATTGAAGAACGGCTGCTGTGGCGGTGGCGGCGATGAAGTGAAGCACGTCAAGCCGCAGGATACGAACGTGAACGACTACGACCACGTTTACCGCATGGACATCGAGGGCATGCACTGCAAAAACTGCGCCATGCGCATTGAAAACGCGTTCAACGAGCAGCCGGACTGCATGGCAAAGGTCGACCTTGCCGGTAAATTCGCTCGTATCTACACAAAGAAGCCCGTCGAAGAAGTCGTTTTGAAACAGACCGTCTGGCACGCCGGCTACGAGCCGAAAACCGTCACCGTCGAAAAATAAGACGGAATTGAAATTCAAAGAAAAGCGTGGTATACTCTAAGAAATTCCCGAAATTATAGAAGAAAGTGATGATAGAGTATGAAAAAAATCGCCAGCTTTTCCGTCAATCATGATAAGCTCAAAAAAGGCATGTACGTTTCCCGCATCGACGGCGACGTTGTAACCTACGACCTGCGCATGAAGGTGCCGAACGCCGGAGATTACCTCTCAAACGGCGCGCTCCACACGTTCGAGCATCTTTTCGCCACGTATGCGCGCAACTCCGCGTTGTCCGATTCCGTTATCTACGTCGGCCCCATGGGCTGCCGCACGGGCTTCTATTTCCTCCTGCGCGACAACGTGAGCCGCCTAGATGCCCTGCATCTCGTGCAGGAATCCTTCGCGTTCATCCGCGATTTTGAGGGCGAGATTCCCGGCAGCCGCCGCGAAGAGTGCGGCAACTACAAAGAACACGATCTCAAGGGCGCCAAAGAGACTGCCGTCGATATGCTCGAGGTCCTCAAGGACTGGACGCCGGAGAAAATGGAATACGAAGCGTAAGTCAACCTAATTTCAACGTCAAGAGCACCGTTTTGAGCCAAAAGCCAAGCGGTGCTTTTTACTTTAAATGCAGGTCAAAAATCCGGGCAGAATATTTTTGAAAAAGCTAAAATAAGAGTTGACAATATACCCTATATAGGTATATAATCAAGATACCCCAAGAGGGTATATAAAGCGAAATCGGAAAGGAGAATTCCGTTGGAACATACAGAAGAAAAAGAGCTGCACGCTTGCTGCAAAAGCAATGCAACCGATACGGAAGCGTGCACAGGCTGCACCGAAGAAAAAACCGAAGAGAAGTGCTGCGGCTGTCATAAAACAAAGCACCGCTCCGATGAGGAGTACAAAAAACTCATCCACAGATTAAACCGCATCGAAGGGCAGATCCGCGGCATTCGCGGCATGGTGGAGAAAAGTGCCTACTGCCCGGACATCCTCGTGCAGGTCGCGGCAGCCAACGCGGCGCTCAACGCATTTACGAAAGAGCTGCTCGCAAACCACATCAAGACTTGTGTAGCGGACGACATCCGTGCAGGAAACGATGAAGTCATCGATGAGCTTGTCACCACACTGCAAAAGCTGATGCGATAATTTTCGGCGCATTTTTATGAAAGGAAGGGAAGAAAATGGAACAGTATAACGTCACGGGTATGAGCTGCGCGGCGTGCAGCACCCGTGTGGAAAAAGCGGTCAGCAAGGTGCCGGGCGTTACGTCCTGCTCAGTCAGCCTGCTCACGAACTCCATGGGCATTGAGGGCACGGCTTCGCCGGAAAGTATTATCAAGGCTGTGGAAGATGCCGGTTACGGCGCGTCCAAAAAAGGTGCGGCACAGAATAGCATAAGCCCCAACGCTGCTGCAGAAGATGCCCTGAAAGACCGCGAAACTCCAAAGCTCAAAAAGCGCCTCATTGCGTCTGTCGGCTTTTTGGCTGTCCTCATGTACATCTCCATGGGGCACATGATGTGGGGCTGGCCGCTGCCGAATTTTCTCAAAGACAACCACGTCGCGATGGGCCTCATCCAGTTGCTCCTCACCGTCATCATCATGGTCATCAACCAGAAGTTCTTCATCAGCGGCTTTAAAGGGCTCATCCACCGCGCACCGAATATGGATACCCTTGTGGCGCTCGGCTCGGGCGCGTCGTTCCTGTACAGCACCTACGCGCTGTTCGCCATGACAGATGCCCAGATGCGCGGTGATATGACCGCCGTCATGGGCTACATGCACGAGTTCTACTTCGAGTCTGCCGCCATGATTTTAACGCTCATCACGGTCGGTAAAATGCTGGAAGCGCGCTCCAAAGGCCGCACGACCGATGCCTTAAAGGGTCTCATGAACCTCGCGCCGAAAACCGCCGTGCTCGTGCGGGATGGTCAAGAGGTCACCGTGCCCGTTTCCGAGGTTCGCCGCGGCGATGTGTTTGTCGTGCGCCCCGGTGAGAATATCCCCGTAGACGGCATCGTCTTGGAAGGCGCCAGCGCCGTCAATGAATCCGCCCTCACCGGCGAGAGCATTCCGGTCGATAAGGCCGTGGGCGATGCTGTTTCCGCCGCGACCGTAAACCAGTCCGGCTTCCTGCGCTGCGAAGCAACGCGCGTCGGCGAAGATACCACGCTTTCCCAGATTATCCGCATGGTCAGCGATGCCGCCGCCACGAAAGCGCCGATTGCGAAGATCGCCGATAAGGTTTCCGGCGTGTTCGTCCCGACCGTCATCTGCATCGCTGTTGTTACGTTCATCGTCTGGATGCTCGTTGGGCAGACGTTCGGCTACGCGCTCGCGCGCGGCATCTCCGTGCTCGTCATCAGCTGCCCGTGCGCACTTGGCCTCGCAACGCCGGTCGCCATTATGGTCGGCAGCGGCATGGGCGCGAAAAACGGCATCCTGTTCAAAACCGCCGTTTCGCTCGAAAAAACCGGCAAGGTGCAGATCGTCGCGCTCGATAAAACCGGCACCATCACAAGCGGCGAGCCCCGCGTCACGGATATTTTACCCGCCCCGGGCATCACCGAAAAAAACCTTCTGGAAGCCGCAAGTGCGCTCGAGAAAAAGAGCGAACACCCGCTCGCCAAAGCCATCATGGCGCGCGCTGCCGAGATCGGCGTGCAGGCAAAAGAAGTCACAGACTTCATGGCAAAGCCCGGCAATGGCCTCACCGCTGCCCTGAACGGCGAAGTTCTTGCAGGCGGCAACCTGAAGTTCATCTCCACGCAGGCAGATGTCCCCGCAGATTTTAAAGAAAAGGCCGAAGCCCTCGCGCAGTCCGGCAAAACCCCGCTGTATTTCAGCAGGGGCGGTAAGCTTATCGGCGTTATCGCCGTAGCGGATGTCATCAAGGAAGACAGCCCGCAGGCCATCCGTGAATTGCAGAACATGGGCATTCACGTCGTCATGCTCACCGGTGATAACGCCCGCACTGCAGAGGCCATCGGCCGACAGGCAGGTGTTAATGAAGTCATCGCAGGCGTCCTGCCGGACGGCAAGGAAAACGTCATCCGCAAGCTCAGAGAGCAGGGCGAAGTCATGATGGTCGGCGACGGCATCAACGATGCGCCTGCGCTTACCAGAGCCGACATCGGTGTCGCCATCGGCGCCGGTACGGATATCGCCATCGACGCCGCGGATGTCGTGCTCATGAAGAGCCGCCTGTCCGATGTTCCTGCGGGCATCCGTTTAAGCCGCGCCACACTGCGCAATATCCACGAAAACCTGTTCTGGGCGTTCATTTATAACATCATCGGCATCCCGCTCGCGGCAGGCGTGTTCATTAACCTGCTTGGCTGGCAGCTGAACCCCATGTTCGGCGCGGCAGCCATGAGCCTTTCAAGCTTCTGTGTCGTCACAAACGCGCTTCGTCTGAATTTATTGAACATCCGCAGCACGAAGCACGATAAAATAATAAAATCGGCAAAACCCGCCGAAATGAAAACCATCGAAGTAAAGGAGACAAAAACCATGGAAAAAACAATTAAGATTAACGGCATGATGTGCCCGCATTGCGAAGCCACTGTTAAAAAATGTCTGGAGGCGTTCCCGCAGGTCACATCTGCAGAAGTCAGCCACGAAAAAGGCACGGCGGTCATTCAGCTCAATGCTGAAATTTCCGATGCCGAGCTCAAGAAAGCTATCGAAGATAAGGGCTACGAGGTCGTAGGCTGAGTTCGATAAAGCTTGACACAAATTTAATCTGTGTTACAATAAAAGCACTGCCTGTGTTTGCGGGCAGTGCTTTTGCATTTTACAATTTGTTCACAGCAAATTGGCTTTTTAGAAAGAATAACGGCGTAAAATTAACATAAAGCTAACGTAAAGCAAACGGATAAAGTTTCGCCCGCCTTTTT
>OGQT01000541.1_pt1 | contig 33833 bp, 42 predicted proteins | sample 1553261 | NCBI WGS metagenome assembly OGQT01 (sample SAMEA2579992, study PRJEB22360) | human gut metagenome | biome: human gut; feature: human-associated habitat; material: faeces | place: Denmark | collected 2008/2010
ATTTTAATGTGTAAAAATAATAATTTTTTCTTATGGATTTTTGTGTCAATCCTTCAAAATTTAGTTTCCCAGGCAGACTCATTCTTCTGTCTTCTTCCCCAAATCTTTTAATAAATTTGCCGGATTGAAACAAACAGAACCCCCAGAGAGAATATCCCCTATATCTGTGGCCTCGGAACAAGGTTTGGATGCGAGCGCATAAAGCGAGCATTCAAAACGCCGCGACTAAAGTCACAGATATAGGGGATATTCTCTCTGGGGGTTCGTCTGTTTACTCCTCCCGGCAAATTCCTATTTATCTATTTGTATCAAAAAAAATACTTGACTTCTCCACCAGCTATGATATATTTGTAATCACTTGCTTTGATATTCAAACTATTTTAATTCAAAATAATATTATTTCAAAACAATAAGATTTGAAAATAAAAATATTCACATAGAATATCAGAACGAAGTGATCAGAAGTAATCATATGAGCAAGAAAAGGAGAAAGTGATGTTTGTCAAAATAAAAGGGACAGGCTCCTGCCTTCCTGAGAAAGTGCTTGATAATTTTGAAATTTCTCAGTTGGTAGATACGAACGATGAATGGATTCAGAGTCGTACCGGAATCAAGAGCCGGCATATTGCCAGGGAAGAGACAGCAGTTTCTATGGCAGCAAAAGCGGCGAAGAGGGCATTGGAAGATGCACAGGTTGCGGCAGAGGAGATTGACCTTCTCATTGTGTCAAGTGTTTCGTCTGAACAGCTTTTGCCATGTACAGCCTGCAGTGTTCAAAAGGAGATTGGTGCTGTGAATGCAGCAGCATTTGATTTAAATGCGGCATGTTCAGGATTTATAGTAGCTTATCAGATGGCAGCCGGACAGATTAAGGCCGGGCTTTCGAAAAAAGCGCTGTTGATCGGTGTAGAATGTCTGTCGAATATCGTGAACTGGGAAGACAGAGGTACCTGTATTTTATTTGGTGATGGTGCCGGAGCTGCGGTTGTCAGTGCAGATGAAGATGGGAATATAGATGGAAGAGGAAACATTGAGATTCCTTCCGTACTTCATTCCGATGGAAGCAGAGGCGAAGTACTTACCTGTCAGAATCCGACGGGAAAGAGAGCCGATGGTTCTTTAAAGGGTTATGTGGCGATGGATGGCAGAGAGATTTACAAGTTTGCAGCCAGACAGGTTCCTGTTGTAGTGAAGGAAATTCTTGAAAAGGCAGGAAAGTCTGTAGAAGAAGTTGATTTATTTGTTCTTCATCAGGCAAACCGAAGAATTGTCGAGGCAATCGCTAAGCGGTTAAAGCAGCCAATTGAAAAGTTTCCGATGGATATGATGCAGAATGGAAATATGTCTTCTGCGAGTATTCCGGTGCTGCTTGATGAATTAAAGAAAGCCGGAAAGTTACAGCCGGGAATGAAGATAGTTGTTGCCGGGTTTGGCGCAGGCCTTACATGGGGCGGCATGTATTTAGAATGGTAAAAAGGTAATTCCCGGAATTTCCGGATTACATAAAGAAGAAAACAATGTAAGAGTATAAGAAAGAATGAGGTTTATATTATGTTTGAAAAAATTAAAGAATTAATCGTGGAATCTTTAGGAATTGAAGAAGACCAGGTAACAATGGAAGCATCTTTCAAAGAGGATTTAAAAGTAGATTCTCTTGACCTTTTCGAGATGGTTATGAGTCTTGAGGATGAGTTTGATGTAGAAATCCCTACAGAAGAGTTAGAGAAGATGGAAACTGTTGGAGACGTTGTAGAGTACATCAAAGAACATAAATAGGCAGAGGGACAAAGAATGAAAACAGTGATTACAGAATTGCTTGGAATTGAGTACCCGGTAATTCAGGGCGGTATGGCATGGGTTGGAACAGCCGAGCTTGCCGCCGCTGTTTCCGAAGCCGGTGGACTTGGAATCATTGGTGCGGGCGGTGCACCTGCTTCTTGGGTGGAAGAACAGATTCATAAAGTAAAGGAAAAAACAGATAAGCCATTTGGCGTGAATCTGATGTTATTAAATCCAGAGGCAGATGCGATCGCCGAACTTCTTGTAAAAGAGGAAGTAAAGGTAGTAACAACCGGTGCAGGTAACCCGGAAAAGTACATGGAAGAATGGAAGAAAGCCGGTGTGCGCGTCATTCCAGTTGTAGCAAGTACTGCTCTTGCAAAGCGAATGGAAAAGGCTGGTGCGGACGCGGTTATCGCAGAAGGTACCGAGTCAGGCGGACATATTGGAGAGACAACAACAATGGCATTAGTACCACAGGTTGTTGATGCAGTAAATATCCCTGTAATTGCAGCCGGCGGAATCGCAGACGGAAGAGGAATGGCAGCCGCATTTATGCTTGGCGCAAAGGCTATCCAGATGGGAACGATTTTCGTTGCATCTAAGGAATCCATCGTAAGTGAAGCCTATAAGAATAAAGTAATTAAAGCAAAAGATATTGATACAAAGGTAACCGGAAGAACAACAGGACATCCAGTTAGATGTTTAAGAAATCAGCAGACAAGAGAGTATTTGAAGTTAGAGCAGGCAGGCGCTTCCTTTGAAGAACTTGAGAAGCTGACACTTGGCGGTCTTAGAAAGGCGGTTGTTGACGGTGATGTCATTCATGGAAGTGTGATGGCAGGCCAGATTGCCGGTCTTGTAAAGGACAGCAGAAGTTGTAAGGAAATTATCGAAGGAATCTGCAGAGAGATGAAGAACGTTGTTCTTTCACAGGCAGAGAATATCGGGAGGTAGAGTAAATGAGTAAAATAGCATTTCTTTATCCGGGACAGGGAGCACAGGTCGCAGGAATGGGTAAAGATTTTTATGAAAAAAGCCCACTGGCAAAAGAAGTATTTGATAAGAGCTGTGAGATTTTAGGACAGGATATGAAACATATCTGTTTTGAGGAAAATGAACTCCTTGACAGAACGGATTATACACAGGCTGCATTAGTTACTACCTGTATGGCAATGACAAAAGAGATTATGGCAAGAGGGCTTACACCAGACATGACAGCCGGGCTTAGTCTTGGAGAATATTGTGCGATTACAACAGCAGGCGGCATGGAGCTTGAGGATGCTATTAAGATGGTGTGGCTCCGCGGAAACCTCATGCATAACGCAGTACCGGAAGGTAAGGGCGGTATGGCCGCTGTACTTGGTCTTTCTGGAGAAGCGGTAAATGAGGCGATTGCATACATGGAAGGTGTTTACGTTGCAAACTATAACTGTCCGGGACAGATTGTTATTACCGGAGATAAGGAAGCGGTAGAGAATGCAGCACCAGCTTTAAAAGAGGCGGGAGCAAAACGTGTCATTCCATTAAATGTAAGCGGACCATTCCATTCCATTTACTTAAAAGAAGCAGGGGAGAAGCTTTATCAGGCACTTTCCGAAGTGACATTAGGAGAGTTAAAGATTCCTTATGTGACAAATGTGGATGCAAGTATCGTGACAGATACGACAAGAACAAAAGAATTATTAAAAGAACAGGTTTATTCCTCCGTTTTATGGGAGCAGAGTGTGCGTGCCATGATAGCAGACGGTGTGGACGTTTTCGTAGAAATCGGTCCGGGAAAGACTTTGAGCGGTTTTATGAGAAAGATTGACCGTAACGTAAAGATGTTCCGAATCGGAACGATGGAAGATATCGACAAGACAGTGGAAGCTATAAAGGAGTTATAGATATGTTATTAGAAGGGAAAACAGCAATTGTGACCGGCGCGTCCGGCGGAATCGGAAAAGCAGTTGCCATCGCTCTTGCAAAAGAAGGGGCAGCAGTAGCCGTACATTTTCACGGAAATGAAGAAAAGGCACTTCTTGTAAAAAAAGAAATTGAAGAGGCAGGTGGAAAAGCAGAAATTTTCCGTGCCAATGTTGCAGATTTTGAAGAATGTAATGCTTTAGTAAAAGCGGTAGCCAAGACATTTGGCAGCATTGATATTCTTGTAAATAATGCAGGAATTACAAAAGATGGTCTTTTAATGGCTATGAGTGAAGCAGATTTCGATAATGTAATAGATACGAACTTAAAGGGATGTTTCCAGATGATTCGTTTTGCGAGCCGTCGCATGATGAAGCAGAGATATGGAAGAATCATTAATGTAAGTTCCGTTTCCGGCGTCGCCGGAAATGCCGGTCAGGCGAACTATAGTGCATCCAAAGCAGGAATAATTGGATTAACCAAATCCGCAGCAAAAGAATTAGCGTCCAGAGGAATTACCTGTAACGCTATTGCTCCGGGATTCGTAAAAACAGAGATGACAGATGTACTTTCTGATGAAGTAAAAGAAAATGCAAAGAAACAGATTCCACTTGGCCGTTTTGCAGAGCCGGAAGATATTGCGAATGCAGCAGTATTTTTAGCTTCTGACAAAGCGTCTTATATTACCGGTCAGGTACTTTTAGTGGATGGTGGTATGGTGATGTAAGTGAGAGAAAGGATTTTTCTGATATGAAAAGAAGAGTAGTAATTACCGGAATGGGTGCTGTGACTCCAATTGGAAACACATTAGACGAATTCTGGAATGGAATTAAAGAAGAAAAGGTAGGTATCGGAGCTATCACAAAGTTCGATACCGAAGATTATAAAGTAAAGATTGCAGCCGAAGTAAAAGATTTCAATGTAAAAGAAAGACTTGATAACAAGGCAGCAAGAAGAATGGAAGTTTTCTCCCAGTATGCCGTAGCTGCATCAAGAGAAGCATTTGCCATGGCAGGTCTTGATATGGAAAAAGAAGATCCATACCGTGTCGGTGTTATCATTGGTTCCGGTATCGGCGGTCTTTCCAGCATGGAGAAAGAGCATGAGAAAATCATTACAAAGGGACCAAAGAGAGTGAGTCCAATGCTTATTCCTTTAATGATTTCCAACATGGCAGCAGGAAATGTAGCGATTGACTTAGGCTGCAAAGGCAAATGTACTGACGTAGTAACTGCCTGTGCGACAGGAAGTAACTCTATCGGAGATGCCCTTCGTGCCATTCAGTACGGAGATGCCGATGTTATGCTTGCCGGTGGAACAGAAAGCAGTATTACACCAGTTGCCGTTGCTGGATTTACAAATCTGACTGCACTTTCCAGTGAGAGCGACCCGTTACGCGCGTCTCTTCCATTTGATGAGGCAAGAGGCGGATTCGTTATTGGCGAGGGAGCTGGAGTTGTTGTATTAGAGGAATTAGAACATGCGAAAAAGCGTGGGGCAAAGATTCTTGCAGAGTTAGCCGGATATGGTTCTACCTGTGATGCCTTCCACATCACTTCTCCTGCAGAGGACGGAAGCGGTGCAGCAAAAGCAATGGAACTTGCCATGGAAGAAGCAGGTGTAAAACCGGAAGAAGTAGATTACATTAACGCACATGGAACAGGAACCCACCACAACGATTTATTTGAGACAAGAGCTGTAAGACGTGCCTTTGGTGAGAGCGCAGACCATTTAAAAATGAGTTCTACAAAGTCAATGATCGGACATTTGCTTGGAGCAGCCGGAGCGGTAGAGTTAATCGTTTGTGTGAAGTCCATCGAAGAAGGCTATATCCATCCAACCGTAGGAACAACCAATCCTGGTGAGGGATGCGATCTTGACTATGTAATTAACGGAGCAGTAGAGCAGGAAGTGAATGTAGCCATCTCCAACTCTCTTGGTTTTGGAGGACATAACGCTTCTCTTCTTGTAAAGAAATACGAGGAGTAGACAGATATGGATTATCAGCAGATTTTAGAATTAGTAAAAGAAGTATCAAAAGCAGGGCTTACGAATTTTGAATATACAGAGGGTAATATCCGCATTGCCATGAGTTGTCCACAGCCAGAAGAAAAAATCGTTGTGCCAGCTTCAAACATTGCGTTACAGGAAGCCATTGGTGTCAGCGCAAACAGCGTGAATGGTGCAAATACAGCCGGAACAGAGGGAGTTGCAGCACAGTCACAGGCAGCAGAAGCAGTCGGGGAAAAGGGTGGAAACCTCGTAAAATCCCCGTTAGTTGGTACATTTTATACAGCACCTTCTGAAGATGCAGAGCCTTTCATAAAAGTAGGGGATACTGTAAAGAAAGGGCAGACTTTGGCCATTGTTGAGGCAATGAAGCTTATGAATGAGATTGAGAGCGAATTCGATGGTGTTGTTACGGAAATTCTTGTAGAAAATGAAGAGAATGTGGAGTATGGACAGCCGTTATTCAGAATTCAGTAATATTGATAAGATATGAATTTAAGTCTGATTTTCTCAAGTTAATAAGTCAGAAGCTTTAACAGAAAGTAAAAACAGGTTTTTATAAATATAAGTAAAGCAGTAAACAGGTTGGAAGAAAATTATGAGATTAGGAATTAAAGAAATTGAACAGATTTTACCACACAGACATCCATTTCTTTTAGTTGATTACATCGAAGAGATGGAACCAGGTGTCAGTGCCGTAGGATATAAATGCGTAACATTTCATGAAGACTTTTTCCGTGGACATTTTCCACAGGAGCCAGTTATGCCAGGTGTTCTTACTGTAGAAGCGTTAGCGCAGGTAGGGGCAGTTGCCATACTTTCCTTAGAAGAAAATAAAGGAAAGACAGCATATTTTGGTGGAATTAATAAATGCCGTTTTAAAGGGAAAATTGTTCCGGGCGATAAAGTAAAGCTTGAGACCAAAATCGTAAAACGTAAAGGCCCGATGGGTGTGGGAGAAGCCACAGCCTATGTGGACGGAAAAGTAGTAGTAAAGGCAGAATTAACTTTTATGGTTGGCTGATTTTTCATCAGAATAAGTCTTAAGGAAGATAGACAGAACATAGAAATAGCATAATTTTAGGATAGAGAATTGTGGCAGAAGTTGTCGCAATAAAGATAAAAGGAGAACATAATGATTCGGAAAATATTGATTGCAAACAGAGGAGAGATTGCCATCCGCATCATCCGTGCTTGCAGAGAGATGGGAATTGAAACTGTTGCAGTGTATTCCGAAGCAGACCGGGAGGCACTTCATACACAGCTTGCCGATGAGGCGGTCTGTATCGGACCTGCTGCAGCAAAAGACAGTTATCTGAATATGGAGCAGATTATCAGTGCAACGATGATTACTGGTGCGGATGCCATACATCCGGGATTTGGTTTTTTATCAGAAAACAGCCAGTTTGCGAAACTGTGTGAGGCCTGCCACATTACTTTTATCGGTCCGGACTCTGATATTATTGCCCGACTTGGCAATAAGGCAGTAGCAAGACAGACAATGGTAGATGCTGGTGTCCCAGTAATTCCAGGATGTCAGAAGGCGCTTACTGATGTAAAAGAAGCGTTGGAAATTGCAAAAGGAATCGGCTTTCCAGTTATTGTAAAGGCCGTTCTTGGTGGCGGCGGTAAGGGAATGCGTGTCGCTTACAATGAGGATGAGTTCGAAAATGCATTCTTAATGGCGCAGAAAGAATCCGGACTTGCTTTCGGTGATGAGAGCATGTACTTAGAGCATTTTGTAGAGAATCCCCGCCATATAGAGTTTCAGATTCTTGCCGACAATTATGGTAATGTCATTCATTTGGGAGAACGCGACTGTTCTGTGCAGAGAAATCATCAGAAAGTCATTGAGGAATCCCCATCTGCCGTAGTAGATGAGGAACTTCGTGAGAAAATGGGACAGGCAGCTGTTCTTGCAGCAAAGGCAGCAGGATATAAGAATGCAGGAACGATTGAATTTCTCCTTGAAAAAGATAAAAGCTTTTACTTTATGGAAATGAACACTCGTATCCAGGTAGAACATCCTGTCACAGAATGGGTTACAGGAATCGACTTGATTAAAGCACAGATTCGAATTGCTGATGGCGAGAAACTGAAATGGAAGCAGGAAGATATCCAGATTACCGGTCATGCCATTGAGTGCCGTATCAATGCGGAAGACCCATCAAAGAACTTTCGTCCATGTCCTGGAAGAATTACCGATATGTATCTTCCAGGTGGAAAAGGTGTTCGTATTGATAGTGCAATCTACAGTGGATGTGAAGTATCCCCATACTATGATTCTATGATTACAAAGCTCATTGTATTTGCGGCAACGAGAAAAGAAGCAATTGCAAAAATGCATCGTGCATTAGGCGAAGTTATCATCGAGGGAATCACAACGAATATTGATTTCCTTTATGAGATTATGGAACGTCCGGATTATCAGGAGGGCGATTTTACGATTCAGTATTTGGAAAAGGTGCTTGAAGAACGTAGTCAGGAAATCAAAAAGTAAGATTCACATCTTATTTTGTATTTTTGAGATGTATTTCCTATCTATTCGGCTGACGTAGTTCGCCATGTAGCTTTCATTTAAGCGAAAGCTTTTGTAAATTAGATGTACATCTTGCAGAAACATTTTCCAGACATGTTCTTGAAGAGATGGGAAAAATAAATAGTCAGCGGCCCGTAATAAAAAAATAACAGGTTTACCTGTTATGTACGAAAGGATTTATTTATGAAATTAAAAAGTATATTTAAGAAAACACCCGTCACAAAGCCGGAAGTAAAAGAAGCTGCCAGCCAGGTAAAGCCAGAAGTTCCAGAAGGACTTTTAAAACGCTGTAATAAATGTGGAAAGGGTATTTTCACAGAAGATTATAAGAAGAATTTATATATTTGTCCAAAGTGCGGAGGCTACCTTCGTATGCCAGCCCAGAAAAGGATTGCATTTTTAACAGAAAAGGATTCTTTTGAAGAATGGGATACCGGGCTTACAACAGAGAATCCTCTCCATATGATTGGGTATCCAGACAGAATCAAATCCCTGCAGGAAAAAACAAAGTTAGATGAGGCAGTCATCACAGGAAAAGCTCGCATCGGAGCAAATGAAGTTGCTCTTATGGTCATGGATGGGCGATTCCTTATGGCAAGTATGGGTGAAGTCGTTGGTGAAAAAATTGCAAGAGGTGTAGAACGCGCGACAAAAGAAAAACTTCCTGTCATTATTTTCACCTGCTCTGGTGGTGCGAGAATGCAGGAAGGTATGACCTCTCTTATGCAGATGGCTAAGACTTCTGCCGCATTAAAACGACACAGTGACGCTGGCTTACTTTACATTACAGTTCTCACAGATCCGACAACAGGCGGCGTTACCGCAAGTTTTGCTATGCTTGGCGATATCATTTTAGCAGAGCCAAAGGCACTCATCGGATTTGCAGGCCCGCGAGTTATCGAGCAGACCATTCACAAGAAGCTGCCGAAAGGATTCCAGCGTTCAGAATTTCTCTTAAAACACGGTTTTATTGATAAAATCGTTGAGAGAAAAGATATGAAAACGGTGTTGGAGAAGATTCTTACAATGCACCGTTTAACAGCAGAAGGGGTAGCGGAGAATACAGGCAATAATGCAGTCTTCAATGATGGTGATATTACAGTGGCATCAGAACAGGAAGTAGGTCAGACAGTTAAAATAGTGAAAAACTCCCGCAAACAAAAACTTTCCGCAACACAAAAGAAACGTGCATCAGAAAAAACAGCCTGGGAGCGCGTCCTGACTTCCCGTGAAAAAGACCGCCCAGTTGGTGAAGATTATATCAGCGGATTATTCGAAGAATTTATCGAATTCCACGGAGACAGAAACTTTGGCGATGATGCCGCCATCTGCGGAGGTATTGCTTATTTTCAGGGACAGCCGGTAACCGTTATCGCGCAGATGAAAGGAAAAAGTACCTCAGAAAATATTGAGCGTAACTTTGGGATGCCGGAGCCAGAAGGCTATCGTAAAGCACTTCGTCTTATGAAGCAGGCCGAAAAGTTCCACCGTCCAATCATCTGTTTTGTCGATACACCGGGAGCTTTCTGTGGAATGGAAGCCGAGGAACGAGGTCAGGGTGAGGCAATCGCCAGAAATCTCTATGAAATGTCTTCCTTAGAGACCCCAATTCTTTCCGTCTTAATCGGAGAAGGCGGCAGCGGCGGTGCGCTTGCCATGGCAGTAGCCGATGAAGTCTGGATTCTTGAAAATGCAGTTTATTCTATTCTTTCTCCAGAAGGCTATGCGGCCATTTTATGGAAAGATGGCAGTCAGGCAGCCCGCGCAGCCAAAGCAATGAAACTGACTTCTTATGATTTATACAAAGCAGGTTTTGTTGAAAAAATTATTTCAGAGCCGGAATCCTATACATTAGATTCAATGATGAATGTATTTGATAATTTAGAAGAAAATATCTCCGCATTTTTAGAAAACAGCAAGGAAATGACAGAAAAAGAGAGAGTTGAGGCAAGATACCAGCGTTTTCGCAGTATGTAGGGAACGCTTTATAAAGAACTAATATGATTCACATCAAATAAAATGAAATGTCAGTGATGTCACATTAGTATTTCACTGAATTAGTCAGTTATTTGAGTTTTATGTTGATATAAACATAGAAAATAGAATATTAGTACTTATAGGAGAATATAACTTATGAAGAAAAACTTATTTTCTATTGGAAAAAAACAAGTAAGAGTTCCAATCGTACAGGGTGGAATGGGTGTTGGTATCAGTCTTGGGAGGCTTGCCGGAACAGTTGCAAAAGAAGGTGGAGCCGGAACAATCTCTGCCGCACAGATTGGTTTTAAAGAACCAGATTTTTATGAGAATCCCATAGAAGCTAATAAACGTGCCATTCATAAAGAAATGCAAAAAGCGAGAGCGATTTCACCGGATGGAATTGTTGGCTTTAACCTTATGGTAGCCATGAACGATTATGAAACCTATGCCCACGAAGTAATTGCAGCAGGAGCTGATTTTATCGTATCAGGAGCAGGTCTTCCCGTAGATCTGCCTGCGTATACAGCAGACAGCGATATTGCGATTGCCCCGATTGTATCCACACAGAAATCCGCTCATGTCATTTTAAAATTCTGGGATAAAAAATATAAAAGAACCGCCGATTTTATTGTGATAGAAGGACCGATGGCGGGAGGACATTTAGGATTTCATAAAGAACAGTTAGAAGAATTTACTCCAGATATTTATGGAGAAGAAGTAAAGAAGATTATTACCGTAGTACAAAAATACGAAGAAAAATACGAGAAAAAAATACCTGTCATCCTGGCAGGAGGCATTTATGACCATGCCGATTATGAGAGAGCATTTTCTCTTGGTGCAGACGGGGTGCAGATTGCGACCCGATTTGTGACAACTGAAGAATGTGATGCAGATGAACACTATAAACAAACCTATATTCAAGCAGAAAAAGAAGATATCGTTATCGTAAAAAGTCCGGTCGGAATGCCGGGAAGAGCAATCAGAAACACATTTTTAGATAAAGTAAAATCCGAAGGAAGGATACCGCCGACGAAATGTCTTCGCTGTATTCATACCTGTAATCCGGCAGAAACACCGTACTGTATCACAGAAGCACTCATCCATGCAGCCAAAGGAGAGACAGAAAATGCCCTTTTATTCTGCGGAGGACGCGCTTATGAGGCAAAAACAATCGAAACAGTAAAAAAAGTAATTGATTATTTCTGTAGTTCTTGTATATAATGATAATAAAAGAAGATAAAGTCCATAATTGTATACAAATATAAAGAGTTGCGATGGAATTTAGGAAGCATCCCAGTCATCATAAATGCAGATCTTTATAAATGCCACATGATTTATAGGGTTATCATGCGATAAAAACGATACGGTATTAGATAAGGTGAGAATATAGGAATGAACGATGTAAGAGAAACGATAAACACAATGTTAGTAAAGACTTTCCACGAGATTTTAGAGCTGGAAGAGAAGGCAATCATCACAGATGAATTTTCTGATATCAGTAACAATGATATGCATATCATAGAAGCCATCGGTCTTGGAGATGGTGCACGCATGAGCGTAGTAGCAAAGCGGCTGAATATCACTGTAGGTTCTCTCACAACATCCATGAACAGTCTGGTGAATAAGGGGTATGTGGCAAGAGCCAGAAGTGAGAAAGACAGACGAGTAGTTAATGTCTATCTCCTCGAAAAGGGAATTGCTGCCTACAAACATCATGAAGAATTTCATGAGAAAATGTTAGATGCCATCATGGAAACATTAAGTCCGGAAGAACTCGTTGTCTGGGCGAAGTCCTGTGATCGTCTGACACAGTTTTTAAAATCTTACGACAAAAGCCACATTAAAAAGGCCAAATAAAACAAAAAGTGAAAAAAAGAGGAATAATTCGATACCTGTCTGCATAAGTTTATAATGCAGACAGGTATTTTTTTGTATATCACAAAGCGACTTACTAAAAATAATAATTTTTAATAAAAATTCTAATATACTAAGAAATATATATATAATGATTAAGATTGAAATACAAAATGTCTCTAAATATGATACAAAATAAAAATTAAACAAAAAATAAAAAAATAAATGTAGTAAAACGACAAAAAACTATTTATTTTTATTCAAGTGTAGTGTATAATGTAGAAAATACGAAAAGTAATATCAGAATAAACAGGGGGAAAAGTTATGTTATCATTATATTCTTTAATATGGACGTTTTTAATTAGTTGTCCGATGTTACTCCTCATATTTATTCTGAGAAGGCGATCAGATTATTTAACAAAGTATGGAGTTACGTTTATTTCGATTCTTTACATATTTTGTACAGTAAGAATGCTATTTCCGATAGAATTTCCGAGTCATCAGAAGGTGATATGTGATCCGTATTTGTACTCATTTCTTATGAATTTATATGCTAAGTCAGAAGATATCCATAAGAAGATTGTTATGGCAGTTATTCTTACAATATGGATAATTGGTATTATCATAGCAGTTGTTCACAAGATGAGAGAATGGAATAAGGTAAAGGGATATCTTATAAAAGGAACTTCTGAAGGAGATGGAGTAGCAGAGAAAATTTTAAGAGAAATTGATTCAGAATGTCCGATTAAGATTGAGTATAATCTGGCAATTGCAGAACCATTTATTAAGGGACTGCGACATCCAGTTATATATCTTCCAGAGAAGGAATGTAACGAGAAAGAATTGGAATTTATTCTCATGCATGAATATCTTCATTGGAAGAGAAAAGATTTGTGGAAGAAGTTTATAATTAATATCATAGGGATGATATTCTGGTGGAATCCATTGGCATATTTACTTTGTAAAGATTTAGACCAGATTATAGAATTAAACTGTGATAATGCGATGTCGAAGAAATACAGTGAGATGGATACCCTGTATTATCTGGATACACTGACCTATATGGCAGGTGGCAGAAGAGCGAACTTTGATGAAGTTTCCTCGAATACATTAGGATTTGTAAAGAAGCTTGAAGTAAGACCATTAAAGCAGAGATTTCATTATGTGATGTTTAAGAAGGATGATAAGAGGACACAGAGAAAGATGAATTTGTTTATCTTGGGTGTGAGTGTTATTTGGTTTGTTGCATCTTATTATTTTATCTTACAGCCTAAATATACCATGCCGCAGGTAGAGGTATATCAAGAAGATGCTTCATTTGTTTCTGATGATGGGAATTCTTACTTAGAAGAGCAAAAAGATGGAAGTTATATCTTTTATTATGCAGGATTTACGGATACAGTTTCCAAAGAGGATGTAGAAAGTGGAATGTATGAGGGATATCCTATCATTAAATATAATAAAAAATAAAAGGGTTAGATAATATAACTACATATGGATGATAAATTCAGAGGGTAATTGTTGAATTTTTTCGTATTTTATTATATGATATACTTAGTATTAAACAATGAAGAAAAGGGGTATATCATGAAAAGAAAAATTCCAAAGATTACCAATAGTGAGAAACAGATATTAGAAGTATTATGGGATGAGGAGAAGCCTCTTACATCTTCAGAGATTGTAGGAGTTTCTGATGATAGAACATGGAAGGCGAGTTCTGTCCATTTATTGCTGAATTCCCTTTTAAATAAGGATTTGGTAGAAGTTGCCGGTTTTAAGAAGACAACGAAGAATTATGCCAGAACTTTCCAGCCAACAATGACAAGAGAAGAATATTCAATTAATCAGCTCCGTCAGGAGCAGAGAAATACGAGCCGTACATTATCCAGACTATTTAATGCACTGTTAAAGGATGAGGAAGATGATGACTTATTAAAAGAACTTGCAGATATGGTAGATTCCAGAAGAAGCCAGATTCGAAAAGACTGATAGGCAATACTGCACATACGTTTTTACATTTCTCTTCGGTTATGAATATAAATATACATTACGATAAGTTCAATAGAAATCTATTGAAGTAATACAAGTTTATAGAAGTAACCCCTATTATAAAGTTTATAAATAGAAGGAGAGATAATGATGAGAAAAGCAAAATGGAAAAGAGTAGTAGCGGCAGGTGCAATTCTTATGAGTCTTGGAATGGTATTTCCGGCAGCAGATATTCAGGCAGAGGAAGTTGACTTTGGACCAGGAATTGTAGAAATCGTGGATGATGATAGCATTAGTACCTGTGCAGATCAAATTAGAATAGTATATCGTATTTATAAAGGAAGACGACAGAAACGCCGTTGGAACCAGACACAGGGTAAATGGGTTGACAAAAACTGGATTGATCTTGGACCAGCATAGAATTTAAAAGTAACTACATAAAGATAATAGGGCTTATTTCCCGGCTACATTTGTAGCCGGGCTTTTTTATATTTTATCATATTTTATCAGGCAGAACGGAACGTTTAGCGCAACAGAACAAAATCAAGCTTATAATCTCCCCTTCTTTTTGCAGTTATCTGTGATAAGCTGTCTGCAGATTTCTTCAGGGAGGTATCTGTTTTACTTTACAGCCCAGAATTTATTCAGAAAGCTCTTCCCATTTGTCGTAGAGTTCCAAGAGTGCAGCCTCATTTTCCTCAAACTTCGTATTCAGCTCCATAAGCTTCGCCACATTAGTAGCATTCTCTGGAAGTGCCATTTCTTCCTTTAACTGGTCGTTTTCTTCTTCTAAACGGCTGATTTCCTTTTCTGTTTTCTTTAAGTCGTTAGCACGTTTACGCTGTCTGGCAGCTTCCTCGCGGGAACGCTTCCAGTCTTCTTTCGCTTTTTCTGGAGAAGGAGCCGGAGCGGCATCTGTGGCGGAAGTAAGCGTGATGTTATCGCTGTCCGCTGAGATGTTTCCAGCCTCTTTTTGTTCTAAGTAATAGTTATAGTTGCCTTTATAGTTTACGATGCCTTCTGGGGATAAATCCAGAATTCTGGTGGCAGTCTGGTTGATGAAGTAACGGTCGTGGGAAACGTAGAATACGGTTCCTTCGTAATTATTGATGGCTTCTTCCAAAATCTCACGGGACTGGATATCTAAGTGGTTGGTCGGCTCATCAAGAATAATGAAGTTGGCATTAGAAAGCATCAGCTTTGCAAGGGAAACACGTCCTTTTTCTCCACCACTTAAGGTTCCGATCACCTGGAATACGTCTTCGCCAGTAAAAAGGAAGGCGGCGAGTACGTTACGGATGCGGGTGTTTGTGAGCTTTGGATACGCATCGGAAATCTCATCAAAAATCGTTTTGCTATCGTCTAGTACGTGCTGTTCCTGATCGTAGTAGCCGATGGAAACTTTAGAGCCATACCGGATTTTACCAGAGTCGGCGCGAAGCTGGCGGTTGATGATTTTTAAGAGGGTGGTCTTTCCCGTACCATTTGCTCCGAGGAGGCCGACAACTTCCCCTCGTTTAATCTGCACATTTAAATTGCGGAATAAGGCTTTGTCACCAAAAGATTTGGAAAGTCCCTCAATTGTAAGTACATCATTACCGCTGAGGACTTCTGGTTCTAAAGTAATACGCATCTTGCTGTTTAAGACAACGGGTTTGTCCACGAGTTCAAGTTTACTGAGCATTTTCTCACGGCTTTCCGCACGTTTGATGGATTTCTCACGGTTAAAGGAGCGGAGTTTTGTGATTACTTCTTCCTGATGGTGGATTTCCTGCTGCTGGTTCATGTAAAGCTTCATCTGTGCATCACGCTGTGCCTTTTTCTTTTCGGCGTAGGCACTGTAATTGCCGTTAAATACCTGACTGGTTCCGCGCTCAATTTCGATAACCTTATCCACAACTTTATCAAGAAAATAACGGTCGTGGGAAACGATTAAAACGGCACCACGGTAGTTAGAAAGGAAAGTCTCTAACCAGCGAATGGATTCCATATCAAGGTGGTTGGTCGGCTCATCGAGTAAAATCAGATCCGGGTGCATTAAGAGAATACGGCTTAATGCGACACGGGTTTTCTGACCACCGGAAAGTGTATGGATTGGTGTGGCAAACTGGCTTTCATCAAATCCAAGTCCCTTTAATACGCCAGTGATTTCACTTTTCCAGGCATAGCCGTTTGCTTTTTCAAAACGGTCTGTCAGGCGGGAATAGCTTTCCATTGCACTTTCTAATGCTTCACCGGATAAGGTACTGATGTCCTTTTCAAGCTGGCGAATCTTTTTTTCCATCTCGATAATCTCTTTTTTGGCATCGAGCATCTCTTCATAAATACTGCGATGAGAGCTTACATCAATAACCTGAGATAAATAACCGTAGGTAGAGCCTTTCTGGAAAATAACTTCTCCGTTGTCTGCCTCATATTCTCCAGTAATGATTTTAAAAAGGGTAGTTTTTCCGGCACCGTTAATACCGATAACTGCTGCTTTTTCCCCTTCATTAATTAAAAAATTAACATTATTTAATACGGATTTGCCGCCGAATGCTTTTTCGATTTTCTGACAGGCTAAAATCATAATAACCTCCAAACTAGTTATATTGTTGTTGCATTATTATAAAGTAGAAATATTTCTGATGTATTTTATCATGAAAGAAAAAATAAGTAAATAAGTGTTATAATTTTTAACAATCTTATTTGACATTAAAAGAATTTTTGTATATAATTGATTCATTAGAGCTTAAGAATGGGAATTTTTTATCAAAGGGAGGAACTTATGCCAGATAGTAAAACAGTTGTAAAATCAGGAAGTGAAAAGTCTATTTCTCCGGCAGTGATAAAAAGATTGCCCCGGTACTATCGGTATCTTGGAGATTTACTGAAGAATAATGTTGTTCGTATTTCCTCTAAGGAACTGAGTCAGAGAATGAACGTCACTGCTTCCCAGATTCGTCAGGATTTAAATAATTTTGGCGGGTTTGGTCAACAGGGATATGGTTATAATGTAGAGTATCTTTATAATGAGATGGGCAAGATTCTTGGACTGGATAAGACGAATAATATCATTATCGTAGGTGCAGGTAATCTTGGACAGGCGTTGGCGAACAATCAGGATTTTGACAGTAATGGATTTAAGATTATCGGGCTTTTCGATGTGAATCCAAGATTAATTGGTATGACAGTGCGGGGCGTGGAAGTATATGATATCGACATGCTGGAAACATTCTTAAAAGAACATGAGGTAATGATTGCCGCATTGACATTACCGAAGTCGAAGGCAACGAAGGTTGCAGAACAGTTAGTTGATTTGGGAATCAAGGCATTATGGAACTTTGCGCCGGTAGATTTGCATTTTCCAGAAGAGATTCTGGTAGAGAATGTACATCTTGCAGAGAGTATTATGACATTGTCTTATCGAATCCACAGTCACAATCAGTAAGTATAAAGTTTATATTGCAGAAGAGAACGAAGAGATGAGAAGCTGTGTTGTAAGAAACAGATTTTCATCTCTTTTTGCTAAAGGGTGTTTGCATACAGGTGGTGATGCAAAGCTTGCTGAAAGTATTTTTCAAACATGTTCTGGAACGATGCAGTTTAATAATATGCTGCATTCTGTATCCTAGAATAAGAAAGGGATAGTTGTTAGAAAGTAGGAGGTTAAATAATGCGTTACGTTGCTTCAAGGGAAGAAATGCAAGATATTGATGCGTATAGTATAAATAACGTAGGGATTCCAGGTATCGTTTTGATGGAAAAGGCAGCACTTGCATTAGAGGAAGTCTTTTTGGAGAGAATACCGACAGATAGCAGGGTGCTGATTGTTACAGAAAAAGGGAATAATGGAGGTGATGGACTGGCACTGGGAAGACTTCTGTTAGAAGAAGGCTATACCGTAGATTTTTATGAAATCGGAGTCATTCCACATGATTCAGATTCCCATCAGATTCAGAAACACATTTTAGAGCAGATGGAAGCAGATTTTTTGATGAAGTTTCCCGATGAGGAGTATGATGTTATCGTAGATGCCATTTTTGGCGTTGGATTAAAGCGAGAAGTGGCAGGACGGCACAGGGAGGTTATTGAGCGCCTGAATCAGATGGAAGCACTGAAGGTTGCGGTAGATGTTCCGTCTGGAGTCGATGCCTCTGCCGGACAGATTCTTGGTATTGCATTTGAGGCGGATATAACGGTCACTTTTGGGCTTCCTAAGGTGGGACTGCTTCTTTATCCAGGGGCAGATGTCAGCGGCGAAGTCATTGTAAAGGAAATCGGTTTTCCGAATAAGGCGGTTGAAGAAATCGCCCCGCAGATGGTTTCTTTCACAACAGATGACCTGGAACTTTTGCCGGAAAGAAAGGCATGGACGAATAAAGGAAGTTACGGGAAGGTTCTTCTGATTGCCGGCTCCAAAAATATGGCAGGGGCCGCCCTTTTGAGTGGAACAGCGGCCTATAAGAGCGGAAGCGGTCTGGTACGCATTTTTTCCTGTGAGGAGAATCGTGTGATTTTGCAGGAAAAGCTTCCAGAGGCGATTCTTACGACTTATGATTCGGAAGAAAAGGCATGGGAACTATTACCGGAATCTCTTTCGTGGGCATCTGTTATCGGAATCGGACCGGGAATTGGACAGAGTGCATTTGCAAGTAAGTTAGTAAAACAGGTTCTTACATTAGGAAAGGCACCGCTTGTTATTGACGCAGATGGGCTTAATAATCTGGCGGCTTTGTTACAAGAAGATACAGAATTAAGGCAGCTATTTCATGAATATGAAGGCGGGATGATTCTTACCCCGCATTTGAAAGAAATGTCCAGATTAACTGGAGAAGAAATTGCAGAAATTCGCAGCAATCTGCCAAAAGCGGCTGCAAGTACTGCAGATAAGGGACATGTTATCGTGCTAAAAGATGCAAGAACCATTGTGTCCGATGGAAGCGTACCTTCATACATTAATATGAGCGGAAACAATGGAATGGCAACTGGTGGAAGCGGCGATGTATTAACAGGAATTATCTGCGGTTTTCTTGCCGGAGGACTTGACATTTTGACAGCGGCACGACTTGGTGTGTACTGTCACGGTCTTGCCGGAGATGCTGCCGCAAAAGAAAAGGGATATTATAGTGTTCTTGCCGGAGATTTACCGAATTATCTCGAAACTATTTTGAAGCGGAAACATTTTCCAGAAGAAATATAAAAAACAAAGGAAATCATCAGAATACTCATGACGTTTGCTGGAAATACTTCATTTAGAAAGAAAAGTAAAATGGAGTGAGTGAAAATGATGATAAAACGTGGAGATATTTATTATGCAGACCTTCGCCCGGTCGTAGGTTCCGAGCAGGGAGGTGTCCGTCCGGTGCTTATTATTCAAAATGATGCAGGCAACCGTCACAGCCCTACCGTAATCTGTGCGGCAATCACAAGCCGGATGAATAAAGCAAAACTGCCGACTCATGTGGAACTGTCTACGACGGAGTGTGATATTACAAAGGATTCGGTTGTACTATTAGAACAGATTCGTACAATTGACAAACAGCGTCTAAAAGAACGGGTATGCCATCTTGACACAAACACCTTAAAGAGAGTAAACTATGCCTTAAAAATCAGTCTGGAGCTGATTACATAAAGGACAACACAAAGGAGTAATAAAAATATGAATTTTGAACCAGCAGAGAAAATGAAGAATTTTGAAGCAGGAATTTTTCAGATTTTAGATGAGAAAAAGAAAGAATTGCAAAAACAGGGAAAGAAGATTTACAACTTTTCTGTAGGAACACCAGATTTTGAAACACCGGAATGTGTGATGAAAGCGGTATCCGAAGCCTGCCTTCACCCGGAGAATTATCATTATTCTTTAGGCGAGACCGATGAGCTTTTAGATGCGTTAGCAGCACGTTACAAAAATAGATATAATACGGACATTGCGAAGAATGAGATTATGTCTGTATACGGCTCTCAGGAAGGAATGGCACACATTTTCCTGCCACTCATTAATCCGGGAGATATCGTGCTTTTACCAAACCCAGGATATCCAATCTTTTCAACAGGCGCATTTATCGCACAGAGTAATCAGTGGTTTTATCCGCTGACAGAGGAGAATAACTATCTTCCAGACTTTGATGCCATTCCTGCGGATGTAAAAAAGGCAGCAAAAGTGATGGTAGTATCCTATCCAGCCAATCCAATCTGTAAGACAGCACCAGACGAATTCTACGAAAAGTTAATTACATTTGCCAGGGAAAATAATATTTTAATCATTCATGATAATGCATACTCAGATATTATTTATGACGGAAGAGAAGGCAAGTCTTTCCTTTCTTTCAAGGGAGCAAAGGAAGTCGGCGTAGAATTTTATTCCCTGTCAAAGAGCTATAATTATACAGGTGCGCGTATGTCCTTTGTCATTGGAAATGCACAGGTCATTGAAGTGTTCAAACGTTTCCGTTCCCAGATTGACTATGGTATATTTCTTCCTGTACAGGCAGGTGCAGTAGCGGCATTAAAATCCGATGATGCTGCCGTACAGGAACAGTGCAAAAAATATCAGGAAAGAAGAGATGCACTGTGCGGAGGACTTCGAGAGATTGGGTGGAACATTCCAGACAGCGAGGGAACTATGTTTGCATGGGGGCCACTGCCGGACGGCTATACGAATTCCAATGAATTTGTTATGGAACTTATGGAGAAAACTGGCGTGATCTGTACACCAGGAAGCAGTTTTGGAAGCCTTGGTGAAGGTTATGTCCGTTTTGCTCTCGTACTTCCGCCAGAAGAGATTAAGAAAGCAATTGCGAGCATAAAAGAGTCTGGAATATTAAAATAATTGAAAAAAGATTTCGGTATATTCATTAACACGCTCTGGTACAGCAGCTGATTTTGGAGAATATTGTACAGATTATAAAATAGCATGTTTGTCAATATGCCAGCACAGTAGCCTTTTTATGAAAATATAAAAAATAAAAAAATGGGTGTAAATCGAAAATTTTTGTGGAAAGGTAAATCAGAAAGATAAAGCCAGAATACTTGACTACATAATAAAACGGTGATAAACTTAAAAAAGTTATGCCTATAAGAGTATTTAAATATCATAGAGAAGTGAGGAGAAGATAAAATGTCAGGACATTCCAAGTTTGCGAACATTAAACACAAAAAAGAAAAAAATGATGCTGCAAAAGGTAAAATCTTTACTGTAATCGGTCGTGAAATTGCAGTAGCAGTAAAAGAAGGCGGTCCAGATCCAGCGAATAACAGTAAGCTTCGTGATGTAATCGCTAAAGCAAAATCTAACAACATGCCTAACGATACTATCGAAAGAGGTATCAAAAAAGCTGCCGGAGATGCCAACTCCGTAAATTATGTACAGAATACATACGAAGGATACGGCCCTAACGGAATCGCTATTATCGTAGAAACATTAACAGATAATAAGAACCGTACAGCAGCTAACGTACGTTCCGCATTCTCCAAAGGACGTGGAAATATCGGTACATCCGGCTGTGTATCTTTCATGTTCCAGAAAAAAGGACAGATTATTGTATCTAAAGAAGAATACGAAACAGATCCAGATGAATTTATGATGATTGCATTAGATGCCGGAGCAGAAGACTTCGTGGAAGAAGATGACAGCTACGAAATCACTACAGATCCAGACGCATTTGGTGAAGTAAGAGAAGCCCTTGAAAAAGAAGGCGTACCAATGGCATCTGCAGAAGTAACAATGATTCCAGACAACTATGTAACATTAACAGACCCAGAAGATATTAAGAACTTAAACCGTACATTAGACTTACTCGATGAAGATGATGATGTACAGGCAGTATACCATAACTGGGAAGAAGAATAGTTTAACTTCTGATTTGCCGCGGGCAAAATAGACGCTTCCAAAGAGAGCCGATCCCCTATATTTGTGACTTTAGTCGCTGCAGGTTGAATGTTCGCTTAACCGCTTGCATCCAACCTTTGCTCCGAGGCCACAAATATAGGGTATCGGCTCTCTTTGGAAGCTGTTTGTTGGCTGCCCATGCAAATTCAGGATTTATTTTGAGAAAGATTTGAGGGAGGCTTCAGACAGTTGTGAGCTTTTGAGGAATTGAAATGCTGGAGGACTGACACTTATCTTATCATTTTAAATTATTTGGTATTATAATTATCTTTGGAAGATTTCTGGGCTTTATCCATTCGCCTTATAACTTTTTTGCTTTCTTTAGTATTTTTAGCACAAATTACTTTGTTTTTTTCAAAAAATAAATTCATAAACACGCTCTAGTTAATAGAAAAAAATAGTGACCATAAATAACTATACGATTATGGCACTGATTCAAGTGTCAATCCTATAGAATTTCATTTCCCAGAACTTCTACATCTCCTGTCCTCTTCCCCAAATCTCTCCAACTGATTTTCTGAGCTGTCAACAAGCAGAACTCCTGAAGATAAATAAAGCATATTTGTGGCCTCGGAGCAAGGTTTGGATACGAGCGTGTATAAGCGAGTATTCAAACCGCCGCGACTAAAGTCACAAATATGCTTTATTTATCTTCAGGAGTTCGTCTGCTCCGCAGCCTCACAAATCAGAATTTTCACATTTTGTTTTTCATCGAATATACTGTTGTAGAATAAAACAGGAGTATTAGCCATGCGAAGATATCTCATAATATTAATGATGCCATGTTTTGTCATGCTGTTTGGTATTTGCTGTCTGGCAGGCTGTGAGGGAAGCCGTCATCATTTGAAAAAAGTACGTTTAAATGAGGTAGCACATTCTATTTTTTATGCCCCGCAGTATGTAGCGATTGAAAAAGGATATTTTGAAAAAGAAGGAATTAAACTGGAGCTTACTACCGGGTTTGGTGCAGATAAGACGGCAACGGCCGTAATAAGCGGAGATGCAGATATTGCATTTATGGGGCCAGAAGCGACAATCTATCAGTTTAACCAGGGCAATGCAGACTATCTGATAAACTTTGCCCAATTAACACAGCGGGCCGGTAACTTTGTTGTGAGCCGTAAAAAAGAGGATAGTTTTAAATGGGAAGACTTAAAGGGGAAAAAAGTCATTGGTGGAAGACCAGGTGGTATGCCAGAAATGGTATTTGAATACGTTTTAAAGAAACATGGAATGAATCCACAAAAAGACATTAACCTTGTACAAAACATTGATTTTGCCAATACGTCAGGAGCATTTGTCTCGGGAGAGGCTGATTACACGGTTGAGTTAGTATGTTTGATACACCAACAAACTAAAAAAATATTATGCCATTCAGCTCGTGAGTCTCAGGGTCAATTAAGATTTCTTTTATAATGTTTTTCCAAAATGCTCTCTTGTGGGATGCATCGAGTTGAAGGTATAATTCCTTCCAGTTTCCATCTAAACCGTCTCGAATCTCTTTTCTAGCTCTTAATTCTTTTGAATGAGAAACGGTTGCTTCTTTGATTTGCGTTTCTATCTCTTCATAGCGTTTATCGTAATAATCTAACGAGATTCTTCCTTTTTCAAACATAATATTAATCCTGTTAAGCTCGTCTTGCAATACGGATACATTCGCGGTCTTCTCGCCTTTGCTCAATCCTTCTTTAAGTTCTAAGTCGTAAATGCTTCTGTTTAATTCTTCCTCAAAAAACTCAAGAACATACTGCTCAACGATTTTTTCAGTCTTGACTGGGGCACTATGCTTGTTATAGCGTTTATTGCATCTGTAAGCCGGATACTCATAAGTACGTCCTGCTTTTTTAGCTTTACGCACATATCCAGATAACATTTTTCCACAGTGAGGACAACGAAGCATTCCGGAGAAGATATAAGTCTGCTGCGGGTGAGTAGCGGGATAGACCTTAGCTGTTGTTGATTCAACAATCTTTTTATGCTGCCCCCAAGTGAGATAAGCATCGCAGTAATCCTCTATGCCAAAACGTATTCCTGCATATGTAGCATTAGAAAATATTTTAGCTAAAGAATTTCCCTCTGGGGTCTTTCCTGGATACTTACTTCTAATATACATAATAGTCTCTCTCTTACTAAAAGTAGTAAAATAATGATTAAACATATCTTCTACGATAGGAGCAATCTCTGGGTCTTTTACAAGATGTTTCTTTTCGTCGACCATATACCCCCACGGAACAGGTCCGTTGAGATGTTCCTTGTTACGGATTTTATGTGAAAAGACTACTTTGATACGCTCAGAAGTTCTGTCAGCTTCATTCTGTGCAACAGCAAGCATGATATTGATTTTCAACTGCCCATCACTCGTGGTAGTATCATAATCTTCAAGTATTGTCTTCCAGGCACAATGATGAGCATCGAGAATGGCTTGTGTGTTATGATAATCTTTCACGGAGCGAAACCAACGATCTAATTTTGTCACAAGGATAATATCTATCTTATCTGCCTTAACATCTTCTAAAAGACGTAATAATTCTTTACGATTCTTCATTGTCTTTCTCGCAGAGATACCCTCATCTTGATAGTAATCAACGATTTCATACCCTTGCTCTTTTGCGTAAGAAGTGAGCATTTCTTTTTGCGTATCGAGGGAAAGCCCCTTTTCTACTTGCAGCTCATGAGATACACGGTCATAGATTGCACATCTGATTTTTCTTTTCATAAACATCCACCTTTCTTTTGAAAAAAGGGTATAAAAAATACACCCTATACAAACAACAGGATGCATGATATAATTTGTTTGTGTTTATATATCAATCATCCTGGTTGATAAGTTACGAATCCGGTATTGCCAGTACCGGATTTTTTTATTTATAATATGATTATACAATGCACAGAACGTATGTGCAACATAAAAAGAATGAGTCACTTTTTACGAATTATTTCTCTATTGTGTCAGAATCTGATACATCTATAATATCTTCCATGTTACAATTAAGGGCTTTAGCTAATTTATATACAGTACCAACAGATGCTTTGTTGATATTTCTTTCCCCAGACTCGTACTTTGTGATTAAGGAGCGGCTAACTCCGCTGCGTATCACAAGTCCGTTTTGACTCAATCCTCTTAATTTTCTTATTTTTTGTAGATTATTCATATCGTATCACCATGTATTTATTTTTTACAATATACCACTACGGAGGCATAAAAGCAAATGTTAACTACAAAATTTTTTCAATTTCGTTTGAAATATATGAATGTAGTGGTATAATTGTAAGATAAAAAATATTAAGGAGGTGTGCGTTGTGGTTCTTACTGATAAAAGAATAAGGGAATTAGCGAAAAATGAACAACTCATAGCCCCTTTTAATGAAAAGAATTTACAAAGTGAATCATACGATGTAACTATCGGTAATAAAATAACAGTGATGGGTAAAGAAATTCATTGTATTGATATTGCCAAGCAGGAAACTATAGATGGTATATATAAAGATATTGATATATATGAAAAAGGTTATATTATTTCGCCTGGAGAATATATCATGATAACTTTAAAAGAAACAATAAAGTTACCGAATAATCTTACAGCCCATCTACGTCCTAAGACTAGATATACAAGACTTGGATTAATAGTCAGCGATCAGCATTGTAACTCGACTTATTCAGGATACCTGCAAGTGGGATTATTTAATGCTACAAATTATCCAATTATGATTCATTCGGGATATACGATTGCTCAGTTGGTATTTGAAGAATTAGAAGATATTCCGTCAGCTGAAAAATTATATGAAAACCGAAAAGATGCACATTACCAGAATGAAGATGGAACTTTTATAGGTGCCAAATTTGATGATGAATTATTAGATTCAATATGGGATAAGATATTAAAGTGATATGAGTGAATTAGATAAAATAATTGATATAGTGGTAGCGTCAAGTCAAGAATTGATTTCCTTAGAGGCATCTCAAGAGGACAGAGAAGAATTAGCAACCGCATTAAGAGAAAAGAAGAAGAGAGATGTAGTTCAGGAAATACGGAATGAGTATAAGCAAGAACTGATTCAGGAAATTAACGCAGAAAATGAACAAGAGGCTAATCGACAAAAGATTAAAGATTTAAAGAAATTAATGTGGGAAGGTTTCTTTTTGGCTTTTATGGTCGGTTTGGCAGTCAATCAATTGACTGAAATTATAACTTATGCAAAAGGGGGAGCAGATATTAATAGAACTGTAATCCTTACTATTGTATTAGTTGTAATTTGTGTTGTTGCGTATATATACACTTTTTTTGAAAATGCGATAGCCCTACTTAAAGAAAAGAAATAATTAAATGGATGCGTAAGTATGAGAACAATAGAAACGAATAGAAAATATAAACATTTCAAAGGGAAATATTATCAGGTATTATACATTGCAAAACATTCAGAGACGGGAGAAAAATATGTAGTTTATCGGGCATTATATGATGATTACAGTATTTACATTAGACCGTATGATATGTTTGTATCTGAAGTGGATCATGAGAAATATCCTGAAGTAAAACAAAAATATCGTTTTGAATTAGTTGAAGAATAATTAGAAAAGAGCAGCGGATGAGCTGCTCTTTTTGCATATAAGAAATAATAATTGTGCCGGCGCAAAATATTATTGACCTGTAGCAACAGAAGTATATGCATCCTGAATTTCTTTTGATTGCGTAGCATAAACATCTTGAAGTTTTTTAGCCCATTCTTCGTATTTTGAGTAGTCATCTCCGCTTTTATTCATAAGATCTGCCATTTCTCCAACACCAGTATTACAAATCTCAGCCAACTTTTCAACTTTTGAGTTACAAATTCCGGCGAGAGCATTTACATCTCTGGATTTTTCTGAAGCTTCTTTATTAAATTCATCTACTAAGCCAGGAGTAGCATCCTTAAGCTTTTGAGTATAGTTATCTAAAATAGACTGATAAGACTCTTCGCTTTTCTCTGTGGTAGCCTCTGGAGCGGCAGTAGTAGCTTCGGTTTTCGTTTTAGTGTCAGATGAGGAGCTTGTATTTCCTCCACCACAGGCAGTAAATGACAATGACATTACTGCAATTAAACTAAGAGCTAATAATTTCTTTTTCATAAGTTTTTTCTCCTTTTCCTCGTATGAATAAAAATTTAAGTAGTTATAAGTGCAATTATACACTAAAAATTGTGAAATGTATATAAGTATTGACCGTCTTTGTGAAATGATGAAAATATATTTTTTAAATCAAAAGGGGTCTTTCAAGAAAAGAAGACTGCATTAATTTATAGGAACATTTTTAAGAAAAAATTTCAGTATAGCACATCTGAAAGAAATTACTTTTTTATAAGCAAAAAGGGGAACGGGTGATGGAAAGGATACGTTTTGAAGCTTTCTTACAAAAATTCTTTTGATTTTAAATTTAGTACACTGGAACTGAAAGGAGGATTAATAAAATTATTTATTACGCAATCTATCATAATATAGATAGACCTGTAATTTTATTTTGCAAAGAAACATCGTATTTTTATCGTAAATAAGATAATCCTAAGTTAAAAGCTAAAAATGCCAAATAGGAGACGAGATGAAAATACTTTTAGCAGAGCAAATGAAAAGAAAAGGATTATCGTATAGACAGTTAGAAATTTTAACCGGCATCAGTAAATCTACACTGCACAATATCGCCACAGGTAAAAGAATACCCAGGATGGACACGATGGAGAAGTTGGCGGAACATTTGCACGTAAGCATAGAAGGTTTATACGAATCAGAATACAAATGAAAAAAGTGTCCACGTTTGTGGACAGGATGGTTTTTACGGTGCGAAATATGATACAATTTAGGAAATGAGTTAACAAAAATTACAAGTTGACGAAAATATGTTCGAGTTATATAATAAAAGAAATCGAACATATTTTCTGGGAAGAAAGGGGCACGCAAAATGAAGAAAAAGGAAAGGGTAAAAGACTATGGGAAATTGATTATTGATTTGGTAGATAAGATTGACGACCAGAACAAACTAAAACGCATATATCAATTTGTGAAATACATATATGTTCATTTCTAGAGAAAAGAAAAAGGAGCTTTACACCAAGAATAGTGTGAGCTCCTTTTTCTTATTCTTTTACAAATATTTTTTTAATTTGTTTTTTGATTGCATCTCTGGCATCTGCCGGAAGCCCCAAGTAAAAATTTAAAATGTCTCGATCGTCATCGTCCAAGTCATACTCGATACACAGCTCATCCAGAATAGTTTCTGGCAGATCTTCAAACATTTCGCCATCGCCATATGTCAGGTAATCGTAATTTACCTTATATTCACGGCAGATGGAAAGAATCATTTGCTCAGTAACATTATTGATTCCATTTTCAATACGACTAACAGTTTGTTTTTTTACACCAAGCTTTTCGCCAAACTTGTCGAGTGTGAGACCCAATGCTTTACGAATTTCTTTTACGCGCTCGCCTTGCGTCATTCCTTTTTCCTCCTTTCTCTTAAGTACACAATACCACGACAGAACAGAAAGGTCAATAAAAAAGTTCCGTAAAGTGACAAAAATGCATTGACAAAATCAATTAAAGTGACTATAATGTAAATATACGGAACAGGAAGTGAGGTGATAAATATGACAACAGCAACAAAGAAAAACAATATCGAGGAACAGAAAAACGATTTAAGAGAAATGGCTTCTTTACTTAAAGAAATGAGCAAAGAAGATAGAAAGAAACTTAAGTATGTCATGATGGGTATGCAGATAATGAAAGGTGCTGAGAAAGCAGGATAGGAGGCAAAGATGAAGAAGATATTAATCCGTTTGCTTTTGCGAGGGAGAAAAGTGGGTAGCGAAAACGAAAAAAGCCCTGCAAAATGCAGAGCCTAACTCTAAATAGGTAATTTTTTCAATTGAGGAGCAGATTCCATTTTTCAATAATGCTTTTGTGGAGCTTAATATCAGATCGCACTAGAGAGGCAGGCATGGATTCTAATTTTTTCAATTGGATTTTTAAATTTCCGTACAGAAAAATTAATTCAGTATCAGATAATTCTAAATTCATAAAAATTCTCCTTTCGTATATACTCGGATGCAGCAACATCCTGTAACAATATAATAGAAGAAATGTAAAAAAATGTTAATAAAAACTTTAGGGATAATATCCTTTAGGTAGCAACATAGACAAACAGTCCCAAATAAGATTTAAGGGGGGTGATAACCATGCGAGGATATACAGCTAACGGCAAAAGCTGGATTGATTGGGAAGGAAGAGACAAAGAAGACTATCAAGAAAATTACTTCATGTATCATTTAAGGAAGCAATTGGCACACCAATTTGCCGGAGAAAACGGGGTTTGTAATGTTAAGAATGTAACTCCGGCACCAGAAGAAAAAAAGCACCCTGGAGCGGCAACTCCATTGGGTGCATAGAAAAAATACCGATTAAATTATAACACAAAATTAGGAAAATGGAAGGAGAAATTATGATTAAGGAAGAAAAAACTTTAAGTTTAGAAGCTATCAAGTTTTTGATAGAGAAGGTGTACGCAGCACAGCAGGCAGGAAATCATGTCGTTTTTACCTATGGTAATTCCAGTATTAGCATACTTACTATGGTAGGCGAGTTTAATACAGAAAAAGAATGGTTTGGTCAGTTTCATATATTCATTTCATCGCATAAAGAACAAAAAGCAAACTATGATAAGTGCATTGCACACCTTGAAATTTTGGCAGGTGAGAAACATGATAATTAATTTTTTACTGAAAAAATATGGCCAAAATGAATCGGCTCTGGAACAGGAGCCGACATCATTTCTATTACTGAGGCGTAAGGCAGCACTAGAGGAACTGATTGTATTAGATATGAGAAAGAATGGAGTATGCAGATGAAAAAGTGGCAACTCACTCCAGATCTCGCAAGAATTCAATTCGATTCAAGCCGGGAATGGCTGGAAGCAAGAGAGGGAATTGGCGGTTCCGATGCCTCTGCTATCCTCGGACTGAATCCGTATAAAACAAACCAGGAACTGTGGATGGAGAAGAAAGGACAGATGTCTCCTGTGGATATCTCAGACAAATCATATGTCAAATATGGAAACGATGCAGAGTCATTGCTTCGAGCCTTGTTTTCATTAGATTATCCGGAATATACGGTTGAGTATTACGAAAACAACATGCTCATCAATAAAAAATATCCCTGGGCGCACGCTTCACTGGATGGAGAATTGATAGACAGCGAAGGACGAAGAGGTATCTTAGAGATTAAAACATCGAACATGCTGCAGTCTATGCAGTGGCAGAAATGGGACAATCAGATACCGGATAACTATTACATACAGGTTCTTCACTACCTGCTAGTCACAGAATATGATTTTGTCGTGTTAAAGGCACAATTAAAAAGCGTGCGTGATGGAGAAGTGAGGCTCACGACAAAGCACTACCATATCGAAAGAGAAGAAGTGCTTGATGATATTGAAATGTTAAAAAATGAAGAGGAAAAGTTCTGGCACAGTCTAAAAAGCGGACAGGAGCCGGGGCTTCTTCTTCCGGAAATATAGAAGGAGGAGTAATCAAATGGAGTTAAAGATTTATAACCCACAGGCAGACGGCTTTTTAAAAGCAATTGATTGGAATTTTGAAGAGTTAAAAGAAGAAATCACAAAGAAATCAAGCGATTATCTGAATCTCGTTTATAGCGATGACCAGATAAAAGATGCAAAGCAGGACAGAGCAAACTTAAGAAAGCTTGTTACTGCTCTTGAGAATAAGAGAAAAGAGATTAAGAAAGAAATCATGGTTCCTTATGATGATTTTGCTTCAAAGGAAAAAGAACTGGTTGAGATCATTAATGGAGCAATCGAAAATATTGATACACAGGTAAAAGGATATGAAGAGGGTAAGAGACAGGAGAAGCTTACGAAAGTCAAGGAGATTTACAAAGAGTGCATCGGTGATCTGGGTAGAACAGTTCCTTTTGATAAGATTTTTAAAGAATCCTGGCTGAACGTCTCTACAACATTAAAATCCATAAAAGAGGAGATTATTACTATCCGGGAAAAGATAGACGGAGACTTAAAGATTATCAATGCAGAAAACAGTCCTTATGTCTATGAGATGAAGGAAGAGTATTTAAAAGACTTTGACCTCATGGCCGCTATGGCAAAAAACAGCAGCTTGAAGATACAGCAAAGAAGAAAGCTCTCTATGAGGAGCAGAAGATGAAAGAAGCAGAAGAAAGAGAACGTCAAAGAAAAGAGGAGGCCGCCAGGGTAGAACTGGCCGGTAAGGTTCAGAAGGACCAGCAACTTCCGGATCCGGAGAATGAGTCGGTAGATATTGTACCGCAGGAAGCTATTCAAGAGCAGAAGCCTCTTAAACGTAAGAAAATCGTGATTGCAATCACTGCAAACGAAACACAGTATGCTTACTTAAATGAAGTGTTAATGAAATTAAAGAACAATGCTGAGAAAGTGGAGATTTTAGAGAAGGAGGAATTATAAATGGCAGTATCAAACACATTGGCAAAAAAGAGAACAGAAGCTTTTCAGAATGTTCAGTCCGCTTCCTACGAGGTAGGAGGCATGAAGATTGAACTTACTCCGGAGATTGTAAAGCAGTATATGGTTTCCGGAAACAAGGATAACGTCACAGTAGATGAAGTTATCATGTTTATGAATCTTTGCAAGAACAGTGGCCTTAATCCGTGGGCAAAAGAAGCGTACTGCATTAAGTACGGAAGTGAGCCAGCAACGATGGTTATCGGTAAAGAAGCTTATATGAAACGTGCAGAGGCAAATGATAATTACGATGGTTTCGAAGCCGGAATCATTGTTCTTGATGCACAGACACAGGAAATAATACATAGAACCGGTTGTTTTAAGCTGCCTTCGGAAGAGATTCTCGGAGGATGGGCGAAAGTTTACCGCACTGATCGCACTCATGCATACGAAGCAGAGGTTTCCTTTGACGAATATGCCGGTAGAAAGAAAGACGGAAGCTTAAATGCCCAGTGGAGTAAGAAGCCATCTACAATGATCCGCAAGGTTGCATTAGTACAGGCCTTAAGAGAAGCATTTCCTTCAGCATTCGGAGGCATGTATACCGCAGAGGAAAAGGGATTTGCGGAAGATGTTGCTGGTGAGGTTTATGTTCCTCCAGTAGAAGCTGCGGCAATCGAAGAAAAGGCAATGATACAGCCGGAAGTGGTGGCTTCTGCTATAAAGGAGCCGGCATCTGATCAGGGACGTTCGCAGGCACCAGAAGGCCAGCAGACATTTTTTTAAAGGATTAAAGCAATGACGGAAATTCATTTTACAGTGCCCGGACCTCCGAAAGGAAAGGCCCGGGCCAGGACCGTACATACAGGCGGTCGAACATTCTCGTACACCCCAGAGGGAACAGTTCTTTATGAGAACCTAGTAAAAACTTGCTTCTACCAGACTGGGGCGCATCCCTTTGATGCGGATGAGGAGCTTAAAGCAAATATCATAGCATATTACCCGATCGCAAAGAGTACGAGTAAGAAAAAGCGGCAGCAGATGCTTGCCGGTCTTATCCGGCCGACAAAGAAGCCGGATTTAGATAATGTTATAAAGAGTATCTTAGATGCGTTAAACAAGGTCGCTTATCATGACGATACGCAGATTGTTTCGTTGTCTGTAGAGAAATTTTATTCAGGCTCTCCGAGGGTGGAGGTCAGTATAAGTAACTTAGAAAACAAATCATAGAAAATTAAATATTGAGTCCTGAAAGGAGTCTTATGACATATTTAGATATGCTCAATAATTTTTACGATTTTTGCGAGTGCAACGTCGTTTCTGGAAATGCGCAATTGCTTTTTCATACACTTTTAATGATCAACAATAGGTGCGTTTGGGAACAATGGTTCTCTCGCACTAACGTAAGTCTGAGCGAAAGAATGGGTATTAGTGAGAAAGCCTTTATTCGTGCCAGGAACGAGTTGAAGCAACTTGGGTTGATTGATTTTATATCTTCAAAAAAGCGAGGGACATGCACTAAGTACTGCATTTTGTACAATACAAATGACAGTACAAAAGAAGTACAAAAGAAGTACAAAAGAAGTACAAAGGAAGTACAAAAGGCTGACATAAATAGATATAAGACAGAGACTAAGATAAAAAAAGATATATCTGACGATATATCTAAAAAAACACGCACAATCTTCAAAGCACCGACTGTGCAGGAAGTGAGGGATTACTGTGAGCAGAGAAACAACAGTATCGATGCGGAGTATTTCGTAGATTTTTACACATCGAAGAACTGGATGGTGGGGAAGAACAAAATGAAAGACTGGAAGGCGTGTGTGAGAACTTGGGAACGTAATAGCAAGCAGGAGAACCCCGCTAAGCAGCAGGCAAGCAGGAATGGATTTCACAATTTTGAGCAGCGTGAATATGATTACGGTGCACTGGAAGAGAGGCTCACGGGAGGTAGATAACAATGATAAAAACAGACACTGAAAAATTGACTGTAGAGATGGAAGGGAATCTTGCGGACTACATGATGGATTTCGTGCTGATTGTAGAAGGAATAAAAGAAGAAGTTTTGAGAGAAGACTTAAGACATATGAAAGAGATTGCTAATATTGCCTTTGATACAGAGAATCCAGAAGAAACAGCAGAAAAGATAGAAGAATATTTTAGTCGCTTAAAGCCGGACACGCCTCTTTAGAGGATTTTTACATTACAGCAACTTGTTAACCGCTCCATGTGCGAACACGGAGCTATATGCCATTGATTCCCCGGCAATGCCGGGGAGAAGGAGTAAACATGACAGAAAAAATTTTAAAAAATAACCAGGCAGTAATTGCAGGAGAAATTATCTCTGATTTTGAATTCAACCATGAGGTTTTTGGCGAAGGATTTTATTTTGTGAAGTTAAAAGTGAGCAGACTTAGTCACT
>OGQT01000555.1_pt1 | contig 33377 bp, 28 predicted proteins | sample 1553261 | NCBI WGS metagenome assembly OGQT01 (sample SAMEA2579992, study PRJEB22360) | human gut metagenome | biome: human gut; feature: human-associated habitat; material: faeces | place: Denmark | collected 2008/2010
CACCACGATGACGGAGTGTCCCAGTTCAGCGCCGGCAAAGTTGCTGCCGGAGTACACCTTGCCCTCGATGATAATGCCGCCGCCGACGCCTGTGCCAAGTGTGATAGCCAGTGCATTGTCTGCGCCTGCAAGTGCGCCTGCCTGATATTCGCCGTAAGCTGCTGCGTTAGCGTCATTCTCCAGAATGACGAGCTTGCCGTTTGTGCGCTCTGCCATCATGTCGCGGAGCTTGAAGTTCTTGAAATAGAGGTTGTTAGCAAATTCGATGATGCCGGTAGCACGGTTAACGGTGCCCGGGCAGCCGATGCCGATCCACGGTACATCGTCGAGGGTCAGGCCGGCCTTTGCCAGTGCATCGTTGCATACAGCGAGAATCGCATCGCAGAATGCGTCTTCCGAGCACGGAACGGGCGTCGGATGGGAAGCCTTCGCGATGATCGCGTTGTTTTCGTCTACGATACCGACGGCAATGTTTGTGCCGCCTACGTCAACACCAAGATAGTACATAATACGAACTCCTTATAGATGGAATATTCCGGCACGCCTTGCGCCCGGTCTTTTATCATAGTATACAATATAAAGCGCATGTTTGTAAATGCAAAAAGTTGAAAAATTTGCGATTTTTGCGAAAACAGCCTTTTGTGGGCAATGGAAGGAGCATGAAAGCGCAGAATTCGGGCTTGCGTGTACGTTTTTCGATTCGCCTATTGATATTTGATTTTACGGATATATATTTCATAACGACGTTATGAATGGAGCAAAGGAAATGGCCAAGCAGACCGCGTTGACCGTAATATGCTTTTTAGGGTTTCCGAGTACCCGGCTTAGCCGGGGGATGCCTTTTTACGCGGCTGAACAGAAAAATATGAAATGCTGGGATAAAATGGCTTGATTTTATAGCCGGGATGTGCTATTATAATTAAGATAATTTAAGCCGGCGTGGCGAAATCGGCAGACGCAAGGGACTTAAAATCCCTCGATGGAAACATCGTACCGGTTCAAATCCGGTCGCCGGCACCAAAAGCCTGACACTTTTGTGTCGGGCTTTTTTGATGTATAAAACTCGCTGCGGAGGTTTTAATATGAACAAAGATCTGACCCGGGGGCCGGTGATGCGGTCTATGCTGTGGTTTGCGCTGCCGATGATCCTCGGCAATTTATTGCAGCAGTGCTACAACATTGCGGACACGCTCATTGTAGGACGCTTCCTCGGCAAAACGGCGCTGGCGGCGATCGGCTCTTCGTTTTCGCTGATGACATTTTTAACATCGATCTTGCTTGGGCTGTGCATGGGCAGCGGTGCGCTGTTTTCTATCCGTTTCGGGCAGCGCGATGAAACTGCCTTAAAAGAAAGTGTACGGGCTTCGTTCGTGCTTATTTTAGGCGCGACGCTGCTTTTAAACGGCCTCGCATTTGCGTGTCTTGACCTCATTAAGAGCTTTTTGCAGGTGCCGGACGACGTTTGGGGCGACATGCGTGCGTATATCGCAATCGTATTCGCGGGTATTTTCGCAACGTTTTTATATAATTACTTCGCGTCTTATCTGCGCGCGGTGGGTAATTCTGTCGTGCCGCTCGTGTTTTTGGCGGTCTCAGCGGTTTTGAATATCGCGCTCGACTTGTGGTTCGTCATCGGTCTCAACTTTGGCGTTGCGGGTGCGGCGGGGGCCACGGTCATCGCGCAGTATGTTTCCGGCATCGGCATCATGATCTGCGCGCTCATCAAATGTCCGCAGCTGCGCGCGCTGTGCAGCCGTTCGCCCATCCACGCGAGCCGTATCAGGGAGATTGCCGGGTATTCCATTTTGACTTGCGTGCAGCAGTCCGTGATGAACCTCGGCATTTTGATGGTGCAGGGGCTTGTGAACAGCTTCGGCGCGGCGGTAATGGCGGCGTTTGCGGCGGCGGTGAAGATTGACGCATTCGCGTACATGCCTGTGCAGGACTTCGGCAACGCGTTCTCCACATTCATCGCGCAGAATTACGGTGCGGGCAAGCAGGAACGCATCCGCAAGGGATTGAAAGGCGCGGTTCTTGTATCCGTTGTGTTTTGCGTGATTGTGTCCGCTTTAGTGTTCGTGTTCGCAAAGCCGCTTATGCTGCTGTTTGTGGAAGCGGGCGAAACGGAGATTATCGCCGAGGGCGTGCGCTACCTGCACATTGAGGGCGCGTTTTACTGCGGCATTGGCTGCTTATTTCTGCTCTACGGGCTGTACCGCGCGGTCGCAAAGCCCGGTATGAGCGTGGTGCTGACGGTCATCTCGCTCGGTACGCGCGTGGTACTGGCATATCTTTTATCCGCTGTCATCGGTGTTACAGGCGTCTGGTGGTCGGTGCCGATCGGTTGGTTCCTCGCGGATGTTACAGGCGTGGTGTACTACTTCATTCATAAAGAAAAACTGCTGCATTTCGGCGAAAGCAATTTGAAGCGTACAGAAAGCTAAATATCAATTATTGGCGCACCGCTTGTCCGTGCTTTACGGGTGGGTGGTGCGCTTTTTACAAAAATTCAAGCGTTATTTGCAAAATGGGCGGGAGATCCTTAAAACGATGGCTGACGCTTTTGCGATATCCTTGCGAAACACGTCAATTCATGCAAAAAGCAAGTGAAATTTGTTGTTTCACTTTGTATTTCTGGACAAAATACGATATATGTGATATACTTGATTTCAAATACAGTACGCAAAACCAATTTGGTTTTATGCAAACTTAAATGAAACGGCGGTGAACCTATGAAATCTCTGAAGCAAATTATCAATCGCTATATTCGTTCTGCGGCAATCGTGATGGCTTTAGTGATCCTTGTGGTAATCGCCTTTGCGGAAATTCTGATTGAACAGGGCCGCGTGGAAGACACCGCTGCCGGTACATTTGTGCGTCTGGAGCAGATTATCGAAGAAAATGAGAATGAACTGAAGCAGGTCAAGGAAGAATACGATAAGACCTGTTTGCATGATGCCGAAGCCATTGCCTTTCTGCTGCAAAAAGACCCGGAGGCAACAAACGATACCTTAAAGCTGAAAAAATATGCGAATCTGCTGGAGCTTGATGAAATTCATATTTTTGATGAGACCGGCACGATTGTTTCCGGCACAAATCCGGAGTATTACGGCTACTCGTTTTCTTCCGGTGAGCAGATGGCGTTTTTTGCGCCGATGCTCACGGATAAATCCTTGCAGCTTGTGCAGGATGCCGGCCCGAACACCGCTGAGGGCAAAAACATGCAGTATTCCGCCGTGTGGAGCGCAGACGGCACATTCATCGTGCAGGTGGGCAAAGACCCGCAGCTTGTAACGGAGGCTATGGAGAAAAACGAGATTTCGTATATTTTTCATCAGCTCAATATCAGCCCGGCGATCGATTACTGTGCCGTAGACAGTGAAACGCTGTCGGTCATCGGCGCAACGAATGCGGATATGGTGGGGAAGACCGTGGCAAAGCTCGGTATTTCTGCCGAGAGCATGCAAAATGAGGAGCACGGCTTTCACGCAAATATTGAGGGGAAATACTACTACTGCATTTTTAAGAAGATAGAAACCCGTTACATGGGTTTCATCATCCCGATGGACGTATTGTACGAACGTATTCCGCTTGATCTTTTGAATCTGGCGCTATGTCTGGTTTTAATCTGCGGTACGTTGACGGTTTTCGTCGCGAACTGCGTGAATCGGTACGTTATTCATGACATTCACCGCATAAACGGCAAGCTCAATCGCATCACGCAAGGCGATTTGGAGGAAAAAGTCAACGTGCAGAGCAGCCGAGAGTTTTCTGCGCTCAGCCGATACATCAACGAGATGGTCGGTAGCCTTGTCAACAACGACCGCAAAATGTCATACGTTTTGAGCCGCACGGAAATGAACATCGGCGTGTACGAGTACCGCGACGGCGTGCAGCAGGTGTATTGCACGGAGCGTATCCCGCAGATTTTTGGATGGACGGATGAGGAGACGGCGTACTACACCGGTGACCGCGTGCATCTGTATACATTCATCGAGGAGCTGCGCCGCAGCCGCATGGTCGACGAGCGCAACGTATACCGCATTCCGGGCGAGCCGGACCGCTACATAAAGCTGGAGGAAACGCACGAGGAGAGCAGTGTTTTCGGCGTGGTGAACGACGTGACGGAGGAGATGCAGCGTCGCATACAGATCGAATCTGAGCGTGACACCGATCCGTTGACCCGACTTTATAACCGCCGCGGCCTGAGCCGCCGCGTGGAGCGCATTTTGGAAGCGGGTACAGGCGATACTTACGCCGTGGTGATGATCGACCTTGACGACTTGAAAGAGGTCAACGACACCTACGGGCACGAGAGCGGCGACCAATATATCATTTCCGCAGCAGAAATCTTAAAAAAGATCGTGGGCGAAAGCGGCCTTACTGCACGTCACGGCGGCGATGAATTTGTCCTGTTCCTCGAAGAAAAAAGCGAAGAAGCGCTGCAAGAAAAGCTTCTTCAGCTTAAAAGTGCGCAGGACAGCTCCGAAGCCGTGCTGCACGATGGACAGCATGTGCCGCTGCGGTTCTCCATGGGCTGCTGCTTCATAGATGAAGTTGCCGCGCCGTATGACGAAATGCTCGAAAAAGTGGATATTGCCATGTACCAAAACAAACGTCAGCGCAAAGAAAAGCACGGCAAGCAGCCGAGAACGAAAGAATAAAGCAAAAAATCACCGAGATAAACCGGACAAACGGTTTTCTCGGTGATTTTTTTGCGGAATTAACGGCTTATTCTGTCAATGCGCGGGTAAGCCAGGCATCGGCGATGTCCAAAGCAAGATAAAGGCCGTTTTTCTCGCTGGTCTTTACGATCTGTTTTCTGGAGCGAATCTCCGGGTCGGTGAGCATGAGCTGCACAGTGCACTTATCGGCAACCTCCATGTCCTCCACGGTCTTCTTCGTTTTGATGTCGATCTTGATGACGTATTTATCGGTCATGTTTCCGTAGTAAATGGTATCGCCGCTACGCACAAGGGGCTTGCCGCGGTACATGGGAAACGGGCTCTTCTGCTTTTCGCTCATAGTATGCAAATCCTTTCATAAAGTCTCGTTGGGGAAAATGCCGGAACTTTCTAAGCGCCGGTGCAAAGCATTCAATACACTTTTAATTAGTATAGCATAGATTAAGAAAAAAGACAACTTGTATTTGCACATTTGAAAATAAAAGTTGCCGCCGACGGAAAAATCCGCCAAGCGGCAATTTCGGTTTCAGGCAAAGCCGTGCATAAAGCAACGGCACATCAGAAAACAGGCTTATTATTCGCCCAAATAGGTACGCACCATTGCTTTCAGCAGCTCATCGCGGTCGATCTTGCGGATGAGGCTGCGTGCGTTGTTGTGCGTGGTGATGTATGTGGGATCTTCCGAGAGAATATATCCCACGATCTGGCTGATGGGGTTATAGCCTTTTTCTTTGAGTGCATCGTAAACCTGTACGAGCACCTGCTGCATATCGAGCTTCTGCGGCGTCTCAATGCTGAATGTCTGGGTGCGGTCGCTGAAATCTTCTGCCATGTGGAACACCTCCTCGTTTTCCGATCGTGTAAAGGCTGCAAAAATACAGTCTACATTTCATTGTATGCCGGGCCCGGTGTTTTATTCGCGTATAAAAGCACAGTGGAATAAACACTGTATACAGCATACCGCAAAACAACAAAAAAAGCAAGCGGTACGAAAATTTTTAACAAATTATCTCAGCACAACGCCAATCTTCGCGAGGTTCTCGATGATGGTATCAACATAGCTTTGCACCTCGTTCTTCGCGAGCGTTTTCTCGTTCGAGGAGAACGTAAAGCGCAGCGTGATGCTCTTGACGACGCCGTTGTAGGAATCGATAAGCGCAACGTTCTTGAGCAGCGGGGTGACGTTCTGCCATGCGGCGGAAAGCGTGCTGTACGTCTGGTCCGCGCCGATGACGAGAGAGAGGTCGATATCGATGCCCGGGAACTTGGACGGCTCCTCATAGTGAATAACGGATGCTGCCATGGAGGAGAGCGTATCCATGTTCAGTTCACCGGCAACGATGACGGCTTTCTTATCGATCTTCGACTGTACGGACGGATGTACGACCGTGATAAAGCCGACGTATGTGCCGTCGAGATAGATCTTTGCGGTGTTGCGCGGGTGCTGCCAGTTGTGCTTTGCTTCCGCGATGCGGAACTCAAAGTAACGGTGCTTCAGCTCTTTGCTGATGGAAGCCATGATGTCGCGCAGGCCGAGATAGAGGTCCTTTTCGCTCTTAGTGCGGCTGTACAGCGCAATGCCGAGGTGCTTTTGCTCATCGCACAGACCGTCTTCGCCGAGGCCGTTGATGACGCGGGCGATCTCGAACACACCGAAATCGTTTGCGTATGCTTTGTTTTCGTTGACGTAGGTGATCATCGTCGGCACCATGGAGCGGCGCAGCACGGTGTGGTCCGGCGTCATGGCGTTGATGACGCGCACGTTGTCCTCAATCTCGATGTTGAGTTCCTTGTACTTCTTCGCGTCGCACCAGATGTAGGAGTGCACTTCGTGCATGCCGTAGCGCTGCACGAGCAGGTCTTTCGTCCAGCGGTCATCATTGTTGCCCGCGGTGCGCATGACCGGCGCCAAAGCTGCCTTTGTGGTCGTAATCTTGAAGTTATCGTAGCCGTAAACACGGGTGATCTCCTCGATGATGTCGGCTTTGATGGTGACATCCTTCGTTGCACGCCAGGACGGCACGTGCGCGGTGAAGACTTCGTTTTCAAGCGTCGGTGCGAAGCCGAGCGCGGAAAGCGTATTCAAAATCTGTTCGTCGGAAATATCAATGCCCGTATAACGGTCTACAAATTTCTTATCGAACGTGATGTCGATTTTGTCGTAGTGGCGGACATAGACGTCTGTCATGGAAGAGATGATCTCCACACCCGGGTCGATCTCGGTGAGCAGCTGCATGAAGTGCTCGATGGCGACGTCGGTCATTTCCGGGTCAAGGGTCTTCTCATAACGCATGGAAGCATCCGTGCGCAAACCGATGCGCGTGGAGGACTTGCGCACGCTTACAGCGTCAAAGTTTGCGGATTCGAGCAGCAGACTGTCCGTGTTATCTTCAATCTCGGAGTTGAGACCGCCCATGATGCCCGCGATGGCGACCGGCTCTTCCTTGGAGCAGATCATCAGCGTGTTTTCGTCGATGCGGCGCTTTGTGCCGTCCAGCGTTTCAAACTCGAACGGAGCAGAGAAGAGCTGCACCTGAATGGAATCGACCTTTGCGCAGTCGAACGCGTGCATCGGCTGGCCGAGCTCGAGCATGAGGTAGTTTGTGAGGTCGGCAAGCAGATTGATGGCACGCATGCCGCAGTAAAAGAGACGAATGCGCATATCAACCGGGCTGACTTTCTTCGTGATGTTGCGCACCTTGAGGCCTGTGTAGCGGTAGCAGAGCTCTTTATCGCGGATATCGATATCGATGCCCGGCAGAGAAGCGTAGGGGGTGAGATCCATGCGGCTGACCGGCTTTAATTCGCGATTGGTCAGCGCTGCCAATTCGCGCGCGATGCCGTAGTGACCCCAGAGGTCCGGGCGGTTCGTCAGAGACTTATTATCGACCTCGAACACAACGTCCTTTACGCCGTACGCGTCCGTAATCTGTGTGCCGAGCGGCAGGTCATCCGTGATCTCCCACAGGCCGCTGTGGTCGGCGCTGATGCCAAGTTCTTTTTCGGAGCAGCACATGCCGTGCGATTCATAGCCTGCAATTTTTGCGCAGGTGATCTCCATGCCGGAAACGGAGCCGCCTTCGCGGGCAAAGGCAACAAGCATGCCCTCGCGCACGTTTGGTGCGCCGCATACGCAGTCATAAACCTTGTCGCCTGCATCAACCTTCAAGAGGTGCAGTTTTTTGGAATCCGGGTGGTTTTCGATGGAAACGATGCGCGCAACAACAATATCTTTGATGTCGCGGCCCATATAATAGATGTCTTCGACCTCTGCAGTGGAAAGCGTGAATTGGTGAATCAGCTTTTCAAGGTCCAGACCGGAAAGATCAACGAAGTCGTTGATCCAGTTCATTGAAATCAGCATTATAACGACTCCTTTTCTTATTCGTGGTTGAACTGCGAGAGCACCTTCAGATTGCCGCTGTTGAGGTCGCGGATATCTTTGATGCCGTAGCGCATCATGGCAAGGCGGGTGAGGCCGAGACCAAACGCGAAGCCGGTGTATTCATCGGGGTCGATGCCGCCGGCGCGCAACACGTTCGGGTGAATCATACCGCACGGACAAAGCTCAATCCAGCCGGAACCGTGGCAGGTGGAGCAGCCTTTGCCGCCGCAGATGAGGCAGGAGATATCCAGCTCAAAGCCCGGCTCAACGAACGGGAAGAAGCCCGGGCGTAGGCGAACCTGTACGTCCTGCTTAAAGACCTTAGAAAGCATGGTCTTCATGAAGTAGATGAGGTTCGAAATGGAGATGTCTTTATCAATCATGATGCCTTCCATCTGGAAAAACGTGTTCTCGTGGGAAGCGTCTGTACTTTCGTTGCGGAAGCAGCGACCCGGGAAGATGGCACGCAGCGGTGCACCGTACTTTTTCATGATGGTGTTCTGCGCGGCCGAGGTGTGGGTCTTCAACAGCTGACCGTTATCGAGATAGTAGGTGTCCTGCATGTCGCGGGCGGGGTGATGCTTCGGAATGTTCAATGCCTCAAAGCAGTTGTAATCCGTTACGACCTCGCGGTAGTCTTCAATCGTAAAGCCCATGGAAGCGAAAATTTCTTCCAACTCGCGCTGCACGAGCGTGATGGGGTGATAGGAGCCGCAGTCGGTATCCATCGGCAGCGTGACATCATATTGCTCTGCGCTGTTGACAAGGCGGTCTTCCTCCTCCTGCCGGATGCGCTCCACGTGTGCTGTGATGCGTTCGTCGACCTCGCGCTTGAGCGTGTTGATGGTCTGGCCGAATTCTTTTTTCTCCGCGCCGGAAAGGTCTTTAAGGCCCTTTAAAAGCTCGGTGACGGAGCCTTTTTTGCCGAGATACGAAACGCGCAGCTTTTCGATGGATTCGCTGTCGCGCACTTCGGAAAGGTCTGCGTCAAACTTCTGGCGCAGCTCGGAAATGCTTTCTTTGATTCCCATATCAATATATCCTTTCGTAAATGATTTCCGTTTTGTACCGAACGGTGAGCATGAAAAAAGCCCGCCCCATGCACAAAACATGGGGCGAGCCGGAACGCTCGCGGTACCACCCAATTTCGGCGCATTGCGCCCTCTGAAAGCCTTTAACGCAGCTACCCGTTGCAGCCTACTTTAATTTCAGCCGCACCGCTCCAAAGAGAACTTCACCTATACTCAATGCAGGCGCGTTTTCAGCCGACGGCGCACCCTCTCTGCCCACGAAAAACAGGCTACTTTTCTTTTTCATCGCGTTTCACTGTTCGGCGTCGTTTGTATCCTTGCGACGCAACACTGTTATTTTAGCATAGAAATTTTCGGTTTTCAAGCCTTTCGCGGGATTTTATGGACAGAGTTTTGCGGTTATCGCACAGTATTCGTAATATTCGATAAAAATTCACAAATTACGCAGTTGAACTTCCGTGTGGGTTATGGTACAATGACAATACTGAATTATGGAAACGGAAGGTAATTTACAGTATGATGACAGATGTGTTTGTGGAATACATGGTGAAAAAGAAGACCGGCAGCAAGGATGTTTTGATGTCGCTCGGCGTGTCGATCCTCGGCGCGATCTTGATTTTTGTCAGCATTTTCCTGACGCCGGTTTCGCCGATGATCCCGTTCCTCGTGATCTGCGGCGTGATTTATGGTGTGTACTACGTCATCTCCTCGCGCAGCCTGGAGTTTGAGTACAGCATCACGAACGGCGACATTGCGGTAGATAAGATCATCAACCGCAGAAGCCGTAAACGCCTCACGTCTTTCGATGCCAAGGCGATTGAAGAGATGGGTAAGTACACGGAGAATGCACAGAAGTTAAAAGGTAAGCGTGTGGACAAGACCATCTTCGCGGCGGAGACGGACGACGGCAAGGACGCGTGGTACATCATTGCAAAGAGCCGCAAGACCGGCTTGACGCTTCTTGTGTTCTCGCCGGACGAGCGCTGCATCGATGCCATTAAGCCGTTTATGGACAGAAGATTAAAGTTTGAAATCTTCGGCAGAAACTAAATTCAAAATGTGAAGCGCCCCGTTATCGGAGATTTTCCGGTGACGGGGCGCTTTTCCATGCGGCGCGAAAATGATTTTAATTTTCACCGCTTCCATAGTTGAAAACCGCACGGGAAAATGATACCATTAAAGCATAGAATGCTACGGAAAAGAGGCAGGTATATGCGGGTATTGACAGCGGCAGAGATCAGAGGGCTGGAGTCGTGCGCGGTGGAATCCGGCGTTTCCATGGAAACGCTTATGGAGAACGCGGGCGCTGCGGTGGCGGCAGCAGTGACGGAGAAAATGGACGTCACAGGCAAGAAAACGGTCATTTTGTGTGGCAAAGGCAACAACGGCGGCGACGGCTTTGTGGCGGCGCGCTTATTGGCGGCCGAGGGCGCAAAGGTGACGGTCGTTTTGATGCAGGGCGCACCGGCCTCCGATCTTGCAAAGCAGGCGTATGACAAAATGGGCCGCGGCATTGAGATCATCATGTACCGCACGGCGGGCGGCGCGGGAGACGCAGGGGGGGGCATCCACCTGACGCGGACGTCATCATCGATGCGGTGTTCGGCTTCAGCTTTCACGGCCGTCTGCCGAGCGTGATGGAGCCTTTGTTTGCGCGTGCAGCGGAAAATAAAAAAGCATTTCACATTTCCGTGGATATTCCAAGCGGTGCGGTGTGTGATACCGGCGCGGTGGAGGGCGCGTGCTTTAAGGCAGACCTTACGGTGACGTTTACGGCGATGAAGCCGGCGGGCGTTGTGTACCCGGCAGCGGGCTTCGGCGGCATGACCGTTGTGCGTCAGGTGGGCATCAAGGAGGAGCACCTTGAGATGCTGCCGTGTGACACGGAATCCGTTTTGCTCGGCAACATTTGTCCGCTGTTCCCAAAGCGCGACCCGGAGGGGCACAAGGGCACATACGGGCGGCTTTTAATGATCTGCGGCAGCGTGGGCATGGCAGGTGCGTGCATCATGGCTGCGCGTGCGGCGCTGCGCAGCGGTGTGGGACTTTTGAACATCGCCATTCCGCATGCGCTGTACCCGATCTTGGCTTCCGCCGTGCCGGAGGCAATCTTCACGCTGTATGATCCCACGGAAGCGCCGGGTGAAGCGGTGCTTGATGCTATCGACAAGGCGAGTGCGTGTCTTGTGGGCTGCGGGCTCGGCACGACGCCGTATGCGGTAAAGCTTGTGGATGCCGTACTCGAAAATGCGCACGGGACGGTCGTTCTGGATGCGGACGCGCTGAATATCCTTGCCAAAACGCCGGAAAAACTACTTGTGCCGCAAGCCCCGGTCATCATCACGCCGCACCCGGGGGAAATGTGCCGTCTAAACGGCCGCACCATGGCAGAGCTGCGTGCCGACCGTTTGCAGACCGCGCGTGCCTTTGCGCAGACGTACCGCGTTATCACCGTGCTAAAGGGTGCGGGCACAATTATCGCAGCGCCGAGCGGTGAAACGCGTGTGAACACAACGGGCAACCCCGGCATGGCAAAGGGCGGCAGCGGCGATGTTTTGGCAGGCATCACAGGTGCGCTGTGCGCGCAGAATATGCAGCCGTTTGAAGCGGCATATTCCGCCGTGTGCATTCACGGTGCGGCGGGTGACCTTTGCGCCGAAGCGCTTTCGCAGCACGGTATGTTGCCGACAGACCTCATCGAAAAATTGCCGCAGGTCTTTTTGCAGATCGAGGGCAAATAAATCCTGCGCATTTTGCACGGAACACACAACTTTGTAATAGAATGGAACAGGCGTGTTTAAGCGCCGAAAAAACGGGCAAGAATATAAGTAGCGTCGCGGGCGTTGATGCAAATTCTGTTCGGAGTGTGAAAACCGTGAATGTACACAGAGGCGATATTTACTACGCAGATTTAAGCCCCGTGGTGGGCAGCGAGCAGGGCGGCGTGCGCCCCGTGCTTATTGTGCAGAACGATGTGGGCAACCGGTTCAGTCCCACGGTGATCGCGGCGGCCATCACGAGCCAGCGCGACAAAACAAACCTGCCCACGCACATTGCGCTCCATGCCGAGCGCACCGGCCTGCAAAAGGATTCCATTGTGCTTTTGGAGCAGGTCCGTACCATTGATAAGCACCGTTTAAAAGAAAAAATGGGCAAGCTCGATGACGACGCCATGCAGCGCGTCAACGAAGCCATCGGTATCAGCTTCGGCCTTTACGATACATATAAGTAAAGGCCGAAAAAACCGCGCCGTTTCGGAAAAAGCTCCGAGCGGCGCGGTTTGCACTTTATTTGTGTTTTTGCGTGTACCGTTCAAGGTGCAAAAGCAAGACTTCGCGGTCATTCGGAAGCTGGCCGCACAGCACAGCGTCTAAGAGCTTGTTTAGGGTTTCGCCGATTGCTTTGCCCTGAAAGCCAAACGATTGCAGGTCTTTGCCGGTGATTTTGAGTTGGCGCAGAGATAAGCAGAAATCCGCTTTTTGCAGCGCTTCGGCTTCGCTTTTGGCATCCGCAAGCGCTTTGCAGCGGTCTTCGATGCACCACGGCGCGTGCGCTAAGCTGTCTGAACGGCTTACGGCGAGCAAGCGGTAGAACTGCTCATAGCCGAGTTTTGCGAGCAGGCGGCGGAACTTTGCCGTGCGCTTCGGAAAAGCGGTATCGTGCAGCAAAACAAGCTCCGTGACGTTTTCGCGCGTTTTGTTGTCGCAGTGCAGCGCGCGCAGAGCTTCATCGGTGAACGCGGCGCTTTTCTCCGCGTGCCCGAAAAAGTGGTCATAACCGTCTTCACCCGTCGTGCGGACGGCTTTTTTGCCGACATCGTGAAATAAAATCGCAAGGCAGGCGATGGGGTCATCTGTGCCGATATTTTCGAGCGCGTGCAGCGTGTGCTCCCATACGTCGTAAATGTGATATTTGCTGTTTTGCGGCACACCCTTGAGATTTTCGAGCTGCGGCACGGCGCAAAAAAACAACTCCGGCGCGGCACGCAGCGCCTCGGCGGCATACGGTGCGCAGACGGTCTTTAAAAGCTCCGCGAAAATGCGCTCTTTTGCGACGCGCCCGATCGCCTCATGCAGGTCGTGCACGGCGCGCAGCGTTTCGGGCTCGACCGTAAATCCGAGTACAGCTGCGAAACGAATCGTGCGCATCAGGCGCAGCGCATCTTCCGAAAAGCGCTTGTGCGGGTCGCCCACGCAACGAATGATTTCATTTTTCAGGTCTTCCTGCCCGCCGAACGGGTCAATGATTCCGGTTGCGGGGCTGTAGGCCATGGCGTTGATTGTCAGATCGCGCCGCGCAAGGTCATCCCGAATATCGGTCGTGAATGCAACGCAGTCCGGGTGACGGCCGTCTGTGTAATTTCCGTCCACGCGAAACGTTGTTACCTCGTACGGTTCGTGGTCGATGAGCAGTGTCACTGTGCCGTGTTTAAGGCCGGTCTCTAAAACAGGAATGTCGGAAAAAAGCTCGATGATTTTTTCCGGCTTTGCCGCGGTTGTGATGTCCCAATCGTGCGGCGTTTTGTGCAGTAAGCTGTCGCGCACGCACCCGCCGACGGCGTAGGCCTCAAAACCGTTTTCGTGTAGGCGGGAGAGGATGAACGCGCACGGCGCGGGGAGAGTAATCTTCAGCCTGCTCATTTTAAAAAGATCGCCGTGTTGCGGGAAAGTGTACCGAAAAGCAGCGAAAACCGCAAGCGAAGCGGGATGTTCTTTGTGTTTTCAAAGCGTGTGGCAGTGACGAACTCCGCCAGCGTGTACGTGTCCACGCCTTCGCTGAGCGCCACGGTCACGCGGTTGTTGCTGACATCAAGGCCGGTCACAACACCGTATTGCAGCTTGGCCGATTCTGCGTCAGCGACGAGCATCAGCGCGATGACGGGCTTCTTTTTTTTGAGGCTTTTGTAGATTTCTTTGAAAAGATCGGTGTTCGTAAGGCCGGTTTCAAGCTGCAGCTTTTGGCTGCCGAGCGCCGTTTTCATACTGCCCGTAAGGTCTGCGGGGAAGATGAGCGTGTCTTTGTCATCTGCTTTTGCGGGGATAGCGGAAGACGAAATGGGCTGTCCCAAAGAAATACATACAGCCTGCGCGGCGTCGTAACCGATGGGGAGATTCGGATCTAAGCGAAGTTGTGCACTGTTTGCGGCAGCACTGTAATACGTGCTTTTCTGCACGTCTTCAATATCGCGGTCGGTCCAAATGTCCCACACGGTGCCCTTTGCCCAGAAGCCGCCGCATACAAGCAGCAGGCACAGCACAAGCGCCGCAATCTGCCGCGTGATGCGCAATGCTGCGTCGGACGGTGTTTCGCCGCTGTACAATCTGCGCTCATGAGAAACGGATTTGTTTTTCTGTGCGGCGGGTACTTGGCGCTTTACCGGCTTTGCGGCAGGACGAGGGGCCTCCGGTTTTGCCTGCGGCGGCTGTGCGGTTTCGCGTTCTGCTTTGCGCGCGGCAAAGCGTTCGTCGAGCACGGCGGGTTTATCGAAAGTGAGCGTTTCAAAATGCTGCTCACCGGTTTCTTCTTCATCGGGATCTGCGGTGCGCAGCGTCTCATCGCTGAAGACCTGCTTTTTAAAGAGTTCATTTTGTTCGCCCGCGGGCGTTTTGCGCTCGTTGTTCGGTTCCATTTTTGTCTCCTTGTGCTCAAAAAATAGAAATTCAACTAAAAAATCGAAATATAATCGGGATTTCTTTATAAGAATAGCACGTTTGACACTATTTTTCAATATATTAGGGTAGTTTCTGCTTGAAAAAAGCAGCGGATTCGGTTATAATCAAAAATAGACTTTCGGGGGATAACCGAAAGCCGCTTAAAAGATACGAAAAGGATGAAGCATCATGGCACTTTTTAAGGATTGGCAGGATTTTGCAGACAAGAAGTCCGCAGAACCCGGCGCAGAACAGTACTGGACACAATATTTCCTTAGAGAAAAGGATTTTTACGAGAAGCTCCTCAAGGGCGAAGCTCCGAAGAGCGGCACCGTACAGGCATTTGCTGACCACTTCGGCGTGGATATCATCGAAATGACCGGCTACCTTGACGGCATCAACGAGAGTCTCAAGGCGGAAAACGACCTGGAGAACATGACCGCCGAGACTGAGGTTTCCCTTGATTACGAGCCGGAGAAGCTCTATTACAACATGGTCGGCGCAAAGGCCGAGTGGCTGTATAAGCTCCCGCAGTGGGATTCCATTCTCACCGAAGAGAAGCGCAAGGAGCTCTACAAGGCACAGAAGTCTTCCACTACGATCGTAAAGGGTCCGAAGGTCGGCCGCAACGATCCGTGCCCCTGCGGCAGCGGCAAAAAGTACAAGAAGTGCTGCGGCAGATAAGCTGAAAATTCAAGATGCGTCGGGCGTCCGGCGCATTTTTTCATTTTTCGGTAGCCTTTTAGAGTTTTCTGTGCTATACTGAAAATACCGAAGCGAAATTCAGCTTTAGCAAAGGAGAACACTTTATGTATTGCAGCTTTTTGTATAACAACAACCGCATCCGCTGAGAAATCAGTCGTTTGAAATTGGGTCAAGAGACCCTAAGTTTGTTATGTCAAAAAGGAGCTATATACATGAAAATTCAAGATAATATTTTAAAATTCTATCTTAAAAACTGCTATTTTATCACCGGCACGGCATATGCCGGAAAATCGACCATGTGCAGCATGTTATCAAAAAAGTACAACATGCTGCACTGCGAAGAAAATTACAACATGGATACGATCTTGTCCGCCGTTGACGAACAGAATCAGCCAAACTTGAATTATTTCAACACGATGCCGAGTTGGCAGCACTACGTTTCCCGCACGCCGAAGGAATTTTATGATTGGTATAACGGCGTCTCGGAAGAAGTAGCGGAATTTGAAGTCGCCGAGCTGATTCGACTTTCGGGCGACAGAAAAGTCATAGTCGATACCAATATCCCGCTTGATACCTTGTATAAAATCGCAGAGCCGAACCACGTGGCGGTGATGCTCTCACCGCAAAGTATGTCTGTTGCATTGTTTTTCAACCGCGGCGATCCGGAAAAGCAGTTTTTGCTGAAAGAGATCGAAAAGTGCTCGAACCCGGAAGCGGCGTTTGAAAATTTCAAAGCGTGTATTGCGTCGGTGAACAGCCCGGAGGTGTATGAAGCTTATCTGCACAGCGGATTTTTCACGCTGGTACGGGAAAACACAGAGCGCGATACGCGCGAAGAAGCGCTTCAAAAGCTTGCGGAACATTTTGAATTAAACTGAATCAAACATAGAATAGGCGGGGTGCGGCTGCGGCGGCACCTCGTTTTACAAAAGGAGTACATAAATGAGTTGCGGAAAATTGTATCTCACCGCGCCGGAGATGCTCGAGTGCACCGCGCGTGTTGTGAGCTGTACGCCGAACAAGAACGACGGCTATGACCTTGAGACTGACCGCACACCGTTTTTTCCGGAAGGCGGCGGGCAGCTGAGCGACATCGGCACGGTTTACGACCCTATGCAGGGCTTTGTGCCGGTCACGCACTGCTTTGAAGCGAACGGCACGGTGCTGCACCGCACAGGAAAGCCGTTTGCGGTGGGCGAAATCGTCACACTCAAAGTGGATGCCGCAAAGCGTTTGAAATACACCCAGCAGCACACGGGCGAGCACCTGCTTTCGCATGCCTATGACGTGCTGTTCGGCGCGGAAAACGTCGGCTTTCACATGGCGGGAGACGTCGTGACCATCGACCTTGACCACGATTTATCGGATGAGGAGATCGAGGCCGGCGAAAAATACGCAAATGAACTCGTTTGGAAAAACGCGCCCGTGCGTATTTTTAATGTGGACGCTTCCGAGCTTCCGAATCTGCCGCTGCGCAAGAAAAATGAGAAGCTGCACGGCGAGGTACGCATCGTGGAGGTGGAAGACGGTGATCACACCGAAATGTGCACCTGCTGTGGCACGCACTTCATGAGCACCGCACCGGTCGGCCTAATCAAGGTTTTAGAGCATGTGCGGTATAAATCCGGCTGCCGCATCACGTTCGCCTGCGGCGTGCTGGCGCTGGAGCACTTCACAAAAGAAAACGCCGAGCTGCGCCGCACCGCCGCTGCGCTTTCCGTAAAGCCGGACGGCGTGTTCGACGCGCTCGCCCGCAAGGAAGAACAGGTGCAGGGCCTGAACCAGAAGCTCCGCGAGAAAAACGCGCAGCTTGCAAAATTGTACAGCGAAAAGCTGCATGCCGAAGCACAGGAGAATTTCATTGCGGCATACCTGCCGGTCGATTTTGACGCATGCAAAACGATTGCCGAAACGCTTTGCGCGGACGATAATTTCTCTGCTATGCTGTTCTGCAATGAAAGTGACCGTTTGCGCTATATTTGCGCGCGCGGCAAAAACGGCGCGCTCGACTGCCGCGCCGCCGCACAGAAAATCAACGCTTTGCTCGGCGCAAAAGGCGGTGGCAGCCCCGTGACATCGCAAGGCTCCTGCCCCAAAACAGCTGAGACAGAGCAAAAACTTCGCGAGATTTTATCCGAACCGCTACAAAACTTGAATTAAAGCAGATAAAACGCAGACTTTTCATAAGCCTGCGTTTTTATGTACGCGGCAGGGGAATTCCCTTGCCGTTCTGGCTCACAGTTCTGCTTTAATGCGGCTCATCGCGCCTTTTTCCAAGCGTGAGACCTGTGCCTGCGAGATGCCAATCTCCCCGGCGACTTCGGTCTGTGTTTTGCCGTCGATGAAACGCATGGAAAGAATTTTTCGCTCGCGATCGGTCAGATCGCGAATCGCCTCGCGCATGGCAATTTCCTCCAGCCAGTCGCCGTCCGTCGTGCCGCCTTTCACCTGATCCATAATATAAATGGTGTCGCCGCCGTCGGAAAACACCGGCTCGTAAAGGGACACCGGCTCCACGATGGATTCGAGCGCGATGACGATGTCTTCGGGCGGCAGCTCCATGCGCTTTGCGATTTCCGTGATGTTCGGCTCTTTGCCGTTTTCGTTCGTCAGCTGCTCTTTGATCTGCATGGCGCGGTACGCCGTGTCGCGCATGGAACGGCTGACGCGCACGGCATTGTTGTCGCGCAGAAAGCGTTTCACTTCGCCGGAGATCATCGGCACGCCGTAGGTGGAGAACATTACCTCGTGGCTTGGGTCGAAATTATCGATGGCCTTGATGAGCCCGATGCAGCCCACCTGAAAGAGGTCATCCGGGTTTTCGCCGCGGCTTGTAAAGCGCTGGATGACGCTGAGCACCAAACGTAAATTGCCGCAGATCAGCTTATCGCGCGCATCTTTATCGCCGTGATGGCTGCGGTCTAAAAGCTCGCGCATCTCGTCATTTTTCAAGGTTTGCAGCTTTGCCGTGTTCACTCCGCAAATTTCCACTTTGCTCTGCGCATACGCATACATAAAAGCACCTCCACAATTTGCAATTTTTGCGGCGCTTGCAAACAGGAGTATGGGCGGTTTTAAGCGGTATAATCAGCTTTAATCAGTTTTGTATGATTTTCGCATAGAAAAATCTGCTAAAAATTAAAAAAAGTGGACATTTCGCGAGCGACATGGTATGATTGGGTCATAAGATACGAAGCAGCGATGTTCCATGTACGAATATAAAAGAATATGATTATAAAATGTTATGTAAATTGGATTGCTTTGGAGGGGGAGAGAATGAAAGCTTACAAACGGCTTCTTTCCGGTGTTTTAACAGTGGTGCTTTTGCTTTCCGGCTGCGGTGCAACAGTCACAGCGGGATTATTTAAATCGAAAATCGGGTTCATCGGTGAAACGGGCAAAAACAACATGAAGCTGTACGACGAATTCAAAGACTGGGAGCGGCAGGTGAGCGCGCCGGTTGCCGTTGTGGACGAGCGCATCTATCTGAAACGCAAAGGCGAAGTGCAGCAGCTCAGCTGCGGCGAAAACGATCTTGTGGTTGGTTCGGAAATAGCGGCGATATATAATGGACGAATTTACTATGTTGCACCGAGCTCGACTGTCATGACCACAACGGTAAATTCGGGGTATCAAACGGGTGTAACAAAGGGTTCTACAGCTACTTGGCGTTGTTCCGTGGTTTCGGAAACTTATCCCGAAAGAGAAGACCGTAAACTGCTGCTTTCTGCTTCACTGATCAATTTACCCGGCCTTAAAAAATATGATTATAGAGCTCATGATTCGTTGAACCAAATCCCGAACACCTGCATGGAAATCCCGGATATCCACTATCTCGGCTTTTTCTGGATCGACCGAAAGCTTGCGCTGGCGGATTATGACCATGTGTTCGAGTATAACATGATGATCGACGAGGTGCGGGCTGTGCGCATGGACGAATATCACCTCTACGAAAACGACGTGTGGGCAGAGGTACGCGACAACGGCGAGACATTATCGCTCGGCAATTATAAAACCGACCGGCGTTGGAGCTTCGGATTGGACGAGCTGAATAACGAATACGCAAAGCAGCTGTATGAGATCTATCAAGAAGAATTATCCGCAGAGCTTGAGAAAGAAAAAGCAGTGAATGAAGCAGTGGGCGCAACGAACTATCTGTGGAGTCCGACTACGCAACTGCAATTTGATAAGGTCATTGTGGTGAACTCAAAAATTTACTTTTCAGTCGCATATACAAGTACGGATAAAGCGAATAGTTTGCTGCTTTTTGAGTTTGACCCGTGGAACGAAACGCTCTCGTATGCGGATTGTATTCCGTTGAATAAGTATATACATAACAGCGCATTGATCCCAGTAATCCAGCCAAGCACAGAATTGGATTATGTAAACTGAATGAATTTATGTAAATTAAAAAGCGAACCGTTCTGGTAAAGAGCGGTTCGCCTTTTGTGTGTTGTGTTTAATCTGTCAGAGCAATAATGCAACCAAGTTCGGCAGAAGTTCTGTGCGAGATGGAAATGACGGTGCGGTTTTCCGCTACGCGTTTCAAAGCGGAAAGCACGGCGCGTTCGGTCTCGGCGTCAAGGTTCGCGGTGATCTCATCGAACAGCAGCATGCTCGGTGCGGCTGCTGCGGCTCTTGCGATGGACAAAAGCTGCCATTGACCCTGCGAGAACAGATCATCGGTACAACGCGTGTCGTAGCCTTTTTCCATGCTTTCAATCGTATCCTTGAGCCCGGTGAGCTCCGCCGCAGTGTGCACGGCTTCGTCGCTGATTGTGCTGTCATACAGCGTGATCTGGTCGCGCACGGTGCCCGGCACCATGTGGAACGTCTGCTCCACGCAGCCGAACAGACGGCGGCGTTCATCATCGCGGATATCGGCCGCCGGCACGCCGTGAATGAGCACCTCGCCGCTCTGCGGCTTATAAAGACCGAGCAGAAGCTTGAAGATGGTACTCTTGCCGGCGCCGGTGCGGCCGGTCAGCGTGACCTGATCGCCGTCCATGACTTTAAAGCTCAACTGATCCAGCACCACGCGCTTATCGTAGCCGAATGTGACATCGCGGAACTCGACAAACGGCACGCTTCCGCTTCTTGTGGTGATGGTCTTCGGCTCATGTGTCGGTACGGTATCGGGATTTTCTTCCAGCGCGAAGAACTCGTTGATGCGGTGGATGCCCGCCAACGCGGACTGGATGGTCTGAATCTCCATGCCAAGGCTTTGATCAGGTCAAAAGATCTGAAAAATGTAGTGGAAACCGCCACCAGCCGTACCGGCGGACATACCGAACAACGTCAGCACGGTGGTGTTGCCGGAAGCGGAAAGCAGCATGACGACGGCGACGACCACCGCGTTCGTAATGAGGATAACGGGGGAGTAGACGGCATCATAGAAGTTCGTCTTTTCCATAGCGCGGTAGCTCTCATTGATGTACGTGTCATAGCGCTTTTCCATGTACTCCTCTTTGCCGAGGCAGTGAATGGTGCGGATGTTGTGCAGTGTTTCCGGCACGTGGCCCGAAGCGCGGCCCACGGCCTTGCGGTTTTCAATCTGCGCTGCCAGCATATTTTTCTGCACGTGGCGCGTGAAGCAGAACAGGAACGGCAGCAAAACGAGCAATACGATCGCCAGACCGCGGTTTTGGAACCAGATAACGACCAAAATACTGATGATTCTGCACGCATCGGCGAACATACTGATGATGCCGGAGGAGAATAGGGTTTCAACGGTATCGACATCGCCGACAAAGCGGGAAACGAGCGTGCCGGGCTCCTGTTTTGTCATGTTGTCGGCGGTAAGGTGTGTAAATTTGTCCATTAAGCTGCTGCGTAGCGCGTGGGTGATTTTCTGGCCGAATACCACGAGCAGACTTTCACGCGCGGATTCCGTGAACCCGGTGAGCGCCAGTATGGCGAAATACAGTAGGATACGTGCGAATGCGGCGTCGGTTCCGGCTGTGATGGAGTCCACAATATCGGCTAAGATCAGCGGCGGGATAAGTGCGAACACAACAGCGCCGATAACGGCCGAAACAATGCCGAGGGAAAGGCCTTTTTGCTTTTTTACGGTGTCAAAGATCACCGTTCTCACTTGTTTTTTGCGCGTCATGTTCGGCACCTCCGTTCTCTGTGGTATGGACTTGCGATGTATACAGGTTTTCGTATTCGGGGACGGTTTTCAGCAGCTCTTCGTGTGTGCCGGTCACGGCCTTGCCGTTTTCCATCCAGATCACGCCGTCCATCTCCGGGAAAAGGTATAACCTGTGCGAAATCAAAAGCACGATGCTGTCTTTTGCGAGCGCTTGCAAATTGACGAACGCCTGCTTTTCCGTGTTCTTATCGAGCGCGGAGAACGGATCGTCCAGAATGAGGATCGGCGTATCGTGGCACAGCGTGCGGGCAAACGCAAGGCGCTTTGCCTGACCGCCGGAAAGGTACGCGCCGCCGCTGCCGATGAGCGTATTTTTGCCGTCGGTCATTTCCGCGACCTCCTGCTTCATGCACGCAGCGTTTAAATACGTATCGCTGTTTTTGCTGTCGCCGAGCAGAACGTTGTTTTCCACGCTGTCGTTAAAGAGCTCCGGGTCGTGCCCAAGGTAGCCGACGATGCCCGTGCGCACGCTTTGCTCCATGTTTTGCAGCTCTACGCCGTCCACCGTGATGTGGCCTTCGTACGGATATTCGCACAAAAACGCCTTGCCGAGCGTTGATTTGCCGCATGCGACTGCGCCGGTGATGCCGATGATCTGGCCCTTTTTCGCCGAGAACGAAATATCGTCGAGAGTTTTCTTGCCGTCCGGGTATGTAAAGCTCAGGTGCTTGACCTTGAGTGCCTCAACGTGCGTTTTCTTTACTTTGACTTCATCGGTCTCGTTTTCCTCTTCCTGCGGTAGCAGGGGCTTGATGCGGTTCCAAGAGACCTGCGCCTTATGCACCGCGTTAAAGAGCTTTGCGGCGCTGGAGGATTTTACGGAAAGCTTTACAAAGCATACAAGGAACGTTGTAAACGAAGCAATACTCCATGCTTGCCAGCCGGTACCAAGCACATTCTTCTGACCAAAATACAAAATGAAGAACACGCCCGCCATAGAGATGATGCGGTAGATCGGCGGCATGGCAGCGTTCCAGATGTTTGCTTTCACGGCTGCTTTTTCATAGCTCGTCAGGTTTTCTTCGTATACGGCCTGACGCTTTTTTTCAAGACCGAAAACGCGGTAGGTCATGGCGTTTTCTGCACGGTCCAGAGTAGCGGTGCTCAGCCGGCCGGATTGCTCCTTGTACGCCGTGCCGGCTTTTTGAATGACTTTTTTCATCTTTTCCGCCGTAACATACGAGATCGGCGGGAAAAGCATGCACAAGATAGTCAAACGCCAATCATACCACAGCAGCATGCAGAGGTATGCTGTCAGCGCCACGCCGGTGTCGAAAATCTCGGTCGTGAATTTGCGCATGCCCTCCACGCAGTCGTCTACGTCAAGAATGGCCTTCGTCATGATATTGCCTTCGCCTTCTTCGCGCAGGCTTGTACGGCTTTTTTTCACAAGGCTGCCGTACAAAGTTTCTTTCATGCGGCGATTCACATTGTTTGCAAAGCGGCGTACGTAAAAGCGCTTCACGTAGCGTGAGATTTGCACGACCGCCGTGACGACCGCAAAGCGGATGACGAGCATCAGCATGCCGGAAAACTGTCCGGTGCCGTTTAAAACCTCTACGAGATACCCAGTCATCGTGCCCTCAAACCACGGCCCGGTCAAAAGACCGATGTTGTAGATCAGGCCGGAGACTGTGACAATCAGCAGTGCTCTCCACTCTGCCTTAAAGTAAGAGAGGACACGATTCGGTTGAAACTCCGCAGACTTCCTATTTGTCTTCATTCTGTGCCTCTTTCTCTTTTACGCGCTGCGCGACATGCAGAAAACCTGCGCGGCGTTCTTCCTTGGATTTTAAATAGAGGGTGTTCAGTGTTTTGCAGAACACCTCTTTTTCGTCATCAGGCAGGCCGTCGAGCAGCCACTCGTAAAACGAACCTTCAATTTCCGCCTTGGAGTTGCGGAGCGCTTCGGCTTCTTCAGTGGGGTAGAGCAGCTGACTTCTGCCGTCCAGAGGATTCGGCTCGCGGGTGAGGTAGCCCTTTTCCTCCAGCCGCGCCACGCGACGCGCCGTTGCGCCCTTGTCGATCTTCAGCGCTTCCCACATTTCTTTTTGTGTTGTGCCGGGGTTATGCCGTACAAAGTGGATCACATCCATTTCCGCTGTGCCTATGCCGTCTTCTTTCATCGTCTGCACCGTAAACCGATTTGCTTCACGGGCGATCTTGGTTATCTGGCGCTCTGTGTTGTCCATAGAGCTGTGCCTCCGTTTCAGATAAAAGCGTTTAGTTGTATGTTCAACTAAAATAGAGGATAGCACAACTAAAACGCACTGTCAACTACATAAAGTAAATAAAACTTCTTGAAGGTTAGTAATGTCTAACTGTTTTGCTGTAACGAAAGGCCAGCAGCCGGAGATTTCCGCTGTTCTCCCTTTGCATTATTCGTCTTCTATTGATTTTTCTTTCAGTTCTTCCGTGCGGGTGTTGTAGATCTCGGTGAACGTGTGTGTCACACCGCGTGATTTATATCCGACCATCGTGTCGAGACAAACGGAATGGATGCTGTTGAAAATACTCTTTTCTATATTCGGATTATCGCGTTTTAAGCGGCGCAATAAAAGCTTTGTTTCCTGCCGCTTAGAGACGCTTACGTCATTGTCACATGTTGCGCAGTTTTCCGTAAAGCGGCATGCACACTGGATAAACTCCAAATCGTTGTATCTTTTCCATGATAAAATGTCGTCTTCGTGGATGCAATACATGGGGCGAATGAGCTCCATACCTTCAAAATTCTGGCTGTGCAGCTTTGGTGGCATCGCCTGCAATTGCGCACCGTAAAACATGCTCATCACGGTGGTTTCCACAACGTCACTGAAATGATGTCCAAGTGCGATCTTGTTGCAGCCGAGCGACTTCGCTTTGCTGTATAAATGTCCGCGGCGCATTTTTGCACACAAATAGCACGGGTTTTTTTCGGTGTTGTTTGCCACGGAAAAAATATCGGTCTCAAAAATCGTGATCGGAATGTGCAGTAATGCCGCATTGCTTTCGATTTTCTTACGGTTCAGCTCGTTGTAGCCCGGGTCCATCACAAGGTACACAAGCTCAAACGGCACTTCGCTGTATTTTTGCAACTCCTGCAAAAGCTTTGCCATCAGCATGGAATCCTTGCCGCCGGAGATGCACACCGCAATCTTGTCGTTTTCCTGAATGAGCTCGTAACGCTTTACCGCAGCGATGAACGGGACCCAGATTGACTTGCGGAATTTCTTTTGTATACTGCGCTCAACGCGCTGGTAGGGTTCAAGTTCTCTTTCCATTTTATATAAACTCCAAATATAGCTTGTCGAAGATCCTCTCAAATTCATCGAGTTTATCCTCGGTCATCGGATGGCTTAAACGGATGCGCCAAGAGTTCAGCGCATTTTTACGGTCGCGGCTCACGGCATACACCGCGCGGAAGGGGGTGTTTTCCACGGAGCAGGCGTACTTGCGGCGTAATCCAAGTAGATTATGCGCCGATGCCGCGGCCTTTGAAGCCGGTCAGATCTTTGATGACTTCGCCCGCGATAATGAGTCCCACAACGGACGGCACAAAAGCGTTGCTGCCCGGCACCTGGCGGCGCTGCGTGCACTTTCTCTCGGTGCCCGGCGGGCAGATGCAGTGCGTGCGGCAGCTTATGGCCATGTCGTCCACGGGCGTGATGGGCAGCTCTTTGGAGTAAACCACTTTCAGCTTGCGCACGCCGCGCTTTTTCAGCTCGTTGCGCATAACCTTCGCCAGCGGACAAACGGAGGTCTTGTATAGGTCTGTCACTTCAAACGCGGTCGGGTCTACCTTGTTGCCAGCACCCATGGAGCAGATGATCGGCGTTTTCGCCGCTTTTGCATTCATCACAAGCGCAATCTTGCCTGTCACCGTGTCAATGGCGTCCACAATATAATCGTAGTGTTTAAAATCAAACTGGTCGGCCGTTTCGGGCGTGTAGAAAGTCTTGTATGTGCGCACCACGGCGTCCGGGTTGATGTCTTTAATGCGCTCGGCCGCAACATCCACCTTGTACTGACCGACCGTCTTGCGCGTCGCGTAGATTTGGCGGTTGATGTTTGTCAGGCAGACCTTGTCGTCGTCGATGAGGTCGAGCGAGCCCACACCGCTGCGCGCAAGCGCCTCTACCGTGTAGCCGCCCACGCCGCCGATGCCGAAAACGGCTACGCGCGCATCCTTCAGCATCTCCATGGCGTCACGGCCATAGATCAGCTCCGTTCTGGAAAATTGGTTCAACATATTTTTCGCTCCTTAGCGTTTGTCTTCATATCGCCTATAAATTCAGTATGCTTTGTAAAGTATACAAAACTTAAACGGGAAAGTCAAGATAATACCGATTATACCGCATCTGCCGTTTCCATGCAATACCGCTTCCTTTTTTAGAACGGGTGTGCTATACTGTAAACCCAAGATCAAAAGAGTGGAAAAAGGGGATAGTATGGAACAAAACGAAATTTACGCTGCGCTGCCGGGAGTTTTGCTGCCGTGGTACGAGAAAAACGCGCGCGACCTGCCTTGGCGGCACACGAAGGAGCCGTACCGCGTGTGGGTTTCGGAGATCATGCTCCAGCAAACGCGTGTGGAAGCCGTCATCGGGTATTACGAGCGCTTTATGGAAGCGTTCCCTACGGTACAGGCACTTGCAGAAGCCGACGAAGCCCGCGTGTTAAAGCTCTGGGAAGGACTCGGCTATTACTCTCGCGCACGAAATTTGCAGAAAACGGCAAAGCTCCTCACCGAAACGCAAAACGGCGCTTTTCCCGATACCGCCGAAGCGCTCGAAAAGCTGCCGGGCATCGGCGCGTATACGGCGGGCGCAGTGGCGTCCATTTGCTTTGAGCAGCCCGCGGCGGCTGTGGATGGCAACGTGCTGCGCATAATCATGCGCATGACGGCGGACGACCGCCCGATCGACCTGCCGCAGGTAAAAAAAGAGATAGGGGAGGCGCTTTGCAAGGTCTACCCGAAAGGGCACTGCGGCGCGTTCACGCAGGCGCTCATGGAGCTCGGCGCGTGTGTCTGTACGCCGAAAAGCCCCAAGTGCGAAGTCTGCCCCACGCAGAGTTTTTGCCGTGCATATAAAGCCGGAAACGTCACAAAATACCCCGTAAAACGTCCGAAAGCCGCAAAGAAAACAGAAGAGCGCACCGTGCTTTTGCTCGAATGCAACGGCAGATTCGCCGTGGAAAAGCGAAGCGAGACGGGTTTGCTCGCCGGGTTATGGCAGTTTCCGAACGTACCTCAAAAGCTCGATGCCCAAACCGCCGTGCAAACAGCGCAGAGCTTTCACACCGACCCGAAGGAGCTGATGCTCGAAACGCACAAGACGCACATTTTCACACATATTCGCTGGGAGATGACCGGCTATGTGATCCGCTGCAACGCGATGTCCGAAGCGTTTACATGGGCAAGCCTTGCGGAGCTTGAGCGCGATTTCGCACTGCCCACCGCCTTTCGGCAATTTTCAGACGAGCTGAAAACACTATAAATAAACAGCAAACAGCCCGCAGCAGGAAAATCCAAGCTGCGGGCTGTGCTTTTATGCGATTTTAGTCGTCCAAAATGCCGTGCATCGGGTTGTTTTTCATCGGCGCGGTGCGCGTGTAATGCGTCGTCAGCGGGATGAACTTGCCCTCGCGACTGGATTTTTCAAAGCTCGTCAAAATCTCCAGCACATGATACTGCTGCTGGCAGTTCGCGCGGAAATCGCGGCCGGTGCGCAGCGCCTTGCACATGTCGCTGAGGCCGAGCGCACGGGAGTTCACGTTGTAGTCGAACAGCAGAGGAATCTCCTTGTAGCCGGCGTAAGCGGGCAGATTGCCTGTGCGCAGACCGGGATCGGAGTGCGTTGCTTCCACGTCTTCGGGGCGCATCAAAAGTACCGGGCCGCCGAATGTGTTCGGATCCGGCACGATCATCGTGCCCTTCGTGCCGTAAATTTCAAAGCGTGCGTAATTCTGCGAGGGATAGTACACGTCAAACGTCGTGAACACCTGCGCAATGGCGCCGTTCGCGAACGTGATGTTGCCGGTGAGGTACGTATCGGCCTCCACGTCGATCTTTTCGCCGTAGTGCGGCTCGGAGGTGATCAGACGCTCTTTAAACGACTTTTTCGTCACAGCCGTTACACCGACTGCCTCGCCGATGAGCTGCACGAGCGCCGTCACGTAATACGGGCCCATGTCCATCATTGGACCGCCGCCTCTTTTATAGAGGAAATCCGGGTCCGGATGCCATGTCTCGGGGCCGTGCTGAATCATTGCGCATGTCGCACCGATGACATCGCCGATCAGCCCGTCATCAATAACCTTGCGTGCGGTCTGGATGCCTGCGCCCATGAACGTATCCGGTGCGCCGCCCATGAGGAGATTTTTCTCCTTTGCGAGCGCCATCAGCTCTGTGCCTTCCTCCATGTCCGCCGCAAGCGGCTTTTCGGAGAATACATGCTTGCCGTGCTCCAGCGCGGCTTTCGTCACGCCATAGTGCTCATACGGACGGGTAAGGTTCAGAACAACCTCCACTTCGGGATCGTTGAACGCTTCATACATATCCTTATAAATTTTCGGCACGGGGGCTTTTGCGCCTGCTTCAATGTATTCCTTCACCGTCTGCACGCCTTTTTCCGCGCGCTCCGGGATGAGGTCGCATACGCCGATGAGCTCCACCTCTTTAAATACGTTCGTGATGTTTTTAAGGTAAATGCCGCTGATGGCGCCGACGCCGATCATTGCAACTTTGACCAAATTGAATTCCTCCTTGATGAAAGTAAATCGCCGCCACTCGGCAATTCACGCATCCATTTTTAGGTATATTATACACGTTTCGCATAAAATAGCAAGATGTTTTACTGAAGTTTCGGGCAAATTTGTGTGCAAGGCAAAAAGCATCGGATCTTCTTGCTTTTTTGCATTTCCTGTGCTATACTGTACTGCGAAAACTGAATGAAAACAACAGGTGCCTTTCGTGTGCTTTTAAAAGCGCATAGAAAAGGGTAAAAGGGAAGCGGGTGCAAATCCCGCACGATCTCGTCACCGTGATGAGGGAGTTTGCCGCCATGGCGTTTTGCCGGTCACTGAGCATAGCTTGGGAAGGCGGCGGCAGATGACGATCTTTCAGCCGGGAAACCTGCCTGTGTGTTGGTACGGGAGTGTCACACTCCAAATCACGAGGAATTGGTTGTACCGAAAATGCTCTGACGATACGCCGGGGTCTTTTTGTGTTGCCGTTCTATACATTTTGTACGTTACAGCAGCGCAAAGGACCTCGGCTTTTCTCATGGGCATACGGTGTATTTGAAGAGAATTCAGATATGCCTTGGTTTCCTGTACCTTTCTTTCAGCGAAAATACGATAAGGGCCGATATTGCCCACGGAAAGGAAGCACAACCCATGAGTAAGCTTACATGGAAAAAGACTGCCGCACTGGTAATGGCAGTTACAATGCTCACGACCGCTGCCGCAGGCTGCGGCAATAACGCGTCTTCGAGCGCATCTTCTGAGGAGAGCAGCACTTCTTCCACAGTTGAAAGCAGCGCGGCGAGCGCAACCGAGGAGGAAACAGACGAAATGGCAGCGAAGAATGTTGCGGATCTCATCGACGCAATCTATGTGCAGGAGCGCAATGACAATACCGATGAAGAATGCAAAGCAGCAAAAGAAGCTTGGGACGCGCTGACCGATGCGCAGAAGGAGCTTGTGGAAGGCGATAACGCCGACCCGGATTACTTCGGCCGCGATACGGGCGACGCCGCGAAAGACGACCCGCGCAACGAAGACGAAATCGGCGAAAACGAGCTGCTCGTTGTCAGCTTCGGTACGTCCTTCAACGACAGTCGCGTAAAGGATATCAAGGGCATTGAGGACGCTCTGCAGGAAGCCTACCCGGATTGGTCTGTCCGCCGCGCGTTCACCGCTCAGATCATCATCAACCACGTGCAGGCGCGTGATGATGAGAAGATCGATAACATGCAGCAGGCGCTTGATCGCGCTGTTGCAAACGGTGTTAAGAACCTCGTTGTGCAGCCGACGCACCTCATGCACGGCGCAGAGTACGACGAGATGAACGAGTTGCTTGACCAGTATAAGGATAAATTTGAGGGCATCGCTGTTGCAGAGCCGCTGCTCGGCGAAGTGGGCGACGACGCAACGGTTATCAACGCGGATAAGGAAGCTGTTGCAAAGGCCATCACAGATGAAGCTGTGAAAACCGCCGGTTATGATGATGTCGCTGCTGCTGCAGAAGACGGTACCGCATTCGTCTTTATGGGCCACGGTACGGCGCATGTTGCAAAGGTCAGTTACAGCCAGATGCAGACCACCATGGAAACACTCGGCTACACGAACGTATTCGTCGGCACCGTTGAGGGTGAGCCGGAAGACACCTCCTGCGAAGCCGTTATCGAAAAGGTAAAGGAAGCAGGCTTTACGAAGGTTGTGCTCCGTCCGCTGATGGTCGTTGCAGGTGACCATGCCAACAACGATATGGCTGGCGACGATGAAGATTCCTGGTTGAGCCAGTTCAAGGCTGCGGACTGCTTCGACAGCGTTGATACGCAGATTGCGGGTCTCGGTGAGATTGGGGATATTCAGCAGATCTACATCGACCACGCGCAGGCAGCGATCGATTCCCTGAATGGCTAATCCGTAAACACAGCGCCCGGAGAGAATCGCTCTTCGGGCGCTTATGTTTATAGATTGTTTTTAAAATAAAGAAGAGGTATAACAAAATGAAAAAGAAGCAGATTACAGCCCTTTTGCTCTCGGCGCTCCTGATCTTCGGGTGCAGCGCGTGCGCAGGCAATACGAATGAAAGCAGTGCGTCTTCCGAAACTTCCGTTTCAAGCGCAAAGCCTATCCCCACCGAAGAGCCGGACGTTGTGCCGGAAGACGGCGTGTACACGGCAGAGTTCAAAACGGACAGCTCTATGTTTCAGGCGAACGAAACTTGCGAGGGCATGGGTACGCTGACAGTTGAAAACGGCGAGATGACGTTCCACGTCAGCCTGCGTTCTAAGAAGATCTTAAATCTGTACCTCGGTACGGCAGAGGACGCAAAGCAGAACGAAAGCGAATGGCTTCAGCCGACCACCGATACCGTCACCTATAAAGACGGCACATCGGAAGAAGTCTACGGCTTTGACATCCCGCTGAAAAGTGTCGATAAAGATTTTGACCTTGCGCTCATCGGCACGAAGGGCACGTGGTACGACCACAAGGTCAGCGTGCGTGACCCGCAGCCGATCGTTGAGGACACCGCAAGCGACGCAGAGGCCGAAGTGCCGGAGGACGGCACGTATACGTGCAACGTCACGCTTGAGGGCGGTTCCGGCCGTGCAACAATCGAGAGCCCCACGGAGCTCACCGTTGCGGACGGCAAAATGACCGCGGAGATCACATGGAGCAGCCCAAACTACGATTACATGATCGTGGACGGCGAAAAGTATCTGCCCGTCAATACCGAAGGCAACTCCGTGTTTGAAATTCCCGTCGCCGCACTCGATACCGCACTTGCCGTTACGGCAGATACCACCGCCATGAGCACTCCGCACGAGATCGAATACACCCTGACGTTTGACAGCGCGTCTCTTACCGCATGAGACGGCTTACAGCGCTTTTAGCGGCGCTTTTGCTTCTGGCTTTCACGGGCTGCGCAGCAAACCCGGCACAGCCTGAGAGTACATCAAGCCCGGCGCAGGCCGATGAAACGCAAGCAGATTTTCAAGTCGAAAGCGCCTATCCGCTTGAATACGCGAAAGAGTTCACCGTGGACGAGTGCACCGGCGGTACAAGGCTCATCACCATTCAGAATGCCCGCTACCTCGTCGTGCCGGAAAACAGTACCGTGCCGAACGGTCTTTCGGAAGACATCACCGTTTTGCAGAAACCGCTTGAAAATGTCTATCTCGTCTCCACGTCTGCGATGGACCCGATCCTGAAGCTCGATGCACGAAGCGCCGTCACGCTTTCCGGCACGAGTGCCGAAAACTGGTATCTGCCGGAAGCGAAAGAAGCCATGGAAAACGGTGAAATTTCCTACGCGGGTAAGTACAGCGCGCCGGATTACGAGCGCATCGTGTCTGCAAACTGCGGCCTCGCGATTGAAAACACAATGATCTACCACACGCCGGAAGTGAAAGAGCAACTTGAAAAGTTTGGCATTCCCGTGCTTGTTGAGCGCTCCAGCTATGAATCCGACCCCTTGGCACGCATGGAGTGGGTGAAGCTCTATGGCATTTTATTTGATAAAGAGGCAGAAGCCGAAACGTTCTTCAACGAGCAGGTTCAGCGCATCCGGCCGCTTTTGGGGCAGGATACCACAGGCAAAACGGCAGCGTTTTTCTCTGTGACGTCGAATAACCTCGTCACGGTGCGTAAATCGAACGATTACGTTGCGAAGATGATTGGCATGGCGGGCGGCGAATACGTTTTCTCCAATCTTTCCGATAACGGCAACAACCTCGCAACGATTAATCTTTCGCTCGAGGAGTTCTACGCCGGCGCGAAAGATGCAGATGTTTTAATCTACAACAGCACCATCGAGGGCAAGATTGAAACAACCGAGCAGCTCTTATCAAAATGTCCCATGCTGGCAGATTTCAAAGCCGTGCAGAACGGCAACGTCTGGTGTACCACGCAAAGCCTGTTTCAGGAAAGCATGGAGCTGCCCGATTTGATTTTGGACATGAACCGCGTGTTCACGGCGGAAAGCCCGAATGCGGTCAACGAAGATGAACTGAAATTTCTGACACATGTAAGCTGAGGAAACCATGAAACTAAACGGCACAAAGCGTCTGACAATTTCATATCTTGCGCTTACGGCTGCATTGCTCGCACTGTTTATGCTGAACATTTTCTGCGGCAGCACGGCCCTTTCGCCGAAGGACATTTTAAGCACACTTTTCAGCGCGGGAAATAACGCACTCGCGCAAAAGATCATATTTGGTTTACGCCTGCCGCGTGCCGCCATGGTCGTTTTGCTCGGTGCGGCGCTGTCCGTTGCAGGTTACTTATTGCAGACTTTTTTTGCAAACCCCATCGCCGGGCCGTTCGTTATGGGTGTTTCCGGCGGCGCAAAGCTCGCCGTTGCGCTCACGATGGTCGTGCTTTTAAATCACGGCTTGTTCACAAGCTCACTCACGCTGATTTTAGCGTCATTTGTCGGTGCCATGGTCGCTATGGGCTTCGTCTTGGCCGTTTCACAGCGCGTAAAGCGCGCAGGCGTGCTCGTTATCTGTGGCGTGATGATTAGCTATATCTGTTCGGCTGTCACGGACGTTGTTGTTGCGTTTGCGCAGGATTCCAACATCGTGAATCTACACAACTGGTCGATGGGCAGCTTCTCCGGCATGACCTGGGCCACCCTGGGGGCCTCCGCCCTGATCACCATCCCCACGGTGGTGCTGGTGTTTCTCCTGTCCAAGCCCCTGGGGGCCTATCTGCTGGGTGAGAACTACGCCAAGAGCATGGGGGTCAACGTCAAGGGCTTCCGTGTGGCCCTGATCCTCCTGTCCAGCATCCTGTCGGCCTGCGTCACCGCCTTTGCCGGCCCCATCTCCTTTGTGGGCATCGCCGTGCCCCACATCACCCGCCTGATCTTCCGCACCTCCCGGCCCATGGTGCTCATACCGGCCACCTTCCTCACGGGAAGCGTGTTCTGCCTGGCCTGCGACCTCATCGCCCGCACGGCCTTTTCCCCCACGGAGCTCACCATCAGCACCGTCACCTCAGTGCTGGGCGCCCCCGTGGTGATCTGGCTGATGATCAAGCGCAGGAGGAATG
>OGQT01000604.1_pt1 | contig 31650 bp, 30 predicted proteins | sample 1553261 | NCBI WGS metagenome assembly OGQT01 (sample SAMEA2579992, study PRJEB22360) | human gut metagenome | biome: human gut; feature: human-associated habitat; material: faeces | place: Denmark | collected 2008/2010
CCGCCGAGATTGTCACCGACAAGTCTGAGAAAATCGAAGCCCTGCGGCTTTTGTGCCAGAGGTTCCTGCCCCGGTACATGGAGCATTTCGAAGACGCCATAGCCCGCAGCCTCGATATAACCACGGTGGTGCGCATCACCCTCACGGAACCGCCCGTCGGCAAATGCAAGCCGTAAACCACCACAGTCGAATAATACTTACGGCATCCTGTTCATGAATTCCGCGCCAAAACCGGTAGCATCAAATCGGAATGAGTGCGTTTTATACCCAGCCGATCAGACTCTGTCAACTGTAAACGGTGAGGACGATGGTTCGCTCGCCGCCGTAATCGCGGAATTCACAAAGGTAGATTCCCTGCCAGGTTCCGAGATTCAGTCGGCCGTCAGTAATTGGAATGGTCAGCGAAACACCCGTCAGTGAGGATTTTGCGTGGGCAGGCATGTCGTCAGCACCCTCCATCGTATGGTTGTAATACGGCTCATTCTCAGGCACGAGGTGGTCAAGAATCCTGCTCATATCGGTGCGCACATCCGGGTCGGCGTTCTCATTGATTGCCAGCCCGCAGGATGTATGTTTCACAAAAACATTAAGCAACCCTGATTCGGGCAGCGGATTAGGAATGCGGCGTGAAATCTCGCCCGTGATCAGATGACAGCCGCGCCTCATTGGCGGCAGCCTGAATTCTATCTGCTGTATCATTTTGACTGATTGTTAAAATCGTAAGCAGGCAACTGTGTCAAAATTATTTAAAAGTCAGTTTTAAGAAAATCCCGTAGGTGTAGATGTTGTATACCCGGGTAGTCATCAAGTCCGCCACTGACGGGATCCATCGATACGACATATTTGGGATAGTTGTCTTTTATTGCGGCAAGGTTGCCAAACTCTCTTGCGATTGTTTCGTCCGAGGCCAGAAGATATGTCACCTGCACATAGATTCTCTTATCCCCTCTGGTTGCCACGAAATCGATTTCCCCTGCCCGCAGGATGCCGACATCAACCTTGAACCCTTGTCCCAGAAGATGGAGATAGACAACATTCTCCATTATTTTCTCTATGCCGCTCCGGATATTGAATCCGCAGAGATAGTTGCGGATGCCATGATCTGCAAAGTAGTATTTGTAGATCAGTTCAAACAGCTTTTTGCCACGAATGTCATATCTTGCTACCGGGTTTATGACAAGAGCCTTGCAGAGATGGCCAATGTAGGCGGACGTCACAGCGTCAGACACCTTATCGCCTTGCGACCTCATGAATTTCACAATTCTGCTTGTGGAGATAAGTTTTCCGTCATTATCAGCTATGAATCTGGAAAGATTCTCAATAAACGGCACATTCCTGATCTGTTCACGCGATATGACGTCGCGCATCATGATAGTGTTATATACACCTTGCAGATAATCCCTCACATGGATTTCATCCTTCACGTCATATAATCTAAGACCGGGCAATCCCCCTATCCTCAAGAAATCGTTCAGAGAATCATCTGAGTCAGTGAGGCTGTGAAATTCAAGAAACTCACGATAACTGAGACTATATATCGGAATCTCGACATACCGTCCTCCGAGTCGCGTGCTCAATTCGGATGAGAAGACATAAGCATTACTGCCTGTTGCCACAATCTGACACCGATCTTCTGCATGAAGGCTACGCAAAGCATCTTCATACCCGTCAATATCCTGCACTTCATCTATCAGAAGATAGTTCTCGCCAGCAGAATTAAATCTGGACGAGACATAATCGTAGAGTTTTCGCGCGTCAGTTATGTTGTCAAACTCAAGAAGTTCTTTGTTGACGTATACAACGGCAGCATTCGGCCGGTTTTCATTAAGCCAACTGCAAAGCTGACGAAGCATGAAACTTTTACCTACACGGCGTTGACCGACAAGTATTATCATCATTCCACGGTTGAGATGAGAAATGATGTGCGACAGATATGATTTGCGGACTATGATTTCCATAGAGTATTTGGTCAGACCGCGACCACAGTGTACTCGCGGGTTCCGTTGAAATTATTATTCGCAAAGATATAAATTTATAACATAAGGAACAAACACATCCGGCAATTTCTCGTGTTATATATTGAAGAATTTGCAATATATACCAACTTATTGTGTTATATCTTGGTGGATTTGCGTGCTTGTTGTCATTGGCTCGGGTGCGACTCCATGAAAAACAAAAAGCCGCCAAAAGCGGCTTTTTTGCGGTGATGTTCATTTGGGGGTGAGATAAATGTGATTCAGCGCCGACCAGGAATACTTTAGCGTGTAATCATGATATCCGAGCGTCATGGTTCCCTCAGTCCTGACGGTCTCGTCGGCACCGTAGGCCTGCCCCAAAGGAGTATAATCAAAGCTCCAGTCTATCAGACGCACTACGTCAGGCTGCGTCATTGTGTGGTATTCTTTCATGTAAGCGTTCACGATAAAAACGCTGCATGTCATGCGTAAATCTACGACCGACTCACCGTTTTCATCATATACGCTCATTATTGATTCGTAACCATTTGAAGTATTGCCGAACCTGAATGTGGGGTAATCATAAATCCATAAGTTTGAATGGTAAGACATGTCGTCAGCATCAGGGACTGAGTTGTTTACACGTATGCCGGAACGCTTTTCACCCGTGCGTATACCCTCTATCAGCATTCTTGTCCTTTCGGGGTTATTGGCGACCCATGAGGCAAGGTTATATGAGAATTCGGCACCGTTCTGGTTGACCACTATGGCCTTGTTCTCTTCGTCGATATAATATTCCTCACTGCACGGCACAAATTTTTCGGCATCAAAGAAGAGGTCGCTCTCCCTGAAAACGGCACTCGGAGTAAACATAGTGGCCGGATTGTCGGCGAACAATCTGACAGAATCAGTCTCGACTGTGCCGTCGGCATACTCAGCCGTGTATCCGAGATAATGTGGGAACGTAGGGGGATTACCGAGGCCCGGGTGGTTGAAATAGTATGCCGAGACCCCGTTGATGTAGAAATCAACGTTCAGGAGGGGATTGGTTTCCGTACCGGGTGTGGGTCCGAAATTCTCGTATTTCTCCTCATCATTGTTGTCTTCCGCACAGGCGGCGGTTACCGCCGTGATAATCAGAACAAGCAGTGTAGCGATTCGTTTCATGTCAGGAAAAATCTGAATTAATAAGTAACTGGTCGAAATTATTTTAATGTTTATTCGAGTGAAATTTTCAGAAGATTTTTCTCGATGAAGAAGGAGTGTAGCGAGCTACACGACTGATGAAGAGAGGGAAAGATTCAAAAATTTCGCCGAAGAAACATTGAAATAAGATGACCGGTTAATATAAAATAATTTTGAACAGTTACTTAATTATGAAAGTGCTTTGTGGCATGGTTGCCGCCCACCACTATGTAATGGCCTGCGGGGAGAGTGAAAGCCGTGCCTTCGGGCGCAGCTGCTGCCTGCCTGACAATCTCGTTGCCGCTATAATCGTATATCGAGATTCTGCCTGACGAGACGCCCTTGATTACCAGCTTACTGCCTTCGGAGGTCACTGTGATTGCACCCGGAGCGGCTGTGACGGTCTCCACACCGGAAAAGAATTCCTTCCACCCGTCGGTTTCCTTGTATCCCTGCTCGTTATCGTAGACATAGACCTTGCACTCCGAACGGCTTACACCCTTGAACGTATTCTGATGAATGGCCGGAGGTGTAGGCGACTCGCAGTATATTTCCCTCAGGCCGGTGCATCCGGCAAAAGCATAGTCCGGCAATTCAGTCACGTTCTCGCCCAGGGTGAGGCGGCTGAGGGTTCCGATATTGTAAAACGGGGTATCACCGGCTACAAAACCGCGCCTTAACGTCAGCTCTTCAAGCGGTATCTTCTTGAAAGCACCACAACCGATGACAACGGGCGTGTCATCCAGGGCTATTTCAATCTTCTTCAGCGCCGAGCACCCGAGAAAAGCCATCCCGTTGATGTGTGTGCATCACGGGGTAATAACCAGCTCAGGGAGTTTCACGCAGTTCTGGAACATTCCGTCCTCCAAGCCGGTGAAAGGGGTCAGGTCAACAGCCGTCAGTTCATCGCAATTCGCGAAAGTGCTCCGTTGCACGTCAATTTCAGAAGCATTGGCTGAGAATGACGGCAGGCTCTTGAGGTTGCTGAAAGTGCGCGCGCCGCCTGTGAATCTGTTGCAGCTGATATTTACATTACGCACCTGATGTGTCATTGTCGCCATGCAGTCAAGTTTATTCAATCCATTGCCTTTGTCAATACCATAACAGGCTTGATCAATGATAGAGGTTTTCCAATAAGCATCGTCCTGAAGCTCTCCGGTCGGTTCATACGTGTGATATGAATTGATCAGCGTGATGTCGCCCCCCTTGAAATTTATGACAGCCGGCAATATATCGAAATACCTCAGGCAATATATGTCCACAATGAGGTCAGCACCCTCAAACGTCAGCTCATTGGTTACGCCATGACAAGTACCGGACCACTGACGGCCGACTCTGAGCGTATTGCACTTGACATCCAGATACCATGGCGCCTCGGTGTCGGCACCTTCTATTGTCACATTCTCGATAGTCTCATCATCTCCACCGGCATATCTGAGTTGTATTGCCGGTTGCACTCCGATATTTGGCGGAAAATTAATGGATCTGAGGTCACATCTTGAAAACGCATCAGACCCGAGCCGGGTCAGTGACTGAGGCAGCCTGACGTCAGACCCGCTGTTCAGCAGAAACGCATTATCCTCAATCCTTTCAATACCTTCGGGCACAACTACGGTCTTGTAATTTTTGCGTGCGAAGGCCATTTCTCCAATCTGGGTGACCTTGTATGTTTTGCCGGAGTAAGTGACGGCAGCGGGGATGGTGAAGTCGTCGACGTTATCGACCGTACAGTCGGTAATGCTCACCGACCCATCGTTCAGAATCTCGAAAGTGAATCCGTCAGACTCAAAAGCGCCCGCTTTTACACAAATCAGTGACAATAAAATCACCGGCAGAACACCCCTGCGGCCCCATATTGCCCTGAGCCGGAGAAATACCCGCAGGTACTCAGACGTTCTTCTGTCCATAAATCAGCTGTGGCTGCGCGCTCCCCCGGCATCAGCAAATGTTTGATTAATAAAAAAAGCGTGAGGAACAATATTTCTGCCCGTTCCACAAACAGAGGCTCTGGAATGCCCTTTCAGAATGAAACGAGCAGTGAGAGCCTCACGCGAAATATGTGACATCGTATAGATATGCACAAACGAAAGGCATCCATCACTGCGTCATTTGACTCTGATTGAAATTTTCCAGATTTCTTTGATAGAAAAACGGGAATAAGTCAAATGAGCTAATTGCGCTTGTTATCAATACAATAGCAATTATCAATATTGTGGGGATTTTCCTGCTTTTGACCCTGTTTTCTCAAAAAGTACACCTTTTGTACCCTCGATTATGGACTGTAGTCAGAGGATAAATGTTAAGGTCTGTAAATGGCGATTTTCAGATTATTATGCCTCGGATTATCTTTGCGCAAAATTATAATTGCATGGCAAAATTAGAAAATCGCAAGAAGCAGAATCCCAAGCTCCGGCAATCGGAATTGAGCGACGGACGCGCCAGCCTCTACCTTGAATATTATCTCGGCAGAAGTGAAACGCCAGTCCTTGACGAAGACGGCAATCAGGTGTTTTACACCGAGGGAGCGATGGCGGGTAAACCGAAATATCAAATCAAACACTCCCGCAAGAAAGAGAACCTCAACCTGTATATCTGGCTTCATCCCCGCAATCAGCAGGAGCGTATGCAGAACAAAAATACGCTTGCCCTTGCTGAAAAGATACGTTTTGAACGCGAGCAATCTTTTCTGGAGGATAGGGAGGGCTATCGTCTCCGAAAAGACATGGACGAGGATTTTCTTGAGTTCTGCAAGGAGTTCATCAAATCTCCGTCCCTCACTAAATACACCCGCATAACACTCGGGCACGGACTGCAAAAGTTCAAGAGCTTTCTTGCCGATACGCCGAGATATTCTCTATACAGGAATAATCTCAAGATGACACAACTGACGGTTGAAATAGTGGCTGCTTATGTGGAGTATCTGAAAGAGAACGGAACAGGCGACGGTCCGAAAATCTATTTCCGAATGTTCAAGCGTATGGTTACTGCGGCTGTTGACAAAGACCTAATCAAGAAAAATCCGTGCCGAGGTTTCGTGTTGAAGAACGACAACATGACGCTGCAAAAGGAGATTCTTCTGCCGGAGGAAATACAGCAGCTTGTTGCGACACATTTTGAAGGCGAGAAACCGGAGATTCACCGAGCATTCATCTTTGGTTTATACACCGGGGTGCGTTGGTGCGACACAAGCCAGTTGACCTACCGCAATGTGGATTACTCAACCCAAACATTGCGGTTCCAACAGCAGAAGACAAAAGACCACAGCAGCCGGAGTTGGGTAATCGTTCCGTTGAACGACACCCTTATCCGTCTGGTCGGTGAGCCGGATAAAGACAACTTTGATGAACGGATATTCAAAGTTCCGCATTACAACATCTGCAACCTGTATCTGTGTAAATGGGTAAAGGCGGCAGGCATCAGGAAGAAAATCACATGGCATTGCGCCCGACACAGCTTCGCGGTCAACGTCCTCACCAAAGGAGCGAATATAAAAACGGTGTCGAGTCTACTCGGACACACCTCCATAAAGATGACAGAGCGATACCTCCATGTCGTAGACAGCCTGAAACAGGATGCAATCAACTCCCTCGGTGAGATCAACTATACACCGATGTAAGGTGGCACCCATTATACCGAAGCCGATAAGTCCGATGTGATTTGTCGGCTTTTTTCTTTTCGCCGCAAATCATAATGAAAACAAAAAGGGAAAAATCGGAGTGTGAAATCGGCAACGGGGATTACGACTTTGGAGTAAGACCAACCAACATACTGCAAGGGTTTTGAGCTGCAAAATCAATTTCATGCAGCTCAAAACATACCTTGCAGAATCCCGACGGATTCCGTTGCGACCTACAGAATAAGAAGGCTTGATAGCACCAAAATACAATAGGCTCCATACAGAAAAGACAGCTATAATCGGGATAGCAGACTGTTTCAATTATTTGTACATCAATATTGACAAAATCCAACTTCTTGCAATGAGGAAGAATAAGATTTGGCTAAAGATAGTTGATATATCAATACCCGCTATATAATGCTTTCGAGATTGCAATTCAGTTAATGCGCATTGTTACAGATAGTTGCTCATAGAAGTCTTGATTGCAAAGATGCTGTTAGTACGTATTGACGTATGAACGTACTAACGTATTGACGTATGAACGTATGGATGTACATACGTATGAACAGATGTCTGAATGAACTTATGAGCAGATGGATGTCAAGCCTTATGGATGAATGACTGGAAGTATTGTCGTTAGAATGTGTTGATGATTGAACGGGAAACTGCTCCCATTTATCAGTTCGCAGAAAAGTAACGTAGCAGACAAGAAGATATTCACAACTTGCGGAGTGAACCGAATGGTGACTGTTCTCAACCCGACGACAGGTGCTGAAGAGAAACGCCCCCTGAATGAAATCGCCAGCAGCCACCTCGCCCGACGCACTTTCATAGGCAATCTCTACAAGAAGGTCAAAGACCCCAATCTCGTCGGCTCACTCAGTGGTCACAAAGAAGGTAGTAAGGCCTTCGCCCGCTACCGCGACATCGACGAAGATATGAAGAAAGAACTCGTCAATCTCCTCGACTGATTTACTTCTCACCAGCGTTATACATAAGTTCAGTTCATCGGGCATATATAAAGCCCGAACCAAACCAAACTATCAGTATCCTACCAAAGAAAACTATTTTCTAGTTTAAATCAGAATATTCCAACTACTATTTTTAATAAAAGAGGTTCTCTGAAAACAGTGTTCCTATTAATCTAAGAGGATTTTATTTAATTTTTCAACACTATATTTCTCAAACCCATCAAGTCCTTGGTATAATTTAGTGGTAAATTCTGAATTATTTTGAGCGGCGTCAATAGCGTCATAATAGCGGACTACATTGAATGATGCTCCAATATCACTTGCCTTCCTTCCAAGCGGAGTATCTGCATTATACTCTAAACGGAGCAATAATGCTTCGATGCCTGACACGTCTTCCACATTTTTCCCTAAGGTAGTTGCAAGACACTGTTTATAAAGGAGATTAAAAAGGCCGAGATATTTAACAACTTGATATCTAAGCATATTAAAAACGAAATTTGCGGCTTTTCTTATTCCTTTATTAACATCTCCTTCCTTTTTAATATAGTAGTTAGCTGAGCCCGAAAATCCCCTAGATATAAATGCTGACACCATATCTACTAAATAGCAATTAGGTCGATTGGGCGCTTTATTTTCAACATAAAATCTTAAGCCATCGTTTTTGATTATTGGTCTAATTGTCTGACAGATTAATTCCATTCCAGCATTGTATAATTTCTTCTGACCAACAAATTGGCTGATCAAGGCTGAAATTTTATTTTTGTCAGCTTGGGAAAAACGAGAAATTGTATTATATAGATATAACTTATCATCATATGACATAGTCTTGTACTCATCAAAACATGCCTCAGGCATTATACCACTACTTCTCAACTTATCAAGTTCTTTTCTGCGAACTTTCTGCTTACCTGAAAGGAATTTAGGTTCAGTAACAACAATATCAAGATCTGTTTTTTCTTCTTTTGAGTCAAAAAGTTTGTGCCGTAACATTTCATCTCTTTTTCCCAGCACCTCACAAAACTCTTTATTAAGAATGAAAATGCGCCCCTTGTAGTGTTGCATGAAACGGCCAGCTCGCCCTTCTATATTTAAAGCATCGAACTTTTTTAGAGGCTTTATACCTTTTTTCCCATCAAGAATAATCATATTTTTAGCAGTCGTATTGACACCTTCGGTGATGGTAGTAGTACAGACCAATATTTTTAATATTCCATCATTGAACAAGGAAATAATTTCTTGTTGAATATATTTAGGCACAAGCCCATGATGAATTCCAATGCCTCGTTTTAGAGCCATAGTGACAATCCATTGCTTCCCATTGTTATCCGCAAATAACCTTTCAATATGATTAATAAGACGGACAACTCGTTCGTTATTCTGAATCTCAATGCCAATATTAGCCTCTATTAACTCAGCTGCTCTCTTTTCAGTCAAGTGTTTCTGGCTGCAATAAACAATCACATTCTCACGGCGATCCAGAATCCACTTAAGCATCTCTTGAAATTTGCAACTTTTTGTCGCGTTAGTAAATCGTATGTCAAATTTATCTTCTACACGTATACTCCGTCCGGTTTTAATAATAATCTCTTCTTTGCTAACTATCTCGTAATTATTATAGTTAAGAGAGTTAAAGTTATACCATTCAAGAAATTTTTGGAAGGACGAAATTTCTCCTTCCAATTGAGGCTCAATTGGAATAAATGGGCCAGCTAATAGGGCATCGGTCTCTGAATTTCTGAGTAATTCGTGTAAGGCTATACGGTAAGCAACATCTCTCTCATTTTCTTGTTGAATTTCATCTATAATAAATTCATTATCTAGTTTATATACTTCATCAACAAATACGAAATCTAGACGCAGTCGTGGATTTTTATCAACGAAAGAAAGATATCGTTCGGGGGTAAATATTAGGAGATTATTTTCTTCTGTAAGTTGAGTATCACTTAAAGTATGTATAGAATATGACTCTTTAATCCATCCATAATTAATTGAATTGTAGATCTTAAATAGATTCTCGGACAATAAGGATATCGTTGGAAAAATAAGAGCAACATTCCGATACATCATCTTATGCAATATCTCATAGATAAGAAATGTCTTACCAAATGAAGTGGATGCACTTAAGAAATAGCGATTACACTGACCGAATTGAAAATTACTCAATATTTCCTTTTGATATTGATGCAACATGAATGCATTTGCACCTATCAAGCTACTTTCATGAAGAAAATTTGAAAACGTTTGCAAAGAAACATTTTCTTCACTTTCTTCATCAATATATAGCATAGGGTTATAATAATGAGGCACTCCAGACTTATTGGCTAAGTACCTCAAGAATTGCTTATCAGCAATTGATAATGATAATACTTCATCTTTAATAAGGTCAAAGTATGAGCAAACGGCCTTTATCATTAAAGGTCGATAGCTGTTATTGGTCTCTGAAAGATTAATATACTTTATGGCTCTAACGGCTGCTGAATGCTTATCCATTGTAGTACCTTTGATTTTACTTCTCTACTGTTATCAATTGGGAAAAAAATAAAAAATATCGTGTGAGGAATACTTAAAGTAGAATTTATATCACCATATTTGGTATGTATATGATTGATGATTTGTAAAATAAGCTCATCATACGAATTAGCCTTATCATCTAATATAATAAGCATTGGATATACCAAGTGCATATTGTATTTTGTGGCGCAAACCGCCATATTGATTAAAGGATTGTCTCTCCATTCTGTTATAATTTCTCGAATACGACTACTTGGATTCAACTTCTCGAAATGATTATCCAGTGAGAGTAAATTCCTGTGGAAATATGCATCAGATAGGGCGTTGTCAATATTCTTAAAAATCATCTTTACTGATGACTTGTATCCATCTATGTAAAATTTTGCTTCACCAAAAATTAAATATATAATCCCATCCTTTTCAGTCATTAGATATGAATCATAACCTTTTGTCTCAGAATTTTCCAAAGCGGAATACAAATAACCTCGTGCAATACATTTATTTGCTCCCAAAAAGCGTTCGAGAATAAGATGTAAAAGAACCTCTCCATGAAAACCATATGATAGTTGCGTACTTATTGGTGCAGAAGGATTATATTTTAGTTTGCTTTGTAGCGCACGGAGCTGCAGATGATCTAAATCTGGCAAATGAATCTCAGTGTCATTGTATGCATATTCAACTATGCCATTATAGATAATTTTAGCAACGTCTTCATTCGTCCCGTTTTGTTGAAGACAATGATCATCAGCAGTAGAAATGTGGCTACGTGGAATTTCTATCCCCGATACATTAGTAGGTAATGTATAACGTAAAATGATAGCATTATCAATTAGATTTTGAAGGCTTGTTCTCATCTTATCTTAAGTATTGGGAGATAAAAGACTAACGAAGTTAAAAAGGCAAATCTAACCCATATTCAAATTCTGGTTCGTTAAGCGTAGACGTATCTGATAAATATGTTAAATCTTGAAGTCTACGTCTATAGGATTGATACGCAGTATCATTGTCTATATCCATTTTACGTGCTTTCCCAAGACTAGCAAATTCTGCTTCTTGTTCTATCCCAAGGTAACGGCGTTTACATAAATTAGCAGCAATTCCTGTAGTAGAAGATCCTGCGAACGGATCTAGTATCCAATCGTGTTCATCGGTACTTGCAAGGATAATGCGGGTGAGAAGAGCCAAAGGCTTTTGGGTGGGATGCTTACCGCATGATTTCTCCCAACGACCGATTGCCGGAAGACGCCAGACGTCTGTCATTTGCTTACCGTCATTAATCGCTTTCATAAGCTCGTAATTATACTTATGAGGTACTTTTGGAGACTTTCGTGCCCAAAGGATAAATTCCGTGGAGTAGGTAAAGAATCGACATGAAATGTTCGGTGGTGGATTTGTTTTGGCCCACGTTATAACATTTAGTATCTTATAGCCAAGTTCTGTCAGGAGATTAGCTATGGCAAAGATATTGTGATGGGTACCGGAAATCCAGATTGTCCCATTCTCCTTCAACTTCTCCCGGCATAGAGTCAACCACTTCCGGTTAAACTCCATGATAGACTCCGGTGTTCCGCCTTTGTCCCAATCTCCTTTATCGACACACACGACCTTTCCCGCCTGATAACTTATTCCCCCATTGGAAAGGAAATAAGGCGGGTCTGCAAAGATCATATCGAATTTGAAATCAAACTGTGGGAGCACATCAAAACAGTCACCATGTACGATGGTGAAGGCTCTGTCGTCTGATTTGTAGAATGGAACTATCATATTATTCTATATCGGGCTGATCTTACCAACCTAATTGAATTGTAGTCTTTGGGATCTGAAAATTCATAAAGCCACAGGTGATAGATATTTTCACCTGCGATTACTCTTTTCTCAAAAAAGAGAGTATGAACAAATTTAGATGTGCAGGTAGACCACTGTCTATAAGGGTAAAACAACTGTCTGATAATAGTATTATGGGTATTGGAATTTTTAGCCTCTACAAGAACAATAGTCGTCCGTCCTTCATAACCAGCATCGACTTCTGTTTGTACGCTCATTGTTTCCAAGGTTTGATTACCCACATTAAAACTAAATGAAGGAGTATATTTTCGTCCTCTTATTGTCAAAACCAATGTGTCATCATTCATGAAAGTTCTGATAAGTGAATTGGCATAGGCAAAATCGACAAATTGCATTTCAGAATCACCAACTGTAGAACTTTCCAAATCAAAGGCCAACTTCTTATAATAGTCTTTAATCGGAGTTGCAATTTCGGGAATATCTATATATCCTTCACCTTTCACCACATAGTATTCCCCGTTCTTTTTAGGAAGAATAAACAAATCATTGTCTATAAAAATCTTAGGTCTATCCTCTCTTGAATCTTGCTTACAAAGAATACGAACTTCCTTTTCAGAAGTTTTTTTGAAATTCTGACAGGCTGTTTTTATATTTTGGGCGGTTAAGACAAATGGGCTATTTTCAAAATCATGTTCAAGGATTTTGAAATCATCACAAATCTTTTGCCAGGAAGCATCATGTGCCATAATTACTTGAGGCTTTTTATAAATTCTTGAATATTGGAGAGATTATACACACTAGGAATATGGGCAAAAGCTTCTTCGAGTTTATTGCGGGCAGATTCCCAGCCGATGCCGTCGGTTATCCAGACAAATTCAAAACCGGGAACGGCGTTTATTTTTGGAGCAAGCTCTGAATAGGAACGAGCAACCTCATTAAGTTTTGAACCGCCTCCAGTGTAAAAGTTTGCCTCGATAAGATATGTCTTATGTGGAGTACGGATAACGAAGTCGAAGCGTTTGTTATCCGCACCTAAAGCCTTGACTATCTCCGGAAACTCTGTGTAATAAACTTCCTGCTCGAATGGAATGCCATTTAGTGTAAGGATATTTGCGACAAGTCCTTCCATGATGTGTCCACCTCGATTCTTGCGGGCATTGGAATCAAGACCGACTTCAACACCAAAGACATAATCCACAAGATTCTTGATTTGCTTTTTCTGGAAAACCTCGGTAAGACCGGTTTCATTAAGGAATACAGTCACCTGTTCTGGAGATGAGAAGTAATCGCTGACGAGATGGATGTTGCCATAAGCATCAATAGCTTTCTTCTTGTCCTTTGCTCTGACGGCAATAAGTACATCCAGTACAGAGAATACTTTAGGATTCTCATCCCATAGACGTTTAACCGCCGCAGTCATATCTTCTTGCCCAATCAGATAATTGAGTTGGTTGAGTTTAATTGAAATGGCTTCCACATTAGATGCCACCTTGGGAAAATCTACATAATCCCTGAGAGAAAAGTGCGTTTCCTTCAACGGTTTCATGAAGTCTGAAAATCTGTCGGACATAGCTCTAAATGTTAAAGAGATTCAATGGTTCTCCCTGATAATTTTCATAGTTCCTTATCAGCAATTCAGTTAATGTCCCACGTTTGGAGGCATTAGCGTTAATGCATCTTTTCGCATAAACACGTTCTATAAAGAAGTCAGCATAAAGCCTGTCAAAGAAATCATCTTCGACATTACGGCCTCTGCAGTCCGAATTGCTGAGTATTGCATAACATCCTCCGGCTGAAAGGTCAGAATAGAAATCCTTTAATCTGATCTGTTCATTATCGTCAAAAGATTCCTTTACATAAGAATTAAAACTTGATGTGGCATCAAGAGGACGATAAGGAGGGTCAAAATAAAAGAATGTATATCCTTGGATATGCTCCGCAGTATGAGAGAAGTCTCCATTCAATATCTCAACTTTCTGTAATAGCTCGCTATCGGCAATAATCAAGCCTTCGTCACATATAGTAGGATTGGAATAACGTCCAAATGGCACATTAAATCCACCTTTGGAATTTTCCCGATATAGCCCATTAAAGCAGGTGCGATTCAGGAATATCATATACGCAGCTTCTTCAACTCCTGTCAATGTCTTGTTGTTGAAATGAGCTCGGATATCGAGATAGAGTTCCTTTTGCTTGTCATAATCCGCCAATGCCTTAAACTGATTTTGGAGGTCGGTTAAAGCATCTATTAATGAGTATGGCTCATCTCTTATAATGCCATAAGTTTTTATAAGATGAGGATTGATGTCATTGATTATGGCCCGCTTTATATTGGGATATTTTTGCAGCATATAGAACAGCATAGCCCCTCCGCCCACAAAGGGTTCAATGTAGGTGACATCATCCTCGCCTCGGAATGTATCAGGCAAGAATGAATCAATGGTAGGGAGTAACTGAGTCTTGCCTCCCGCCCATTTTAGAAAAGGCTTAGCCTTTGTTTTTGTCATAGTTTGTACTATCATTCAGTTACAAGCTAATAAACGGAAAACTCCACGGTAGTATCTGAAGACCGACCAAAGCCCGTAACGACTACGATGGAGTTTTCAAAGTTCTTTCGGCTCTCGCCGTATGTCTTTGTGATAATTATTTGGTCATTTCCAGATTGGCGTTACTCTCCTACATACAAAATTACAAAGAATTTTTGATATGGCAATCGAATATGCTCAGAAAAACTTTGAGTTTCTCTGTTTATACGGTTTTCGGTATATCTCCAAAGTAACACACATCTCGTCAAGCGGTGTATAGGGAACACATCATGGAGGTTGGTTTGAGAGAGTCTATAATGCTATTGATGGGATATAGATTCAGTAAAAAGGAGCAAATCGGCGCAGTTAAAAATCTCTAATGAATGACAAATATTTCAAATCCATTTGCTCCGGCTTTCCGCCATCTTCTCTCAAAGTACACTATTAGTACACTACAATCTACAAATATTGCTGATAATCAGGATGTTTATGGGCGTATATGAAAATTTTCCAGATTTCTGTTTGTCAAATGAGCGTTGATAAACGCTTTATGAAAATGTCTGCGACTGCACACCGTTTAAGCCCATGACAGCCCAGCACAGTGTGCTTTGCGTCGCAAATATAATATATATTTTTGAAACCTCACCAATCGGCCCTGAAAAAAATATCATCAGGGATGCCCGGATCCCCCAATGCATAAAGTGACACATTTGTCAGCCACGATATTGCCTGAAATTCGACATCTATGGGTTCCTGGCATTGTTGTCACTCAGCAACTGGTTTCAGCAGCCATCTGGGAATGTCGATAATGGAAATGCCCTCGTAATCGCTGTCTTCATGGCGCGTACGGGCAAGCAGCCTCTTCGGGTATGCATCACGAATCTGCAAAAGCGGCTCGACCTCACGGCGGAATGTTCTCTCGTCGGCAATGTTGTCGCTGACCTGAATGTAAATTTTCTCGCCGCCTTTCATGGCGACGAAATCTATCTCTTTCTGATATAGTTTCCCTACATATACCTCATATCCCCGTCTTAACAATTCGAGATAGACTATATTTTCAAGCATACGGCCCCAGTCCATGTTGCGCTTGCCAAGCACTGCAAAACGGATTCCGGTATCGGCAAGGTAATATTTGCTCAACGATTGAAGGTAAGTCTTCCCTCTCACGTCATAACGTCTGGCCTCATAGAACACAAAAGCCTGGCAGAGACGCTCTACATAACTTCCTATGGTCCTATAATTGGTCTCGGTACCTGCCGCTACCAGGGCGTTGCTGATATTTCTTGACGAGGATATATTGCTCACATTATCCATCAGATATTCTGAAACTTTTTTCAGAACAGTGGAACTCCCAAGCCTATATTTTTCTACAAGATCCCTTATAAGAATAGTGTCGTAGACTTCCCGGATATATTTTTCCTTATCCGAATCATTCTTATACGGATAAGAACCGGATAATCCGCCAAGCCTGATATAACGGTCAAAATGCTCGTCAAAGTCCTTATCAACCTCAAAGTATGTGCAATATTCCTTAAAACTGAACGGATAGACGTGTATCTCCATATATCTGCCCGTGAATAGCGTCGCAAGGTCGCTGCTCAATAGAAAAGCGTTTGAGCCGGTCAGATACATGTCATACTTTTCCTCCGAGTGCAGACTGTTGACCGCAATCTCAAAGTCAGGGCACAGTTGAACCTCATCGATCATCAGATAATTGTTGACACCTTCCCGGTAATTGGTTTCGATATAATCATTGAGGACATGGTAATCCTTCAGATGCTCAAATTTAATCTTGGTAAGATCTATGCTGATAATATTTGCAGATGCATCTCTCTGAAGTATATGCTTTGAAAAGGCTCCCAACAGCTTTGATTTGCCGGAACGCCGTATGCCCGTTATTATCTTGATGTCGGGAGTATTCATCAAACCATCCAACTGCCGGAGGTATAGCGTCCTATCTATAAGTTTCATTGGCATCCATTTCCCAAACTTAAAATTAATTCGACTTTGGGAAACGACACAAAGTTACTAATTATTTCCATAATGACCTTGATTTATATATTAAAATTATAGGTGTACGATAAAATATTACGGAAACATAAACGCGAAACACAAGCCACATAGTGGGCTGGATTCTTGCGCCACTATGAGGCTTGTTCTTCACGTTTCCGGCGACCGGTACTGACTTGGACATGTTTACCGGATACCAACATAAATTAATATCGGATAAATCAATATCGGATTAAACAAGTCATTCGTGATTTTCTCTTTCTTTTTCTACTTAATGGCTCAGAAAAAGGCGGCGCGATTTAACGTCAATAGAACGGACTCCCTCTTAGGGAGATGCGGTGTGTTACGCCACAAAAAAAGCATCCGATTCTGCTGCTATGAGCAAAACCAGATGCTAAATTTTGTATAACTAATTAAAAATCAGATAATTAAGTGGAGATGGAGGGACTTGTCCCTGACGTTCCAAATGCAGTTATATCAGCAGGTTGGCGATTCGTCATTAACGTGTGTAGCGAATTTGCAACCAAACTTTTTGCCTTTAGAATCACCTCTTGTGATGCTATCCAGTAATCAGGCTAAGGCATATGCAAAGTTAGCTATAATACTGATGAAAGTCAAGTCCGGAGGTTCGATTTAGACATTTTATGACTGATTGTTAATAAAATTAGCGAAAGGCTTATTCCCGCTGTCCTGATGAATGGAAACCTTTATACACCGGCAACCTGAAGAATTGGGATGCCAAGTACATTCTCGATTGATGAAATTGTCTCAATCGTGAAGTTGTGGGTGCCTCGCATCCATTTGCTGATTTCAGATTCCTTCTTGCCAAGCATATTGGCGAGGTCTTTTTGTTTAAGCCCCTTTTCTTCCAGTATGCTGTGAATCCTGTCAACTATCAGGAAAGACAGGTCAACTCGACGACGGACTTCGGGAGAAACTTTAGCCCGGCGAGCCTCTATGATGCTACTTCTTTTCATCGCGGGTAAAATTTAGGTTTCCAATAATCTCTTTATCTACAATATAGAGGGTGCCGTTTGACAGTCTGGAAGAAATAAACCGACTCGTATCGACAAGTGTCTCCACATAATCCGATAATGTTTCACTGTCCTGCCAAGTGGCGCAGTCCTTTACACCTCCGTTGCCAAAGATGAGAATCTTGTCGGAAAGACGGATACAGTAAAGACGCAGATTGCTTGTTTCAATAGGTATCGCACTCACACCATCACCGAACTTCCCTTCATAGCGGATTATAGTGATCGAGCACGAGATGCAGACATTCCAGAAATGCCTGCTCAGGCGATGATAATATTAAGGAGAGTCCGTTTCTGTCAAGGGATTGGGTAGCCGGATTGTTAAAGATACCCGTATGAAACGGCACTATCGTCATGTCGTACTTTTCACATCTTACCCAATCATCGACGTTACCGTTCTTAAAAGCGACCATTAGCCGAGGTTTACCCATCGGCACATAATGATTGAATCCGAAAAGTTCAAGCGCGGAATGAGCTGCTATCCGCGCTTTGTTTCCGGTCTGAAGATTGTAGCAATAAACGGCCGCCAACGCAGAAAGACTATCATTCTTTATATACATAACCCCACGAGACAAGCCTTCGAGCCAACCTGAATCCCGGTATCTCTTTATGAGCTGGGCGGAGTATCCCTCTTTCCGAAGCCAAGCGGCAAACAGAAGTCCGCCGGGAACTGCATCGGTAAGAAGCCGGTTGATTTTTGATGTTGTCGCTATACTCATAGTTGATTATCACTTTGAAATATCAACCGCAAAGTTGATCAAAAAGTTTGTACCGTCAAACTATTGAGTTGAAAAATATATACGTCAATATACCAATAGTATATTATGGACAGTTAATCCCAACTCATTTTGCATTAGAAAGACGTTATCTACTTTTAATGCATATCATGGAAGAGAACGATAATTAATACGGCGAAAATCCTGTTGATGATATGATGCCCGATCAAGCGATCAAGATTGTCATGTCAATAGAGTGGAATAGCCGGAATTATTCGAAGAACAAGTTCTTAGAGCGTGGCTTCTGATTTCTGATTCTTTATTCTGCAGACCTAAAATTTCAGTATTTTTATATAAATTTGCACCGAAATTACTCGATTGACATTATGATAATACAATTCGGTGTTTTGTTTGCATTTCTCGCCATTGGCGAATTTCTGGTAAATCTCACCGGCATTCCGATTCCGTCAAGCATTATTGGCATGGTGCTCTTGTGCGCATCGCTCAAATTGGGAATTGTGAAGCTGGGATGGGTGGAACGACTATCCGGTTTCCTTGTTCATAATCTCGGATTCTTCTTTGTGCCCGCAGGTATCGGTCTCATGAATTGTCTGGGGATAATTGCCGACCAATGGATTCCCATTGTTTTCGCCACTGTCATAAGCACATTCATAATCATTGCTGTTACAGGTTGGGTTCACCAGCTTGTGCGCTCCGCTTCTTCCAAGTTGAGTCATAAATACGCAAAGGAGGCTGAATAATGGATTTCCTGCAAAACAAATTTTTTCTCATAGCCCTTACTTTCGGTTTCTACCTCGGCGCGCAGCTCCTTCAGAAACGCACCGGAATAAAGTTGCTCAATCCTATCCTTATTGCAATAGCTGCAATGATTGCTTTCCTTCTGATGTGTGATATCGACTACGACACTTACAAAAAGGGAGGAGAATACATTGACTTCTGGCTCAAGCCTGCCGTGGTTGCCCTCGGTGTACCTCTCTACAAGCAGCTTTCGTCCATAAAACGGCAAATTCTTCCGCTTCTGCTGTCGGAACTTGCAGGATGTGTTGCCGGTATTGTAAGCGTTGTTCTTCTCGCCGAGTTATTCGGTGCCACTCGTGAAGTTGTCATCTCGCTTGCTCCAAAGGCGGTCACTACACCCATAGCCATGGAGATCTCAAATGCCATGGGAGGTATTGCGCCCCTCACTGCTGCGGTGGTAGTGACCACCGGGATTTTCGGAGGAATGACAGGGTTTAAAATTGTAAAGATGAGCCATATCCATTCGCCCATTGCGGGTGGCCTGTCTATCGGTACGGCAGCCCACGCTGTAGGCACCTCCGCAGCTATGGAACGCAGCGAACGCTTTGGTGCATTTTCATCAATAGGGCTGACACTAAACGGTCTTTTCACTGCTCTTCTCGCTCCGATGATTCTGGGACTGCTCGGATATTCCATGTAGAACATAGTAACGAATAGCCGTCCGTGGCGGTCTTTTTTCTGTCCGACATCGGTCCTGAGTCGTCATTTTTAGGCACGAAAAAACCGCACAATAAGTTGATATTGTGCGGTTTAGTCTTGTTTAGACTTTTGTTGGCCGGAATCTGTCCGACCCGCCAAGTGGAGATGGAGGGACTTGTTCCTTATGCTCCAAATGCGTTTATATCAGCAACTTGCAAAATCGGAATTTTGCTGTGCCACTAATTTGCAACCTAATTTTACGAACCCCGTCCCGCCTCTTGCAGCACGGCTTTTGTCAGTTCATTTATAATGCAAATATAATGCTTTTACCGCTATCCGGCAAGGCCGAAGGTTCGTTTTAGATAATTTTATGACCGGTTGTTAAAAACAATATATCCGTTTTCAGACACTTTTCCAACGGTTGATGCGCTCCCTGATTTCAGCCTTCGGGAGTCGGGCGTTGATGGCGAATAATTCTTCAAGTCGGTCTGCTGCCATTGATGTCGATATGATGTCATGCCTGACCAATTCATCGAATATAAAGAGGATGCCATGCACCTCGATTGACTGTTCTTCGGCATAGCGTCTAAGCCGTCGGTCGCCCGTCAACATTGGTACGTTATGTTTTCTTGCGAAATAGCATACCGAGCAATCGGGTATGGAGAGATTGCCGGAAACTGACGAGTGTTCCTCAACAATTTCAATCACTTCATCAGCAGTGAATCCATCGACGGATATTTCCCCTCGGGCAACAAGTTCATCAAAAATTCTTCGCTGGTCGGCATCTGCAATTTCTGCCACCACGAAATCCACAGTGTGAATCTCGTAAGGCAACCGGCACATTTCTTCCAACAGACCTACCGAATGGAGGTCAATGAAGATATTTGTATCGTTGACTAATATCTTCATCGTTTATACAAGCTGGAGTTGTGATCTCACTCTGTCAACAGAGATGTTGAGAAGCGACGCCGCCTTCGACAGCGAGATAATCTCATCGGCAACCGCACGATATACCATCCTGACAAATCGGCCTGAGGTCTCCGAGATAAAAAGCGACTTCCCAACTATCGCGTTGAAGTCCGGGAAGATCTTTTTCTTTTTCAGATACCCTTCATATCTCCTTCCGGTTATTACTCCGAGGTCTTTCAGCGACTGCATGATAATGTCTATCGAGGCGCCATACTGTTTCTGAATATCGCTTAATTCAGCCAATGAGATGTCATGGCGCGTATTGCCGAGGCGTCCTTTCAGCACCGATGACGGCACCAGCATTTCCGAGGCAAACACATTGCACAGGTGTTCAATCTCCTTTATATCATATCCTGCGGGAAGTCCTATAATAAGATGTCCGAGTTCGTGGAGCAGCGTAAAACGCTTCTCCTCCGAAGGCAGATTCCGGTTTACGACAATTACAGGTATGTTGTCGTTGGCATAGCCGCTGAGACCTCCGAATGACTTGTTTTCGGAAATCTCGATAATCTTTATGCCGTTATCTTCAAATACCTCTATCACGTTTGAAATGCCGTCAAGCCCAAGTCCGAGCTTAGACCGCACATCACCGGCATATCTTCTTACATCGTCGGCATTCTCCACCTCTCTTTTTTCAAGGGTGAAATCAGTTCTGATTCCGCATAATTCCTCGATTTCGAGGTATCTTTCCAATTCCTCCCTGACTTTTTCGCGTATTGATGAGACTGCACGTTCCGATACCCCTGTCTTCTTGTTGAACATTATCTTGTCAACGGCAACGGTAAACGGACGGAAGAAATAATCCGGTTTCACTCCCAACGCCATACTGAAGGCTATCAGCATCCGGCTGTCAGGCATGGTCTGTCCCTTCTCGTACTTATTTATGGCCTGACGGGTTACGGCGGGCTGAACCTGTTTCCCAAGTTCATCCATCGTAAGTCCTTTGATAAGGCGGGCTTGATTCAGTCGACGCCCGAATATGTTGTCTGAGTCTTTAGTCATATTGGATAATCTTTTTAGTTGACAAAGTTACAAAATATTTCTCACTTGTAAACCATACAAGAGCATAAAAAGTTTAGATAATCCGTCAAGGTGTCCGGCAAGAGGCTGAGCGGACTGCCGTGTTTGCGGCGTGATGCCGTCGGAAGGTGACGGTGGACGAGCCACTGACACCTTACGACCGCATCCGCCTATGGGCAACGGCGGAACACCGAGAACCGGCAACGCCTCCGAGGTCTGCATCGAAGACGCTGCTTGCCTCTGAGACTTCTTGCAGTTCCTCCGTGTTCTTTATCGCCGTTGCCTGATAAGGATTTTATCGTCCGCTCAACCACTTGCCGTCCTGAGACTGCGCCACTCGGCATAGAGTGTGTCCGTCATCCTTTCTGCGTTGTCTGACTGCCACAGCCTATGCAGGTCGTATCGCTCTGTACCATTTTTACAATCAATCAGTAAATAAATTTATTTAAGTTTCGCAAGTTCAACTTACTGATTTCAGATTGTAAAATTGAGCGATATGAGCCATCTCTTCAGACTGATTGATAACGGCATCGTAGATCTCTTCGTCCAAAAGGCCGAAGACTCTCGCTATTGCCGTGACCAGTTCCTGAAGAATGCCCCATATCTGTTGAGCCGCCGAAAGCTGGACAGTCTCCCGGGTTATTTCCCTGAAGAGGCCTCCTATTGTCTCATAATCGCTGAATCGCCTTGCCACCGAAAGGATATTATACTGCAGACAACACAATGTCGCGGCAGCTATCTGGGATGCGAAGCTTGTACTCTGGCATTTGCCGAATCCGAGATTGGTCTTGCAGTCCTTGAACACGACTTCAAGCGCCCAACGGCGGGAGTAGATCTGCCACGCCTTAATAAAATCGAGGCCGGTGTCGGTGGAGAGCAGTCCGTTCCATTTGCCGTGCTGTGTCCGACGCACGAGGAATATCCTTACAGGCATGCCTCCAAAAACAGCATCGTAAACGATATAGTTGCACTTGAGTTTGCGGCTGTACTTCTGCAGTTTGAGTTTCTTGCCGAGTTTTACAAGCGCCGGAGCGGTGAGATCGCCATGCTCCGTGTGATATTTTGTCTTGCCATTCTCGCCGACCTTTATCATGCCGAGCCAATGGCACTTTATATGACGGCTGTGGATGAAACGGACAATGTCCTTGTTGGTGAACCAGCTGTCCGCCAAGACATAGCTGAACTTTACACCTTTGCGTATCGCCCGCTTTATCATCTCTTTGGCAAGCTCGAGCTTGGACATGTCGTATGCCTTCTCGCGACTGCGGAGTACCTCGCTGTCATGCTCCGTCTTATGACGGCGCTCAAGTTCTCTGGCACTCATCCCGTAGTTACCCTTCTTCCCCTTTTCTCCGATTATGTCGAAGTCAAGGAGAATCTGCGAGACGCCATCTGTCACCGCCATGCAGAGGCACTTGAAACCGAGCACCGCCTTGTGAGCCAGATGGGAATGCACCCTGCCTATTTTCTCGATGGTGCGCCCTGTCTTCTCATGGTCGGTGTCGTCAAGAATCAAACACACATCCTGCTCCTTGTGGTCGGAGCGCACGTGGATACGGTTCCAGAGCTGCACGGATATGTGCCACAACGCCTTACGCCAGTCGATGAAAGGATTTTCCATAAAACGGTAGAAAACATCCTTGCGCGCCTTGACAAGCGTTTCAAGCGTCCCGTCCTTGTGACAACGCCAGCTGTTTTTTATCCCGAAGCATGGGAAGAGAAGCAGAATCTGGAACACGGTCAGCAGCGGGTAGACGCAGTTGCGCTTGCTTGTGACTGCAAGAGTATCTTTCTCGGTAATCCTGACATGGGAAAGAATCGAGGATATGTTCTGCATTGCTGCTGTAATATCGGAATTTTTGAAAAACGTTTTGATATCCGAGAGAAAAGGAGTAATTTTGTGAATCGACATGGTCTTGAGTCAGTTTTTTGGTGGTACTTAAAATTACTCAATTTCTGCCAATTAGGCAAGAAACCATGTCGTTTTTTATGCCCATATCTCTGAAATTACATACTTGCGAAACTTAAATAAATTTATTTTCAGTGGGGAATTTATTTTCATAGATGATTATGTGACTGCCCGTTTTCACCGTCCCGGAGTCGTGGCTCCTGTTCATTGTCCAATCAGCCAGCGATTTCACTTGCTTGCCATAGCTTAACGTGTGGCGAAGGGGATATTCTTTTGGCTTTGGTATGAAAAATCTCCAGACACAAAATGGTATTTGCCTCCGCTGGCTCCGGCGAATACTTCATTTTGCACTCGTATTTTTAATCCCAAGGCCGAACATCCCCTCTTTCCCGCCACACGCCCTTTGGGTGTCAAGCAAGCGAAACCGATGGTGATATACAAATAAAAAAACGTCGCAACGATGAAAACGAACAGCCACATAAATAGTCAAGGCAAAGCTTCAAGCCTCAGGTTCAACCAAATAAAAAGAACAATCCTTTGGTTGGCAGGGATATTCGGAGCAATAATAGGTCTGACCTTGTGGGCTTTCCTCCGACCGATATTCCGAGGCATTGGTTGGGTAATATCAATCATCAGCGCACTTGTGATAATCTATTGGATATTAACTTTCTAAAAACATACGACTATGAAATCATCTGAAAATTTTATTGAGGCTATCCGTCAGTATCTTGACAGCCGTGCAGCGAGCGACAATCTGTTTGCTATCCGCTATGCCTCGCCGACCAAATCCGTAGCCGAGTGCTGCCAGTACATACTCAACGAAGTCAAGCGTCAAGGAGTGTCGGTTCTGACCAACGATGAGGTATATTCTCTTGCAACTCATTATTGGGATGGTGATTGCACCGCAGAGGAAATCGGCAAACTCATCAACTGTAAAGTGGTAATCTCCAAAGAGCAGCTGACCGAGGAGGACAAAGCCGAACTCAAAGAGCAGGCTATGGAGCAGTATAAGCAGGAGCAACTCCGAGAAATCAGACGTCGGTCAGCACCGAAGGCTCAACCCAAGCCGACCGTCAACGCTCCCAAAGCCGGAGAGGAAATCAATGTTCAACCCAGTCTTTTCGACCTCTAAAACTCCAAGAAGATGAAACCTCGCAATCTCAAAGAAAAGCATATAGTGGAACTGAACGGGCGACTTCGCCCGCTCACCACTCCCCAACGGAATTGGGCACTCAACTCAACAATCAACCATTACGGCTACCGCCTCAAATCTGGAATGTGTACCTGTATGAAATGCGGTCGCGAGTGGCTGGAGACAAGGAACGGAATGTGCCTATGCCCCGAATGTGGAACTCGCATTGAAATCAAGGACACCAAAGAGCGAGTAATCCGCGACAAGTCCTATTTCAACGTAATCACCACTATGGAGGGTTATCAGGTAGTGAGGATGTTCCTGATGATAGTGGAAATGCACAAGGGAATGAAGGCTAACCCCGCCTATCTTGAAATCGGCAGTTATTGGATTGACAGCAATGGCAAGACTACCGTGGTAGGTTTGCAGAGGACATTGGGACACTATATCGACTGTTTCGCCTTTGGTTCTCCGTTGGAGATAAGACGTGACAATGAAGCCTTCCAGCGCATATCCGATGAATGGGTATATCCCCGCATCAAGGTAACGGACACCATCAAACGCAATGGCTTCAAAGGGAGTTGCCACTATATCCACCCCGTGACTATGTTTCAAGAGTTACTAACTAACTCAAAGGCGGAAACGCTGATGAAAGCCAATGAGATAGAATTGCTCCGATACCTATGTGCAAGACCCACTAATAAGGCATATATCGACACCTATTGGAACACCATCAAGATAGCCAATCGCAATGGCTACAAGGTCAAGGACTCGCAGATGTGGATGGACTACATCAAGATGCTGGAGCGTTGCGGCAAGGATATCTTATCCCCAAAGTATATCTGCCCCACCAATCTAAAAGAGGAACACGACCGCTATATGAGGAAGGTACATATTCTTGAAGACAGAAAGAAAAGAGCTGAGGACATCCGCAAAGCCCAGGAGAGGGAGGCGAGTTTCAAGGAACAGAAAGAGAAATTCTTCGGCATCCGCATCAATGACGGAGAGATTGAGGTCAAGGTATTGGAGAGCGTTGAGGAATATCGGCAGGAAGCCGAAAGTCAGCACATCTGTCTGTTCAGCGCAGCCTACGACCAGCGTGAGGACAGCCTTATCTTCTCAGCGAGGATAGACGGCAGGATAATCGAGACCATCGAGGTTGACCTCCGCACCCTCAGAGTGGTTCAGTCAAGAGGCGTATGCAACAAGAACACCGCATATCACGACCGCATAATCAACCTCATCAACGCCAATGCCCACCTCATCAAAGAAAGAATAACAGCATAAGATGTTTTTCATAGTCAGAACGGAGCGACCTCGCGATGAAGTCGCTCCATTCATTTTGTCAAAAATTTCGGCCGCCAAAAGGCGGCGTTGGAGAATTCTTCAGTTATATGGAATTGATTACATCCTGTAACTTACCGAGAAAACCGGCGGCATGGGCGCCATCCATCTGGGTGTGATGGAATTGTAATGATACAGTCAGCCGAGTTTTGAAGAAGCCATTGCGGTAGTGTCCCCATATCAGGAAAGGATTGTTGAATACTCCGCTATACATTCCGACAGCCCCATCAATATCGTATTGCGCCAATGCCGACGTGCCGATAACCATGCTGTCAGCGATGTCATTGTTTTCGCAGGTCTCAGACACCTTATTGGTCAGGCGCAGATAGTCGACGTTGAAAATGGCGAGGTCGTCGGTATAGGGAATGTCGCATGAACTGACCTCGCCTTTTCGATTGAGCACGATAGTGTTGACGGCTATCGAGTCATAGCGCATCAGTTTGCTGCCGACGGGGAGCAGGTAGAACTCCTTGACCTGCGATGCGGCCCGGCCTATACACCAACACATCAGCATATTGAATTTCAGTCTGCGACGGCGGCTGATACGGCGCAGCCGGGTCACATCGAGCGTCTTGAACAGCGTCACCATCGGCATTGGTGCCTTCATCCACGCCTCGAAAGCGTAGGCGCGGGTTGTTTCCACGAGATTTACTTCTTGCATCATAGTTTTTTGATGCAAAATTACATCGCGCTTATCAGCCTCAATAGAAGAAAAGAGACATTTATACTGGAAAGGTATATAAATCGGAGTACGGTGCTTGGTATTCAGTCAGTTGTTTGGGAGTCATGCCGCTGAACTGGCGAAAGTCGCGGATGAAATGCGACTGGTCGGAGTATCCGCTGGAGTATGCGATGCCGACATAATCGCGTGAACCGAGCTGCAACATTCTCAATGCCCGCTGGAACCGGGCTATGCGCCCATATTCTTTCGGGTTCATGCCGACATATTCGAGGAACAGGCGACCGTATTGTTTCTTGCTCAGACAGGCGATTCCGGCGAGGTTCTCAACCGAAGTTGACGGCGAACGGAGCAACGCGGAGAGCGAAGCCCCGATTCTTTCAATGTTCAACGATGGGGTGATTCGTGCGGTCAGCCACTGTTCTATCAGCGATATTGCCGTTTTGGAATCCGCACAATCAAAAATCTGGTCGGCAAGCCGATTCAACTGCTTGTTCCCTATAGTGTAGCCGGAAATCTCCTGATTGTAGAAAGCCGACGGTGGAGTGTCAATGAACATCCCGATGGTATGGGGATAGAAAACCGCGACAACCATTTCCGTGCCGCCGTAAGAGGTAATATTAGCCGGGAAATTCACCTGCCCGCTGATAGTGAATTTATCCTGCCGACATGATAATTCGGGGATGAATAGAGGCGTGCGCCGATGAAAAATCATCTGCGGGCAACCGATAGGATATGTCAGGACGCTGAAAGGCGCATCGCTTTCCAGCACCCAATAGTAGCGCACATACGGGCGCAGTTTCTCCTTCGGTTGATAGATTCTCATTGATAATCTATTTAAGATTTCTTACCATGGCATCCGAATCTGCTGCTTATTCTGTTCTGCGGTCAGCCTGCCGCTCTCTATTGATATGTATGGCATGATAATCTTCTTTTGTCATTAGATAAAAATGTTCGGTGCGTATGTCGCCAAGGGGCGAAACAATATCATGATTGGTATGATGATATTTGAATCCAGATTTCTCGCAGACACGTTTGGATTTGTCATTTCCTTGATAGTATCCGCACCAAACCGCATTGAGTTCAAGGTCATTGAAACATCTTGATAGCAGCGCCTTAACAGCTTCCGGTATCAATCCTTGTCCCCAATATGGCTTGCCAATCCAATAGCCAATCTCTGCCTCATTTGTTTGCATTTCAGCGGCATGTAAACTGTTGGAGAACATTATACCACAACAACCCACAGGCTCATCAGTCTCTTTCAATACAACGGCATAAGTTTCCGGCGCGGAAAACACAGTCCGGATAATTTCAAGGCTGTTTTCCACGGAAGTATGCGGCGGCCAACCTGCCACCAAACCGATTGCAGGGTCAGAAGCGTATTTATAAAGAGCCTCGGCATCGTCCTCTCGCCAAGGTCGCAGGATAAGTCTGTCAGTTTCTATCATGCTTCATTCATAGTAGATGCGCTCAATTTTGAAGATTACAGGGCGCGTCCCGTCGTTGCAGCATGTGATCATGGTGTTTTCATCGCGCATCCAACCCTTCATGATGGAGCCGCCCTGCAATCCGGCGTAGATGTATCTGGAGATAGCATCCCACGCCTCGGAGCAGAATGGCTTTTTCGGACCACCTGCCACCTCATCAGGATTGCCGTCGGTTTTCACGAGCGTGTCGAGTCCACAGTGCCAGAAGTCATCCCGGACGTCATCACGATAGAACATGAACTCATCGCCCTTGTTGTAGACAGGGCATTTGCCGGAGCAAGGATTCACGCAGTATTGCTGCTGATATTCGGGATAGAGCTTGGTGTCAAGCACAGTGATTTTCACTTTATGTTTCATACCTATGTGTTGTTTATTCTTTTCTTCACTTTGAGCCATGCGGGGCTGCCGGAGATGCAGCATTGCCGCATCGTGTCGCACATCTCCACGAATCGGCTCCGGGGAATTGAGAAACTGAGAATGTCATGGTGGAAGAATTGACGTGCTGAGACATCAAGCATACCGATAAAACAATGTTTGCCGCCTGCGCGGTTTTCGTTGACCATCGTCGTTATTGCCGACGCACAGCCTGAACCCCACGGAGACATCACGGCATTAAGATCCGAGCTGTCATAGTTGGCCCAAGCGAAAAGACCGGAAAGCACGTCGGGCGTCACAAAGAATATCAGACCCTCTATTTCATCGAAATTGTCAAGATTGCCGACCGGCACGATATTCAGATATGGCTTTTCGGACAGACGTGGGTTCAGTGCCGTTATATAACCTCGAACCAGTTCCGGCGACTGTTTGTATTTTTCCACTTTTGAGACGAAGTCATATATACGCTCCTGTACCGGCCCGAGACCTGTGTACAGCTTGCCGCCTCCGCATGTGAGACTCTCGGCGTCGAAAGTTACTGTTTCCCCTTTATATGCCCTGTGAAATTGCTTGAACATACAGCCCGCGATATTCCGAGGCTCACTGAGAGGCTTATCGGCATATACCACAGCGAGAGGCAACGGCACAGATGCTCCGAAACACTCCCGATATTCTGCTATGAATTCTGACGGGTTCATCATAAGAGACATCCTATTGAAATAAAGAGCAGAAGCCCTGCTTGTTGAATTGATAGTACATTTCTATACGCTCTGGCATGTCGTTTTCAAGCAACAGAAGCAACTCCTTTGCAAATTCAAGCGTGGCCGAACCGTTTGCAGTCACAATCCGGTTGTCGCTTACGGCTTGCGTGTGGATGTAACCTTCGGGATTCGTATAGATCTCACCACCCCAAATTTTAAGTTGTTCCAATCCGTTGCCGGTATGTTTCACGGCATTGAGAAAACCATGTTTCGCCATCCACGAAGCTGCGTTACAGATAGCACCGACTGTTTTGCCTTCTTCAATGGCTTTTCGGACTATCGGCACGACTTTGTCAGCGACGGGCGTGCTCCAGCCGAAGCCACCAATCAGCACCAGCGACGCATAATCGTCGGGCATCGTGTCAAACGAATAGTCCGGCAATGTTCGGAAACCGCCGATAGATTTAATCGGATCCAGTGTCGGCGCTACAATCTTGTTGACATATTTGGGATTTTCTTTCAGCGCATACTCATCGGAGGCGATTGCCTGCGCGAGATACACTACCTCATGCGCCGCGAAGTCGGGCAGCAGAATATAAAGAATTTCGTTGCTCATAGTTCATTTCTGTTTTTGGCGGTTTGACATTATGGTGTCGAAGTTGTCGCGGCCCCAGTTGATGAGGGCTTCGACGTGTGGCAAAAGGGTTCTGCCGAAGTCAGTGACGGAATATTCCGTGCGGGGCGGCACGTCGGGGAACAGTTCGCGGTGAATAATGCCGTCCGTGGTCAGTTGGCGGAGCACCTGCGACAGCACTTTCTCTGATACTGACGGGATGTTGCGGTAAAGCTCGTTGAAGCGCACCGGCTCGTTCTCGGAAATCTTCACGAGAACCACCAGCGCCCACTTGTTGCCGAGCCATTCGAGCATCGGGGCGGCCTTGCAATATTCGTAGTCCAGTTTTTTTGCCATATCCGGTCGTGCAGAACAGGTTGATAACGAATGAAACAAACTTTTCGGTAAGGGTCAAACCGATTGGTAAGTTGTTGCTTTGGCTCTGATAATCACCTAATTTTGCGTTACAAAATTAACAAAAAATATCGAGATATGCTATATCCTGAACTACATTTTACCGGGCAGGTCACGGCTCTTTCATTTAAGATTGCCCTCGACTTTCAAAAATAGTGCTATTTTATAGCGGGCACAACGGTTTGTCCGAACAACTTCCTGCCCGCGCTTTTCAAGCTATTACCATTGTGTTTGATCTTTGGATGATATGTCAAAAAATCATCCTAAAGCACTTGTTTTCAATAAAATAAGTGCTTTAAAAATTTGGCCGAATGGCAAATTTTTCGTAACTTTATAGGTGATAATCAAATAGTTATGAATAAATTTGAGCCACTCGACCAATTTCTTCCGACCGACGCTTCTGCGTCCTGTCACACTGCAAAAGTACGTAAAATTTTTAAATCCCGGAGCAGCATTCTGGAAAGACTGCAGGATTTTGCCTCGTCTGTCCCTGATTTCCGCCGGTCAGACAAAGGCAACATCCGGCATCGCCTCAGCGACATCATAATGCTGATGATACTCGGCAGGACCTCGGGGAAGGTTGGCCGCGCCGACATAATCGCATACGGGCGTCACAATATCAGCAAATTCCGCAAGATGGGGATGCTCAAAAACGGCGTACCCTCTGAGGCGACCCTGTGCCGTGTGGAAAACGGCATCAATTCCGCACATATGGCAGACAAGATGCAGCAATTTATCGAGCTGTTTCACAGAGAACTGCGCGAAGCAGCATGCGACAACGAAATAATCTGTGTCGACGGCAAGGCGCAGCGCGGCACCGTCCAGGAAAACGGACGCAATCCGGATATCGTGTCGGCTTATTCATACAATACCGGCCTGACATTGGCAACCGAGGCCTGTCAGGAAAAGAGCAACGAGATAAAGGCGGTCCCGCTGCTGATTGCCAAAATCGGCATCTGCGGAAAAATCATGACGGCGGACGCCATGTCCATGCAGAAAAGCATAGTGGACTGTGTCAGGACGCATGGCGGCGACTTCGTCATCGAGCTCAAAGCCAACCAGCGTTCATTTCGCTACATGGTGGAGGACCGGCTCAAATGGCTCACTCCGGTGTATGAATATACGGAAGGTCCCGAGCTTGGCCACGGCAGGATTGAAACCAGGACGTACCGCGTATATGACGGCCTGGGTTTAATAGCAGACAAGGAAAAATGGGGCGGAAACCTGACCATCGTGGAATATAT